>ENA-ORRW01004059-ORRW01004059.1-human-gut-metagenome-genome-assembly--contig:-NODE-4059-length-9785-cov-3.757554_pt1 | contig 9785 bp, 8 predicted proteins | sample MGYA00242183_ERZ509150 | MGnify/ENA primary metagenome ERZ509150 (study PRJEB26280, sample SAMEA2338639) | human gut metagenome | biome: human gut; feature: human-associated habitat; material: faeces... | reverse complement strand
CGTATCGGTTATCAAATACTCATCTTTCGACATTATCATATTCCTCCATGGTATCTTGTATCGTGGTATCCCATTCACTTACCTTCTCAAATTTATCATCCTGATTATACCACAAAAAAACCGCCCATGCCAAATCCGGCAGGGGCGGTGTTTGTATTGCAATCAGTTTTTCAATGCCTGCATCGGGGCGGGAATACGGCCGCCGCGGTGGATCATGACCGCGGGGCTGTACTGGCTGATGGGCATGATGGGCGCGTGGCCCAGCAGGCCGCCGAAGTCCAGCACGTCGCCGGCCTTGTGGCCGATGGCGGGGATGACGCGCACGGCGGTGGTCTTGCTGTTCACCATGCCGATGGCGGCCTCGTCCGCGATCAGGCCGCTGATGACCTCGGCGCTCGTGTCGCCCGGGATGACGACCATGTCGATGCCGACGGAGCAGACCGCAGTCATGGCCTCGAGCTTTTCCAGCGTCAGGCTGCCGCAGTTGGCGGCGTTGATCATGCCGTCATCCTCCGACACGGGGATGAACGCGCCGGACAGGCCGCCGACGTGGTTGGACGCCATGACGCCGCCCTTCTTGACCGCGTCGTTCAGCAGGGCCAGGCAGGCCGTCGTGCCGCAGCAGCCGCAGCTCTCAAGGCCCATCTCCTCCAGAATGTTCGCAACGCTGTCGCCAATCGCGGGCGTCGGGGCCAGCGACAGGTCAATGATGCCCGCGGGCACGCCGAGGCGCTCACTGGCGAGGTTCGCTACCAGCTGGCCCAGGCGGGTGATCTTGAATGCCGTGCGCTTGACCAGCTCGGCCACCTCGTCCATCGGGGCGTCCTTCGGCAACTTGGCCAGCGCGGCGCGCACCGCACCGGGGCCGGAGACGCCGACATGGATCTCACAGTCCGGCTCGCCCGCGCCGTGGAACGCGCCCGCCATGAACGGGTTGTCCTCGGGCGCGTTGCAGAACACGACAAGCTTTGCGTCGCCCATGCACATATTGTCCTTCGTCAGCTCGGCAGTCTCGCGCACGACCTCGCCCATCAGCTTGACGGCGTCCATGTTGATGCCCGATTTCGTCGAGCCGATATTGACGCTGGAGCAGACAATATCGGTCTCGGCCAGTGCGCGGGGGATGGCGGCGATCAGCCGCTTATCGCCCGCGGAAAAGCCCTTGTGTACCAGCGCACCGAAGCCGCCGATGAAGTTGACCCCCACGGCCTTGGCCGCGCGGTCCAGCGTTTTCGCGTACTGCACGGGGTCGGCGTCGGGCGCGGCGCCCAGCAGCATCGCAATGGGCGTGACGCTGATGCGCTTGTTGACGATGGGGATGCCGTATTCGGCGCTGATGCCGTCCACGACGGAGACCAAATTGCCCGCCAGACGGGTGATCTTGTTGTAGATTTTCTCGCACGCCTTGTCCGCATCCGGGTCGATGCAGTCCAGCAGGCTGATGCCCATTGTGACGGTGCGCACGTCGAGGTTCTCGGCGGTCAGCATCTCAATGGTCTCCATAATGTCGCGGCTGTTGATGATTCTCATGTGGCAGCCCCCTTAAATGGTGTGCATGGCATCAAAGACTTCCTGCCGGGTCACGGTGACCTGCATCTTCATCTCTTTGCCCAATGCCGCAAAGCGGTCCCGGACCTCGGCGGCCTCGGCGTTCGCCTTGCTCAGATCGACCAGCATGATCATGCAGAACATATCCTGCATGATGGACTGGGAAACGTCCTCAATGTTGATGTTCAGCTCGGCGCACACCGCGCTGACCTTGGCAACGACACCCACCGTGTCCCGCCCGATGACCGTGATGACTGCTTTCATAAAATGACCCCCTCAAAATGTCCGATGATAAACGGAATACTGCCATTATAACAAAATTCCGCAAAAGAGTAAAGAATATAATGAGAAGTAATACTTTTTGAGCGAGCAACTGCCTGCGGGGCGTCGGGGACGCCGCCCCCTACAACAGCTCCGTAGGGGCGGATTCCATATCCGCCCGCGGAACCTGACGGCGGCGGTCACGTCCGCGGCTTTTGGGCGAACAGCCAACAAGCTGCCGCTTTGTAGGGGCCGCACATGTGCGGCCCGCAACTGTACGGAGGACGAACGCTTGCCTTTCACGCGCGGGCCGGGCATGCCCGGCCCCTACAGGGCATCGTGAACATCAAAACTCCGCCGAATGCTCCTCCGCCCGCACATCATCCCGCTGCAATTCCGCCAGCAGCTCATCTTCGCCGCCGTGGAGAAGCAGCTTCTCGCTGTACTGCTCAAACCGCTCGCAGTCGTTTTCGGCCAGAAACGGCGCGGAGTCGGGGCCGAGTGCCAGCTCGTTGACGAAGACGACCATCTCCTGCCCGTCCTCGAATGCCTGCTCCATAAAGTCAAAGGCAAATTCCAGCGCGTTGCTGGCGGCGGAGACCGCTTCCTCGCGGCGCTGCACCTGGGTGTTGAACGCGCCGCGCACCGTGTCAAACGCCTCGTCGGCGTCCAGACCGTTGTCAAGGCTACGGCTCCACGCGGTCAGCAGCGCCAGCGTGCGGGTGCGGGCCGCGGCCTCGTCGGGCAGCAGCGCCCCGGCGGTCTTGTCGGCCTCCAGCTTGGCGCGGTAGGCGTCGCACCGCTCGGCAAACAGGTCGGCAGGGTCGGCGTCGGGCTGCTGGGACAGCGTCCGCTTGAAGCTGCGCAGCTGCTGGTAGCAGGCATCCGTCACCGCACCCGTGGCGCGGGCGTCGGCAAAGCGGGTGTTCAGGCCCGCCAGCAGCAGGCTGACCAGACTGATGCGCTCGTCAAAGCTCGCGTCCATCGCCCGTGCAATGACGGCGTCATAGGGCTTGCCCTGCAAAATATCCTCGACGCCGTAATCCTCGTGGTACTTGCGGTAGAGCACCCAGTAGGCCGCAAAATCCCGCGCGACCTCGGGATGGCGCAGGTACTGCCCGATGACCCCCTCGTCCACGGGCAGCGCCAGCTTGTCCGCAGCCTGTAAATAGGCGGACAGATCCTCCCACCCGCGGGCGGTCACGAACTGCACGCCGTCCACATCGTTTTCGATTTTGTAAAAATGCTGCGGGCGCAGCTCCAAGTAGGCCGTCACGGCGGGGTGCAGCCGGTGGGCGCGGGCGTAGTCCTGCCAGACGCTCAGCTTCGGCTCAATGTCGATACGCCGCACGCGGTCCAGCGTGACAAGGTCAAACTCCCGCACGCTCTTGTTGTACTCCGGCGGATTGCCCGCGGCCACAATGACCCAGCCGCCAGGCACAGCCTGGTTGCCGAAGGTCTTGCACTGCAAAAATTGCAGCATCGTGGGGGCCAGCGTCTCGCTGACGCAGTTGATCTCGTCGATGAACAGGATGCCGTTTTTCTTGCCGGTGCGCTCCATGGCGGCGTAGACGCTGGCGATGATCTCGCTCATCGTGTACTCGGTCACGCTGCGGGTGCGCCCGCCGTAGTTCCGCTCCCGGATGAACGGCAGGCCGACGGCGCTCTGGCGGGTGTGGTGGGTGATGGTGTAGGCCACCAGCGCGATGTCGCACTCCTGCGCGATCTGCTCCATGATCTGGGTCTTGCCGACGCCCGGCGGGCCCATCAGCAGAATGGGACGCTGCCGCACGGCGGGGATCAGCGGGCGGCCAATGTCGTCCGTGGCAAGGTACGCCTGCACGGCGCGCTTGATTTCCTCTTTGGCACGTTGAATATCCATGGTTCATCGTCCTTTCGGGTCAAATTCTTCGGGCTGCAAGACCAGGCGCATGGCCCAGGGCGGCACGTCGGGCGGCGGGGTGCCGTCCTCCAAAAACAGGAACGCCGTCTCAAACGGCGGGCGTTTGGCGGGGTAGATGCCCTTGCCGTCGGTAAAATACAGCACGCCCTGCAGGTCCCGCAGCGCACCGTCCTGCCGCAGCTGCGCAATGCGGGCAAACGCGGGGCGGAAGTCCGTTCCGCCGCCGCCCACCAGCGTGAACTGCGCCGTATAGCGGTCCAGCGCGTCCAAATCGTTCAGCCAGACTTCATCCCGCACAGCGTTGTCCGCCTGCATGACCAAAATGCGGCACTGCCGGAAAAAGCTGTCCTGACTTTTTAATAAGGTGAACGTCTCTTTTAAGAACGCCTTGACCAGCTCGCCCGCCGTGGATTCGCTGGTGTCCACCACAATGACGAAGTCGCGTATTTTCTTCACCTCGCGGCTTTCCAGCGGCTCTATCAGCGGCAGGTTGCCGTAGGTGCGCAGGCCGTAGCTGTAAAAGCCGAGGTCGAATTCCTCGGGGTCGAGGTGCGGCTCCTCATGCCAGACGGCGAACCGGCGCAGGAAATCCCGGTAAGTGCGGCGGCTGCGCCCGGCCTGCACCTGCGCCTGAAGGGCTTGCGCGGCGGTGTCCTCCCCGGCGTGCCGGCCGCTTTCCTCCATGCTCAGCTCCGTCTGGCGGCCCAGGTTCTCCCACTGTTTGCCGCGCATCTGGGCGGCGGGGCTGTCCGGGTCAGCGGGCCAGAGGCGGTGGCTGTCGGTGTAAAATTCCCGCTGCCACTTGTTTAAGGTCTCCGCGTCGGTCTGTGCTAAGACGCGGTAGATGGGGCCTGCCGCTAAAAATTTGCACTTTTCGCGCAGCTGTGTGTAGCATTGCTGCCGCACCCAGCCGACGGGGCGCTTCGTGGCGGGGGTGTTCAGGGTGTCCAGCGTGGCCTCCACGGCGATGTCACAGGCCAGCCCCCACAGGTCGGGGTCGCGCCTGTCCCGCAGCCAGAGATGCCGGAAGATGCAGTGGAACAGGCTGTGCAGGTAGGCCCGGGGCAGGTACCGCCGGTTCCTGCGGTAGGTGTCCAGCAGCCATGCGGTGGGGTAGTAGAGTGCCCCGCCGTCGGTAGCAAAGCTGCCGCCGCTTTCCTGCGGGGCCGCGGGCAGTGCACCGAGCGCTGCCGTTAAGTAGCGCTGGTCAAGGTACAGCTCCCCCCGCAGCTGCTCCATGATCCGGAGGGCCATCGTCTGCTCCCATTCCGATTGGGTTTGGATGTGTTTGGCTATAGTGGACACCTTCTTCCATGACTGTATGTAGGGGCCGGGCATGCCCGGCCCGCGGGCTTACGTGGCTGCCCGGCAACGGGCTGAACCCCTCCGGCCTGCTTCGCGGCCACCTCCCCTGATGGGGAGGCTTTCCTCGCGGGCTTTGACGGGCCTTGCGCTGCCACCCGCTTATGGTCTACAAATCGTCAAAATCATACGTTTTTTTCGCTCGCTTCGCCCTGCCTAACAGCACCGCCGCCCCGGCGCTCCACCCGACGCGGGCGCAATAGACCGCGGCGTCTGCTGTCGGCAGGCTCAGCCCCACCAGCAGCCGCAGAGCGGCCTCGTCCCGGTCATCAATAGCACGCCGGAACGCTGCCTCCGGGTGGGCGGTCAGGTAAAGCTCGTAGTCCGCGCGGGCGTCGTCACCCAGTGCAAACGGCTGCACAAGCCGCCCGAGTGCTAACCGGCAGAGCTTATCCTCACTCTCGCCGACGCAGGCCTGCGCAAACGACGCATCAAACGCGGCGTAATCCACCGCGCCGCCGGGCGTGAAGCACTGCCGCATCCGGTAGCCCTCGCCCTCAATGCTGTGGTTGAAGATATGCGCGGGCGTGTTCTCGTCCAGAAACTCCGAATACTCGGGGTAAAACAGCTGTGCACCGTCCAATTCCACCGTAATGTCCGCGCTGACGGCCCCCAGCAGCTTTTTTAAGCCCGTCGGGGCATCGGCGGCAGCCCGCAGGCGGAAGGTCTGCAATTGGCGGCAGTTCGTAAATAAATCGCTGCCAAACCCCTCGACCCCGGGCCCCAGCGTGACCCGGCGCAGCCTGCGGCAGTTGTAAAACGCCGCGCTGTCCAGCACCCGCACGGTGTCGGGCAGGGTGACCTCCTCCACAAAATTGCCGGTGATCTCATGCGCGTCGTCCCCGGTGCGCCGGGCCCCGGGCCTGACCGGCCTGTCCGCAAAGCAGTACGGCCCCAACTCCGCAACGGGCAGCCCCTCAATTGTTCCCGGCACAGCGGGGCAGGGGGTGTCGCCCAGCAGCCGCAGCAGCCGCGCACCGCCGGGACAGGGCTCCCAATAAAGACCCACAAAAATCACCTCTTTACATTAGGGCCATTATAGCATAAAATGTGGTTGCGAGAAACAGAAAAGTGAGAGAAATTCTATGAAAAGCGTCAAACAAACGGATATTCTGACGGGCAGCATCCCCAAACAGCTGCTCCTGTTCTTTCTGCCCATCTGGTTCGGCACGCTGTTCCAGCAGCTGTACAACACGGCGGACACCCTGATCGTCGGTAACTTTGTGGGCACAAACGCGCTGGCCGCGGTGGGCGCAACAGGGCCCTTCGTCAACCTGCTGGTGGGCCTGTTCGTCGGGCTTTGCAGCGGCGCGGGCGTCGTCATTGCCCAGAGCTGGGGCGCACATGACCCCGATGCCGTGGACAGGCAGGTGCACACGGCGCTGGTGCTGAGCGTTGCCGTTGGCGCGCTGCTGACCGTGCTGGGCCTTGTGACCGCCGCGCCGATAATGCGTCTGCTGGGCACGCCGGACGAGATTTTGCCCGACGCAGCGCTGTATTTGCGCATCTACTTTCTGGGCATGATCCCGCAGATGCTCTACAACATGGGCACCAATATCCTGCGTGCCATCGGCGATTCCAAGCGTCCGCTGTACTTTCTGATCGCGGCGTCGCTCGTCAACATTGTGCTGGACGTCGTGTTCATTGCGGTGTTCGGCTGGGGCGTCATGGGCGCGGCGCTGGCGACGGTGCTCAGCCAGGTGGCCAGCGCGGTGCTGACGCTGCGCTGCATCGTCGGCTCTCAGGGGATGCCGTGGCACATCCGCGCCGAAAAGCTGCGGCTGCACGGCGACGTTTTCGCGGCCATCTGCACCATCGGCGTGCCCGCCGCCGCCCAAAGCGCCATGTACAACATCAGCAATATGTTCATCCAGAGCAGCATGAACAGCTTCGGCACCAGCACGATTGCGGCGTGGGGCGTCTACGGCAAGATCGACTTTTTGTTCTGGATGACGATCAACTCGCTGGGCATCGCCATCACGACGTTTGCGGGGCAGAACTTCGGCGCACGGCAGTATGACCGCGTGCGCCACGGTGTGCGGGTCTGTCTGGCAATGGCCGCGTGTACGACGCTGGTCATCAGCTTTACATTTTACAATCTGGCGGAGGTGCTGTTCCGCCTGTTCAGCCAGGACGACGCGGTGGTCGCCGTCGGGGTCGGCATGATGCACGTTCTGACGCCGGTCTACATCACCTACGTATGCATTGAGGTGCTGGCCGGTGCGCTGCGCGGCTGCGGCGATGTCCGCGTGCCGACGCTGATCACCGTGTTCTTTGTCTGCGGTCTGCGGATGCTCTGGCTGTTCATCGCCGTGCCCATCCGCCACGAGGTCGCCACGGTGGAGATGAGCTATCCCATCACCTGGTCCCTCGCGTCCGCGCTGTTTATTCTGTACTACGTCAAGGGCGGCTGGATGCAGCGGTGCGCGGAGAAGTGGGAGAAGAAGCAGGCAGGGTGATGCCGCGTAAATTGCCGCCGCCCCTGTAGGGGCCGGGCATGCCCGGCCCGCAGGCTTGCGTTGCCGCCCCTTTAAGGATGGCTTTGTAGGGAGGGGTCTTGAACCCTCCGCGGCGGCCTGAGGGCAGGCCGCCCTACATCCCCCTTACAAACAATACGTAGGGCGGGGTGACCTCACCCTGCCGCGGGGCGTCGAGGACGCCGCCCCCTACCGCAAAACCCCCATCGGAGCAACATCCGATGGGGGTCATTTTTTGCAAATTACAGCTTAAAGCTGTCCTTCAGCGTGACGATTCGATTGTACACGCCCTCATGCTTGCTGTCCGGGGTAAAATACCCGTTGCGCACGAACTGGAAGCGGTCACCGGGCTTGGCGTCCTTCAGGCTCTCCTCGAGCTTCGCACCCTGCAGCACCTTGACGCTGTCGGGGTTCAGGTAATCCTTGAAATCCGCGTCGTCGGGGATGCTGTTCATGTTGGCCTCGGTGAACAGCTTATCATACAGCTCGACCTCGGCGTCCAGGCAGTGGGCGCAGCTGACCCAGTGGATCGTGCCGCGAACCTTGCGGCCATCGGCGGGGTTGCCGTTGCGGGTCTCAAGGTCGGCCTCGGCGTGGATGGCCACGACCTTGCCGTTCTCGTCCTTGTCCACGCCGGTGCAGCGCACCAGATACGCACCCATCAGGCGGACCTCGCTGCCAAGCGTCAGGCGCTTGAATTTCGGCGGCGGCACCTCAAAGAAGTCGCTGTTCTCGATCCACAGCTCCTTCGTGAAGGCGACCTTGCGGGTCGTCGTGTCGTTGGCGTCGCGGTTCGGGTTGTTGGGCAGGTCAAAATACTCGCACTGGTCGGCGGGATAGTTGTCGATGATCAGCTTGACAGGCTCCAGCACGGCCACGCGGCGCTGGGCGTTCAGCTCCAGCTCGGCGCGCAGCACGGCCTCCAGCTGGCGCATATCCACGAGGTTGTCAGCCTTGGAGATGCCGGCCTCTTTCACGAAGGTGAAGATGCTCGTCGGCGTGTAGCCGCGGCGGCGCAGGCCGGACAGGGTCGGCATACGTGGGTCGTCCCAGCCGTCCACGATGTTCTTCTCGACCAGCTCGCGCAGGTAACGCTTGCTCATGACGGTGTTCGTCACGTTCAGGCGGGCAAACTCGCGCTGCTTCGGGAATTCCTTGCCGAACAGGTTCGTGATGACCCACTCATACAGCGGGCGGTGGTTCTCAAACTCAAGGCTGCACAGGCTGAAGGTGATGCCCTCAATGGCGTCCTGAATGGGGTGCGCAAAGTCGTACATCGGGTAGATGCACCACTTGTCGCCCTGGCGGTGATGCTCGACATGCTTGATGCGGTAGATGGTCGGGTCGCGCATGTTCATGTTCGGGCTGGCCAGGTCGATCTTGGCGCGCAGCGTTTTTTCGCCGTCGGCAAACTCACCCGCGCGCATACGGCGGAACAGGTCGAGGTTCTCCGCCGGCGTGCGGTCACGGTAGGGGCTCGGGCGGCTGGGCTTGCCGGCATCGTTGCCGCGGTACTCCTGCATTTCCTCGCGGGTCAGGTCATCCACGTAGGCCTTGCCCTCCTTGATGAGCTGCTCGGCGTACTCATAGCAGCGCTCAAAATAGTCGCTGCCGTAGAAAATGCCGCCGTTCGGCTCGGCACCCAGCCATTTCAGGTCCTGCAGGATGCTCTGCACGTACTCGTCACCCTCGCGGGCGGGGTTCGTGTCGTCAAAGCGCAGGTTGAACAGGCCGCCGTAGTGTTTGGCAATCGTGTAGTTGATGAAGATCGCCTTGGCGGAGCCGATATGCAGGTAGCCGTTCGGCTCCGGCGGGAAACGGGTATGCACGACATCGACCTTGCCCTCGGCGAGGTCGGCATCGATAATATCCGTCAGGAAGTTGGAAAATTTTTCGTCTGCCATGATTACACCCCAAAATTAGTAAGCGTCACGTTGTTGTAGGGGCCGATGCCTGCATCGACCCGCTGCAAGGCTATAGGTACGCTAGCTTTGATTATCTTACTATTATACATAGGTTTATATCATTTAGCAAGAGGTAAAAACTTGCCTGCACCTACTGTTATTTATAAAAGGTTTGTGCTATAATCAATACTGATTTACAATGCCTAAGATTTGCCGTTCTTACAAATCCTAACGAAAGGGGGCTGTGCTATGCCGACCCCGAATGACCGCGGGCCCCAGCGCCCGCGCACAAATTTACAGTACCATGTGGAGAATGGCTGGGCGGTGCCC
>ENA-ORRW01004056-ORRW01004056.1-human-gut-metagenome-genome-assembly--contig:-NODE-4056-length-9786-cov-3.245401_pt1 | contig 9786 bp, 8 predicted proteins | sample MGYA00242183_ERZ509150 | MGnify/ENA primary metagenome ERZ509150 (study PRJEB26280, sample SAMEA2338639) | human gut metagenome | biome: human gut; feature: human-associated habitat; material: faeces... | reverse complement strand
CGGCAGCTTTGCAGGCGGCCGGAGTTGGCCGCCGAGGAGCCGGAGGTCTTAGGCCCTGCCCCCGCGCCGGTGGTGAAGGTGAATAACCGGTTTCGCTACCGCTGCACACTGGTGGGAAAGAATGACAAGGCCACCCGGGAAATGCTGGCATGGCTGCAAAAGGACTTTGCCAAAGACAGCGCCAACCGGGGCATGAATCTGTTTGTGGACCATAACGCGGCGGACTGACCGCCGTGATCAAATCAAGGAGGTGCCATTCATGGCATTACGAAAGATCGTAGAACAGGGCGACGAGTGTCTGACAAAGGTCTGCCGCCCGGTGACAAAATTTGACCGGCGGCTGCATGACCTGCTGGACGATATGGCGGAGACGCTGGCAGACGCCAACGGCGCGGGACTGGCGGCACCCCAGGTGGGGATCTTGCGCCGGGTCTGTCTGGTGCTGGACGAGGAAGCGGAGGAATATTTGGAGCTCATCAACCCGGAGATCATCGCCCAGAGCGGCGAGCAGACCGGGCTGGAGGGCTGCCTCAGCGTCCCCGGCAAGTGGGGCATTGTCACCCGGCCCAACCGGGTGCGGGTCCGGGCGCAGGACCGGGACGGCGACTGGTTCGAGGCGGAGGCCGAGGGCCTGACGGCCCGGGCCTTCTGCCATGAGATCGAGCATCTGGACGGCCACCTGTTCGTGGAGCACATCGACCACTTCCTCACCGAGGAGGAGCTGAAGGAATATCTGGAGGACGAGGAATAATGCGCATCCTGTTTATGGGCACGCCGGATTTCGCGGCGGTGTCCCTGAAGCGTCTGGTGGAGGACGGCCACGAGCTCTGCGGCGTGTTCACCCAGCCGGATAAGCCCCGGAACCGGAACAAAGTGACCTTCTCCCCTGTGAAGGAGTACGCCTTGTCACATGGCCTGACTGTGTATCAGCCGACCAAGCTGCGGGACGGTACGGCCCTGGAGCTGGTGAGATCTCTGGCTCCGGAGCTGATCGTGGTGGTGGCCTACGGCCGCATTCTGCCCAAGGACATTCTGGACGTGCCGCCCCTTGGCTGCGTGAATGTCCATGCGTCCCTGCTGCCCAAATACCGGGGTTCTGCCCCTATCAACTGGGCCATGCTCAACGGCGACACGGAGACCGGCGTTTCCATCATGTATATGGCAGAGGAACTGGATGCCGGTGATGTGATCCTCACGGCGAAAACGCCCATTGACCCGGAGGAGGATCAGCCCTCTCTGTGGGACCGGTTGGCAAAGGTCGGCGCGGAGGCACTGGCGGAGGCCCTTCCTCTGCTGGCAGCGGGGACGGCCCCCCGGACCCCGCAGGACGCCGCACAGGCCACCTTTGCGCCCATGCTGTCCCGTGAGCTGTCTCCTATTGACTGGACGAAGCCTGTGGCGGCCATCCGCAATCAGGTGCGGGGACTGATCCCCTGGCCCTGCGCCACGGCGGAACTGGCGGGCCAGCGGTTCAAAATTTACAAAACAGCCGTGGGCACGGCTACGGACAAGACGCCCGGTACGCTGCTTTCCGCCGGAAAGAAGGGCATCGAGGTGGCCTGCGGCGACGGGCAGAGTCTTTGGATCACGGAGCTTCAGGCGGAGGGCGGCAAACGCATGAGCGCGGCGGCCTATCTGCTGGGCCATCCCATGAATATCTGATTGGAGGAACGCCATGCCTTATTACGGTTATTACGGCGGTTACGGCGATTTTTTAGCGAATAATATCTACTGCATTTTGCTGATCCCGGTGCTCCTGTTGTCCCTGTGGGCGCAGGCGCAGGTCAGCGGAAACTTCAAGCGATACAGCGGCGTCGCCAACCGGCGGCGTCTCACCGGCGCGCAGGCGGCGGAGGCGGTGCTGCGGGCCCACGGCGTCTATGATGTGGCCATCCGGCCCTGCTCCGGCAGCCTGACGGATCACTACGATCCCCGGGACAACAGCATTTCTCTGTCGGAAAATGTCTACAACCCCCCCTCCAGCGCGGCGGGGGGCGTGGCGGCCCACGAGGCCGGCCATGCCGTACAGTACGCGGAAAACTACGGCCCGGTGCGGCTGCGGACGGCCATTATCCCCGCCACCCAGATCGGCTCCAAGTTTTCTTTCATCCTGCTGCTGGTGGGCATGGTCCTGTACAGCCAGTCCTTGTTTTTGGTGGGTATCCTGCTGTTTTCCCTGACCACGATTTTCCAGCTTATTACCCTGCCGGTGGAGTTCAACGCCTCCCACCGGGCTTTGCAGACACTGGAAAATGAGCAGCTTCTATACGACGATGAGCTGCCCGGCGCCCGGAAGGTGCTGAAGGCGGCGGCGCTGACCTATGTGGCGGCGCTGCTGATGTCCGCTTTGCAGCTGCTGCGGTATGTGCTGATCTTTGTGGGCCGCAATAACCGCGGACGGAGGGACAACTGATGGGCGCCCGGGAAACGGCCCTGCGGGTCCTGATGTCCTGTCGGAATAACCATGCCTGGGCGGACGCCGCCCTGAAAGCTCAGTTAGGCCGGGACGGTTTGGTGGGCCCGGAGGCGGCGCTGTGCAGCCGATTGGTTTACGGCGTGGTCCAGAACCAGCAGTTGTTGGATTTCTACCTCAGCGCGTACTGCTCCCAGAAGCCGGATCATCTTCAGCCGCCGCTGCTGGAGATCCTGCGTCTGGGTGCATATCAAATCTTATATTTAGATCGGGTGCCGGACAGCGCGGCGGTGAACACCTCCGTGGAGTTGGCGAAGATCTCCGGCAGAGGGCAGGCATCCGGCCTTGTGAACGCGGTGCTCCGCAAGATCGCTCAAAATAAGACGGCGCTGCCGCCCATCCCGGAGCGGGACGAGGCAAAATACCTCTCCATCCGGTACAGTCATCCCAAATGGCTGGTGAAGCGGCTGCTGTCGATTTTAGGCCGGGAGGAAGCGGAGGCATTCTTGGCGGCGAATAATGATACCCCGCCGTTGACAGTGCAGGTCAATCCCCTGAAAACCGACACAGAAAGCCTGATAAAGGAACTGGAAGGCTGGGGCGTGACCGCGAAGCCCCACCCCTGGGTTCCCGGCTGTCTGGAACTGACCGGAGCCGGAGACCTGACCACACTGGCCCCCTTCCGGGAGGGCAAATTGCTGGTGCAGGACCCCGCCGCCCGGCTGGTGTCCCTGATCGCCGGCGTGCAGCCGGGGCAAAAGGTGCTGGATCTCTGCGCCGCCCCTGGCGGCAAGTCCTTCAGCGCCGCCTTTGCCATGGAGGACAAAGGGGAGATCGTCTCCTGCGACCTCCACGAAAACAAGCTGAAACGAATTCAGGAGGGCGCGGCCCGGCTGGACCTGACCTCTATTACCACCTCCGCCGGAGACGGCCGGGTGTTCCGCCCGGAATGGGCGGAGCGGTTTGACACGGTGCTGGTGGATGCTCCCTGCTCCGGTCTGGGCATCATCCGGAAGAAGCCGGACGTCCGCTACAAAAAGGCAGACGATCTGTTCACCCTGCCGGTGATCCAGACGGCGCTGCTGGACAACGCCGCCCGGTATGTGGCCCCCGGCGGCGTGCTGGTGTATTCCACATGCACCATTCTGCCGGAGGAAAACGAGCAGGTGACGGACGCCTTCCTGACGGAGCACAGCGATTTCTGCCGGGACGGCTTCACCCTGCCGGCGCCGGTAGGGGAGACGGAGGGGCAGCTGACCCTCTGGCCCCAGCGCCACGGTACCGACGGCTTTTACATCTGCCGCATGAAGCGGACATAACGAGGAATTTATGATCGATTTGAAATCCCAGACCCTGGAGGAAATGACGGCGACCCTGAAGGAGATGGGGGAACCGGCCTTCCGGGGCAAGCAGGTCTTTACCTGGCTCCATAAGGGCGTCACCTCTTTTGACGAGATGAGCAACCTTTCCAAGCCTCTCCGGGAGAAGCTGAAGGAGCAGTGCTATATCACAGCGCCCTCCGTGGCCCGTAAACAGGTCTCCAGGCTGGACGGCACCGTGAAGTACCTGTGGCAGCTGCTGGACGGCAACTGCATCGAAACGGTGGTCATGCAGTACCACCACGGAAACACCGTCTGTGTTTCCTCTCAGGTGGGCTGCCGGATGGGGTGCGCTTTCTGTGCATCTACAATCGCCGGCAAGGTGAGAGACTTAACACCGTCTGAAATCCTGGACCAGGTGATTTTCGCCCAGAAGGACTCCGGCCTGCCCATTTCCAATATCGTTTTGATGGGCATTGGTGAGCCGCTGGACAATCTGGACAACGTGCTGCGGTTTCTGGAGCTGGTGAACCACCCGGACGGGCTGAACATCGGTATGCGGCACATCTCTCTGTCCACCTGCGGCGTGATCCCCGGGATCGACCGGCTGTCGGACCTGGAATTACAGCTGACGCTGTCGGTTTCCCTCCACGCGCCGGACAGTGAGACACGATCCAAAATCATGCCGGTGAACCGGGCCTATGACGTGGAAAAGCTGTTTGACGCCTGCCACCGGTACTTTAAAAAGACCGGGCGGCGGATCTCCTTTGAATACGCCATGATCGACGGTGTCAATGACCACGATTGGCAGGCGGATCTCATCGCCAAAAAGCTGAAGGGGATGCCGGGACATGTGAACCTGATCCCGCTGAACGATGTGGCGGAGAGTCCGCTGAAACCCTCCCGTCGGGTAGCGGCGTTTCAGAAGCGCTTGGAGTCTCACGGTCTGACCGCCACGGTGCGGCGGAGCCTCGGAGGAGATATTGACGCCTCCTGCGGCCAGCTGCGGCGGAAGGAAATGGAAGAACGGAAAAAAGGAGCGGCTGAATCATGATAAAAACCTGGGCCGTTACGGATACTGGCCTTGTGCGAAAGGAAAATCAGGATACTTACCGGATCGCCCGGAATGGTGACATCTGTGTGGTGTGCGATGGTATGGGCGGCGCCGCCGGCGGCCGGCTTGCCAGTACGCTGGCGTCGGAGACTTACGCGGCGGAGATGGAGAAGGCCCTGAAACCGGATATGACCCCGGAGCAGCTCCGGGAGGCTTCTGCCTACGCGGTGGCCATGGCCAACCGGGCCGTGGCGGAGCGGGCAGAGGCGGAGGCGGCGCTTGCCAATATGGGTACCACTCTGGTTGCCGCTGTGGCCTATGAGAACGGCGTGGTGATCACCAATGTGGGCGACAGCCGGGCCTACTACATCACGGAGGCGGGGATCACCCGCATCACCAAGGACCACTCTCTGGTGGAGACCATGGTGGACCACGGCGACATCACCGCTGATGAGGCCCGCCGCCATCCGGGGCGGAACCTCATCACCCGTGCTCTGGGCCGGGATACCAACGCCGCCTGCGACGGGTATATCCGCCCTATGGAGCAGGGGGACTTTATTCTGCTGTGCACCGACGGACTGGTGAACACCGTCACCGATCAGGAAATGCTCTTTGAGATCGTCCACGGCGGCGATCTGGACACCTGTCTGGATCGGCTGCTGCATATTTCCAAAAGTCAGGGTGCGCCGGACAACGTGACGGCAGTCCTGATGCAGAAGCTGTAAGAAGGGGGGAGACGTATGGATCAATACATTGGAAAAATGCTGGACAACCGCTATGAGATCCTGGAGCGCATCGGCACAGGCGGCATGGCGATCGTCTACAAGGCAAAGTGCCATCGCCTCAACCGTCTGGTGGCGATCAAAATTCTGAAAAGCGATCTGGCGCAGAACGAGGAGTTCCGCCGCCGGTTCAACGCGGAGTCGCAGGCTGTTGCCCAGCTGTCTCACCCCAACATCGTATCGGTGTACGATGTGTCCCGGGGCGGCGATATGGAATATATCGTCATGGAGCTGATCGACGGCATTACCCTCAAGCAGTATATGGAAAAGCGGGGCCAGCTGAACTGGCGTGAGTCTCTGCACTTCATCACCCAGATCATGCGGGGCCTCAGCCACGCCCACAGCCGTGGCATCATCCACCGGGACATCAAGCCTCAGAACATCATGGTCCTGCGGGACGGCAGCGTGAAGGTGGCCGATTTCGGCATCGCCTGTCTGGCGGATTCCGCCCAGACCCTGACGCAGGAGGCTCTTGGCTCCGTCCACTATATTTCCCCGGAGCAGGCCCGGGGCGACCGGCCCGACGCCCGCAGCGACATTTATTCCTCCGGCGTGGTGCTTTACGAGATGCTCACCGGGCGGCTGCCCTTTGAAGGGGAGTCTGCCGTTTCCGTGGCCATCCAGCACCTCAGTTCTATCCCGCTGGCTCCGCGGGAGATCAATCCCGATATTCCCGAGCAGTTGGAACTGATCTGCATGAAGGCTATGGCCCCGGATCTGGAGCACCGCTATCAGTCGGCGGACGCCATGATCGCGGATCTGGAGGCCTTCCGGAAGAATCCGGAGGTGGAGATGAAATTCGACCTTTCGGACCTGCGCCCGGAGGAGAATGACGAGCCTACCCGGACCATCCGCACCATGCCCAGCCATACGGTGACCATCCCCGTCCATCAGCCGGAGCGGAATTATCCCCGCCGGGAACGGGACGAGGACGAGGAGCCCCGCCGCGCCGGTAGCGGCAAGCGGGGCGTGCTGGTGGGTGCCGTGACGGTGGCGGCGGTAGCCGTGGTGATCGTGCTGTTCAAGACCATCCTCGGCTCCTTTGCTCCTGCGGTGGTGGACCAGTATCAGGTGCCGGATCTGTATAACATGACCATCGAGGAAGCGGAGAACGATCCCCGGATCGAAGGTGTTTTTGAGATCCAGAAGGCTGGCTCTGAGTTCAGCGCCGACGTGCCGGAGGGGCATATCCTCCGGCAGGACCCCAAGAAGGAGGAGACCCGGAAGGGCAGCCAGCTGGTGATCCAGGTGTGGGTCAGCGCCGGTGAGGAGACCGGCGAGGTGCCGGATCTGGAAAACAAATCCGAGCAGGACGCCCGTATCCTACTGGAAAAGCTGAACAAGGAATACAATCTGGAGCTGACCGTGGAGACCCCGGAGGAATTGAAGCAGTTCTCCGAGGAGATCACGGAGGGGTACGTCATCAAGACGGAGCCGGCTCAGGGCGAGATCCTGAAAAAGGGCGATACCGTAAAACTGATTCTCAGCAAGGGCCCGGACATCAAACCGGTAACGGTCCTGCCCTTTGTGGGAATGAGCATTGACAGCGTGTTGTCCCAGCTGGAAAGCTACAAGCTGACCTGCGACGCCGCGGATGTGGAAGTAGTGGACAGCGACAAGCCCGGCGGCACCATTGTCTGGCAGAGTCCGGCCAGCGGCGAGACCGTGCCGGAGTGGACGACCATCAAGTTCCGGGTCAGCGCGGGACTGGCCAGCAGCGCCCTGCCCATCACGGTGGACATTCCCCAGAACGGAAAGGACATTGTCAAGGTGGAGATCTATGTGGGCGACGAGCCGAATCCCCAGTACAGCGAGACTGTCTACGAGGCGGACGGAGCCGTGAGCACCACCCTTTACGGCACGGGCCGGAAAATGGTGAAGGTCTACTTTGACGGCGTGCTGGATCAGAAGCAATCCTATGAGCGGAGCTTTGGTTGATACGATGGCAGAGGGACGGATTCAAAAAGCCCTCAGCGGCTTTTACTATGTGGATACCGGCGCGGAGGTGCTGACCTGCCGTGCCCGGGGAAAATTCCGGAAGGAGGGCCTGTCCCCTCTGGTGGGGGACCGGGTGACGGTCCGGGAGCTGGGAAACGGCGAGGGGTTCGTAGAGTCTATCCTCCCCCGGAAAAACGCCTTTGAGCGGCCGGCGGTGGCGAATATCGACCAGTTGGTGGTGATTGGCTCCGCAGCCACCCCCAAAACAGACCTCTTTCTCATCGACCGCATTGCGGCCATCGCTGCCCTGAAGGGCTGCGAGGTGGTGGTGCTGCTGAATAAGTGCGATCTGGACCCGGCAGAGGAGCTGTACCGCATCTATACCGCCGCCGGGTTCCCGACACTGCGGATCAGCGCGGAGACCGGAGAGGGTCTGGAGGAATTGAAGCCTCTGATCGCCGGTAAGCTATCCGCCTTTACAGGCAACTCCGGCGTAGGGAAATCCAGTATCCTGAACGCGTTGGACCCGGCGTTCCAGCTAAAGACCGGGGAGATCAGCACGGCGCTGGGCCGGGGACGCCATACCACCCGCCATGTGGAGCTGTTCCGTCTGAGCTGCGGGGCGGAGATCATGGATTCACCGGGATTTTCCTCCTTTGAAACGGAGGAACTGAATCTGGAGCTGAAACACCGCCTGCCGGAGACCTTCCGGGAGTTCGCTCCCTATTTGGGGGAGTGCCAGTTTTTGGATTGCAGCCATACCAAGGAAAAGGGCTGCGCCGTGCGGGAAGCTCTGGAAGCGGGGAAGATCCAGCCCAGCCGGTATCAGAGTTATCTGCGCCTGTTTGAGGAACTGAAACCTCTGCGGGAATGGCAGGAAAAGCGGAAATAAGTACGCCCCATATTTGCGCCCCGTTTGCGAGATGTACCAACCTCACAAATGGGGCGCTTTTCTGCGTCAAAATGGAGGGTTGGAAACACTCCGGCTCGCAAAGAGCGCTGCGTTCTCATCGGGCCTGCTTCTCCTTGCGGAAAACGGTATGCTGTGGTAACATATATCAATCAACTGAAATGAATGGAAGGATCAGGAAATGCAGGCTTACACATACGTTGAAAAGGGAAAATTTGCATTGCTGGAAAAGCCGAAGCCGGTGCTGCTGCACGAGCGGGACGCCATTGTGAAGGTGACGCTGGCCAGCATCTGCTCCAGCGATCTGCACATCAAGCATGGCAGCGTTCCCCGGGCTGTTCCAGGCATCACGGTGGGACATGAGATGGTGGGCGTTGTGGAATCGGTGGGCAGCGCCGTGACCCATGTCAAGCCGGGGGACCGGGTGACGGTGAATGTGGAGACCTTCTGCGGTGAGTGCTTTTTCTGTAAGAAGGGCTTTGTGAACAACTGTACCGATGAAAACGGCGGCTGGGCCTTGGGCTGCCGCATTGACGGCGGCCAGACGGAATACGTGCGGGTACCCTTCGCCGATCAGGGCCTGAACAAAATTCCAGACGGCGTCATCGATCGGCAGGCTTTGCTGGTGGGGGATGTCCTCGCCACCGGCTTCTGGGCGGCTCGTATTTCTGAGATCACAGCGGAGGACACCGTGTTGATCCTCGGAGCAGGCCCCACCGGAATTTGCACGCTGCTCTGCGTGATGCTGAAACAGCCGAAGCGCATCATTGTCTGCGAAAAGGATGAGAGCCGCGTCCGCTTCATCAACAGGCATTATCCGGAGGTGCTGACGGTCTCGCCGGACGAGTGCCTGAATTTTGTACGCACCAACAGCGACCACGGCGGCGCGGACGTGGTGTTGGAGGTGGCCGGCGCGGAATCTACCTTCCGTCTGGCCTGGGAGTGCGCGAGACCCAACGCCATCGTGACGGTGGTGGCACTGTATGACAAGGCCCAGGTCCTGCCGCTGCCGGATATGTACGGCAAGAATCTCACCTTCAAGACCGGTGGCGTGGACGGCTGCAACTGCGAGAAAACGCTGCGTCTCATCGCGGAGGGGAAACTGGACACCGAGCCGCTCATCACCCACACCTATCCCCTCAGCAGGATCGAAGAGGCCTACGAGCTCTTTGAAAACCGGCGAGACAACGTGATCAAGGTCGCGGTGGAGTGCTCATGATCCCATGTGGGAACCACTGGCCCAACTGTCGCCCTGTTGCAATCCGATACAGAGACTAAAAAAGCTTGCTGTCAATCGACAGCAAGCCTTTTTGCGTTGACTGTCTTGACAAAGGCAACCCCCGGCTATGCCGGGGGAGAAAAAGAGCTTA
>ENA-ORRW01004045-ORRW01004045.1-human-gut-metagenome-genome-assembly--contig:-NODE-4045-length-9811-cov-3.727860_pt1 | contig 9811 bp, 9 predicted proteins | sample MGYA00242183_ERZ509150 | MGnify/ENA primary metagenome ERZ509150 (study PRJEB26280, sample SAMEA2338639) | human gut metagenome | biome: human gut; feature: human-associated habitat; material: faeces... | reverse complement strand
CTCCTGACGGCGGTACACCGCCCGTTCCAGCCGCTCCGCCGGAGTCAGGGTGCGGGGCTGGGGCAGTGTGTCATCCGCCAGTACGATGGCGTGAAGGGAATTTCCCGCGGCAAAGCCCGGCTGCTCTCCAAAGAAAGCGGCCCCGGCAGAGGTAGCCAGATACCACCCCTCCGCCACGGTGAGGAAGGGCGTGCTCCAGCCGTCCATCATCCGCCGGGCCTTGGAGGCCCGAACGGCGGGCCGCCGTCACATCGAACATATCCAAGTGGTCTCCTCCGGCGATGTCGCTGCCAAGGGCCACCTTTACGCCCTCGTCCAGCATCCTCCGTACCGGCGCCACGCCGGAGCAGAGATTCTGATTGGAGTCGGCGCAGTGGACCACCGTTACCCCGGCGTCCTTCATGGCCTGCCGCTCCCGCTCGTCCGACCAGACGCAGTGGGCCATCACGGTGCGATCATTCCAAAGGTCGTACTTCTTGTAGGTCTCCCAATACTGTCTGCAATCCGGGTGGAGCTGGCGTACCCAGTCCATCTCCGCGCCGTTTTCCGACAGGTGAGACTGCACCGGCAGATCGCGCTCCGCCGCCAGCTTTCCCAAAAATGCCATCAGCTCATTCGTGCAGGAGGGGGTGAACCGGGGTGTCAGAATCGGCTTGATGTGCCGGAGATCCTGACAGGCATCCAGCCACCGCAGTGTGTCACGCATGGAATCCTCCGTGGTCTCCTCCAACACGCCGGGTGCGCCGTTGCGGTCCATATTCACCTTGCCAACATAGCCGGTGATCCCCGCTTTTTCCAGCTCATCCATCAAGATCAGGGTAGCGTCGGTGTGGAGGGAGGAAAACATGCACACCCGGGTCGTCCCGTGGGACACCAATTCCCCCGCCAGCTGCCGGTACACCGCCCGGGCGTAGTCCGGCTCCGCGAACCGGGCCTCCGTGGGGAAGGCGTAGGCATTCAGCCAGTCCAGCAGGGGCAGATCCATACCCATCCCCAGCATGGGATATTGGGGAGCGTGGAGGTGCAGGTCCGCAAAGGACTGGACGATCAGGCAGTCTCCATAGTCCTCCACAGACGCTCCGGCATATTGCTCCGGCAGCACCGGATACACCCCGGTAATGACGCCGTTTTCAGCGATGAGATAACCGTGTTCCGTCACATCCAGCCGGCCGCAGACCGGCGCGGAAACGATATTTCCTTTCAGAATAGTGGTCATTGCGTCCTCCTTTCAAAACAAAAGAGCGCCCGCATAAGCGGACGCTCATAGCAAGATCTTAGGCGATCTCATAGAAACTTCCGCGCCTGAGACGATCCCATCAGCGGAATTATATGAGCCATATTTCCTTTTACAGTTTGATTGTACCACAGTGCCGGGAAAAAGGCAAGCCTCTCCGTCGGCATACACCGTCGGCACACATCCGGGAATTGTCGCCTATACTGGCGTACAGGCAAAATTCCGCCTGAATCGAGGAAAAGGCGTTGATTCGTATGCTGCAAGCATTGAGCTGGGCCGCTTTGGGCACCGGCTTTACCTTTCTGATGACCACCTTAGGGGCTGCGGTGGTATTTTTCTTTGTGGAGGAGCCCCGGCCCCAGTTCCAGCGAACCATGCTTGGCTTCGCCGCCGGGGTGATGACGGCGGCCAGCGTCTGGAGCCTGCTGCTGCCCGCCATCGAGCAGTCGGCGGACTTCGGCGTTCCCGGCTGGCTCCCCGCAGCGGCGGGGCTGCTGTTGGGCGTGGGCTTTCTCTCCGCGCTGGACGCCGTTCTGCCCCATCTGCGGCGGGCAAAGGACATGGACTTGACCCGCCGCCAAAGCACGCTGCTGATGGCAGCCATTACCCTCCACAATGTACCGGAGGGCATGGCGGTGGGCCTCGCCTTCGCACTGGCGGCAGAGGGCGAGGGCATGGCTGGGGCTGCGGCGCTGGCGCTGGGCATCGGCATCCAGAATCTTCCGGAGGGCGCCGCCATCTCCCTTCCTCTGCGGCAGGAGGGCAGCTCCCGGGGCCGGGCTTTTCTGTTAGGGACCCTCTCCGGCAGCGTGGAGCCGATTTTCGGTATTCTGGTAGTGCTGGTAGCTGCCGGTGTCCGACCTCTGATGCCATGGCTCCTCAGCTTCGCCGCCGGAGCCATGCTGTATGTGGTGGTGGAGGAGTTGGTGCCTCAGGCCCATTCCAAAGCCGGGACCTGCGGCTTTGTGGGAGGCTTTTTAATTATGATGATCTTAGACGTGGCGCTGGGATAGTGTGTCAAAATGTAAACTTACATTGTCTCCTGAAAAAAAGTCTGCTATAATCGGCCCAGCACACCAAACCCACGCAAAGGAGAACAAATATGGATACAAAATTCAGCGGCAGCGCAAATTACGTAGCGTCCCGCGACCTGATGGAAACCGTCAACATCGCCGTGGCTTTGCAGAAGCCTCTGCTCATCAAGGGTGAGCCGGGCACCGGCAAGACCATGCTGGCCCAGGCCGTTGCGGACGCTCTTGGGAAAAAGCTCATTATCTGGAATGTAAAATCCACCACCAAAGCCCAGGACGGCCTGTACGTCTATGACGTGGTGCAGCGGCTCTATGACAGCCAGTTTGGAAACGCCGGTGTGGATGACGTCAAAAAATACATCAAGCTGGGTAAGCTGGGCGAAGCCTTCTCCGCCGATGAACAGGTGGTCCTGTTGATCGACGAGATCGACAAGGCGGATTTGGAATTTCCCAATGACCTTCTCTGGGAGCTGGACCGGATGGAGTTCTACATCCCTGAGACGAAGGAGACCGTACAGGCCAGGCAGCGCCCCATCGTCATCATCACCTCCAACGCAGAGAAGGAACTGCCGGACGCTTTCCTCCGTCGGTGCGTGTTCCACTACATCGAGTTCCCGGAGCAGGAGCAGATGGAAGCCATCCTCCGGGTCCACTTCGGTGATTTGGAGGAAAAATTAGTGAAGCAGTCCCTCGCCGCCTTCTACTGGCTGCGGGAGCTGCGGGGCATTGAGAAAAAGCCCTCCACCTCTGAGCTGGTGGACTGGATCCGGGCGCTGGCGGCCGGCGGCGTGGACCCCGATCGCATCGAACAGGAGATCCCCTTTGCCGGCGTCCTGCTGAAAAAAGACAAGGATCTTCAGACCCTGCGGAAGGTGAAATAAGCCATGTTCGCCGCGTTTTTTTACCTGCTGCGTCAGCGGGGACTGCACGTTTCCCTGAACGAGTGGATGACGCTGCTGGAGGGCATGGAAAAGGGACTGCACCACTCCACCCTCACCGGCTTTTATCACCTGTGCCGGGCCATCGTGATGAAGAATGAGACGGAATTTGACCACTTCGACCAGATCTTTCTGGAATTCTTCAAGGATGTCCCCTACACCGAGGAGCTGCCGGAGGATCTGCTGGACTGGCTGAACCACCCCAGCGAGGATCTGAAACGGACCATTGCGGACCTGCGCGCCGCCGGGTTCCCGGATGAAACACTGGAGGAACTTCTAAAAATGCTGGAGGAACGTCTAAAAGAGCAGACGGAGGAGCACAACGGCGGCAACTACTGGGTGGGGACTCAGGGCCGCACCCCTTGGGGGAACAACGGCTGGCACCCCAACGGTATCCGGATCGGCGGGCAGTCCATGCACCGCACCGCCATGATGGTAGCGGGGGAGCGGAAATTCCGGGACTTCCGGAAAGACAATAAGCTGGACACCCGCCAGTTCCAGATGGCCTTCCGCACACTGCGGCAGCTGTCCGCGCAGGAGCGGAGTCCCGAAAAGGAATTGGATGTGGACGCCACGATCCACGACACCTGCGAGAGTGCGGGTCGGCTGGAGATCCGGTATAAAAACCCCCGGAAGAACACGGTGAAGGTCCTGCTGCTGATGGATTCCGGCGGCTCTATGGACTACTATTCCGGGCTGTGCAGCCAGCTGTTTCAGGCGGCCACCAAGTCCAACCACTTTAAAGAGCTGCACACCTACTATTTCCATAACTGCATTTACGGCGACGTTTACAACGGCCCCCGCCTCTGGCAGGACGGCCAAACGCCTACGGAATGGCTTTTGCAGAATTTCGATGCCAGCTACAAGGTCATTCTCGTGGGCGATGCCGCCATGAACCCCTACGAGCTACGGGAAAAGCAGTACGATTGGCGGAACCAGCGGTACGGCCCTTCCGGTCTGGAATGGCTGGAGCTGTTCAAAAAGCACTTCCCCTATCTCATCTGGCTGAACCCGGAGCCTCTTCCGGCATTTCAGGACTTCTGGACCCTGACCCACCTGCAGCTGGCCAAGCTGTTCCCCATGTTCGACCTCTCCGCCGAGGGCTTGGAGCAAGGCATGAAGCGCCTTATGGTGAAGCGATAAACGAAACAGGCCCGCAGCATCGCGGGCAAAACAAATGAAAAGAGGTGGATTATGGATTTTCCCAAGCTGCTGGGGCTGCGCCCCGGCGTCACCGCCGTCATCGGCAGCGGCGGTAAAACCAGTTTGCTGCGCCGTCTGGCGGAGGAATTACCGGGGACGGTCCTCCTCTGTACCACCACCCATATCCGCCCCTTTGAGGAATACCCCCTGCTGACGGCCCCTACGCCGGAGGACATCCGCAAGGCTCTGACCGCTCATCGGGTCCTCTGTCTGGGGACCCCCTGTGAAAATGGCAAGCTGACCGCTCCCTCCCTCTCCATAGAGACGCTGGCCACGCTGGCGGACTATGTGCTGGTGGAGGCCGACGGTTCCCGGCAGCTGCCTTTGAAGGCCCATGAAGCCCACGAGCCGGTGATCCCCGCCGTCAGCCGTCAGGGGATCTGCGTGGTGGGGGCATCCGGTTTCGGGAAACCCATCCGGGAAAGCGTCCACCGGCTGGAACGGTTCTGCGCCCTGACCGGCGCCGCTGCGTCAGATCCCGTCACGCCGGAACAGGCCGCAAAGGCCATTTTGGCGGAGCGGCTGTGCGATACCATGTTCCTGAATCAGATCGACACGGAGACCCAACGGCCTCTGGCGGACCGCTTCGCCGCGGCGCTGGGCGGCTCCGGTCTCCGGATCGCCGCCGGGAGTCTTCGGGCCGGGAGCGGCTGGCTTTACCCGGATATCCGAAAAATATGACAGGCCCACTGTCCCCACATTCTGCTGCGAAGTCGCATTTTCTTCGCAAAAGTGCAAACATTTCCACAGAATCATTGATTTTCGCAAACGTTTTCTCCTGTGAATTGCATAAAAATACCTGCAAGGGGTTCACAGCTAACTGGTTCCATGGTATAATTTGACACGTTCTTAACAATATTTCCGCCGCCTTTATCCGCCGCGGAACGATCCTGAACGGAGAAAATGCCATGGAACACCATGAAAAAGCAGGATGCCTGTTTCCTAAAATCGGTATGCGCAACGTCAAGACCGCCCTTGCGGCAGCCCTGTGTGCGCTGGTCTACTACTTTCTGGACCGCAACCCTACCTTCGCCTGCATCGGCGCCATTTTCGGTATGGGCAGCAGCTTTATGCAAAGCCGTCTCCACGGCGGCAACCGCTTCTTCGGCACAATGGTAGGCGGTTTTATCGGCATGGGTCTGTTTGCCATTTACATGGAGTTGTTCCCTGACGGCAGCAACTCCTGGGTCCTGATTCCCCTGACCTTCATCGGCGTGATCATTTTGATCCTGCTGTGTCAGCACATCTGGGTGGGCGGCGTACAGCCCGGCGGCGTGGTGCTGTGCATTCTGCTGTTCAACACCCCCACGGACACTTATATCACCTACGCCATGAACCGTATTCTGGACACCGGAATCGGCGTGCTGGCGGCGATTTTTGTCAATGGGATGCTGCCCGGCGGCTTCACCTTCTCTTTTATGCACAGGCTCTACCAGCGTCTGGGGATCCGGGACGATGTAGAGGATGAATTCATGGCCAAACCCGCCGTCTGAGCGATCAGAGGCCGCTCCTTCCAAACGGATCCATTCGCGCAAATGCAAATATGCAAGAAGTACCGCTCCCCTGCTGAGAAAACGTTCAGCAGGGGAGTTTTCTATCTACGCCCCCAGGGTTTGACCCGTAAATTCCGTGTGAAACCCGAAAAAGAGGAAGTGCACTTCATGGAAGCCCACTTTCACCTGACATAGAATCTCGGTATCAGTCAGATATACGGAGGTTTTGACGAATGAACGGGTATAAAGAGTCACTTCGGCAGTACTTTTCTGTACAGGTGAAAGCGCTTCGCAAGAAGCGGAAGCTGACCCAAGAGGAAATGTCCGAGCAGTTACATATCACGGTTCGGGCCTATGGCGATTTAGAGCGCGGCTGCAGTTGTTGTTCTGCAATCGCTCTCTTATTCTTTTTACTGATGCTGGAGCCAGATGAGCTGGCGGCGTTTCTTGCGCAGATGAAAAAGCAGTTCCGGGATCAGGATCAGTAGGAGGTCGCATAGACCCCTTTTTGCAGTATTTCTGTATCTGAAAATATGGGGGGGATTTAGAATATGACCAGTCGCAAGCGTGTGCTATTGGCCGACGGCAGCGAGGAATTTCGCTGGTTGATGTGGAAAAATGTGGCAAATCATGATTTTTTCTCCCTCGCAACCGTCGGCAGTGGCCGCGATGTTTTATTATGTATGCAAAAACAGACTGCCGATCTGCTGCTGATGGACACGGCGCTGCCGGATGTCTGCGGTCTAACCGTGTTGGATGAGTTGCAGCGCCGGGGGACTGCCCCTCAGAGGGTCATCCTTCTCTCCAGCATCGTTTCTGAGCAAGTCACCGATCAGGCTTTTGCTCTGGGCGTCTCACAGTTTATTCCAAAGCCGTTTCATACCGATCTGCTGTTTGATGCCATGTACGAACTGTTTCCCGGCTGTTCCTGCGGTCATTGGCCGCATAGTCCTCAGTAGGATACAGATAGTCCACGCCCTCAGAAAACAAAAAACCCCAACGGGCACCGCAAACGCGATGACCCGCCGGGGGATCTCCGGAATCAGTCGTCGCCTCCGTCAAAGGGAGCCGCATGATCCGGACTTTTTACTTTTCAAAGACGGGGATCAATCCACCAGACCGGCGGTGATGATGGCCATGGAGTAGACCTCCAGAGCGTTGCAGCCGCGGGACAGGTCGTTGATGGGAGCGTTCAGGCCCTGCAGGATGGGGCCGTAAGCGTCGAAGTTACCCATGCGCTGGCAGATCTTGTAGCCGATGTTGCCGGCGTTGATGTCGGGGAAGATGAAGGTGTTGGCATGACCGCCCACGGAGCTGGTGATGTGCTTGGTCTTGGCCACCACGGGAGACACGGCGGCGTCGAACTGGAACTCGCCGTCCACGGGAACGTCGGGCATGGCAGCCTTGGCCTTCTCGCAGGCGTTGCGCATCTTGTCCACGTCCTCGCCCTTGCCGGAACCCAGAGTGGAGTAGCTCAGGAACGCCACCTTGGGATCAATGCCGAAGACCTTGGCGGTACGGGCAGTCTCAACGGCGATCTCCACCAACTCATCCTCGGTGGGCTTAATGTTGATGGCGCAGTCAGCCATAGCCAGGACCTCGTTCTCGCCGGTGGCGGAAGGACGGACCATAATGAAGCAGGAGGACACGATCTTGCTGCCCGGCTTGGTCTTGATGATCTGCAGGGCGGGACGGACGGTGTCGGCGGTGGAGTAGGTAGCGCCGCCCAGCAGAGCGTCGGCATAGCCCATCTTCACCAGCATGGTGCCGAAGTAGTTGGCCTGAGACAGGGACTTGCGGCACTGCTCCTCGGTCATCTTGCCCTTGCGCAGCTCCACCATCAGGGCCACCATCTTGTCCATGTCAGGGAAGATGGCGGGGTCCATGATCTCAGCGCCGCGGATGTTGAAGCCGGCCTCTTCGGCAGCCTTGGTGATCTCGTCGGCGTTGCCCACCAGAACGGGAGTCAGAAAGGTACCGGACAGCAGACGGGCAGAAGCCTCCAGGATGCGGGGATCGGTGCCCTCGGTGAAGACGATCTTACGGGGATGCGCCTTCAGCTTTTTGATCAGAAATTCAAACATGTTGATTCCTCCAGTTTTTAATTCAGGGAATGGGGTTTCAATTCCACTCTTTATTATACACGGTCCGCAGCCGGGGTCAATGAAAAAAGTGACGAATTGGGACGTAATTTTTTCCGATTTTTGCGTGTCAACTACGAAATTCGGCAAAAAAGCATCGTTAAAATACATAAAAATATGCCAAAAAGCCAGAAGTTGCTTGACGGGCGAATATAAAAGGGATAATATAAAGCGGTAACAATTTGTTACTTTTTATGGTTCACAAATCTTTAAAGGGCATCTGCCCGCGATACGATAGGAGCATTATGAGTCAAAACACCAAAAAGCCTTATGATCTGCCGGACTGGCCCGCAGAGGCGGAACAGACCCAGGAAGCGCCCAGACCCCGCAGAAAGCGGCGCGCTCCCGCTGAGCCCGAAGACCTCTGGGGCAAGCTCCGCTTCCGGGCCGGAAAGAAGGTCCGCTGGTTTGGCCGCCGCTGCCGCCGGGTTGTCCGGGAGGCTCAGGCCCATCGGTTCCCGGAGTCCAACCGGAAGCCTCTGCAATTCCTGCTGATGCTTTGGGGGCTGCTGCCCTCCGCTGCCAGCCGGCTGCGGGAGATCCTGCTGGGCCGCCGCAGAGAGCGGAACCTCCGCACCAGCAGATTCTCCGTCTGGTTTGAAAAGGAAAAGCGCCTCCACTCCCTGATGTTCCTGGGAGGAAGCTGTGCGCTGGCAGGCATTATCCTGTTCTGTTCCTTCTTCACCATCGGCACCACCGTCTCCTATGACGGGCAGGTGTTGGGACGGCTGGCTTCCAAATCGGAAGCCGAAACCGTCCGGAAGGATCTGGAAAGCATCACCTCCCGGACACTGGGAGAGACCTACACCATCGACGATTCCCTGCTGCAATACGATTCCGGCTGGATGCTCCGTCAGGACATCGAGGACAAGGCCGTATACGAGGACCAGCTCTCGGATGAGATCGGTCTTGTGACTTCCGCCTACTGTCTGTATGTCAACGGCGAGCGCATCGGCGCCACCCCCTACGAGGGCGCGTTGGAGGAGCTGCTGGATCAGCTTCAGAAGGCGGCCTCCGACGAGGATACCATTTCCTGTAAATTTGCAGAGGACGTTGAGATCCGGCAGGAGTACGTTCCCACCAGTGAGATCATGAACCTGGGCTATATTGCGGAACTGCTTTACAGCACCAAGACGGCCGAGGTCACTTACGAGGTGAAAAAGGGCGATACCTGGTCTCAGATCGCCGCCAAGAACGACATGTCCTCCGCAGAGCTGCTGGCGCTGAACCCCGGCTACAACATCAATAAGCTTCAGATCGGCGAAGTGCTGACCCTGTCCGCCTCTGTCCCCTACCTGACCATGACTGTGGTAAAGCAGGAGCGGTATCTGGATGATGTGTCCTACAACATTGAGTACACCGACAGCGCTGACCTCTATCAGGGCGACTATAAGGTGACCTCAAAGGGTGAATATGGCAAGGCGGACGTGATGGCTAAGGCCACCTACGTCAATGGCGAGGAAACGGAGCGGACCATTCTCTCCTCCGTGACTTTGAAAGAGCCTGTCACCGAATACCGGCTCCGGGGCACCAAGGCCCGGCCCCCCTGGATGCCTACCGGCAGCTTCCGCTGGCCCACCAGCGGTCGGATCAGCTCCTACTTCGGCGGGCGGAAATCCCCCGGCGGCATCGGCTCCACCAACCACAAGGGCATCGACATCGCCGTCCCCAGAGGGACACCCATCTACGCCGCCGACGGCGGCACCGTGACCTACTCCGGCTGGATGAGCGGCTACGGTTATCTGGTGCAGATTGACCACGGCAACGGCTA
>ENA-ORRW01004041-ORRW01004041.1-human-gut-metagenome-genome-assembly--contig:-NODE-4041-length-9816-cov-3.487143_pt1 | contig 9816 bp, 8 predicted proteins | sample MGYA00242183_ERZ509150 | MGnify/ENA primary metagenome ERZ509150 (study PRJEB26280, sample SAMEA2338639) | human gut metagenome | biome: human gut; feature: human-associated habitat; material: faeces... | reverse complement strand
AACTCATGCCATCTAAACAAATACTAATCCGTCCAATATTTGGGGTGCACTTCAAGGTTTCATCCAACTCTCTCACATTTTTCTGAAAAGAAAAAACTGCTAAATCCAAAAAAAACTTGAATTCTAACCACTTGAATTTTAAACTTTAATTACTTTAAGCTATGAAAACTTATATTAAGATTTTCAGCACGCTCTTTATCGGAGCAACTGTATTATTTTCCTGCCAACAGGCAGAGGAACCTCAGCTGGATGCTGTTCAGCCGGAGGCGAAAATGACCCGTGCATTCGGAGACAAAACTCCGATTGTCAACATTTATGTCGAGACCAACGACGTGAATCCGCTCAATGCCGGCGATTACAAACTTCCCAACGGCAAGCCCTATGCCGATATCGTGGAATTCTTCGCTTCCAATATTCACAAGGAGACGGTGAACGGTGTCGTGCGTCCGACGCTCTACCTGAACGACAAGATGACCAACCTGCTGGAGAACGGCGGTTACCTGACCTATGTGAAACCCTTGCAAGATATGGGCATCAAGGTGCTGCTTACCGTGCTGGGCGACTGGCAGAATATCGGAGTCACCAGCATGAACGACACGCAGGCCGATCAGTTCGCCACGATCCTTGCCTATGCCGTGCAGAAGTACGGTCTCGACGGTATCGGATTCGATAACGAATATGACGGATCGCCGACTACCGTCAGCGGTTCTTGGGGCAACATCATTACCAAACTGCGCGCTAAGATGCCGGCCGACAAGCTCATCACTGTATTCCAGTGGGGCAACTATGGCTCTTCGCAGATCAACGCCACGGCCGGCGCCAAGATCGATTACGTTTATGCTAACTTCGGGTATAGCACTTACATCGGTGTAGCGGGTGTTACCAAAGACCGTTTTGCTCCGCTGTCGCTCAATCTTGGTGTGTACAATAGTCCTTCTACGGCTGGCGACCGTGCTTATGACTTGGCTGAAGCTGGTTACGGTGCGATCATGCACTTCAACCTGCGCACACGGTCGCAGAACGATCCTACGGCTCTGTTCAAGGCGATTGCCGACGGCGCTTGGGGCGAGACCAACGTGACCTGCACGAACGGCAACCGCCCGCAGGACTGGACGTTCGTTCCCAGCGGTTACACGATTACCTACGCTGAAGCTACTGCCCAATAAATTTCTGAGAGATGAGACTCTGTCGACCGATTTGAGTTGATTATATAGCTTGATCTATGGTCCGTGTATCGTCTTTTGGAGATACACGGGCCTTTTTGCCGTCCGGGAATACGTCGGTTAAGTCACGGCTTCGAATGTGTTGAATGGCCTGATTTTTTATATCTTTGCCCCAGACTGCAAACTGTATTCCTTATGAAATCCCCTTTCCTGCAAAATCTCAATGAACTGCCGGGGCCGGTGTGGCTGTTCGGCGCTTACGGCATGACCCGGCTGGGCGAATGGTCTTTCGCGCTGCTGATGCAGTGCGTGAACGGGAACCTGCGGCTCGACGGCTTGACCGCCGGAATGCAGCTGCTGGGACTTGCCGGGGCATTGCTGCCGGTTGCGCTCCTCTGCTCGCTGGCGCTGCGCAAATCCTATGGGCTGCCTCTGGTCCGCTGGTATGCCGGTTTGCGGGTGCTGGTGCACGGTGTGGCCGTGATTGCCCCGTTGGTTGCAGGTTATGATCCGGAGGTGTCGGGCGGTTATGCCGGGCTGGTGCGTACCGAGGTGCTGAATCTGGTCCGGGGCGGCCTGTGGTTCGGATTTCTTTGCTGGCTGGAACGCTCGCAGACCCTTGCACGGCTGATGCCTGCGGCAAAACGGCGCGCGCTTTGGTGGGCCGTCGTGCCGATGGCCGCACTGGCGCTCTTCGGAATGTAAAAACCGTTGTCGGATATGCGTGCCGGGCCGGATTTGCGGTCCGGTTTTTTGCGTCCCGCGCCGGCGGTTCCGGCGGCTGTGAAGTTCGGCCGTGAAGTCCGGGGGCGTATGCCGCCGTCTGCGTGCCGTTGCAAATCGGACGGCTGTGCGCACCCTTTCCCGGAAGACGCTGTTCCCGCAATATGAAATAAGATATTTTAGAATCAATATTGCCGTTTTGAATGTTTTGTCGTAAATTGTACTCACAACAGTCCCAAAAAAGAAGTGTCGGTGTTGTATTTTCCGAATATGTTTCCTCCATTTGTAGTAACATATTGACTAACACGGAAAGTGTAAGTTTATTCTCGAGTGGTAAATCTTGCAAATTATTACGAAGGAGAGAATAGGCCGGCATTTCTTCACGTTCTGTCCGTTTTCGGATATAGAGCGTGGGACTGTTGCTTATTTTATTCCGTTCCGGACCGGCCGGAAGGACCGACCGCCGGAACGGAATCTGCCAGAGAGCCGTGCGTGTTGATTGTCAGCTTTGTATGCGGGCTACTTTTTGAAACCGATCGCCCGGAGTTCTTCGTCCAGCCGGGCTATTTCGGCCTCGGTGTAGGGGGCGAGGGGCAGACGGCAGTCGCCGCAGTCGATGCCGACGAGTTTCATGATGGCTTTGCCGCCGCGGATGCCGCCGCCGTGGTTGATGATCACGTGCACGATGTCCACCGACTCCTGCTGCGCCGCGCGGGCCTGTTCGAGGTCGCCGGCCATGAAGGCGTCGTAGATGTTTTGGTAGGTGCGGAGCGAGTAGTTGTAGGTGCTGCCCACGCCGCCGCGCGCGCCGACGGCCATGCCGCAGAGCAGCATTTCGTCGAACCCGTTGAGGATGTCGAAGCGGCCGCCGTCGAAACGGATGCATTCGATCATCTCCATGAAGTTGTTCGACGTGAACTTGATGCCGTTCAGGTTGGGAATCTCTTTCGAGCCATTCTTCAGGAAGTCGATCATCGGCAGGTTGATGCCCGTCATCGAGGGAATGTGGTAGGCGTAGAAGGGCAGCGGTGCGCATGCAGCGGCGATGGGTTTGTAGAAGGCCACCAGTTCTTCGACCGAGCCGGGTTTGAGGTAGAACGGGGCGACGGTGCCTACGGCATCTACCCCCCCCCAGTCCGGCGGCATGGCGGGCCAGTTCGATGCAGTCGGCCTGACAGGTGCCGCCCACGTGGGCGATGATGAGGATGCGGCCTGCTACGGCTTTGGTCCACGCTTCGAGCACGCTCTTGCGCTCGGCGACGGTCATCGAGGTGCATTCGCCCGTCGAGCCGCAGACGAAGACGCCGTAGGCCCCTTCGGCGATGAGTTTGTCGGCGTAGGGCTGGATTTGCGAAAAATTGATTGCGCCCGTTTTGTCGAACGGCGTGAAGACGGCGGGAATGAGTCCGGATAGTTTGAACATAATTATTGGGTATTAGTTAGTCCTGTCGGTAATGAATGGGTAGGTATTGAATGGAATAATCTTATTTGTAGGACAAATACGGGGCAAGGAAATGAAAAAACAAAAAAAACGGCGCATTTTTCTGCTTTTTCGATGAATAATTTCGGTGGGCGGAGCCGGGTGAATGACGGAACGGGAGTGAACGGGGAGGAGCGGGTTGAGCCGCGCGCTGCGGGAAGGAACAGAGAGAGGGGGCGGAAAGGTGCGCAGGAGGGAATGGACCGGAGGTGCAGGATGAGGCGGGAAGGGATAGGGTGGAGCGGAATGGAATGCAGAGTGGCATGGAGCGAGGACGAGTGAGACGGAGCCGGACAGCCGGAACGGAGACGGTGCGGGGCTTGGCTGGCGGAAGCCTGCTCGGAGGTGGAAGCCATATGGTTTTTACGGCAGAAACGACGCTGCAACCGGAGTGTTGCAGCGTCGTTTGCGGTGTAAGGCGTGTTTTGCGCCGGGGCTTCTTTACGGAAGAGCCGGCGATTCGGCGGCCGTCTGACCGCCGGATTCCGGGCGTCAGATTTTGTCCAGCTCCACGGTGAAGTGCCGCAGGATCGGCGCCTCGAACGTGATGCGGTAGCCGGTGGTGATTTCGGCGCGGCGTTCGTAGATGTTGCGGCAGGCGGCGGCGATCACGCGGATGTGGTTGTCCGAATAGACCCGGCGCGGGATGGCCAGACGCAGCAGTTCGAGCCGCGGATAGCGGTTCTCGTGCGTGTCGGGGTCGCGGTCGGCGAGGATCGAGCCGATCTCCACGCCGCGGATGCCCGCTTCGAGGTAAAGCTCCACGGCGAGCGTCTGGGCGATGAACTGCTCCTTCGGGAGGTTGGGCAGCACCTTTTTCGCATCGACGAAGATGGCGTGTCCGCCTGCCGGACGCTGGTAGGGGACGCCGTATTCGTCGAGCAGGTCGCCCAGCAGTTTCACCTGACGGATGCGGGCGTCGAGCTGCTCGAATTCGGTGTTCTCGTCCAGTCCCACGGCCAGCGCGTCCATGTCGCGGCCCGACATGCCGCCGTAGGTCACGTAGCCTTCGAACATGATGCTGAAGGTCATGGCCTGCCTGTAGAGCTCTTCGCTGCGCATGGCCACGAACCCGCCCATGTTCACCACACCGTCCTTCTTGGCCGAGATGGTCATGATGTCGGCATAGGTGTAGATTTCGCGGACGATCTCCTTGATGGTCTTGTCGGCATAGCCCTCCTCGCGGGTCTTGATGAAATAGGCATTCTCGGCGAAGCGGGCCGAGTCGAGCAGCAGGGGTACGCCATAGCGGCGGCAGACTTCGGCCGTTTCGCGGATGTTGCGCATCGACACGGGCTGGCCGCCGGCCGTGTTGTTGGTGATGGTCAGCACGACGCACGGGACTTTCTCGCGCGGGTTCTCGCGCAGGAGCTTTTCGAGCTTGGCGATGTCCATTTCGCCTTTGAACGGCAGCTCCTTCTGGGTGTCGGCCGCGTCGTCGATGGTGCAGTCCACGGCGTGGCAGCGGCGGAACTCGATGTGTCCCTTCGTGGTGTCGAAATGGGAGTTGCCCGGCACGATGTCGCCCTCTTTGAGCAGAGCCGAAAAGATGACGTTCTCAGCGGCGCGCCCCTGATGCGTGGGCAGGAAGAAAGGCATGCCGAAGAGCCGGGAAATGGTCTCCCTGAGCCGGAAATAGGACGATGCGCCGGCGTAGCTTTCGTCGCCGGTCATCATGGCCGCCCACTGGCGGTCGCTCATCGAACCCGTTCCCGAATCGGTCAGCAGGTCGATCGTGACCTGATCGCTGCGCAGTTTGAAGAGGTTGTAGCTGGCTTCGCGGATCCATGTCTCGCGTTCGGCGCGCGTGGAGGTGCGGATGGCCTCGGTCATTTTGATCTTGTAGGGTTCTGCATACGGAAGTGTCATACAAAAGAGCGTTTTAGGTTGTAATTTGTTGTTCGTATACTCAAAATTACGAAAATATTTTGAGATCTTTGATATCGGTATTATATTTGTGAAAGCCGGTGTGAATTTTTAATTCTTTCGCGCTATGAAAAAGTATCGTTGCACCGTCTGCGAGTATATTTACGACCCGGCGCTGGGTGATCCCGAAAACGGCATCGCTCCCGGCACGGCATTCGACGATCTGCCCGACGGTTGGATATGCCCGGTCTGCGGCGAAGGCAAATGGGCCTTCGAACCTCTCGAAGAACAATAAAAAACGACGAAGACTATGTTAAACCTCATTGTTTCACTATTAATTTTACCGCTTATGGCAACAGACACAGCAAAACAGGTGCGCTTCACTCCGAAGGACCTGCCTTACGCTTATGACGCGCTCGCACCGCAGGTCTCCGAAGAGACGCTGCGCTTCCACCACGACAAGCATTACGTGGGATACGTGAATAAACTCAACGAACTGATTGTCGATACCCCCTATGCCGAGCAGCCGCTGGAGGATATCGTCGTTTCGGCCGACGGCGCGATCTTCAACAACGCCGCGCAGATGTGGAACCACGAATTCTTCTTCGACGAACTTTCGCCCAAGGCGCAGACCCGTCCCACGGGCGCGCTGCTGAAGGCCATCGACGATAATTTCGGATCGTTCGACCAGCTGAAGGTCCAGATGGAGAAAGCCGCCGCAGGGTTGTTCGGTTCGGGCTGGGTATGGCTCGCGGAGGACAAGTCGGGCAAGCTGGCGATCGTCAGCGAGCAGAACGCCGGCAATCCGCTGCGCTACGGCATGAAGCCCCTGATGTGCTTCGACGTTTGGGAGCATGCTTACTATATCGACTACCGCAACCGCCGCGCCGATGCTGTCGCAGCCCTCTGGGACCGCATCGACTGGAAGGTCGTCGAAGAGCGCTACGCCAAGAAATAGCGGGTTCCGCTTAGGAAAGGACGCCGTTTCCCGGTTTCGGGAACGGCGTTTTTTCGTGCCCGGATTTCATGCGGCGGAGGGTTTCCGGGGGCGGCGGACTATATTCCGCCGGATATACAGGATCGGAAATATTATATATTTCCGTCGTTCGCCGCAGAAAATTCTGGCGGGAAAAAATTGGTGGAAATGGCAAAAAGTATTACCTTTATTCTTTTACCGGACGTTTATTCTGCCATGAATCGCTCTATCGAAATTTCCCCCCCCCATGGTTTGGAGGAGGTCTATGCGGAGTACAGGACGTATTTCGTCCGGATCGCCGTGTCGTATGTCCGTGACAGGATGGTGGCCGAGGATTTGGTGTCCGATACCTTTTTGAAAATCTGGGAGAGCCGTACGGAGACGACGCCCCGGAACCTGCCCGCCTATCTGCTTACCGCGCTCAAGCGCAAGTGTCTGGACTATCTGCGCGACCAAGCCATTCATCTCAGAATCCAACAGAACATGCACCAGACCAGTGCGCGCGTGGTCGGAGAGCGTATCGCGCGGCTCGAAGCCAACGATCCCCAGAATCTGATGATGTCCGAGGCGCTTGCCATCATCGAACGCGAACTGCGGCGGATGCCTGAACAGCGGCGGCGGATTTTCATCGCCCACCGTTACGAAGAGATGTCCTACCGGGAAATAGCCGCCGTTTACGAATTGTCCGAAGGGCAGGTGACCTACGAACTGCGGGCGGCGAAGGAGGCGCTCAAAGCGGCGCTCAAAGATTATCTCCCGCTGATAGGACTCTTGCTGAACGGCCTCTGACGGCCGGATAGCCCCCTCCCGAATTATTAAAAATATTTATTTGCGGGATTTTGCGATTTTTTTCGCAAATCCCGCATTGTCGTGCGTCAATATAGCAACTTATGGAAAAGGAAACATTATATCGCTATGTGGCGTGCCAAGCATCGCCTGAGGAGGAAACGGCCGTGCTGACGTGGCTGGAGGCCGATCCTGCACATGAATCGGAACTCGCAAAGGTGCAGCGGCAGCACGATCTGGTGGCTTTGAGCGCCCCGCTCATCAACGAACTTTACGCCAAGGACCGCAGGCGCCGTTTCGGCTCCGTCCTGCGCCGGTGGAGCGCGGCGGCAGCGGCAGTCGTACTGCTCGCCTTCGGCGGTTATTATTTTCACGCCGCACGCGATTTCTCACGGCAGGGCGAGCGGCTGCTGTCGGTCTCCGTGCCGCACGGACAGCGCGTCAGCCTGACGTTGCAGGACGGTACCTCGGTATGGCTCAACGCTGGAACGACGCTTCGCTATCCGGCGCTCTTTACGGGGCGTGAGCGCCGCGTGGAGATCGAAGGCGAAGCCCGGTTCGAAGTGGTGCACGATGCGAAACATCCCTTCATCGTCCGGACATACGCCTGCGACGTCGAGGTGCTGGGCACGAAATTCAATGTCGTGGCCGAGGAGGAGAACGGGCTCTTCTCGACGGCTCTGTTCGAAGGCCGCGTCGCCGTTTCCAGCCGGCTCGTCCCCGGCGAACGACTGGTGCTGGAACCCGACGAGATGGTGACGCTCGAAGGGAAGCATCTCTGTCTCGCGCAGATCGACAACGATGAGGAATATTTGTGGACGAACGGAATCATCAGCCTGACCGATCAGTCGTTCTCCGAGCTGATGCACCGCTTCGAAAAGACCTTCGGCGTCACAATCCGTATCGAGCGCGAACCGTCGATCCGTATCGGACAGGGTAAGATCCGGCAGTCGGTGGGCATCGACAATGCGCTTCAGGTGCTGCAGCGGTTTGCCGATTTCGAGTACGAGAAAGACGAACAGAACAATACGATAACCATTCGATAAACTCAGTCCAACCTTAAAACGACCGGCCTATGAAGTAACCCAAGTTTATGAGAAATCAGATATTATGATTGTCGGACCCTCAAAAAATGGCCCGTGCGGATGGTAGCACATCGCACAGGCCGGAGGTCAAGCAAACTTCCTACTCAAACCTAAAGTACAAATTTATGAATAAAACATTTATCAGACAAGCGAAAAGGTCATTTACTTTTTTATTCATGCTTGGTCTTTGCGCTATCTGGTCTCCGCAGGCGGCGGCCCAGAACCGCAGCCTGCCCCAAGTTACGATCCGGATGGACCGTGTCCCGATGTCACAGATCATGTCCGAGATCGAACGGCAGACCAAATATCTGTTCGTTACGGGTTCGGATGTCAAGACCGACCGTATCACAAGCCTCGATGTTACGGCGGTGCCGCTTACGGAAGCCCTGAACCGGATGGTGGCGGGTGCGGACCTGACCTACGACATCCGTTCGCTGAGCATCATCCTCTCCGTAAAGAAAGCCGAGCAGCCTGCGGCCGTCGCAGGTTATGTCCGCGACGGGAGGGGCCAGCCGGTCATCGGCGCCACGATCATCGTCCGCGACACCTCCACCGGAACGACGACCGACGCCGACGGACACTTCACCCTTTCGGTGCCCGCACCTTCGACGGCATGGCTCGAAGTGAGCTATCTGGGCTATGAGCCGCAGGCGGTTGCCGTCGGCAACCGCACTTCGTTCGACATTACGCTGCGCGAGGCCGCATCGGAGATCGAATCGGTCGTCGTGACGGCCCTCGGCATCAAGCGCTCGGAGAAGGCGCTCTCGTATAATGCCCAGCAGATCAACGCCGAGGACATCGTGGCCGTGAAAGACGTCAATTTCGTCAATTCGCTCAACGGCAAGGTGGCCGGTCTGAATATCAACGCCTCGTCGTCGGGTGTCGGCGGTTCGTCGAAGGTCGTGATGCGCGGTTCGAAATCCATCGAGCAGTCGTCGAACGCCCTCTATGTGATCGACGGCATTCCGATGTGCAACTTCCGCAGCGACGGCAGCGAGGAGTTCGATTCGCAGGGCTCTTCGGAGGCCATCGCCGACCTCAACCCTGAGGATATCGAGTCGATGACCGTCCTGTCGGGCGCAGCCGCCGCGGCACTCTATGGTTCGGATGCCGCCAACGGCGCCATTCTGATCACGACCAAGCGCGGCAAGGCCGGTCAGACGACCGTGACGGTGACGAGCAACACCGAAGTCCTCACGCCTTTCGTGATGCCGATGTTCCAGACCCGTTACGGCACGGGCGACAAGCTGGCGGGAGCCGCCAACGGCATCTACTCGTGGGGCGAACGTCTGAATGCGTTCAATTACAGGGGCTACGACCCTGCCGACGACTATTTCCAGACGGGCGTCGTGGGCACCGAGACGGTTTCGTTCTCGACGGGCAACGAGCGCAGCCAGACCTATGCTTCGGCCGGCGCCGTCAATTCGCGCGGTATCATTCCCAACAACGGTTACGACCGTTACAACTTCACTTTCCGCAATACCTCGTCGTTCCTCAAGGACAAGATGCACCTCGATCTGGGTGCCAGCTACATTATCCAGAAAGACCGCAACATGGTCAATCAGGGCGTCTACTCCAACCCGCTGGTGTCGGCTTACCTCTTCCCGCGCGGCGACGACTGGGCGGATGTGGAGATGTACGAACGCTACAACCCCTCGCGCGGCATCTACGAGCAGTACTGGCCGACGATGGGAGCCGATACCTATCAGATGCAGAACCCCTACTGGATCAGCTACC
>ENA-ORRW01004033-ORRW01004033.1-human-gut-metagenome-genome-assembly--contig:-NODE-4033-length-9828-cov-4.084928_pt1 | contig 9828 bp, 8 predicted proteins | sample MGYA00242183_ERZ509150 | MGnify/ENA primary metagenome ERZ509150 (study PRJEB26280, sample SAMEA2338639) | human gut metagenome | biome: human gut; feature: human-associated habitat; material: faeces... | reverse complement strand
AATACACAAAGTATTATCTGCGCTTTTGGCTTAGCAGCTGCCGCACCTCGCTCGCTGTATCGGCACTTAGAATTATGCGGTATTGCCTTTATATATAAGTAGTCTGTACAGGTACAGAACGGTAAGGACATACGACTTTTATTTTAGCACGATTTCCAGGGATTGTAAAGAAAAATGGCCGCGGTGCCGGGTTACAAAAAATAAATCCCCGCCCTGAGGGATGGGCGGGGATTTACAAGAAAGGAGGAGAAGAACACATGAAAATGTGATAAAGCTATTTGACTTGGGGTTCATTTAGCTTGCAACTAAATTGTAACTGTTTTGTCACCGAATGTCAATAGCAAATTGTAAATCTTTTGTCATTTTTCAATTTGTTCACAAATTGGCAGGCGCAGCTCCGCACAGCCGCCGGGCGTGTTGGACAGGCGCAGCGTGCCACTGTGTGAAAGCGCGACCCTGCGTGCAAAATACAGCCCAAAGCCCTGGTGGGCTGTGTCACTGCGGGCAGCTTCTGTATAAAGCAGCTCCCCCGCTCTGGCGAGGGCCTCGGCAGTGAAGCCGGGGCCGGTATCGGTCACACGCAGGATGAAATCCTGTTTTTCTTTTGTAACCAACAGTGTGACAGTGCCGCCGCGGGGCGTATAGCGCACGGCGTTGTCCAGCAGGTTTTCGGCAGCCCGGAGCAGGTCGCACTGTGCCGCGCACAGTGTCCCCTGCCACTGCTCGTTCAGGATAAGCTGCACCCCGGCAGGTGCGCAGAGGGCGCGGGCTGTTTCCGCCAATTCACTGACAAGGGTGTGACTGGGAAAGGTTTCCCCTGTGGCGGGCGGTGCACAGGCGGTGCGCAGGGCGGCCAGATATTGCTGGGCACGGTCCGTGCCGCGCAGGATGGCTTCGACCTGTGTCTGCTGGTCGGCGGACAGAGCATCCTCGGCCAGCAGGTCTGCGTTACCCTGAATGATGGACAGCGGCGTTTTCAAGTCATGCGTCAGCGCGGCGATCTGCTCGGCGCGCTGCTGCTCCATCCGCCATTGGCTTTGCAGGCTGTCGGTCAGTTCTCGGCCCATCGTCTGCATGGCATGCAGCGTGGCGGAAAACTCTCGCAGACGTGCGCCGTTTGCGTCAATGCGCTCGGGCTGCTGCGCAGCGATGGCATCCACCGCGCGGTGCAGACAGGCGGTCTCGGCGGCAAAGACCCGCACGGTGCAGTGGGTCTGCCAGCCCAGCCAAACGAGGATGAGCACCGCCAGCAGCAAAATATAGCAGGTCTGGAAATCCGGCAGCGTGTCCCGCAGGGCCGGGTCAGCGTAGGGCAAGGCATAGTCGTACTGTAAAAGGCAAAAGCTTCCGTCCGCCATTTTAACATCGTACTGGTACTGCATCAGCACCAGATTGCCGCTGCCGCCGTGAAAGGCGTTGAGGGCAATTTTCAGCTGACGGTCATTCATGTTGGTCTGCAGCACTGCGTCATTCTGCACCACAGCCCAGCGGCACAGGTCGCTGATCTGCAGGGAATCGAAGGTGTCAGCCGTCATCGAGGCCACAGTTTCCCGGGCCTCGGCGCAGGCCTGGGCGGACGCCACGGCAGGCAGCAGAAAACCGATGTTTATCAGCTGCATAAAAATGCTCCACCAGAGTACCAGAATCAGCGCGCCCCCGCCGCCGCACAGAAGAAGATACCGCAGCAGAACACTGCGCAGGGATGTCAGTTTTCGTTTTGCCATTGGTAGCCTACTCCCCATATCGTTTGCAGCACCTCCCCTGCCCCGGCCGCGCGCAGCTTGGCGCGGATGTTTTTAATGTGCTGGGTGATGGCAGTGTCATCCGCTGTACCGTCGTAACCGAACACCGCTTCATAAATTTGTTCTTTGGAAAAAGTCTGCCCTGCATGGAGGGCCAGCAGCTCACAGATAGCGTACTCGGATTTTGTCAGGTGCAAAGGCGTGCTGCCAACGCTGGCTTCCTTGGCGGAAAGATCCAGCGCCACCCCGCCGCGGGTGATCTTATGGGATGGTGTGCGGTTCTGCCGCCGCAGGTGTGCTGCGACCCGCGCACGCAGCTCCGCTATGCGGAACGGCTTGGTCAGGTAATCGTCCGCACCAAGGCCAAGGCCTGTCAGCACCGACGGCTCATCGGTACGCGCGGTCAAAAATAAGATCGGCGCGTCTGTCTCGGCGCGGATGCGCCTGCAGACGGCGAAGCCATCCTCGCCGGGCATCATCACATCCAGCAGGATGCAGTCTGCCCAGCGGCAGAGCGTATCGGTCAGCTGCGTGCCGGAGGTGCGCGTTTCTACGGTGTGGCCGTCACGCTCAAGCGCTGTTTTTAGCAGCGTACAAAGGTCACGGTCATCATCGATTGCCAGAATGTTTGCCATAATAGCCTCTTTTATTGCAGTAAGCTGTAAACAAGACAGGATGCACCGTAAAGCAGGTAGACATGTGCCGGGTAGAACCAGTAGAACAGCTGCTTGTGGCCGCTGCCGCGCTGGCCGTTGTACAGCGCCATGCCGATAACGGCAAAGACGCCGAGCCACTCATAGTAGACTGTGAACATCTGGGAAAAGGCAAAATCCGGCAGACCGCGAACCTGCAGAAAGACCAGAACAAAATCACACAGGAAGGTCATAGCCGCCCAAACGACCAGCCGCAGGCGCTTGTGGTTATACAGCGCATACAGCACGATGCCCCCGGCCAGAAAAGACCAGCCGCCGTCGGTGATGGATGTCAACAAAGGCAGCGGCGCGGTGATGACCCACGCCAACACGGCAGAGCAGATCGGTGCGTCCTGAATTTTGGGAAAAAGCGTCAGCAGCGCTACGATGCAAATCGGCCAGAGGATCGGCATGGCAGCAGCCAGTGCGCCCCGCACAAACCGGCGCTGGCGCAGCCAGTCGATGCCCTGCCAGACTATGCAGAGCAGCATCAGATCCTGAAAAATGGCATTCAGCGGGTAGAAGCCGTCCCCGCGGCGGAAGGCCCCTGCATAAATCATGAAAAATTCCACCGTGCCCATCGCAGTACCGATGGCCCAGATACGCAGGAAGTAGCGCCTGCGGTCATGGGTATGGGCGAAGCCCTCCACGGTGCAGAACAGGAACAGTGGTGCGGACAGCCGCGCCAGCATACTGAACCATTCCGGCACAACGCCCGTAAATTCAAAAAAGTAGTGAATGTGATCCATCACCATGAGCACCAACGCAATGGTTTTGAGCGCCGTGCCGGTCAGGCCGAATTTTTGCTTTGTCATAATAATAACCCCTTTCATTGTTGCTGTAAACAGTGTAACAGGGGTTTGTGTAGAAATTATAAGTGTTTGAAAATCAGCTGTGCCTCAAAGGCAGATTTGCCTTCCCGCTCGCCTTCAAAATAGAAGGTGTCCTCTGCCGGTCTGGCACGGCGCAGGGTGAAGCTCTCGCCGCGGGGTACCTCGCGGTGGTAGCTGATGATGAAATCCGAAATCTGCGCACTGTCCCAGACCTGCCACGGTACGGCGTCGCAGACAATGTCGGCATAGCGGGTGTTGTTGAGGTGGCCGTTCATGTCGCAGCGGGAGTAGGCCGCGGTCTGCGTGCCCAGCGTCTCGCAGTCCTCGGGTGCAACGCGGGGCAGGCGCATCGGCAGCTCAAGGGGCACATCCTCGGCCCACTGGTCGTCAAACTGTTCCGGGTGCTTGCGCAGGATCATACGCTTTTCGGTATCAATGAGTACCCAGCGGCTGTCCATTGTGGCGACCTCTGCCCCGTCGGCATCGTAAAAATGGGTGATGCGCTTGTTGACGGCGCGCTTACAGCGCTCGGGCTGGGTGACAAGGGTCAGTTCCTCGTCCACACGGGGCAGCCGTGTGACGTGCAGGGCCAGCTTGGCCAACACATAGGCGGTGTGGGTCTTGCGGTACAGGGCATCGTCCAGCCCTACGGCCTCGGCGTGGGCGGTAGCAACCTGCTGGGCATAGCGCAGCAGTGCCCCCAGCTTGACATGGCCGAGGTGGTCGCCGTCCGTGCGGTAGACGGTAAATTTTTGGGTGTAGGTTATGAGCTTTTCGGGCATAAGGAAGCCCTCCTTGATGGATTTTGAATTGATTCGCCAAGCAGAGTATAGCACAAATGTTGGAAAAATGCAAAGGCGGGGGCTTTGGGGCTGGCCGTAGGGGCTGATGCTTGCATCGGCCTGCGGAGGGGTCAAGACCCCTCCCTACAAATCGAACCGTAAAAGGGTGCAGCGGCAAGGCTGCGGGCTGGCAAACAAAAAGGCTGCACACGCAAAACGGTGTGCAGCCTGAAACTGTTTAATAGTTATCGCGGGATTTTTTGCGGAGCTTGCGCCAAATATTGAATGCAGAGATAGCGATGGCCAGAAGCAGAAGAGCAACGACCATCCAGCCGCTGCCGCCCTCCTCGTAGCTCTTCATCTCGCTCCACTGGGCATCCATGGCGGCGTTGATGTCGTCGGGCAGAGTCTCAAAGACTTCCGCCTTGTCCAGAACCTCCGCGCCCGGGTAGGCGATTTCGCTGTACTTCAAATCGTCATCCAGCATCTCCCACACGGCGGTGATGGGGGTGGAATAGCCGATGAAGTCCGCGTTGGCAAGGCCGACGTCCGGCTCGCACAGGTAGTTGATGAACATTTCGGCGGCCTCCCGGTGCTTGGCGTTGGCCGGAATGCACATGCTGTCGATGAAGAAGTTGACGCCCTCCTCTGGGTGGACGAAAGCAAGGTCTGGGTTTTCGTCGATCATCGTGATGGCATCGCCCGCATAGTAGGGCGCCATGGCGGCCTCGCCACCCTCCATCTTGTCAAAGACCTCGTCCATGACGTAGGCCTGCACGATGTTCTTCTGGGCCTTCAGCGCGTCGGTAATGGCGGTGATCTCGTCAACGGACTGCGGATTCATCGACAGACCAATCGTCTTGGCTGCAATCGCGTAAGCGTCGCGGGAATTGTTGAACATCAGTACATTGTTTGTGTACGCAACATCCCACATGTCCGCCCATTTCGTGGGCGGCTCCTCGACCATCGTCGTGTTGTAGATCAGGCCCGTTGTGCCCCACATGTAGGGCACGCTGTACTTGTTGCCGGGGTCGAAGCTGCGGTCCAGATATGTTTCACCGATGCCGGCAAAGTTCGGAATGTTGTCCATGTTCAGCTCGGACAGCATGCCCTCCTTGGCCATCTTGCCCACCATGTAATCCGATGGGAAGATGACATCATAGGATACGCCGCCGGATTTCAGCTTGGCGTAGAGGCTCTCGTTGGAGTCGTAGGTCGTGTAATTGACCTTGATGCCGGTCAGCTCCTCGAATGCGGACAGAACGTTGATGCTCTCGTCAGAACCGTCGGAGATGTACAGGCCGTTGTTGTAGACATTCAGCGTGATATGGTCGTTGGCAAAGCGCTTCCAATCGTAGTCGCCGGAGACGGAAATATCCTCGTTGACCTCGATGTCATCGGCGGCCAGCACCGGCGCGGCGCTCATCATGGTGACAGTCAGTGCGGCCAGCGCTGCAGCGGAAAACTTTTTCAGCTTCATCTTCAGCGCCCCCCTTCGTCCAGCATGGCTTTGCGGATGGCCTTCTGGTTGCGGCGGTAGGCGCGGGAGTCTGCGGCGTTGGAAATCAGGATGATTGCCAGAATGACGCAGAATATGACTGCAGACAGCGCGTTGATCTCGGGGCTGACCTTCTTGCGGGTCATCGAGTAGATGGCGATAGGCAGTGTCTGCATCGTGCCGGAGTTGAAGTAGGAAATCATGAAGTCATCAATAGAGTAGGTCAGGCAGATGAGGAATGCCGACAAAATGGCCGGGGACAGCTGCGGCATGATGACTTTGGTGAAAGCCTGGCGCGGTGTGCAGCCCAGATCCAGCGCTGCATTGTACAGGCTGGGATCGAGCTGGCGCAGCTTGGGGCCTACATTAAAGATAACATACGGGATATTGAAGGTGATGTGTGCAATCAGCAGCGTCGGCCAGCCGAAGATGCCGCTCTCGCCGCCGATGCCGAAGTTCTGCGCCATGACGAAGAGAAGCATCAGTGAGACACCGGTGATGATCTCCGGATTGACGACAGGCACATAGCTGATGTTATTGATGATGAGCTGGCTTTTGCGGGACATCGAGTTGATGCCAAGGGTCGCCAGCGTGCCCAGCACCGTGGCGATAATGCTGGACACCAGCGCCAGCACAAGGCTCAGACCCAGCGCGGACAAAATCATCTCGTTGTGGAACAGGCTTTTGTACCAGCCGAGGGTGAAGCCCGTAAAGTTCGAGCGGGATTTGCTCTCATTGAAGCTGAACGCAATCATGACCGCGATGGGCAGATACATGAAGCAGAACACCAGAATGACGTAGGTGCGCATGAGCAATGCGGAATGTTTTTTTGCCATATCACATCACTCCTTCCATCTCGGACTCGTCAAAGCTCGAAGTGAAGCTCATGCAGAGCAGGACAATGACCATCAGCACCAGGCTCATGGCGGAGCCGAGGTTCAGATTGTAGGAGTTGCCAAGGAACTGCAGCTCAATCAAATCGCCGATCAGCAGGTTGGAGCCGCCGCCCAGCATACGGCTGATAATAAAAGTAGAGACTGCGGGCACAAACACCTGCGTGATGCCGGTGGCAATGCCGGGGCCGGTCAGCGGGACGAGCACCCGAAACAGAATATGCCAGACGTTGCAGCCCAGATCCTGCGCGGCCTCAATGATGGAATCATCGATTTTTGTCATGGCCGTGTAGATGGGCAAAATCATAAACGGCAGGTAGTTGTACACCATGCCCAGCACAACCGCACCTGAGGTGTTGATCATGTTGAAGGGGCCGAGGCCGAACAAACCGAAGAACTTGTTGATAAGGCCGTTTTTCTCCAGCAGTGTCATCCAGGCGTAGGTGCGCAGCAGGAAGTTCATCCACATGGGCAGCATAATGAGCATCAGCATAATGTGCTGCTTGTTGGCGCGCAGGCGGGAGAGAAAATACCCCACCGGAAACGCCATGACCAGACAGATCACGGTAGAGATCGCGGCCAAAATCAGGCTGCGGGCAAACACGCTGGAATACCGCCCGATCTGGGTGAGGTTGTCGAAGGTGAACTGGCCGTCCGCGTTCGTCATGGCGTACCAGATGACGATGAAAAGCGGTACGACTGTGAAAATGGCCATCCAGACCAGATACGGCCCGGCCAGCCAGCGGGAGGATTTGGATTTGAGCATGGATCACACCTCCGAACGCTTCATGATATGAATTTCGTCCGGGCCGATGTTCATGCCGATAAGCTCGCCGGGCTGGCTGGCCTGGGTGGAATGGATGATCCACTCATAGCCTTCCACATCGACGTGCATTTCAAAGTGAACGCCCTTGAAGATGACCTCGCGCACAAGGCCGGTCAGCATACCGACAGAGGGCGGCACGATCTGCACGTCCTCCGGGCGGATGACGACCTGCACAGGCTCGTTGACTTTAAAGCCGCGGTCCACGCAGGTGAAATCATGGCCGCCGAAGTTGACCAGAAAGTCCTTGAGCATGACGCCGTCGACAATGTTGGAGTCACCGATAAAGCGGGCGACAAAGGCATTTTTGGGTTCGTTGTAAATATCCTGCGGGGAGCCGATCTGCTGGATCTTACCGCCGGACATAACAACGACGGTATCCGACATGGTCAGGGCTTCCTCCTGATCGTGGGTGACGTAGACGAAGGTGATGTTCATTTCACGCTGCAGGCGCTTCAGCTCCAGCTGCATCTCCTTGCGCAGCTTGAGGTCGAGCGCGCCGAGCGGCTCGTCAAGCAGCAGGACGCGGGGCTGGTTGACCAGGCTGCGGGCAATGGCCACGCGCTGCTGCTGGCCGCCGGACAGCTGGTGGATGCTGCGGCGTTCAAAGCCCTTCAGGCCGACAATCTCGAGCATCTCGAGCACTTTCGGGCGGATCTCATCCTCGGTCATCTTTTTCAGGCGCAGACCGAAGGCGACGTTCTCAAACACGTTCAGGTGCGGGAACAGCGCATACTTCTGGAACACCGTGTTCACAGGCCGCTTGTACGGCGGCATGTTGGCGATGTCCTTGCCATCAAAAAAGACATTGCCCGATTTCGGTGTTACAAAGCCGGCAATCACACGCAGGGTCGTCGTCTTGCCGCAGCCCGAGGGGCCCAGGAAGGTGACAAACTCCTTGTCGTGGATGTCCAGCGAAAGTCCGTCCAGGACCTTCTGCCCATCGAACTCGACAACAATGTCTTTCAGAGATACGATCAGATTTTCATTCATTTTTATTGCATCCCCCTTTGCGGAATTTCCCGTTACAGCACTCTCTTTACGCACCGTTTCTTCCTTGGGTCGGCACAGAGTCCTTGACGAGTCAGCGCCAATTATGCCGCCCCGCAAAGGTTTGTTACACGGCTCCCTGCTGAAGAAGCCGCTGCAAGCAGCACATACAACGCCAATGTGTCGGGGCAGAAAAGATTTGCCCTATAGATGCACACACAAGATACATTATACGGTTTGCAGAATGTTTGTCAATAAGAACTTTTTAATAAATTGGCAAAGAAGCGTTCATGATTTTGTAAAAGAAGCGGCTTTTTTGAAAATGTGCGATGCAGCAATGTTTATAAATATCGAGGCAGCCGCCGCCGCAAAAAGCACGGCACTGGGCAGGGCAGCAAAGCGGCCGTACAAAAGCCCGAACGCCGCCTGCCCGACCGGCTGGGTCAGGCAGGCACAGACCGTGATGAGGCTCATAAAGCGGCCTGTCTGCCCGGTGGGGGCATGGGCCTGAATTGCAGTAAACAGCAGGATTTGAAACAGTGCGGCGGCAGCCATCATGCAAAAAGCTAGTGCTGTGACGGCGAAGTACCCGGCTGCGGCAGGCACACACGGCAGAACGGCCAGCCCGAGCAGTGCGCACACTGCCGTAATGCACCAGAGCGCCGCTGTGCCGCGGCGCAGGAACAACCGCTTTGCAAACGCCCCGGCCAGCACGCCGCCCAGCAGACCACCGGCACTCATGGCAGACTGGGTGACGGCCAGAGCGGTGTCGGAAAAGGCATAATAGCGGACAATCAGCAGCGGCACACCGACAGTAAACGCGGGCACGACAGCCAGATTGAGCAGGGCCAGCACCATGGCCAGCCGGAGCAGCGGCCTTGCCTGGCGGAAAAGCGCTTTGAGTGGCAGACGCAGGCATGAACGTGCGGCGGGCGCATGCGGAATTGGCAGTGTGCGCTCCCAGAGGGCGGGTACGGCAAAGCAGACAGCACAGAGCAGCAGCAAGCCGCGCAGCTCAAGAGTGTGCAGTAAGACACTGCCCAGCAGAGGGCCAAGCAGCTCGTCGATGGTATCCACCAGCTGGATGACTGCATTGCCCCGGGCCAGCGCAGCCCCGTCCAGCAGCAGAGGCAGACTGGCCTGCACGGCGGGCTGGTACAGCCCTTCCACGGCATACAGCAGGCAGAGTGCGGCCAGCACAAGCGGCGTTACGGGCACGCCGGGCATTGCTGCTGCGGCTGCGGCCATGCCGATGGCGGATACGGTATCCAGCACAGCCATGATTTTTTGTTTACGGCAGCGGTCTGCCAGTACGCCCCCTGCCAGCGTGCCCAGCAGCATCGGCACAAGGGCCAGCGCTGTGACACTGCCGTACAGTGCGGCGGAATCGATCCGGCGCAGAAGATACAACGGCAGCGCAAACCGCAGTGCGGCATTGCCGAACAGCGTGATGATCTGGCAGACGGTTATCTTATAAAAGGTGGGATTCATGGAGATGTGCCCCCCTGTTATGATAGTTTTTGTGCATACATACCGACTGACGGTTTGTATTCGTGCTGAATAATACGGCGGCTG
>ENA-ORRW01004031-ORRW01004031.1-human-gut-metagenome-genome-assembly--contig:-NODE-4031-length-9839-cov-2.749182_pt1 | contig 9839 bp, 4 predicted proteins | sample MGYA00242183_ERZ509150 | MGnify/ENA primary metagenome ERZ509150 (study PRJEB26280, sample SAMEA2338639) | human gut metagenome | biome: human gut; feature: human-associated habitat; material: faeces... | reverse complement strand
ACTGATGCAGAGAAAACTTTACTAAGTTCTCTCGGGACTAATGCTATACAATTAGAATCACAAAATCTATGGAATAAAAAAGCGCAAAATGGATATGTAAAATATTCAAATGGGCTATTGATGCAATGGGGAGTAAATGCTGGAGCTGTAGGATTCTCCTCATTATATCTACCTACAAGTTTCTATGACACAAATTATATCGTACAACTAACGGGAGTATCAGCTAATACAACAGAGATTATAGTGTATGCTCCAACAATATATACTAAAACAATTTCTTCATTTCAAGTAGGTACAAGGTATATAGCAAGCGGAGGAGAAATAGCTTGGACAGGTTGGCAGTTTACTTGGTTTGCAATAGGCCGTTGGAAACTTTAAAAATTATAAATTATGAAGTATTGGAAACAAGGATTTTATGATGAACCGGTAGACGGTTCGGTAGAAATTATGGATGAGTATTACAATCAACTATTAGCAGGGCAATCAGCTGGGTTGATTATAGTTGAAAGCAAGAATGGCTACCCAATATTGGTAGAATATGAGTACGACATTGAAGAAGTGCAAAAAATGAAAATATCTGAAATACAGATGTTTGACAAATCGACCGATGTCAATTCTTTTAAAATTGAAGGGGAAAGTGTATGGTTAGACAAATCCACACGTGTTGGATTATTTAACTCAATTTCGATTGAGAAAAATGTAGGGAAAACGCATACAACCCTGTGGTATGATGCAGTGAAGTATGTTATCCCTATACCTAACGCTTTAGCAATGTTGAATGCCGTAGAACTGTATGCACTCAACTGCTACAATGTGACACAATCTCACATCGCAGCAGTCAGATCATTGCAGACAATTGAGGAAATTGAAAACTACGATTATACGATAGGGTATCCGGAAAAGTTGAGCTTTCTGGGATAACCAGTTTTGAAGTTGTATGCTTCAATTTCTTCTTTTGTCTCTAATTGACTAATAGCCTTCGTATGCCTTTGTGTCGTGTCATAACACGCAAGGGTATACAATTCTAACTGTTGTAACATGTCAATAGCTCTTTCGATTGATAAGATAAACTTTATATCACCAATCCAGATACTTGTTTCAGATCGTCCGACTTCTTTCTCAATATTGATTGAGTTCATAAGCCCCACACGGGTACTTTTGTTTAACCAACCGAATACGTCATTAATACTGAATTGATTTACTGTTTCGGATAAATCATAAAGTCGCAATTCATTTAGTTTTTGCGCTCTGGTTTCTTCGATAGTAGCTTCGTGCACAACTAAGATCGGATATCCCTTTTGGCTTTCAGCTATGAGTAGCCCGGCCGATTGTCCTGCTAATAACTCTTGATAATATTCATCCGTTATTTCTACTGAACCGTCTACCGGTTCGTCATAAAATCCTTGTTTCCAATACTTCATGATATTTGTTTTTAAATTATTTCCAGCGACCGATCGCAAACCATGTAAAATCCCAGCCAGTCCAAACGATAGCCGGAGTTGAATTTATTCCACGGGTAAGGAATTTAAAATATGATTTATTCTTATTATTAGGGTCATAACCCGGAGCATACACAAATGATTCACCTGTAACGTTTATCCCTCCAGTAAGATAAACGTTGTAATTAGTATCATAGAAGCTGGTAGGGAAATACAGACTAGTTGTCCCCGTTGCTCCAGCTCTTGTTCCCCATTGCATTAATAAGCCATTACTATACTTGACATATCCGTTTTGTCCCAAATTTTGACTAGCTACTTGAGTTGCATTAGTTCCGAGAGAACTTAGTAAAGTTTTCTCTGCATCAGTCATAAATTTTCTTGTAGTACTTTCTTCAATCATTGATGCTGGATGAGAAACCGGATGAGAGTAATTATTAGCTCCGGAGGCTATTCCACTAAGTTTTGTACGTTCTGCATCCGTCATAAAACGATGAGTCGAATCTTCTTCAACGTCCGTCGCTGTATGTTTATGAGAACTTGCAGCATAACTACCCTTAGGTTGGTATACTGAATCGTGGTTGTGATTTCCTGCAGCCTTACTATCCCAATTAGCCTTTTCAGAATCCGTTACAAATCTATGTGTAGAATCGTCCGTAATGTCGGTTGCTACATGTTTATGAGAAGATGGTGCATAGCTACCTTTAGGTTGATATGCTGAATCATGATTATGGTTTCCCGCAGCCTTACTGTTCCAGGTCTCTTTTTCTGTATCGGTAACAAAGCGGTGAGTACTATCCGGAGTTATATCCGTTGCTCCGTGTGTATGCGAACTCGCTGCATAACTTCCGACCGGTTGATATACTCCTGCGTGGTTGTGATTAGACGGAGAAGCACCAACCTCGGAAGCTGTATATGAAGGTTTATTCGGCTGCTTCGCCCACGATGAAACATCACTTGCCGGCATAGAAGAAGGGAAATCGCTAATATCTGAAACCTTATGTGTATGCGCTTTCGGTGTACGGGCATCACTTAGACGTGCATCATTTCCCACACAAACAGTCCCGTCGGCACTACCAAAATTCTTATTAAAAGCAGAGTTTTTAGTAAATGCAGGTTCGTATGTACCAGCATGATTGTGACCTGATGGAGAGGCGCCTACTTCGTTTGCTGTATAGGTTGGTTTGGATGCAGCCTTCGCCCAAGAGTATACGTCACTAGCGGGCATAGAAGAAGGAAAATCACTGATTTCAGATACTTTATGCGTATGCGCTAATGGAGGCCGTGCATTACTCAAACGCGAATCGTTACCCTCATATACAGTCCCGGCAGTCGTACCGAAATTCTTGTTAAAGGCGGTCAGTTTAGTGATTATCAGTTCATATCTGCTATCATGGTTATGGGAGTCCAAAGCTGCTTTCAATGCCTTTCCTTGTTCGGCAGAAAGCACTTTATTAGTCCCTCCACTTGTCAGATTATTAACAATATCAGCTATATTGAGCTTCTTTCCTAACTCTGTTGCCATTGTAGCCGCAAAGTTCGGATCATTGTTCAGGGCGTTCGCTAACTCAATCAGTGTATCGAGAGCATCCGGTGCTCCGGCAACGAGTGCATCAACTGCAGCTTTCACTTTTGCGTCAACTCCTGAAACCGCATTGTTAGCCGCCAATGCAGCAGCGTTCGCATCGTCCGTGGCTTTCTTTGCTAACCCTGTTTGTATAACAGATGCATCCTTGGCTGTATTTGCTTCATCTGTCGCTTTCTTCGCTAAGGCGGTTTGAGCTTCTGATTCAGCTTTGGCAGCATTGGCCCCTGCAGCCGCAGTAGTTGCAGCATCTTTGGCAGCATTAACACTACCAGCCGCAGTATTAGCCGCATCTGTAGCTTTCTTTGCAAGAGCCGTCTGTTCAACAGATGCGTTCTTAGCGGCATTCGCATCATCTGTTAATTGCTTGACAAGAGCAATCTGTCCGGTGGCTTCATCTGTTGCTTGCGTCATTTCCTGCACAATACCGGCATACTCTGACTTGCGTTGAGACTCTGCTTCGACACGCTCCGTTTCGGCATTTACACGCTTAGTCTCATTTGATCCGCGAGTACCTTCCGCAGTTTTACGCGCATCTTCATTCTGCTTTCTCTTATCTTCTTCGGATGATCGAGAAGTTTCAGCCGTAGCGCGGGAAGTTTCAGCAGCCTTTCTCTTGTTTTCTTCGGAGTCACGGCCTGTCTCCGCTGACTTGCGGGCTGCTTCGGCAGATACACGTTCGGATTCGACGGTAATACGGTTAGATTCGGCAGCCACACGTGAGGTTTCATTCGTTTCCCTTGTCGCTTCATCTGTTTTCCGCTTATCCTCGGCAGAAACACGAGTAGATTCAGCGGAAGAACGACCACTCTCCGCAGTTTTTCGTTTGTCTTCTTCCTTCACACGTTCCGATTCAGCAGAAGAACGACCTGTTTCAGCGGTCTTACGTGCATCTTCATTACTTTTACGTGTTTGTTCATCCGACACACGTTTAGCTTCTGTATCAACACGTCCGGATTCAGCAATTACCCGTTTATCTTCAGCAGTTACGCGGGCCGCTTCTTCTGTCTTACGCGCATCTTCATTTTGCTTTCTGATATTTTCAGCAGAGGAACGTCCGGTTTCAGCCGTAACACGTTCTGTTTCGGAAGTCTTTCTTTTATCTTCTTCGGAGACACGGGAAGTTTCGGCAGATTTGCGTGCATTCTCATTAGCCACACGTTCGGATTCGGCATTGCCTCTCGTTGTTTCGGCATTCTTTCTAGCTTGCTCGTTAGATTCTCGTGTACCTTCGTCAGTAACACGTTTCTTTTCTGCATTATCCCGTGCAGTTTCAGCAGTAGAGCGTCCACTTTCAGCGGTTTTACGTGCATTCTCATTAGTGATACGAACGGATTCAGCTGCTTCCCGTGCCTGTTCTTCACGAGAACGATTCGTTTCGGCTGTCTGCCTGGATTGTTCGGAAGCATTGCGACGGGATTCAGCGGTTTCACGAGTCGATTCATTCTCTTCAACTGTGGCTTCTAACTGCCTCATATCGGTAGTAGCTGTTTTTGCATCACTCGTAGCCTTGAGCATATTATCCAAGGCAGTCTGAATCTTCTCTAAACCAAATTTAAGGCTAGTCTTAACTCCGTTGATTACTCGGTAGCCGATAGTGAAGAAGCCTTTCATGTCGCTGGCTTCGTTCAGTTCTGATATTTTTTTCTTCTTTAATGGCATAGCAAATCAATTTAAATCTATATAAAACTCTCCGTCCTCTGTTATGATAAATTCGCCCGCTTCGGATGAAAGCAAGAACTCCGTTTCTCCGATCCGGAAGCTGGTAAATACGAGTTTCAAAGTGAACTCCCACCATACACCGTTATTTAGCATGAAATCATTCGTCTGACAACTTTTATAATAGCAGGGATAGCTTTCACTCCATTCATCACAATAAAATATACGTTCCGCATCGGAATACTCATATCCTTCATCATCGACCTTGGCAGACAGTTTTGTGAGATCATGGAGTAGGGCATCGTGATTACGCCAGAATGCTTCAATTGTTCTGGTACGCATTAGGCATTTGAGAGATACTTCTTTCGTCTGAAATTTCACAACTTCACCATCGTAGATTGCTCCGTCTTGACGCTTGAAATTCTGTAATAGGTTCTTTTTTACCGTCGGAGCCTTTAGTATTTCAGCATTACTACCTTGCAATACGACTACGCCATAATCGGATAAGTCTTTGTCATCAATCTCGTAACCTTTAGGCATTGGAAGCTCATTTACGGGCTCCTGGTATTCGTAATCGACTTCTCGGGGGAAGTCGTTACTAAAAATAAATTTAGCAACTTCAAGGCTCGGATTAATAACATAGCTGCTTTGGGAAGACAGACGTAACTTATAACTCCTGTCAATGAAAGGAAAGTAAAATTCATGATAGCTTAAGTCAGAAAGTATATCAATCAATCCACCAATACCCAAACTGCCTATATACGCAAATTCAATGCTTACTTCGGCCGTATCCAATGCAGGACAAGAAAGATCGAATTCTTGTCCATCCTCCTCCGGCCAATCATTCTTATCTGGTTCCTTCATGGCAGGAAATGCTACAAGATTATTATAACTTCCCTTTGTAACACATATACCCAAGCTGGTATATGCCTCTATTCCGTCAATCAATAATTGCCCTTTCATCGCTTTAATGTTATACCTTTAGTGTTTAACGTGTCTATTCCCAGCTTTACAGCGTACATGAACTCTCTTATTTCCACAAGGTTAGATGTGTAATTGGAGATATCCGATAAATGGGAAACAATAGTATCATTACCCCGAAGCATTTCAGCCATATTCTTATCCATATTTATTAGATATGACAGTTTCTCTGCTATTTTCTCTGTTCCTGAATTAATACTCTTAACTTCCTCATTTATAGAATAAGTATGCGAAGTCATTACAGCAAAGCTTCCATCTAGTTTGTTGGCTGAATCTTGCGACATTGAAGCAAATCCTTTCTTTGATGCCTCACGCTCATCGTCGTTATCATTCCAGCCGAACATTTCTGCCATTGCATCTCGTTTTGCTTTCATTTCATTAGAGAGCTGTTGCCCTTCTGCCTTCAGTGCATTATACTCATCTTCAGTCACACCGTCATCCATAGCATTGTTAAGTTTTTCTCTCCAAGCCATTAAGCTGTCCATGAATTCTTCTTTAAGCATAGAATTTACGATGGCATTCTTCATATATTCCTCGAAGTTATCAGCGAAGTCGGCAGAATCGGCGTCCATATCATTAAGCAAGTCCTGAAAGTCTGAACGAAGAGAGCTGTAATCAAGAAGCGTGGTATCAGCTATTTGCTGTTCCAGCACCTCCGCTACCTGCCCGACACCATTTGCGATTTGATCTGCAAATTTCTGCGTGTCTGAATCAAGTTGAGACCAGAAGATACCGGCATGTTCCTGAAGTTCCGCAAGTTGCTCATCGGTCAAATCAAATAATCCAGTCATACGACCACCCATTTTCTTTTTAAATTCCTTTACGGACATGCCTAATGCCTCTGCAGCTTGTTTCCAACCTTCACCGGACATATCATCTACTTCATCATAACCCTTTGAGTGTGACTTTCCAGAAGCACCAGAATTTAAGTATTGTTGCCCCAGTACTCGGGCATTTGCGCTTTGTTCTTTGATATTGGCAATAGCAGCTTCATAAACAGCGTTTGCGGTATCTCCTGTCAAGGTCTCCGCTAACTCCAGCTGTTTCTCAATTATCCGATCAAGAATATTAATATAGGATTCATACGTTTCTTTCGCTTTCTCGTATTTTTCTGTCGTATCGTCCTTAGTGAACATACTGAAAATCTTTGTTGCTACCTGTATAACGGCATTAATAACAGCAAGAATAACAGATGCCTTCTCAACTGTACTGATAGCGTTAGCCGATGTATCTGCTGCCATTTCAACACCACTCATAGCAGTCAATGCAAAGGTTCCTATTTCACCAATTAAAGAAATAATCTCTCCGGCCGGTCCACCGATTGATTTTCCAACATCAGTTAATGCGTCTGATAATTCATCCAACTGTGCTTTTACGTCTTTTTCTGCTTTCTTTACCTTTGCATCCTTTTGTACTACCTTATCTTTCGCCTCATTGTATCTCGAAGTCTTTTCTTTTACTTTATCCAAAGCCTGTGCCTCGGTCAGATAAGCTTTTGTGGAATCAATTTTACCAGTCTTTTCGTTGAATTTTGAGGACTTGACACCATTCTCTATTTGTGCTCCACCCTTGACAGCCTCGGCAGTCTGACGGGCATTCTCTAATTCCATTTGCGCATTAGCTAACTCTTCCTCTGCTTCTGCTAATTCTTTCTTCTTGTCAGATAATGATTGAAACGGGTTACGTGAATCCAATTCATCCATAATTGATTGAATAGTACTAGTATATTCGCGAAGCTGGTCCGGGGAAAGAACTTTGGCAGCCGTACTCTTTGCATTCTCTAATTGAGTAAGCAGAGAATTAAGAGTTTCAGAAGACGTTTCTTTCAGATTTTCAAATGCACGAACATACTCCGGAGACTCTTTCAACTTATCGTAATCCAGGCCCATCAATTCCATTCCCTTGTTCTTTGTTGCTTGAGCAATAGACCGATCAATTTGTTCAACCTGTTCTGTATCTCCATTCTTAACCGCTTGCTTACGTTGTTCCTGCAAGGTGGCAATATCTTCGTTGAATTTTCGTTCAATAGCAAGGCGTTGGTCCGTATAGTCTTGATACTGATTCAGCAAATCAGCTAAATCATCCCCACGATTGTACTTTAAATCTGTAGTTTCCTTTTTTTCATTAGCAACTTTATCAAATGCATCAAACTGTTTCTTTACTGGCTCTGACTTGACATATGCTGATGCATTGAAGGTTTTCTTTTTATTTTGTGGATTAGCTTCAAAAGCTGAACGAGCTTTTTCAATTTCTTGTAATTTCTTATCCTCTGCTTCACGATCGATAGCCTGTAACTCTAGCTTATGATTGAGTTTCCTTTGTCTAAGGACCTTTTCACTACTTTCTTTGAGCTTGTTGATTTCAAGTTGTTCGAGTTCATTTGCAGAGTCTTCTTTCATGCGCTGCTGCTCTCTGCTCTGCTTATCTAGTAGGAGTTTATATTTCTCCTGTTCTTCTCGGAGCTTGTGAGCTTGGTCGTCCTGCTTGGAAGATGAATCATAGACTTTTAATTCTTTTTCAGCCTCCTTTAGCTTCTTGACATTTTCTTTATAAGACTTTACCACAGCAGAATCTATCCCTTTGAACTTTCCGGCATCCATTTGCTTCTTTTGTGCTGAAGCGATTGATTCCAATGCTTTAGTAGCATCTTCTTTTTGTTTTGTCCAAAAGGCTTTATTTTGAATGGCAGCTTTTTCTTCTTCTTTCTTTTGTTCTTCCTTTGCTTTCTTCTGAATTTCATTTATTTTCTCTACTTCTTCTTTTGCAAGACGGGCAGACTCTGCAGCTTCATTCTTCTTTTTGGCTAATCGTCCAATTCTTATACTTAATCCTGGATCTTCAATACCATCTTTTCTGTTTTTTTCAGCTTCATCGATAGCCTTTTGCCATTCAGCGGTAGCTGCATCAAGTTCTTCTTGCTTCATAACAGCTCTAACCTTAATCCCCATTACATATTGCTCATTTTTATCTTTGTTGAGTAGTTTTAAAATATCATGGAGCTCCATTGTTTTAATCTTCTCTAAATCAAGATTTTTTAAAACATTTGGCATTATAGATTGAAGTTGTTTGTATGCACTTAATTTATCAAATTGACTGGATGTTTCATCTCTTATAATATTGACAAGACTTTCTGCCTTATTTTTCAATTCATCAAAATGTTTTTTTTGAGTCTCCATAGCAGCATTATGCTTTCTTATAGCTCTTTCGGAGACAGATTCTGCTGTAGCACATTTGTAAATTGCATACCCAAGCCCTGCAAATGCGGCAGCTGCTAATACATAAGGATTAGTTAACATTGCAGCAGCATTTTTTAGTTGTGCAATAGTTTGAGCTTTGAGGGCTTTTGTCAATAAGATACGAGAAGATGTATTCTTTGCAATCATTGTTGCCTCAATAGCGTACAAGCCTTTCTTTAGGACTAAATCAGCGGCCTCAATAGCACGCTGTCGATTTACAATTGCTGTTACCGTTGCATATACTTGCTTAGCAGTACTTACAGCAAGAATACTGCCTTTGTATCCTGCAAGGGCAGTCGTAACAACAACTATTAATGCTCCTATTTCTTTCAATGCTTCTTGAGCGCTTCCGTCAGCAAAGGCTTCATTCATAGATTGCGCTGCACTGGATATTTCCTTTAAGATTTCTTTTCCTAACGGGCGAAGGGCAGCTGTTATATTATTACCAAGAAGCTTCATTTGATTCTCGGCTGATGAGGACATTTCTATAAAAGCAGCTTCTGCGGCACCTGTTGCATTTTTCATTTGTTCCAGATCGGACGCAGCACCTACTGCATTTTGTCCGGTTATCATTAGTGCAGCCTGTAAAGCTTCGTCGGTACCCAATAATTCTTTCATTTTTGTAGTACTTCCGTTTGCTTCGTTATAGATCAGCTGTAATGCTTCCTGGAAAGAACGTCCGGAAAAGGCTGCATCACCTAAATGGTTAGCCGTTCCCATAATTGCCGCACGTATTTTAGTCATCGCTTCGGCTGTTGGAACACCTTGTTTGGTTATTGATACGACAGCTGCTAGCACGTCTTCAATATCAATACCGAAGGACGAGGCAATGGGAGCAGCTTGAGCAATACTCTTTCCAAGTTCTCCCATTGTAGTTTTACCAAGCTTGGCTGTGGTAAATAACATATCAGAAACAGATTCTGCTTCAGAAGCTCCTTTTTT
>ENA-ORRW01004030-ORRW01004030.1-human-gut-metagenome-genome-assembly--contig:-NODE-4030-length-9845-cov-2.189377_pt1 | contig 9845 bp, 8 predicted proteins | sample MGYA00242183_ERZ509150 | MGnify/ENA primary metagenome ERZ509150 (study PRJEB26280, sample SAMEA2338639) | human gut metagenome | biome: human gut; feature: human-associated habitat; material: faeces... | reverse complement strand
TACGGCTTGTGCGCCGTCCACCAAGACAGGAACCCCCTGCGCATGAGCGTAAGCGATCATTTCACGCACCGGATTAATCGTCCCCAATACATTCGAGACATGGGCGACACCGACCAAACGAGTATGCTCATTGAAAAGAGACTTATATGTATCGACGTTCAAATCTCCACGTTCGTCGATGGGAACTACCCGGAGCTTGATATTGCGCCGGCGCTGCAAAAGTTGCCACGGCACGATATTGGCATGGTGTTCCATAACGGTGAGAATAACCTCGTCGCCGTCGTGCAGGAACTCATCTCCAAAAGAAGAAGCCACCAAATTGATTGCCTCCGTTGTTCCTCTTGTAAAAATAATTTCCGAAGACGAACCGGCCCCGATGAACTGTTGCACCCGACGGCGGGCAGCTTCGTGGGCATCGGTAGCCTCTTGACTAAGCGTATGGACTCCACGATGCACATTTGCATTTACCCGATAGTAAGTATCGGCAATATGATCGACCACACACTTGGGAGTCTGAGACGTAGCGCCGTTATCCAGATAGATTAACGGTCTTCCCGAAATCTCCCGACTCAGAATAGGAAAATCTTCCCTTATTTTTTCGACATCAAACATAACGGCACTCCTTTCTCATAAATCTTAATGACATGCTTGACAACCGGAGCATTTCGCCAACTCTCCACGGAACCTTTTCTCAACCAATTGGCGTAGCCGATCTTTCAAGGCATCGAGTCGTACCAACTCGATGACATCGTTGGTAAACGCGAACATCAACAACATGCGAGCTTCGGACTCGGGAATACCGCGCGACCGCATATAAAACAGGGCATTTTGGTCGAGTTGACCGACCGTGGCTCCATGACTACACTTCACATCGTCTGCATAAATTTCGAGTTGAGGTTTCGTGTACATTTTGGCGAGCGGAGATGCACACAAATTCTTATTACTCTGATAGGCTTCGGTTTTCTGAGCCCCGTGTCGGACCAATATGCGTCCGCTGAACGAACCTCGCGCCGAATCGTTCAACACGTATTTGAACAACTCGTTACTGTGGCAATGAGGAACGGCATGATCTATATGCGTATACGTATCGACGACCTGTCCTTTATCGGCGATAGCCATACCGCAGAGAGACAATTCGGCATGCTCTCCTTCAAAAGCCGAATAGTAATTATTACGGGTTACTCCGTTATGCAATACGATACCATTGACCAATACGTTAGATCGTTCCCCCTGACGCACGAACACCGACGAAACTTTCGACGTATTCTCCGAAGACTCCTCTATATCGTAGTAGTCGAACACAGCGTCGTCGTCCACGAATATCTCGCAAACTTGCGACGACAGAAATTTAACGGTGGCCTCGTCCGAGTGATCGCACACCAGCAATTTGGCCTGCGCCCGTTTTCCTACGACAATCAACAACCGGCGATTCACCATAAAATCGACATTGCCCCGAAGGATATTTACCAACTGTATCGGTTTTTCCACGATGACTCCGTCCGGAATATACAAAAAGAAGCCGTCTTGGGCAAAAGCCGTGTTCAAGGCAACGGTCCCGTCTCGTTTCATATCGGCGACCTTTCCGTAATAACGCGATACCAAATCGGGGTATTGCAAGGACATGTCACAAAGGCTGCCCACCAAAACGCCGTCAGGGAGTTTAGATGATACCGGCTGAACCCGTTTGTAAAAAGAATCATTGACAACGAAATAGAGCAACGTACTCAAATTAGGCACATCGCAACGAAACACTTCATAAGGATTGGTCTCTATATCTATCCGACCCAGATTCAACCCGTAATCGGGAGAATAGACCGACTCTATATCTGTCCGCCGGTGTTCCTCGTCTTTCAAAGAGGGTAATCCCCGACTCTCCAACAAAGCCACAGCCTCTTCGCGCAACCCGTTCATCACAGCCGATGAATGGTTGTTTATCAAATCTTTTTGAGACCTATATAAATCTATATATTGTTGTACTGCACCCATATCGACTTAAATTTCGCCCAACTCTTTTTTTATCCAGTCATACCCGCGCTCTTCCAATTCAAGAGCCAATTCGGGACCGCCCGATTTCACGATTCTCCCCTTATAGAGCACATGGACGAAATCGGGGGCGATATAGTCCAACAAACGTTGATAGTGTGTGATGACAATCGTCGCATTCTTCTCGGACTTCAATTTATTCACACCGCCGGCAACGATACGCAGAGCATCGATGTCCAGCCCGCTGTCGGTCTCATCGAGAATGGAAAGACGGGGTTCGAGCATAGCCATCTGGAAAATCTCGTTCCGTTTCTTTTCTCCGCCCGAAAAACCCTCGTTTACCGAGCGACCGGCCAGTTTATTATCCAACTCCACAATCTCCCGCTTTTCCCGCATAAGTTTCAAGAAATCGGTAGCCGACAATGGTTCAAGGCCTCTGTACTTGCGTTGCTCGTTCACAGCCGTGCGCATAAAATTAACCATACTCACACCCGGTATCTCCACCGGATATTGAAAACTCAAAAATATACCTTCGTGAGAACGATCCTCGGGTGACAAAGCCAAAAGGTCTTTCCCATAAAACTCGACCGAGCCACGAGTCACCTCATAAGCCGGATTACCGGTCAATACGGCGGAAAGCGTACTTTTCCCCGAACCGTTAGGCCCCATAATCGCATGCACCTCGCCCGGTTTCACTTCGAGGTTTATACCTTTCAATATCTCTTTGCCATTTATGCTGGCATGTAAATCTTCAATCTTCAACATAGATATTTCGTTTTATTCTTTTCTTTATTTATTCCCTGCCGTTACCGCAACTACTTGTCCCGCCACGACATATACACCACAAGGCAAATAGTCGGTATTCAAGCCCTCAACTACATTCATTATCTTCACTATTTGTCCCGTCACTTTGTAAACAGGCAACTGCATCGACCGATCACTTTGTACGAACAAACGTCCGTTTGCAGCGTACACTCGACCCACCGAATGATCTGCCGGCGAATCCACTCCATCGACAATACGGTCGATATGCACCGGATAACCGTCGTTTTCCCCGGGAATATATCCCCAATTCCGGCACGAAGCACCACCTTCCGTCGCATTATTATTCAACGCTTCCAAAAAACCGCTTCCGGCAGACTGCATCTCAGCCCTACGATATGCAGTGCCTTGTTCATCGACCTCCGCACCTTCTATGACTGCATCGCCGTTATAATAACAAGAATGTACATTCGATTCACTCAACCGGCACACCTTGACACCAGCGACATCGCTGTATACATCGCCTGTCGAATAACTATTCCACAATAACTTATAAGCCTTTCCAACCAAGCCTCCGACGCTTCCCTGTGAAGAACCTTCCACATCTATATGTGCGTCGATTAAAGAGATATTTCCTCGATTATAGCTATTGTACACCGGTTCTTCACAATATCCGACCAGTCCACCTGCATAAATAGCATTCCAACGGGACGAAGAGCGGGGAGCCGAACTTTCGATTTTCAAACCTCCACGATTCCAGCAATCTACAACCGGGCAATCTGTATTCTGACCCATCACTCCCCCGACCGATAACATCGAACCATTCGATTTAACCTCGATCTCACCTTCGTTTCCACAGGTGTACAACGAATCGGTTTGCGAACTATTATAAAAGGAATAAGAGCAAACGCCTCCTACCTGTACTTCAAAACCATCGCTTTCACAAATCACGGAGTCCCTATTGAAACTGTACGTTATACCCATGCTCGCCGAGGAAACCCCGCCGACATAAGCACTCCCTTCACGGGCATTCACCTTAACGACCGAATGGTTCTCGCAACTGTCTATACGAAATGTATAATTGCTCGAAAGTCCTCCCACAAATATATCACCTTTGGCATTCGAAACCGAGATGTTCCCTTCGTTGACACTCGAAATAAGACTACCGCCTTTCTCATAAACACTCCGACTACGTCCGACCAAGCCTGACACCCATACATCGGTAAGATCGCTATGCTCACCTATATCCACTATTATTTCCCCATCGTTGGAACAATGGTCTATCGTCGCTCCATCGGCATGGGCGACCAATCCGCTCACAGAACATACCATCTCATGAGAATCGGTCTTTTGAAGCCACGGAGTAAATACGACATCGGCTCGATTGACACAATGAGAAAAACGCACATCGCCAATCGCCGATGCAGCTATCGTCCCTATCTGGAACTCCAAATCTCCGAAAAAGAAATCGTACTCTTTGGCACATGCTATCCGACAAGTTTCGTCCAACTCCAAGTTTCTTATCTCGGAAGTTCCACGAACCGATCCAAACAAACCGGACAAAACATAGAAATAATCGTCGGAATAACCGCCCCCACCCATATGCGGCACTATCGTCAATCCGCTGATCTTATGACCGTCACCATCGAATACACCTCTAAAATAATTTTTAATGGAAGGAGTTTCCCATATATGAGCCGACATATCCATATCGGCCGCCAATCGAACGGTCTTGTTCGGATAATTCCACAGCGACCTTGTCATATATTCACCAAAAGCAGCGAACTCCTCGGGCGTGGAAATAATCATCACATCGTTATCGAAATTCTTGTCAAGCCATTCTTCATCGTAATTCCCTTCATCGAACCACGAGCCCTCTTGCGCCGAAACAGGAAAAACCTCCACAGCCAAAACACTCAATAACACAATGAGAAAAAAACGATACGCAATCCTTTTCATATCATTCTACTATTTTCCTTAACCTACCGAACCTTCCAACGAGATCTGCAATAGCTTTTGCGCTTCAACGGCAAACTCCATAGGCAGTTTATTCATCACCTCTTTGGCATATCCGTTCACGATAAGACCCACGGCATCCTCGGTAGGGATTCCACGCTGGTTACAATAGAATATTTGGTCTTCATTGATTTTCGAAGTAGTCGCTTCATGCTCTACCACGGCCGAATCATTCAGAATCTCCATATACGGGAAAGTATGTGCCCCGCAATCGGAACTCAACAACAAACTGTCACACTGGGTAAAGTTCCTTGCATTCTCGGCACTCGGCAACACTTTCACGAGTCCTCGATAGCTATTCTGGCTACGACCCGCCGAAATACCCTTCGATACGATCGTACTGCGGGTGTTTTTCCCGATATGTATCATCTTCGTTCCTGTGTCGGCTTGTTGATAATTATTGGTAACAGCCACCGAATAAAACTCCCCGACCGAATGATCGCCCGCCAGCACACAACTGGGATATTTCCAAGTAATGGCCGACCCCGTCTCCACCTGCGTCCAAGAGAGCTTAGAGTGATCGCCTTTGCACATGCCTCGCTTCGTCACGAAATTATAGATACCGCCTTTCCCGTCCTTATCGCCCGGATACCAATTCTGCACGGTCGAATATTTCACTTCGGCACGATCATGCACTACAATTTCCACGATAGCTGCGTGCAATTGATTCTCATCACGCATAGGAGCCGTACAACCTTCGAGATAGCTCACATAGCTGTCGTCATCGGCAACAATCAATGTTCGTTCGAACTGTCCCGTATTAGCGGCGTTGATACGGAAATAGGTAGATAATTCCATAGGACACCGGACTCCTTTGGGGATATAAACGAGCCGTCACTGAATACGGCCGAGTTAAGCGCTGCAAAAAAATTGTCCCGATACGAAACAACCGAGCCTAAATAACGTTTCACCAAATCGGGATAATCTTTCACCGCCTCGCTGAACGAGCAGAAAATGACACCCAATTCGGCCAGTTTTTCCCGGAAAGTCGTCCGTACCGACACACTATCCATCACCGCATCGACCGCTATACCCGACAGTTTCATCTGTTCTTCGAGCGAACTTCCCAGCTTGTCGAATGTCTTGCGTAGCTCAGGATCCACTTCATCGAGGCTTTTCGGAGCCTCTTTGGTCTTGGGAGCGGCATAATAACTGATAGCCTGATAGTCTATATCGGGAATATTCAAATGCGCCCAATGCGGCATTTCGAGCGTCTTCCAGTAAGCGTATGCTTTCAGACGGAATTCAAGTAACCATTCCGGCTCCTTTTTCTTCTTCGAAATATGGCGGATAATATCCTCGTTCAATCCGGTAGGAATAATATCTGTCTCTATATCGGTTACAAATCCGTATTTATAATCGTTAGTAGTAACGTCGTTTAATATTTCATTCGAATTATCCTGTTTCATTTTTAATCTGCTTTACAATTTTCACAACAGAGATACGGCTCGTTGCATATCGAATAAGGTATAAACAATCCCCTCGTCGGTTTGGTTTCCGAAACGAACTGCTCTTGTGCCATCGAAAAGAGCAACGGAGCTACACGCAATGTATATCCATAGAACTGTGACGAAGCCGTCTCTTTTTCCGGAATCAGTTTACCCTTAGGATCGATAATATGGACGAGATTAAGCACTATACTCAATATGACCAAATATTTGACGGCGCCGAACAAAGCCCCGGCCAATCTATCGAGCCACCCCAATGCCACATGATGCGTAATGTGATGTATCAGCCTCATCAGTTGAACGCATATAATGTAAACGATAAGGAACAATAACGAATATGCGATAACCCGGCTTACACCCTCAGGCAAATCGAACATCTCCCTCAACAACGCAGAGAACGAACCTCCGAAAAATCGGGCGACGACTATACCTGCGATAAACCCGCCCAACGAACCTACCTGACGGATAACCCCTTTGATAAGTCCGTACAGAAAACCTATAACGGCGATCAATAGGATAGTAAAATCAACATAATTCATCTCTCACACTCCCGATTCTTAACCCTGCAAAATTACTTTTTTATTTTGAATACTCCGTATTTCCGCCTTATTATCCGTCAAAGGCGATAACAAAGGCCGCCCCGTATCTACGAGGCAGCCTCTCTATTCCCGAAAAACGTTTCTTTCTTAAAGCGTCTTTTTCACTTCTACCTCTTCATAGGCCTCTACGAGATCGCCTATCTTAACATCGTTGTAATTCGTGATGTTCAATCCGCATTCAAATCCCGTAGTCACCTCTTTAACATCGTCTTTGAAGCGTTTCAGAGAACCCAAATCTCCGCTATAAATCACGATACCGTCTCGTATCAAACGTATCTTGCTCGACCGTTTCAGCTTACCTTCCTTCACGATACAGCCGGCAACCGTACCGACTTTCGTGATATGATAAGTTTCCAAAACCTCGGCCGTGCCCAATATTTCCTCTTTGATTTCGGGAGACAACATACCTTCCATAGCCGATTTCACCTCCTCGATAGCATCGTAGATGATCGAATAGAGACGTATATCGACTCCTTCTTTCTCGGCCAATCGGCGAGCAGCCACGGAGGGTCTCACTTGGAATCCGATGATAATAGCATTGGATGCGGCGGCCAACGTAATATCCGATTCGGATATTTGTCCTACGGCCTTATGCAATACATTGATTTGTATTTCGGGGGTGGATAGTTTGATAAGCGAATCGCTCAAAGCCTCCACCGATCCGTCCACATCGCCCTTCACAACCAAATTCAACTCTTGGAAATTACCGACAGCTATACGACGACCTATATCGTCGAGGGTCAATAACTTGTGAGTACGCAAGCCCAATTCGCGTTGCAATTGTTCGCGTTTATTGGCAATCTCACGTGCCTCTTGCTCTGTATCCATCACATGGAACACATCACCTGCCTGAGGAGCACCGTTCAAACCGAGAATCTGAACGGGAGCCGACGGACCGGCAACTTCGATACGGGCATTTCTTTCGTTGAACATAGCTTTTACCTTTCCGTGATTGGTTCCCGCCAACACGACATCGCCTTTATGCAAAGTCCCGTTTTGCACCAATACGGTAGCAACATATCCACGCCCTTTATCCAAAGTGGACTCGATAATCGAACCGGTAGCCCTCCGGTTAGGATTCGCTTTTAAGTCGAGCAATTCGGCCTCCAATAAAACCTTTTCCATCAGTTCATGTACTCCGGTTCCTTTTTTAGCCGAAATCTCCTGCGACTGATATTTACCGCCCCAATCTTCTACGAGGTAGTTCATATTAGCCAACTCCTCTTTAATTTTGTCGGGATTGGCATTCGGCTTATCGATCTTATTGATAGCGAACACAATAGGAACACCGGCTGCCGAAGCATGATTGATGGCCTCGACAGTTTGGGGCATTACATTGTCGTCGGCAGCGACGATAATAATGGCGATATCGGTCATCTGGGCTCCGCGGGCACGCATAGCGGTAAATGCCTCGTGACCCGGAGTATCGAGGAAAGTGATACGACGTCCATCTTCCAATTTCACATTATATGCACCGATATGCTGAGTGATACCTCCGGCTTCCCCGGCAATCACATTCGAATTGCGAATATAGTCGAGCAATGAAGTTTTACCATGATCCACGTGCCCCATCACGGTCACGACAGGAGGACGAGATGTCAAATCTTCTTCCCTATCCTCTTCTTCATGAATAGCCTCGACCACCTCGGCACTTACATATTCGGTCTTAAAACCGAATTCTTCCGCAACGATATTGATCGTCTCGGCATCAAGACGCTGATTGATCGACACCATCATGCCGATACTCATACAGGTAGCGATAACCTCGTTCACCTGAACATTCATCATCGAAGCCAAATCGTTTGCCGTAACAAACTCCGTCAGCTTCAACACTTTACTTTCAGCTTCCTCCATTTCGGCGAGCTCACGTTCGCGATTCGAGAAAGCCTCGCGTTTTTCTTTACGCCATTTAGCCGATTTCTTCTGTCCTTTTGTATTATTGGTAAGGCGAGCCAATGTCTCTTTTATCTGCTTTTGTACATCTTCTTCGCTCACCTCGGCCTTTATAGGACGTTGTTTTTGTTTATTCGGTCTATTTCCTCCGTTATTTTTACCATTTCCTCCACGGGAGGGTTGTCCACCCATCGATGAAATGCTTTTCGATATATCTACCTTTTCTTTACTGATTCGTTGACGCTTCCTACGTTCACCACCTTGCTGATTAGCATCGTCACCGCCGGCAGCCTTGTGTGATTCTTGTCTCTGTTTCTCTTTACTCTCCCGTTCTTTACGTTTTTCCTCTTTCGTCTTTTTCTTCGGACGAGTCTGTTGATTCAACGCATCGAGATCTATTTTACCGACGACATTGATATTCGAGGTAAACGCCGGACGATTAATGGTAAACACCTCGTCTTCATGGGATTCCTCAACTCCCTTTTCTTCTTTAACCTCTTGCTCGACAGTCTCCTCTTTTACTTTCGGTTCAACTATTTGAGGTTCTGGTTGCGATTGAGAGCCAACCTCTTGTTTAGGTTCGGCGACCGGCTTATTCTCTTCTTCGGCAGGCTTCACTTCTTCACGGGCCGACACCGCCGGCTCTGGTTTTTCCTCTTTCGTTTTCACTTCGACCTTGTTCTCCTCCGATTTAACCGGCTCTTTTTTCTCTACCGGACTTTCCTTTTTATGTTCGGACGACTTCGGACGATTCAACGCGTCGAGATCTATTTGACCGACCACTTTCGGGCGTTGTGTCTCGGGAATAATTCAGCTCCTTCGGTTCTTCCTTTATTGCCGATGAAGAATTCCCCTCCTCCGATTCGGTAGCCGATGTCGCCTTGCTCTTTTCCTTATGACGTTCAAGACTAATGCTCTCCGATTCGAGTTTCAAATTTTTGTCCTTACTGAACTCCTTGACAAGCAGTGCATACTGTTCGTCGGTTATCTTGGTGTTAGGGTTAGCTTCAACCGTAAAACCTTTCTTTTGAAGAAATTCGACCGCCGTCTGAATTCCTACATTCAAGTCTCTTGCTACTTTATTTAACCTTATCGACATACTCAGTTTTAGTTTATAAATAATGGAAGAATTAAAGATGCCTCC
>ENA-ORRW01004028-ORRW01004028.1-human-gut-metagenome-genome-assembly--contig:-NODE-4028-length-9850-cov-4.250944_pt1 | contig 9850 bp, 10 predicted proteins | sample MGYA00242183_ERZ509150 | MGnify/ENA primary metagenome ERZ509150 (study PRJEB26280, sample SAMEA2338639) | human gut metagenome | biome: human gut; feature: human-associated habitat; material: faeces... | reverse complement strand
TTTCATAGAAACTCCTTTGTGCTGCGGTATTGTTGGTTTATTTGAATGTTATTCTTCCTTCAGAAGGGCCTCTCCGGCCTTGTAGATATCGCCTGCGCCGACGGTCAGGATGATATCGCCCGGCTGTGCATTCTCGCGCAGATAGGCCGTCACGCCCTGCAGGCTCGGACAGTAGACCGCGCCGGGGATCTCCGCGGCCAGCTCCTGCGAGCTGACACCGACGGTGTTCTGTTCACGCGCGGCGTAAATATCGGCCAGAACGACCTGGTCGGCCGTGCGCAGCTCGTCGACAAAGCTCTGGAACAGCGCCTTCGTACGCGAATACGTGTGCGGCTGGAACGCGCAGATCACACGCCGGTAATGCATCAGCCGGACAGCCTGCAAAAGCGCGTGGAGCTCGTTGGGATGGTGGGCATAGTCGTCGTAGACGTCTGCGCCGTGGAAGCTGCCCTTGTATTCGAGCCTGCGGCCCGCGCCGTGGAACTCTGCGAGCGCCGCGGCTGCGGTTTCGCCGGAAATGCCGAATTTCCATGCCACCGCGCAGGCGGCCAGCGCGTTCAGCGCGTTGTGACGGCCAATGACGCCCAGATGCAGGTGCGCATACGGCTGCCCGCCGCAGAAAACGTCAAATTCGCTGAAATCTTCAGAGAAGTTCTTCCCGTACACGTCGTTTTTCGCATCGAAGCCGAATGACAGATACGGCATCCCGGCCAGCGTGTCACGGGTGTTTTTGTCGTCGCCGTTGGCGACGATCAGACCATCTGCTGGGACGAGGGAGGCAAATTTCCGGAACGACCGCTCCACGTCCTGAAGATCCTTGAAAAAGTCCAGATGATCGGCGTCCACGTCGAGAATGACCGCAGCGGTCGGGAAGAAGTTCAGGAACGAATTGCAGTATTCGCAGCTTTCGAGAATGATCGTGTCGCCCTTGCCGACGCGATGCCCCGCGCCGAGCAGCGGCAGGAAGCCACCGATCATGATCGTGGGATCGCGGTTGGCCTGCATGAAAATGTGCGTCAGCATTGAGGTCGTCGTGGTCTTGCCGTGCGTGCCGGAAACGCAGATGGCGTTTTTGTAGGCCCGCATGATATAGCCCCAGGCCTGCGCCCGCTCGAAAATGGGGACGCCCCTGGCGCGGGCAGCGGCGATCTCGGGGTTGTCGTTGTGCGCGGCAGCCGTGCGGATGAGGCAGTCGGCCCCCTCGATATTCTCGGCCCGGTGACCAATGGAGACCTGAATGCCCTTGGCGATCAGCTCGTCCGTCGAAACGGACGCGTTCATGTCGGAGCCGGAGATCTCCATCCCCATGCGCCGCAGGACAAGCCCCAGCGGCCGCATCGACACGCCGCCGATTCCGACCAGATGGCAGCGCTTGCCGGGGACCAGATATTGCTCGATATGTTGGCAGGAAGGATATTCCATGCAAGGTTCCTCCGAAAAATTTGGATTGCGCACGCGCGGGAGGGCGCGTATAATGAAAACTGACAGCATTATATTATATACGGAAGACGGCAATAAAACAAGAAGAATTTCGGATTTTTGCCGGGAGGACACGCTATGAGGCCGGATGCGATCATCAAAACACTGGAGGACGCCGGGTTTGAGGCCCGGTACGTCGGCGGCTGCGTGCGCGACACGCTGCTGGACCGGCCCATCCACGACTGGGACATCGCCTCGCAGGCGCTGCCGGAGGACGTGCTGCGCCTGTTTCCGCACTGCGTCCCCACCGGCATCCGGCACGGCACCGTGACCGTCCTTCTGGACGGCGTCAGCGCCGAGGTCACGACCTACCGCCTTGACGGCGCATATCACGATGGCCGCCACCCCGATGGGGTGCGCTTTGTGCGCAGTCTCGCGGAGGATCTGGCCCGCCGCGATTTTACGATCAACGCCATGGCGATGGACGAGAGCGGCGCGGTCACCGACCTCTTTGGGGGCCGGGAGGATCTTTCCCGCCGCGTCATCCGCTGCGTCGGCGAGCCGGAAACGCGCTTCCGGGAGGATGCGCTTCGGATGCTGCGCGCGTACCGCTTTGCCGCGCAGCTCGGCTTTTCACTGGACGCGCGGACGCAGGCGGCGATCCGACGCTGCGCGCCGCTCTGCGCGTCGCTCTCCCGCGAGCGGGTGCGGGAGGAGGCGGAGAAGACGCTTCTGTCCGACCGGCCCGAATATTTTGGCCGTATGCTGGCCGAAGGACTTCTGGGCGCCTGCATACGGGCGGAAAATGCCGATTTTTCCGGGCTTTCCGCCCTGCCAAAAACGCCGGAGGCCAGATGGACAGCCGCAAAGCTGCGCTGTCCGGCGTTCGACCCGGCGGCGTTCCGCCTGCCCGCGAAGCTCTGCCGTTTGATTGAGTTGACAGCGCAGACATGGCGCGAGGGCCGGACGGAGGCGGAATGGAAGCGCCTGATCGCGGAGCACGGCTGGGAAACGGCGCATCTGCAGGCGGACCTGCAGCGCACGGACACCGTCCGGCAGATCGAGCTGCGCGGCGACTGCGTCACGCTGCGCCAGCTCGCCGTCACCGGCGCGGATTTTCCCACGCTTTGCGGCAAAGACGTGGGCCGGATGCTGCACCTGCTGCTAGTATATGCGCTGGAGCACCCCGATCAGAACACCAAAACGCAGCTCCTCGCCGCCGCTCCGTCGCTTTGGCAGGAAGAAAACAAAATCCAAGGTTGACTTTTCCCCCGTCCATCTGCTATAATAGTCCAGCAATGGAGGCTTAGCTCAGCTGGTTAGAGCGCTTGCTTCACACGCAAGAGGTCGACGGTTCGAGTCCGCCAGTCTCCACCAAACAATCCGAACACTTTGGATCAATGAGCGAAAAGCCCAGTGATTTCAAGGTGTTCGGGATTTTTTACGGCCGAAAATTTTCAAAGTATTCGATGGCTCAATGAAAACACGGCAGAGGTTCGAACAGGGTTTGAACCTCTGTTTTTCCATATTCAAGGGGATTTTCGCGGGCAGCGCCCTTTTTCAGCGGGCAGTTGCGGCACGTTTTCGGGAAAATTGAAGAAAAATCTTTCACAAAGTTCAGGGCGCTGGATTGTTGGTTTTCACGAAGCCAATGACCAGCGCCCTTTTTGTTTACCCAAAAGCTCAAAGAATTTACATTTAGGAGGGATTCGTATGCTCAAAGACACAAGATCACAGAAGCAGAAATTTATGGACGAATTAGGGCATCAACTCCAGCGCAGGAAGTTGGACACACAGCAGATGAACGACGGCCTGCTCCACGTCAAGTGGAACGAGCAGAAGCTCTGCACGGTTGACAGCAGCGGTGCGGTGCGCTTCCGGGCGGGAGATATTTTGGATGCGGAAGCGGAACACCAGCTCCAGTCTGTCATGCACATGGCTAAGCAGGTCAAGGAGTATATGCAGATTCTGGAGCTTGCGCCTTCGATATGTGTGCATGGCCCGGATGATCGCCGCAAGGTATTTGCGGATTTTGGCGACGTGGTGCTCGTTGGGAGTGCCGGCAGGAAGATCGTTGATTTTGCGACGTGGGAATGGGACTATGGCCGAAGCGCTGTTTATGCCGGACATTTCTTTTCGGACAACTACGAGGCCGCGAAACAGGATTTCGCCGTGCGGGCGGGTTTCGTCAACGGACAGCGCCTTTTTTCCGACCAGCAGCTCGGTGTGATTCGGAATGCGTGTGAATTTGCGCTGGAGGGCGATGCGATCCTCTCATTTGAGGAAGAAAAGCTGCTTCGCAGCGTTCAGGAGCAGATCGAGGATCTGTTTCCTATCCAGCAAGAACCGGAGCAGGAACTGGAACGGGAGCAAGAGCCAGAACTGGAGCGAGAACAGGAGCAAGAGCCGGAACAAGCGCCGGGGCAGGAAGCGGAACAGGAACAGCGTTTTGGCATGGAGATGACCATGTAAGGACTGGCGCTTTTTACGCTTAAAAAGGGCGCTATGAATTTGGGGGTACTGTATGAACAAAGAACTTACACCACAGAAGGAACGATTTCTGCGAGAGGTAGAACAGCAACTCCTGCGCAGGGATCTGGACGCAAGGCCGCTGGAAGACGGGCTGATCCACATCAAATGGAACGAGAAGCCGCTCTGCTCGGTTGACAGAGACGGTATCGTCCGTTTCAGACCGGCAGATATCATAGGGCCGGAAGTGGACCGGCAGCTTCGGACGGTCACGCAGACCGCCGTACAGGTCAAAGAGTACATGCGGATCTTTGAACGTGCGCCCGCGCTGAAGGCCGCCGGTTTGGATGAGGACTACAAAGTCCTCGCAGATTTTGGTGATGCGGTGCTGGCCGGACGTTCCTGCAAAACGGGCGCTAAATTTGTAACGTGGGAGTGGGATTTTGACCGGCAGGGCGTTCACACCGGTCATTACCACATGGAGAATTACGAGGCCGCGAAGCTGGATTTTGCCGTCCGGGCAGGCTTGATAAACGAACAGCGCCTTTTTTCAGATGAGCAGCTTGCCGTGATCCGAAATTCATGTGAGTTTGCGTTGGAGGATGACGCGACGCTTTCGTATGCGGAGGAAAAGCAACTCCACAGCGTGCAGGAGCAGATTGAACTGCTTCTGCCGAAGCAGGAACAGGAGCAGCGCTCCACAATGGAACAAACAATGTAATATTTCGCAGACAGCCGGGATTTCTTTTCAGAAGTCCCGGCTTTTTCGCGTTCAAGGAGTTAAAAACGTGACATTTTACGAACAGGAGCTCCAGAAGATCGTCGGAGAACGGTATCCAGATGCCACCTATGTGGGCAGAACCTGCTATGTGCAGCTGGGCGATATGAACCGGGCAAAGATCGAGTTTGTAAAGGGAATCCAAGCAGATCGTTACATTGCTCTACAGCTGACGATCCTTAATCGCTGTGAAGGGAAGGTGGATGTCCTGTGGCTTCAATTTGAGGATCTGTTTGGGAAGCAGACGGCTTCAAACTCCAATTGCAGCAAAAGAATCTGGCCCTACATTTGGGATGACCGCGGCAATGTGGACTGGAATGGCTATCATCCCACCCGGCAGGACTATGAGGCTCTGTCCAATGCGGTATCAGACTATCTGGAGGTGTTTCAGGATATGCGTCAGTCCCCTGACCGGCAGTGGGAGCAGACAATGTAATATTTGCAGAAGGTCGGGAGCTCTTTTCAGAATCCTCGGCCTTTTTACGTTCTGGAGGTGAACGATCATTGTAGATAAATCAAAGCACTGGAATCTGCACATCAGCCGGTGTGCGCCGGACTGCCCGCGCGACCCACCGGAGCCGCTGGTGTGCAGCGACTACGAACGCTGTCAGCACTGCAATTACATGGCGCATGGTTTTCAGTGCAACCATGGAGATGGGCGGTGCGTGCTGACAGACATGGAAGAAATCAGTGAAAGGAGGAAAACCGTTGTTTGATGCGGTGCTGAAAAAGGATAACGATCCAATATCGGATGCTGAGATAGTCGAGTTTCCTATTCCGGAAGATCGATACAAGAAAACGATTCGTGCGTTGAATAAAATTCAGATCGGCTCGGTGCTGGAGCAGGACTGCTGCGTCGCAGACCTTCGTTCGGCTGACTGCCCTGCTCTGCGCCGGATGATCGGCCGGATGGTGAGTGTGGACGAGTTGGACTGGCTTGGAAAGCAGTTGGAGAGCTTCGACCGGTATGAATTGCTGCAATTCAATGCGGCAGCGGAACGCTTCGACATATCCTCGGCGGGTGAAATGATTGATCTCGCCCTCCGTTCCAGAGAGGTGACGGTCATTTCGGATTTCAATGATCTGGATAAGGTCGGCAAGCGGCATTACCTGACCGTTCATGGTGCCAGTAATCCGGAAGAACTGGACAATCTGGATGGCACGGAAACAGCGCGGCTGCTGATGTCCGAACAGCAGGGGCATATAACGCCGTATGGTGTTGTGTATGACAACACCATGAAGCTGGAACGAACCTATGACGGCAAGCATCTGCCGCAGAGCTGGATGAACGAAAACTGCGTCATGGAATTGGAGATCGTGCCGGAAAACGATAAAGATGTAAGGCATCATGATTGGATACAGTTTCCGACAGATCCGCTCAAGGCAGAACGTGCGCTGCTCCGCGTCGGAATTCCTGCCCTCGGTAAAGTGGAAGTTCAGTTTTCTGACAGCCGGTTTCCGGACGAGGTCGTGCGCGCATTGGATATCAGGATCGGCTGCTACTACCAGTTGAATGAACTGTCACAGGTGTGCACCGGTTTTCAGGAACATGACTTCGCCAAGCTCGGCGCGGTCTGCCATCTGGCGAAGCCGGAGGGCATCGAAAGCGTCCGCCAGCTGGCCGAAAATCTGGATCAGTTTGATTTTGCGCCGGACGTCCATACCCCGGAGGAATACGGCCAATACATGATCCAGCAGTCCGGTCGTTATGAATATGACGAGAATCTGGCCGAGTTTTATAACTACGAAGAATACGGCATCAAGCGGATCTTGCAGGAGGACGGCGTATTCACCGATTACGGCTATGTTTCCTACCACGGTACATTGACGCTGGAAGAATTGATGCAGGGAAACACGGCAGAGAGCCACCAGCAGGAACAGGAAGCAAAAATGGAGGGCATGGCATGGTGACGCTGTTTTTAAGGCAGGGCGAAACTGGAAAGCAGGTGCTGCTCTCTTTCCCTGTGACGACCCCGGCAGAAAAAGAAGACGTGACTGCAACGATGGAAAAGCTGAGATCCATATCCAGAACGGTCACGATTCAGGGCGCGGCAAGCGAGGTCATGAATTTGGGGCAACATTTGCGCGGCATAGATCTTGCCGCGGAGGGTGAGCTGGAGCGCATCAATCAGCTTGCCGAACGGCTGGAGCATATGTCGGAAGTCGACTGCGACAAATTTGCAGGGATGCTGGATGCAAACAAGATCTCCGGCACAAAGGACATTTTGCAGTTGACGGAGCATCTGGACGATTACGTTATTCTGCCGGGATGCAGCAGCGCGCAGTCCATCGGAAAGTATCTGATGGACTGCGGTGTTGCGCCGACATTAAAACAGCTCTGCAAAAACATTGACTATGAAGCAGTCGGACAGATATTTCTGGATGCACACAGCGGCGCGGCGTGCAGCCGCGGATTTGTTGTACGAAATGAGCACTTGCCGCGTGCTGTCCTCAAAGGCCTGCACATTGAACCGCAGCAGGAGGCGCATATGAATACACAGATCCGCTATCTCTACCGCGACGCATCCAATTACAAGGTGGAAAATGAATGCGTCGTCACCGGAACGTTCACGCCAGAGCAGATCGCGCAGATCATGGATTGCTGCGATTTGGGCGAATACTTCATCCCGACGCAGGTTGGTCTGCCGGAGCAGAGATTCGACAGGTATGACCCAGAAGAAGACCACTGCTGGTTCGAACTCTCCGAAGACGGCTTCGAGGAAACCGCAAAACCGGCGACGGTCGGGATCAGCGCACAGCAGCTTGTAGAAAACTTTGCTGCTGCGAAAGAACACTGGAATGATACTGCGTTTCAGACGCAAATGAATGAAATGACATTACGAAGAAATTCCTGCGGGCAGCAGCACACGACGAATTGGACGATTACATCGATGAGTTGAATCCCTATGGCTATCAGCCGTTTACGATGGAAGAACTGCTGGACGAGCTGATGAAGTCCAGCTACCTGTTCGATTCCGTGCCGTACTTCTTCGCATGGGCAAGCAAAGTCCTTACCACGAAGTCCGCTTCAAAAAAGAGCACCGGAAAGCCGCATCTGCTGAATTAAGCAAATACAAAAACATATAGCGAAGGCACGACCAAGCGTCGTGCCTTTTGCATTATCCACGATTACCGTGAGCCGTTCAGAAGCGCCGTTGTCCTTGCATTGACACCCATAAGCTCCCGCTGCGTCTGCCGATTTGCCTGACACATGGGCATCAGAAAATTCACAGCCTTTCGGATCTGCTGAAGGTCAGAAGAAGTGAGGGCGTTTTGATGCAGATGCTCCAAAACACGGCTATAAGCGTCCTTCAAGGATGCGGACACGGCAGGCTGAAAGAAATAAGTTGAGATCAGGCCGCCGATCAGGGCGGCTTCGGCATCGGTGTACTGCATGGTTGCTCTCCCTTCGCAAGAATCAAACGAACGGGATGATCATACCACAAAATATTGTAGCAAGCTATTCGCAAAACGACGAAATATATGATGCGCGTCAGCGCGGAAAGGAGAAGTCATGAACGTCAGAAAACCTGTGAATTACAGCACAATGTACCGGGAATTGACCGCAATTCTCGCGCGGAATCTTCCGCAGATGGACGAAGTGTATGCCATCGGCAAAGTCATCGGCCAGCGTCCGGAGAAAGGTGCAGCGGTCGCAGCCGCAGAATTTTTACAGGCGAATTTCCCTGACCACGCAGGCTTTTCTCCACGCAACGTGCGCCGGATGCGCGATTTTTACAAGACTTATGAAAATGACCAAACGCGCCTCCGTCTGGCAATGAAAATCGGCTGGACGCTGAACGTGGTCATCATGGAAGCGGAGCTGACACGAGCAGAGCGAAAATGGTATCTGGAGCAGGCGCAAGTGCAGCAATGGTCGAAGGCCATTCTGCTGGAAAAGCTGGCATCTGCGGCACATCTGGAAAAACCACTCGACGCGGAAGCGGATACCTGTTATACTAATAAAGAGGCAGAAGATGGGCCGCAGCATCCTGTGGTTGTTGCGTTCCGCCGATGCTGGTTCGTATCACCGTTTCACGAAATTGCTGCTCTGCTACAAGACTTGCCGATTCATTTCTTACGAAGGACAAGCCGAAGAATGCTTCATGCACGATGTTAGAGAGGTGTGCCGATGAATAACAAACTCATGGTCAACGGCGCGGAGATCTCCGTAACCACAATTGAAGACAAGGACTATATTTCGCTGACAGATATGCTGAAAGCGAAAGATGGCGACTTTTTCATTTCAGACTGGCTGCGCAATCGGAACACGGTCGAGTTCCTTGGCATTTGGGAGCAGATCCACAATCCGAATTTTAATTATGGCGAATTCGCCATAATTAGAAGTCAGGCCGGTTTGAACAGCTATAAGCTCAGCGTGAAGGAATGGGTTGAAAAGACAAACGCGATTGGACTCATGGCGCGTGCTGGGCGATATGGCGGTACCTACGCATACAAAGACATCGCCTTTGAATTCGGTATGTGGATCAGCCCGGAATTCAAGATTTATCTGATCAAAGAGTTCGAACGTCTCAAGGAACAGGAGCAGCAGCTTCTCGGATGGGACATCAAACGCAACCTTGCAAAAATCAATTACCGTATCCATACGGACGCGATCAAAGAAAACCTGATTCCGCCGGAGCTGTCGGCACGGCAAATGTCGCTGGTATATGCCAGCGAAGCCGATGTGCTGAATATGGCACTGTTCGGCAAGACTGCAAAGCAGTGGCGAGATGAGAATCCGGGGCTGAAGGGCAACATCCGCGATTACGCAAATGTGTCGCAGCTTGTGTGTCTTTCCAATCTGGAGAACCTGAATGCAGTGTTTATCAATGACGGTCTTCCGCAGCCGGAACGGCTGGCGAAGCTCAATGCAATCGCAATTCAGCAGATGCGTGTGCTGACGGAGGATCATCGGATTTTAAAACTGGAGAAAAAGTAATTTCAATACTTATTGCTTTTTTACTTGGCAAGTTGTATAATTAACTTACAAAAGTTGATTTGATACATTGGGACTTCATTGGTCTAAAGTGTTCGAGTTGCACATCAAGCTGCACCCAAATAGATGCCACTGCGAAAAGCCCAGAAGTTTCAACGACTTCCGGGCTTTTTTGCGCCCATTTTTTCAAGCGTGACAAAAAGATGCCAACTGCCGTGTCAGGCAAATTCGATGGACCTGTACCT
>ENA-ORRW01004025-ORRW01004025.1-human-gut-metagenome-genome-assembly--contig:-NODE-4025-length-9851-cov-10.730604_pt1 | contig 9851 bp, 11 predicted proteins | sample MGYA00242183_ERZ509150 | MGnify/ENA primary metagenome ERZ509150 (study PRJEB26280, sample SAMEA2338639) | human gut metagenome | biome: human gut; feature: human-associated habitat; material: faeces... | reverse complement strand
GCCGCACCTCGCTCGCCGTATCGGCACTTAGAATTATGCGGTATTGCCTTAAATCTGGGTATCATTCCACAACCTGAAACAGGCAAAGAAATTTAAGACAATCAAAGAACTTTTTCGGCAGTGCCGGGCAGATTTCTGCCCGGCACTGGCTTTTTTACTAAAAATCGACGGATAAAATTTAATATCAAGTCTTAAAAATTGTCTTTACAAATCTCAAAACTGTGCTATAATAAGGCTATAGAACAAGGCATAATATACTGATGCAAAAACTTTGATTCGGAATAAATCTTAAACTATGAATAAGGAGAATGTTATGAACAAGTATGCTGGTACCCAGAGCGAGAAAAACCTGATGACCGCATTTGCGGGCGAATCCGAAGCACGCAACAAGTACACCTTCTTTGCCTCCGTGGCCAAAAAGCAGGGTTTTGAGCAGATCGCAGCACTGTTTTTGAAAACGGCTGATAACGAAAAAGAACATGCCAAGCTGTGGTTCAAGGAGCTGAACGGCATCGGCGATACCGCCGACAACCTGAAAGCCGCCGCCGCGGGCGAAAATTACGAATGGACCGATATGTATGACAGCTTTGCCAAGACGGCTGAGAAAGAGGGCTTCCCCGAACTGGCTGCCCGGTTCCGCCTGGTGGGAGCCATTGAAAAGCATCACGAAGAGCGCTACCGCGCCCTGCTGCACAACATTGAAACGGCAGAAGTGTTTGCCAAGAGCGAAGTAAAAGTGTGGGAGTGCCGCAACTGCGGCCACATCGTGGTGGGCACCCAGGCCCCCGAAGTCTGCCCCACCTGCAATCACCCCCAGAGCTACTTTGAAGTCCACGCGGAAAATTATTGATGATGGAGAACCGCCCCGGAAAGCATAACCTTTCCGGGGCGGTTTTTGGTGTGGGAATTTGAAATATCTACATACCCAATGTTCCGACGGGATCGGATGCCCCCATTCTACTGATATGATAAAGACAGATTGCCCTAAGATTAAGGCTATTCCTGCCCCGCTGGATGATGCAAGTATCATCCCCTGCAAATTATTTGCAGCACTTATAAATGCGTGAACACTTCGTAGGGGTGCGCACATTGTGCGCCCGCCAACAACCTAAGGGTGATAGCGTTTCCACAAGGTATTGCACAAACCAAACATTCGCAGGCACACAATGCGCGCCACTATGGGAATTTGCTCACCCGTAAAGAGTACATTTCCCAGGAAATCTACCGTTCATCAAACAAAAAATCTCCGCACCCCTTGCCAAACACAGCAGGTTACGGAGATTTTTTATGCTATATTGTGATTTTGTTAAATCAGTTCGCGCTGGGGGCCTGGCTCAGGTCGGTGCCAAAGTACTTCTCGCTGATCTCGGCAATGGTGCCGTCCTCGCGCAACTCATTGATAGCCTGGTTCAGAGCTTCGCGCAGGGTGGCGGTTTCATCGCCCTTGCGCACAGGGAAAGCAACCTGGGAAGCATCATTGGTCAAAGCCGCAATCTTGATGTTCGCATCGGGATGCTCTTTCAGGTAGTCAAAATAGGTTACTTCGGCGTTCAGGGTGGCATCCACACGGCCGTTCAGCAGCAGCTCAATGGTCTGGTTCAGGTCGTCCACGCCGGTGGTTTTGGCGCCATAGCTTTCGGCCAGTGTTGCATAGGTGCTGGAAATGGTGTTGGCGGTGGTCTTGCCGTTCAGATCCTCAAAGCTGTTGATGCTGTCATCATCGCTTTTTACAATAATGGCAGTGCGGATGTAGCAGTACGGGTCAGAAAAATCGTATTTCTGGGCGCGCTCTTCGGTAATTTCTACGCCGTTGGCCATGCTGTCATAGCGGCCGCCGTCCACGCCGGCCAGCAGGCCGTCCCATTCGCCCTCCACAAAGGTGGCCTTTACGCCAAGCTTTTCGGCAACCTTCTGGGCAACTTCAATGTCGAAGCCAACCAGCTGGTCGTTTTCGTCATGGTAGGTCCAGGGGGACCAGGTGCCCTCGGTGCCAAACACGATCTCGCCGCGCTGCTGAATCTGAGCCAGCAGATCGCCGGAGTTATCGGCGCTGGCAGCGGTTTCGCTGGAAGTATCCGCTGCCGGTGCAGCAGAGGACGCTGCGGAGGAACCGCAGGCGGACAGCAGGGCGGCTGCCAGTACGGCAGCGGTCAATGCTTTCAGTTTCATATGTGCTTCTCCTTGGTTATGTAAAAACTTTTATTTATCTTCAACCAGACGCAAAAAAGCGCGGGTGCGCTCCTCGCGTGGGGCGGTAAAAATCTCTTTGGCGGGACCCTGTTCCACCACAACGCCGTGCTCCATGAACACGACCTGGTTAGAAACGTTGCGGGCAAAGCCCATCTCGTGGGTCACGACCAGCATTGTCATGCCATCGGCGGCCAGGTCCCGCATCACGGCCAGCACTTCCACGGTCAGCTCCGGGTCCAGCGCGCTGGTGGGCTCGTCAAAATAGATGATCTTGGGGTCGGTGGCAATGGCGCGGGCAATGGCCACGCGCTGCTGCTGCCCGCCGGAAAGCTGATTGGGATAGCTGGCACCGCGGTTGCCCAGGCCGACCTTTTCCAGCGCTTTTTGGGCGCGGGCTTCGGCCTCATCCCTGGGCATTTTGCGGGCAACAATCAACCCTTCGGTCACGTTCTGCAGCGCGGTCTTATTCAAAAACAGGTTGTAATTCTGGAACACAAACGCTGTGTGGCGGCGGGCTTCGTACATCTCAGTGCGGCGCACATGGCCCAAATGGTAGGTCTGGCCGTCCAGCACCATAGTGCCGTCCTCGGCCTGGTCCAAAAAGTTGGCGCAGCGCAGCAGCGTGGTCTTGCCGGAACCGGAAGGCCCGATCAGCGAAACAACCTCGCCCTTGTGCACCGTCAGGTCCACGCCTTTCAGCACATCCAGCGTGCTGAACGATTTGCGGATTCCGGTGATTTTCAGCATCTCCTGCATGGCGGCACCTCCTCAGGAATTCTGGCTGAAGCCCTTGGCGTTCAGCTTTTTTTCGCCCCAGCGCTGGACCTGCGTCAGGATGGTGGAGAACATCAGGTAGATAAAGGCAACTTCCAGATAAAGCGGCAGCGATTCATAAGTGCGCGCCACAATGCGCTGGGTGGCCATAAACATCTCGGTTACCGTAATGTTTGCGGCAAGGGATGTATCTTTGAGCAGGGAAATCAGCGAGTTGAACAGCGGCGGGAACGCCGTGCGCAGTGCCTGCGGCAGCACAATACGGCGCATCGTTTGCAGATAGGTCATGCCAACGCAGTACCCGGCTTCCATCTGACCAGCGGGAACAGATTCCAGCGCGGCGCGGATGGTCTCGGCGCAGTAGGCACCCTCATTGATGGCAAAGCAGGCCACAGCAGCCGGGAACGGGTCGATCAGTACGCCAAGGCTGGGCAGGCCGTAAAACACCACGAACAGCTGTACCAGCACCGGGGTGCCGCGGATGACCCAGACATAAAACCGGGCAAGTTGCCGCAGGACGGGGATTTTGGCGGTCTGCACAAGGGCAGTAATCAGCGCAATGACCAACGCAAGCGCAAAAGAAATGATCGTAAGCGGCAGGGTGACCGTAAGGCCGTTAATTAAAATATTAGGAAAAGAGTCAATCAAAATGCCGACCAGACGTGTATTCACAGCGGAGTCCTTTCCGTTTTTGCAAAACAAGATAAAAATAGACAAACTACCCATCATTATACTAGGGTATGGGAGAAAAAGCAAATTAAATCTGCTTCATAAAATAAAGCAGAGTACAAAATGGCAGGCAAAAACACAAAAGCCCGCTTGAAAAGCGGGCTTTTGTGCATAGAGGGGTGGGAAAGTATATAAAGGTCAGAAGATGGTAATGTAATAAATGGGAACTTAAAGGGGGTACACTCTGTTTTTCTCTTTCTTGCTACAAGTACATTATAACCTTGATTATTAAAATGTCAAATGCAATACTTGCAATTTTGTTTTGCTTTTATTATAATGATGCCCAGATAACTTAAAATAATTCAGCATATGCACAGAAAATGGAAGGGTTTTCGGTTTTGTAATGCCATACAAGGTTTATTTGCTTTATTTTATTTTTATTGTGCTCATTGACTAAAACTGACAGGAAGTGACTCGACATGGATGAATTAGACAGCAAAATCATCCAGCTTATGATGCGCAACGCCCGCATGCCGGTCAAGGAAATCGCCAAACAGGTCAACCTGACCAGTCCGGCGGTGTCCAGCCGTATCCACCGCATGGAGCAGGAGGGCATCATCGGCGGCTATACCGTGCGCCTGCACCACCCCGGCGAGAATAACCGAGTCCAGGCGTTGATTTCCATCCAGACGGCGGCATCGGAACGGGACCATTTCCTTAAAATGATCCAGGGCGAACCGCAGATCCTGCAGTGCTACCGCGTGACCGGCAGCTATAACTTTATCGTCAAGGTCAGCTGCCCTGGCATTGATGCACTGGAACACCTGCTGACCCACCTGCAAAAGATGGGCAACACCAACACCCAGATCATTCTTGCCACACCGCTGGACCGCAGTCTGAGCCTGGAAGGGGACGTATAAATGGAATTGCATATTTGTAAACAATGCGGTCTGGTGGCTCCCAAGGGAACTACCGTCTGCCCGCGCTGCGGCCGTGCGCTGCCCCCCACCAAAGCAGAAGCCAGCCGCCCGCGCTATACCATCCATGTGGACCCGAATATGGTTCAATACTGGGATGATGAAGACGAGGATGAATTTCCGCTGAAAGAGGATCCCTTTTTCATGTGGTATGGGGGCGAGCAACAGGAAGAGATGGGCACTGGGCATTACCTTGCAACGTTGCTGTTGTTTGCCATCCCGGTGGTGGGCCTTATCATGATGATTTACTGGAGCCTTTGCGGCAGCAAATGGGAGGAACGCCAGAAGCTGGCCACTGCCTGCATGATCAAGCGGCTGGTGGGGGATCTGGTCATTCTGGCCCTGCTGATTGCGGCGCACAGTGTGATCGTTGGCCTTTCTTACATGCCCATCCTGCTTGGCGGTATGGGCTATTAAAAGGAGGGAAGCATAGTGAAAGTAAGCGTGATTATCCCCAATCTGAATGGTGCTGGCTGGCTGCGGGATTCCATCGAATCCATCTGGGCGCAGACTGAGCAGGACTTTGAGCTGATCGTGATCGATAACGGCTCCACCGATGAAAGCCTCGAAATTGCCCGCAGCTACTGCGGTAACCCCCGCTACCACCTGATCGAAAACAGCGAGAATACCGGTTTTTCCCATGCTGTCAACCAAGGCATCGCCATGGCCAAAGGCGAGTATATGGCCTTGTTCAATAACGATGCCTTTGCCGAACCGAACTGGTTGGAAGAGCTGCTGAAAACCGCTGAGAGCGACCCGAAGATTTTTGCGGTATCCAGCCTGATGCTGCGCTATTACGAGCCGGAACTGGCCGATGACGCCGGAGATTATGTGACGATTCTGGGCTTTGCCTGCAAGCGCGGCGACGGCCTGAAAGCCAGCCGCTACCAGAAGCCCTGCCGTATTTTTTCTGCCTGTGGCGGCGCAGCACTGTACAGAAAATCCATTTTGGATAAAATTGGCGTTTTTGACGAATTGTTTTTTGCCTACTATGAGGATGTTGACCTCAGCTGGCGCGCCAACAATTTTGGTTATAAAAACGTCTATTGCCCCACCGCAAAGTGCCGCCATATCTGCGGTGCCACCACCGGCGCGGTGCGGTATAACCCATTCAAAAGCATTCAGAGCGGCCGCAACAGCATTCTGCTGCCCTACAAAAACCAGCCGGTGGTCATGCTGGTTGTCAATTTTATCCCCATGCTGCTGGGCTATTTGTTGAAAGTTATCATGTTCCGTCACCGCGGTTTCGGCAATGATTATGCCAAGGGCTATGCGGAAGCCAAGATCGCCCTGCCCAAAATCAAAAAGCCCAAATTTTACTGGCGTAATCTGCCTAACTATTTATGGTGCGAGGGCAGCATGATCGTTGGGCTGTTCCGCTACCTGGTCTACCGCGTTCAGCGCGCGCTGAAAATTACCTGAAAGATAACGGAAGCAATAGAATAAAATAAAGCATGTGATTTCCCGCCCGACAAAGGTGGAAAAAGCACATGCTTTTTGTATTTGTGGAATCGTGTTATATCTAAATATGTCTATATTCTGTAGAGAAACGTAGGGGTACACACGAACATGTGGCTGATGAGGCAAGGCCCGATGCGCGGGACGATGCAAGCATCGTCCCCTACAAATTTTGGCCAGGGCCATCACAATTTTGCAATGCGCAATAAGGCAGAGTTGGAAGAAACCCTACAAATGCTTGCTGGGGTTTCGTGGATATTCGTTATTTTCTCCCGCGCTGCAATTCGATCCAGGCCAGGTCTCCGCGCTCCAGGCCGTGGATCAAAACCTCGGCAGTGGCAATGTTGGTGGCAACGGGGATGGCGCGGGTATCGCACAGGCGCAGCAGGGTAACGGCGTTCGGCTCATTGGGCCGGGCGTTGACGGGGTCGCGGAAAAACAGCAGCATATCAATTTCGCCGCAGGCAATCATGGAGGAAATCTGCTCGGCACCGCCGCGTGCACCAGGGTACAGGCAGCGAACCGGCAGCCCACAGGCATCGTGTACCACTTTGCCCGTCACGCCGGTGGCAACCAGTTCGTTCTGAGACAGAATACGCACATAGGCTGTGCAGAACTGGGCCAAAAGCTCTTTGCGGGAATCATGGGCAATCAATGCGATCCTCAAGGTGGGTGCCTCCTATAATTATAATTATTTATATAATATCATAGAATAGATTGCTGAAAAATGCAAGCCACCTTTGGTTAAACCACCCGCTAACCCCGAAAAAGCGTGCAGTGTTACCAAAAAACTTTATACGATTTTGGCAAAACCGCTTTGTGCGAATGTGCTATAATATGTACAATAAATACATAACCTGTAAGGCACCAAAAGCGCCGCACAGGCAAAGGAGGAAAAACGCTATGAAAAAATCCGCACAGACCGTCATTCGGGAAGGCGCCTGCTATACTATCGCTGCCGCCAATGGCCGCGTGCTGGAAGTTGCCGATTTCAACACCGAGAACGGCGCATCCATCCGCCTGTGGAGCTATGAGGGTCAGCCCTGGCAGCAATGGATTTTTGAGGAAGCCGCCGAAGGCCAGTACCGCATCAAAAACCGCTTTACCGGCAAGGTGATGGACCTGGCCATGAGTGGTGTTGTGAACGGAACCTGGGTGCACCAGTGGGAGAAAACCACCGGCAAGGGCCAGCGGTGGGAGATTGTTCCCGCCGATGGCGGCAAGGCCAAGATCCGCAATGTGCTGGCTGATAAGGTCATTGACCTGGTAGGCATGCGGGTCGATAATGGTACCCAGGCCCAGATCTGGCAGGATGTGTTTGGCGAAAACCAGTTGTGGAGCATCCAGCCCGTGCCGGATAAGCTGTTGCAAAAGGATATGCCAAAGCCGGAACCCAAGAAAACGGCCCCCAAGTCCACCCGCACCCAGACCGGCACCGGCCGCGCCAAAAAGACCGGCGGCAAAGGCGGACGCCGCGCAGCCAAGTAAAGCAGAGAAAACCGAATAAATAAAATTGAAACAGCCCGCTCATCCGGCAACAAACGGATGGACGGGCTGTTGCGGTTACATTTTGAAAGCCAAACTTTACTGGCGGATCATGCGGTAGCCAACGCCGATGTGGGTCTGGATATAGCGGGGGTGGCTGGGGTCTTCCTCAATTTTTTTGCGCAGCGTTGCCATAAATACGCGCAGGGACGGCGTATCCGATGCGGCCGGGCTGCCCCAGACTTCGTTCAGCAGATAGTTGTGGGTCAGCACTTTGCCGGTGTTCTTGGCCAGCACGCAGATCAGCTTGTACTCAATGGGGGTCAGGTGAATCTCCGTTCCGCCGCGGTACACACAGCCTGCGGCATAGTCAATGCGCAGTTCTCCGTTCTCGTATATGCTGGCCTGGTCACCTGCGCGGGAAGTATCATACCGCACACGGCGCAGCGCCACGCGCAGCCGGGCCAAAAGCTCCTCTACGCTGAACGGTTTGGTCAGGTAATCATCTGCACCGGCATCCAGGGCGGATACTTTGTCGGCATCATCACTGCGGGCCGAAACCACCAGAATGGGCACGTTGCTCCACCCGCGAATCTTGCGGATCACATCAATACCGTCCATATCCGGCAGGCCAAGGTCCAGCAAAATTACATCCGGCCGTGCCGAAGCAGCTTCCAACAGGGCACCAGCTCCGTTCTGTACACGGTGGTACTGATAATTGCGGGTTTCCAGTGTGGTGGAGATCAGCCGTGCAACAGCCAGGTCATCCTCCACCACAAGGATCAGCGGTTTATTCATACAGGGTCACCTCAGTTCGCGGGAGTGTAAAACGGAAGCAGGCACCGTGCGGTGCAGCGTTCTGTATATCGATCACACCGCCATGGGCGGCAACAATGGAACGGCACAAGGCCAGCCCAAGACCCAGCCCGCGGCGGCCATCGCTGCGGGTTTTGCCAAGGGTATAAAACATATCAAACAGCTTGTCCCGGCTTTCTTCCGGGATGCCGGGGCCGTCATCCGTTACGCAGATGCGGACAAATTTACCCTCCGGCGCGGCGAAAAGCTCGATGCGGGAATGTTCGGGGGTATATTTGATGGCGTTGTTGATGAGGTTCACCAGCACCTGCTCGATCAGCTGGGCGTCCATATCGGCCATCAGTAGGTCATCCGCCACGTTGGTCACAATGGTGTGGCAGGCGGCGTCATGGTCTAAATGGGTCAGTACATCGTCAAAAATGTCTTGAATCAGCTCCGGCTGAATGTGCAGGTTTACCTGGCCGTTCTCCATCCGGGTGATGGAAAGCAGATTTTCCACCAGATGGTTCAGCCAGTTGGCGTCCTCATAAATTGCGGCAGAAAGCTCCCGGCGCTTTTCCTCGGTCAGCAGGGGATTTTTCTCGGTCAAAATCAGCGCGTTGCCGGAAATGCTTGTCAGCGGGGTGCGCAGGTCATGGCTGATGCTGCGCAGCAGGTTGGCGCGCAGCTGTTCCTGGCGGGCGGCTTCCTCAATTTCGCGCCGGGCGCGGTTGGAGGCTTCTTTTTCCAGCGCCAGGGAACACACATCCAGGATGGATAATGCCAGATTGTGCTCATAGGTGCTGAACTCATGCAGCGCCGGGCAACTGCGGTAATCCGTCTGGGCGGGAGGGGGCAGAATCAGGGTTCCCGGTGCAATGTGCTCCGGTGCGGGGGCAAAGCAGACCGGGCGCTCCAACAGCTTGCCCAGCTGGGTGGCCGTTATCCGCAGAATGGTGTCAGGGTCCTCGGCCCCCAACAGGCTGCGGCTGGCTTCCAGCAGCACCTGCGAAGCATAGGCTTTGCGCTCGCTTTGGGCGGCCTGTACCTTGATACGCCCCGTCAGCGAGGAGCAGAGCAGCGAAACGCAGAGCATGACCACTGCCGTTACCATGTCGTCTGACCGGATGCGGAACTGCATAAAGGGGTCAATGAACATATAGTTGACCAGCATCACCGAGAACAGCGAAGCCACAACGCCGTACACCAACCCCGATGTAAAGACGTTGATATACATGACGCCCAGGATATAGGTCAGGATATAGTTGGAAGAAACAAAATCCAGCCGGAAAAATACCCAGCTTGTCAGCGTACACAGCGCAAGGACCAATGCGGTCAGGGCGCAGTCCCGCAGCCAACGCAGGGCAGGTTCGCGTTGCGGCATGGGTGCAGGCTCCTTTCCACTACAGGGCAGGGAATGCGGCAAGGCGGCCCAGCACTGTATTTATCCTAAGGCAACACCGCACAATTCCCGCCTTGCGGCTTAAGCACCGCTCCGGCAGC
>ENA-ORRW01004019-ORRW01004019.1-human-gut-metagenome-genome-assembly--contig:-NODE-4019-length-9868-cov-11.615001_pt1 | contig 9868 bp, 7 predicted proteins | sample MGYA00242183_ERZ509150 | MGnify/ENA primary metagenome ERZ509150 (study PRJEB26280, sample SAMEA2338639) | human gut metagenome | biome: human gut; feature: human-associated habitat; material: faeces... | reverse complement strand
CCCAATATCCCGTATGTCTTTATCGCCCTCTTTGCCACCAAGCTGGGGCAGGCGTGGAGGCTTGCCCCCGGCATGGACTTCTCGGGGAAGGCGCTGCACCTCATGGAGGGCTTCGCCGCCGCGTTCCAATCGGCGCTGCCCAGCTTCCACCCCATCGACCTGTGCGTGGGCGTTGCAGCCGCTCTGCTCATTCGGCTTATCGTGTACGTCAAGGGCAAAAACGCCAAGAAATTCCGCAAGAATCTGGAATACGGCTCTGCCCGTTGGGGCAAGCCCGAGGATATCGCCCCTTACGTCGATCCGAAGTTTGAGAACAACGTCATTCTCACCCAGACTGAGCGGCTCATGATGTCCAACCGTCCCAAAGACCCCAAGACGGCGCGGAACAAAAACGTGCTGGTGGTGGGCGGCTCCGGCAGCGGCAAGACGCGGTTTTTCATCAAGCCAAATCTCATGCAATTACACAGTTCATACGTTGTCACCGACCCGAAGGGCAGCATCGCCGTGGAGTGCGGAAAGCTCATGCTCCGCAATGGCTATAAGGTGAAGATATTCAATTCCATCAACTTCAAGAAGTCCCACCACTACAACCCCTTTGCGTATATCCACAGTGAGAAGGATATTTTGAAGCTGGTCACGACCCTCATCGCCAACACCAAGGGGGACGGGAAATCCGGGGACGACTTCTGGCAGAAGGCCGAGACGCTGCTCTACACGGCGCTCATCGGCTATATCCACTACGAAGCCCCCGAGGAGGAACAGAACTTCGCCACGCTCATCGAGTTCATCAACGCCATGGAGGTACGCGAGGACGATGAGACCTTTGAGAACAACGTGGATCTGGCCTTCAAGGAGCTGGCAAGCCGTGAGCCGAATCACTTTGCCGTGCGGCAATATAAAAAATACAAATTAGCGGCGGGCAAAACTGCTAAGTCGATCAATATTTCCTGCGGCGCGCGCCTTGCGCCCTTCGATATTCAGGAGCTGCGGGAGATCACCATGTACGACGAGCTGGAGCTGGACACCCTGGGCGACCGGAAAACGGCGCTGTTTCTCATCATGAGCGACACCGACAGCACCTTCAACTTCCTTATCTCCATGATTTACAGCCAGTTGTTCAACCTGCTGTGCGAAAAGGCCGACGACGTGTACGGCGGAAGGCTCCCCGTCCATGTGCGCTGCCTCATCGATGAGTGCGCCAACATCGGGCAGATACCGAATCTGGAGAAGCTCATGGCTACCATCCGCAGCCGCGAGATTTCCGCCTGTCTGGTGCTGCAAGCCCAAAGTCAGCTAAAGGCTTTGTACAAGGACAACGCCGACACCATCATCGGCAACTGCGACAGCTCCATCTTTTTAGGCGGTAAGGAGCCCGGTACGCTGAAGGAGCTGAATCAGGCGCTGGGGAAAGAGACCATCGACACCTTCAATACCGGCGAGAGCCGTGGACGGGAGGTGTCCCACAGCCTGAACTATCAGAAGCTGGGCAAAGACCTTGCCACGATAGACGAGCTGGCGGTGCTGGACGGCGGCAAGTGCATCTTGCAGCTTCGGGGCGTGCGCCCCTTCCTCTCGGATAAGTACGACATCACCCGTCACCCCAATTATAAGTATCTGTCGGACGCGAACCCAAGGAACGCCTTTGATATCGAAAAGTATCTCTCCACAAGACTGGTGCCGAAAGCGGATGAGGTATACGAGGTGTTCGACGCGGGCCGCGTCTGAGTGCACAAGCCCGCCGCCCTCATGCGGCGGCTTTTCATATAGATACAGATGAGAAAAGACGCCTCCTCGCTTGCAGGGTCGGAACGAATCCACGAACTAAAATTTGAAAGGAGAAGCCGGAATCGGGGCTGCATCGCAGCTTTCGCTCCGGCTCCTGCTGTATCCGCGAGATTTCAACACAACCAACACCCAATGATTCCGGCAACACAAATATGGAATTTTTCAACTCTGCTGTCGGCGTTCTTCAAACTTTGGTAATTGCCCTTGGCGCAGGTCTCGGCATCTGGGGAGCCATTAACCTGCTGGAAGGCTACGGAAACGACAACCCCGGCGCAAAATCGCAGGGCATGAAGCAGCTCATGGCGGGCGGCGGCGTGGCGCTCATCGGCGTCATTCTCGTTCCCCTGCTCTCCGGCCTGTTCGGTTAATCGCCCGCACAAATCCTTCGCGGCGTCCGCCCCTCTGGGCGGGCGCTGCGGGAAAGGAGGGTAAAGCCCATTGGATTTGATATGGCAGAAATTCACCGAATGGCTGAAGGAGCTGCTGGTCAGCGGCATCATGGACAACGTGAACGGACTGTTTGACAACGTGAACAGCCGCGTGGCGGGCATCGCCGGGCAGGTGGGCGCTACGCCCCAGGGCTGGAACAGCGGCGTCTACGGCATGATCCGAACGCTGTCGGACAATGTGATTTTGCCCATCGCGGGCGTGATTCTCGCCTTTGTCATGACGCTGGAGCTGATTCAGCTCATTACAGAAAAGAACAATATGCACGACGTGGACACCTGGATGTTCTTCAAGTGGATATTCAAGACCGCCTGCGCCGTGCTCATCGTCACCAACACATGGAACATCGTCATGGGCGTGTTCGAGGCTGCTCAGAGCGTTGTCAACAGCGCGTCGGGCATTATCATATCGGACACGTCTCTGACGTTCAACGAGCATATCGCGGGATTTGAAGCAAAGCTCCTGCATATGGAGGTCTGGTCGCTGCTGGGACTGTGGCTGGAGTCCGTGGTCGTGCATCTTTCCATGTGGGCGCTGACCATCTGCATTTTCATCATCTGCTACGGCAGGATGATCGAAATCTACTGCGTGACCTCCATCGCGCCCATCCCCATGGCGACCATGGCCAACCGGGAATGGGGGCAGATGGGCCAGAATTACCTCAGAAGCCTGCTGGCGCTGGGGTTTCAGGGCTTCCTCATCATCGTCTGCGTGGCGATTTACGCGGTGCTGATCCAGAACATCGTGGTGGAGAGCAGCGTCTCGGCGGCCATATGGACGTGCATGGGGTATACGGTGCTGCTGTGCTTCACGCTGTTTAAGACGAGCTCCCTTGCCAGGAGCCTGTTCCACGCCCACTGACGGAGGTGATGAAAATTGGCATACGTTCCCGTACCCAAGGACTTGAACGCGGTGAAAACCAAGGTCATGTTCAATTTAACAAAACGGCAGATTCTGTGCTTCGGCGGCGGCGCGCTCATCGGCGTACCGCTTTTCTTTCTGCTCAAGGGGCATATCGGCAGCAGCGCGGCGGCTCTTTGCATGATGCTGGTCATGCTGCCCTTCTTCCTGCTGGCCATGTATGAAAAGAACGGTCAGCCGCCGGAGAAGCTCATCCGCAACATCGTGCAGGTGTGCTTCCTGCGCCCCAAACAGCGCCCGTACAGGACGAACAATTTCTACGACCTGCTGAACCGGCAGGATATTTTGGATAAGGAGGTCTACGCGATTGTCCACAAACAAAACCCCCGCAAGAAAGCTCACACGAGCCGAGCGAAAGCAGATCGACGCGGCGATTGCAAGAGCCAGGCGTCAGGATAAGCGAAAGAAGTCCGCCCAGGACAGCATCCCCTTTCAGCGGATGTACCCTGACGGCGTGTGCCGCGTGACGGACAATTACTACACGAAAACCGTGCAGTTTCAGGATATCAACTACCAGCTCAACCAGAACGAGGACAAGACCGCCATTTTCGACGGCTGGTGCGATTTCCTCAACTATTTCGATTCCTCCATCCGCTTCCAGCTCTCCTTCATCAACCTCTCCGCCACGCGGGATACCTACGCCCGGCGCATCGCCATCCCTTTGCAGGGCGACTGCTTCGACAAGCTCCGCACCGAGTACACCGGGATGCTGCAAAGCCAGCTCGCCCGAGGCAACAACGGGCTGATTAAGACCAAGTACCTGACCTTTGGCGTGGAGGCGGACAGCCTGAAAGCGGCAAAACCCCGATTGGAGCGCATCGAGACGGATATCCTCAACAACTTCCGCCGTCTGGGCGTGACGGCGGAGAGCCTGAACGGGATGGAGCGCCTGCGCCTGCTGCACGGGATGCTCCACATGGACGAGCCGCAGCCCTTCCGCTTTTCGTGGGACTGGCTGGCTCCCTCCGGGCTGTCGGTGAAGGACTTCATCGCGCCCAGCGCCTTTGAGTTCAAGACCGGCAGCAGCTTCGGCGTGGGCAGCAAGACCGGCTGCGTATCCTTTTTGCAGATTTTAGCCCCCGAACTCAACGACCGAATGCTGGCGGACTTCCTGGATATGGAAAGCTCCCTTATCGTCAGTATGCACGTCCAGTCCGTGGATCAGGTGAAGGCAATCAAGACCATTAAGCGCAAGATCACCGACTTGCAGAAAATGACCATTGAGGAGCAGAAAAAGGCGGTGCGTTCCGGCTACGATATGGATATTATCCCCTCCGACCTCGCCACCTACGGCACGGAGGCGAAAAAGCTCTTGCAGGAGCTGCAAAGCCGCAACGAGCGTATGTTCCTTTTGACCTTCCTTGTGGTGAACGTGGCGGACAACAGGCAGCGCCTCGGCAACAATGTCTTTCAGGCGGGCTCTATCGCTCAGAAGTACAACTGCCAGCTCACGCGGCTGGACTTTCAGCAGGAGGAGGGCTTCATGTCCGCGCTTCCGCTGGGGTATAACCAGATCGAAATCCAGCGGGGGCTGACAACCTCCAGCGTGGCGATTTTTGTGCCGTTTACCACCCAGGAGCTGTTTCAGGACGGCAAGGAAGCCCTGTACTGCGGGCTGAACGCCCTTTCCAACAACCTCATCATGGTAGACAGAAAGCTGCTGAAAAACCCGAACGGGCTGATCTTAGGCACGCCCGGAAGCGGCAAGTCCTTCTCCGCCAAGCGTGAGATCGCCAACGTGTTCCTCGTCACAAACGACGATATCATCATCTGCGACCCGGAGGCGGAGTACGGGCCGCTGGTGGAGCACCTGCACGGGCAGGTGGTAAAGATCTCGCCCACCTCCACCGACTACCTGAACCCCATGGATTTGAACCTGAATTACAGCGACGACGAAAACCCGCTGAGCCTGAAATCCGACTTCATCCTGTCCCTGTGCGAGCTGATCGTGGGCGGCAAGGACGGCCTCATGCCGGTGGAAAAGACCATCATCGACCGATGTGTGCGCTCTGTTTACCGTGAATACCTGAGCGACCCCCGCCCGGAGAAGATGCCGATTTTGGAGGACTTGTACAACGAGCTTCGCAGGCAGGATGAAAAGGAAGCGCAGTATATCGCCACGGCGCTGGAAATCTACGTCACCGGCTCCCTCAACGTGTTCAACCACCGCAGCAACGTGAATATCGAAAACCGCGTGGTCAGCTTCGATATCAAGGAGCTGGGCAAGCAGCTCAAAAAGATCGGGATGCTGGTGGTGCAGGACGCGGTGTGGAACCGCGTCACGATCAACCGGGAGCAGCGCAAGTCCACCCGCTACTATATCGACGAAATGCACCTTCTTTTGAAGGAGGAGCAGACCGCCGCGTATACGGTGGAGATATGGAAGCGCTTCCGCAAGTGGGGCGGCGTTCCCACGGGCATCACCCAGAACGTCAAAGACCTGCTCTCCAGCCGTGAGGTGGAGAACATCTTTGAAAACTCCGACTATGTGTATATGCTCAACCAGGCTTCCGGCGACCGGCAGATTCTGGCGAAGCAGCTCAACATCTCGCCCCATCAGCTCTCGTATGTGACCCAATCCGCCGAGGGCGAGGGGCTTTTGTTCTACGGCAGCGTGATCCTGCCCTTCGTAGACCGCTTCCCCAAGGATACGGAGCTGTACAAAATCATCACGACCAAGCTCTCGGAGCAGGTGCAGTCAGAATAGAAACGAGAAAGGATGTGCGAATATGAATAACAACCTGATGATCTTTGAAAACCCGGAGTTCGGAGCTGTACGCAGCATCCTAATCGACGGCGACCCGTGGTTTGTCGGTAAAGACGTGGCTTCCAGCCTTGGTTACAGCAACCACCGAAAAGCCTTGCTCGACCATGTTGATGTTGAGGATAAATTGGATGGGGTAACGATTCGTGACCCCATCGGCAGAGGTCAGAAACCTATCTTTATTAGCGAATCCGGCCTTTACAGTCTCATCCTCTCCAGCAAGCTGGAGCGCGCAAAGAAGTTCAAGCGCTGGGTGACGGCCGAGGTGCTGCCCTCCATCCGCAAGCACGGCGCGTATATGACGGATGCAATTCTTAGCCGGATGGATGAGCACCCCGAGCTGATCTCGGAGTATATCGGCAAGCTCCGTGCGGAAAACGCAAAGGCGAAAGCAGCACGGGAGGCGCTGAAAAAGGCGGAGGCCGAGAACGCGCGGCTGGCTCCGAAGGCCAGCTACTACGATTCCTTTGTGGGAGCCGAGAGCGTGACCTGTCTCCGCTATACCGCCAAGGAGCTGGGCGTTCCGCAGAAGAAATTTATCGGCTACCTGCTGGAAAAGGGGTATGTGTTCAGAGACCGTCACCGCAGCGACCGTGTATTTGTCAGAGCCGGCAAGCGCAACGACCCGCTGTTTGTGACCAGAGATTTTTACCTTCCCAACGGCACAAAAAGCGAATACACCCTCGTCACGCCTGCCGGAAAGGCGCATTTTCTGAAAATCGCGGAGAAAATCCGCGTCTGGGAGCCCCGTGAGGTTGCAGAGGGCAAAGACGCCAGCGAACAGGCCGTCTTTGCCGCGTGCGTATGACGATCCAATCCCCACAGAATCGAGGTGATAAATATGGCAAAACGCTCGCCAAGGCTGATTTTCACCGAGGAAGAACGCGCCCTGCCGGAGCTGGAACGAGCTGTCCGCAAGGCGGACAGGGCGGCGGTTAAGCTGGAAAAGGCCGAAGCGAAAATTCCCAAGAAAACCGTTAAGGTCAGGGAGCGCGTTGTGGACAGTGAGAGCGGCAAGGTCACGACGCGCCTTTTCTTTGAGGAGGCGGACAAAAAGCGTCCGCCCTCCAAGCTGGCGCACGCCGCAAGGAAAGCGCCGCTGGATACCGTCCGCAGCGCAGTCCACCGCAAGCTCCGGGAGGAGGGCGACGACAACCCCGGCACGGAGGCGGCGAACACCCTGACCGAGACGGCGGAGCGCACCTGGCGCATTGCGGAATCGGCGCACCGCTCCCATGCGGAAAAGCCCTACCGCAAAGCGGACAAGGTGGAAGCCGCCGCAGACAAAGCCAATCTCAAGGCGCTGAACAAACAGTACGAGCAGGAATACGGCAGGGCTTCCAACCCCTATTCCCGCTGGCAGCAGAAGCAGGCCATTAAAAAGGAATACGCCGCCGCAAAAGCGGGGAGCGGCGCAAGGAATACCGTCAAAGCGTCCGAGACCACCGCAAAGGCGGCAAAGCGCGCCGCCGAGGGAAGCAAAAAGGCCGGCAGCTTTTTTGTCCGGCACAAGAAGGGCTTCCTCATCGCGGGCGGTATCGCCGCCGCGATACTGCTGCTCATAACTTGCATTTCCTCCTGCTCCACGCTGTTTCAGGGCGGGGCGTCCGGCATTGCGGCCTCCACCTATCCGCTGGAGGATGCGGATATGCTGGCGGCGGAAGCCGCCTACTGCGCCATGGAGGACGAGCTGCGGGAATACCTGAACAGCTACGAAAGCACCCACGATTACGACGAGTACCACTTCGACCTGGACGAGATCGAGCACGACCCCTATGTGCTCATTTCCATGATCACCGCCCTCAAGGGCGGAGAATGGACGATTGACGAAATAGGCGGGATTCTGGAGACGCTGTTTGAAAAGCAGTATATCTTAACGGAAACCGTCGCCACGGAAACCAGATACCGCACCGAAACGCATATCGGCTATTACACCGACGAAAACGGCAATCTGCAAAGCTACGAGTACGAGGCGGAGGTTCCCTACACCTACTATATCTGCCATGTGGAGCTGGAAAACTTCAACCTCTCCCATGTGCCGGTGCATATCATGTCCCACGATCAGCTCTCCATGTACGCCGTGTATATGAGCGTGCTGGGCAACCGCCCCGACCTGTTCCCCGGCTCCCCGTATGTGAACCGCTACTACTATACCAAGTATGAGAAGTACGAGATACCCCCGGAAGCGCTGGCGGACGAGCAGTTCGCCGCAGTTATAAAGGAAGCGGAAAAGTATCTGGGCTACCCCTACGTCTGGGGCGGCAGCACGCCCGCCACCTCCTTCGACTGCTCCGGCTTCGTTTCGTATGTCTACAACAACTGCGGCCTGCACTGGAGCTTCGGCAGGCTGGGCGCGGAGGGGCTGCGGGGTATGTGCGCCTATGTTTCCCCGGAAAGCGCCCGTCCCGGCGACCTGATATTCTTTGAAAAAACCTACGACACCGCAGGCGCGTCCCATGTGGGCATCTATGTGGGCAATAACAGGATGCTCCACTGCGGCGACCCCATTCACTACGCTTCCATCGACACGAGCTACTGGCGAAGCCATTTTCTCCAGTTTGGCAGATTACCTTAACAACAACCATATCAACGCTAAAAGGAGGATGTTATGAACCCGCGACTTGAAAAGCTGCGTCAGGAACGCGAGAAGCTGGCGGAAAAGCTCACATCGCTGACCGCACGGCTCAAAGCCCTGGACGAGCAGATTCTGAAGCTGGAAAACACGGATATTGTGGGCATCGTCCGCGAGAACGGGCTGACCATCGAGCAGCTCGCGGCGCTGATGGAGATGCTGGAAAAGCGTCCCACGGCGGCGCTGCCCGACGAATACAGAAAAACGGAGGAATTTACGGATGAAGAATAAATGGAGATTTTTTGCCGTGACGCTGGCCGTCGTGCTCTGCATGACGGTCTTTTCCGTTACGGCCTATGCAGGCGGCGATATGGTCGATTCGACAATGGGCGACCCGACCATGGAAAACCCAACTGCAACTACACAGCCGGAGAATACGAATACCGGTGAGCAGACCCCAAACGGACAGACCCTGACCGTGCTTGTGACCGAAAACGCGGACGGAAGCCATACCGTGACCATCGGAGACCGGAGCTGGACGCTTCCCGCCAAACGGGAGCAGGCCGGAAAGGTGGTCAACGTCCGCACCTATTTGAACCTGCGCACCGGCCCCGGCACGGACTACACTGTGATTGGGCATCTGCTCAACGGCGCGGAGGTGAAGGTGCTGGAGGAAAGCAACGGCTGGTACAAGGTGGTCGTGCCGGAGCAGACAGGCTATGTATACGGCAAATACCTTGACGTCATGAACGCGCCGACAGAAAGCAGCGGAAGCGATACGGATATGGCGGGGCTGCCGGAGCTGCTGCTGCAATATTACGCCGCTGCCGGAGGTTCCGCGCCCCTGACCCCGGACGGCAACCTGACGCTCGTGGACGACATCGGCTCCGCTTTCGGCGCAGGCAAGCAGTTCATCACCGTGACGACCAAGGGCGGCAACACCTTTTATCTCATCATCGACCGGGACGATAAGGGCAATGAGAACGTCCATTTCCTGAATCTTGTGGACGAGGCCGACCTGCTGGCGCTGACCAAGGACGGCGAGAGCATCGTCCCCGCCTGCACCTGCACGGACAAATGCGCCGTGGGCAAAATCAACACGGGCTGCAAGGTGTGCAGAACCAATATGAGCGAGTGCGCGGGCAAGGAGCAAACAGCAGAAATTACACCACAGCCCACCGAGCCTGCGGAGACCGCGCCCGAAAAGAGTACCGGCGGCGCGGGGGTTGTTGTGGTCGTCCTCCTGCTCCTGCTGGGCGGCGGCGGTGCGCTGTACTGGTTCAAGCTTCGCAAGCCCAAGGCCGACACCCGTGGGGCGGACGATCTGGACGATTACGACTACGGCGAGGACGAGGAAGAAGAGGATTACGAGTTTGAAG
>ENA-ORRW01004014-ORRW01004014.1-human-gut-metagenome-genome-assembly--contig:-NODE-4014-length-9874-cov-5.099297_pt1 | contig 9874 bp, 6 predicted proteins | sample MGYA00242183_ERZ509150 | MGnify/ENA primary metagenome ERZ509150 (study PRJEB26280, sample SAMEA2338639) | human gut metagenome | biome: human gut; feature: human-associated habitat; material: faeces... | reverse complement strand
TGTATAATTGCGCCCTTTATTCTAAAGGGTTTTGGACGTTGCTGCGTTCGTGAACGTCATGCACCATCTTTGCAAGCGCCAGCACGACTTCCGGTTGACGGAACGAGATTTTCAGAAGCTCCATCACCTGATCGTCGGTCAATTCTCCCGGACAGATCAGAAAACTTTCCAGCATTCCGGCACGGGTGCAAAGACGATGCACACGCTCTCTCCGGTTCAGCTCCGACATCCTGCGTTCAAGGATCTTCTCCCGGTGCTGGCAAGAGCGCAGCTTCTGCTCTGCTTTGGCTTTTTCGATGCGGAGATTTTTAAGTTTTGTATTTTCGTAGTCCAATTTTCCCTCCAGATAGTAAAGAAGGACACTCTCACAAAAGAATGTCCTTCTTTGTAAAAAAGATGAAATTTGAATGCAACTCAAGAAACGATATCAAGCTACTCCAATAGGCACACTGATATGTGCTCTGGCAACACAAATATTATTTTTCACCAGATAGCATTCAACATAGTGGCTGCCTTGAAAATCTGTATGCTCTCGATGCGTATGTAAATTTGTTTTTTCGATTTGGCCACGGATACAGTTTTTACTTTCAGCAACAGGACCCACATTCCTTACTTTCCAATATATATCATAAGGTTCGGGGCAGTCTGTTTCGGAAATGAAAAATTTCAATTGCTTATTATGCTTTAATATCTGCCTGTCCCGGAGAATTGTACTTAACATTTTATCTCTAAAGCCATTTTGCTTGACTTCACAATCAATCGATAAGGAATACCGAATGTCTACTGGGAACAAATTCTGAATAAATTGCTCTGTGTGGTCAAAAGAGCGTGTTGCAAATGCCGCTTTTTCCAGAACTCGCTGTTCAACAGGATATTCGGTGCCCAATATTTCCTGTAAGGTAGCCGAAACATTATCCTCTTGTTCTGCGGCATCGATTTTTTCTAGCGCATCGCTGGCTTCGTCTACGAAAACTCCATTTCCGGAGTTCAGTACCTGCTGATTACTTCCAAGCGCATACCAGTACGTTCTTTCTTTGTCTTGTTCGCTCAAGTACGAAAACAGATTTTTCAGAATGTCAAAGTAATCATCAATTGATGAGTCCTTATAGAATTCGTTGTCCTCAAAGTGGTCATGGACAAGCGTGTCAATTAACAATCCACCAAATTTAAAGCCCTGCTCATTTTTCCACTTGCGAAGGATATGGCAAAAATCAAAGTATATGCCGTTAGAGTTATTGTCGCTCTCTTGGCATGCGTCTTGTTCTGGAAGAGGGTCAGTGTATTTCCAACTTCCACCATTGTTTGTATCCGGGTATTTGAAACGACCGTCAGCCTGTTTGAACCCCGGGACAAGTTCAACTGTATAGCGGCTAAATTCTATAACAACAACTTGCCCATCGCCACTTATATCTGTTTTAGGATAGCGCTCTTGCAAGAACTTTTTTACTTCTTGGAGTAATGCACTTTGTCCATTTGATTCATATGCATCAAATTTCTTATATGTATCAGATGGTAAGTCAAACAGAATATCAAGATCACTGCTACCTTTTATTGCTGTCTTTCTTCCTACAGAGCCAACGATATACAAATGGGAGGTATCATCGTTATCTAAATCGTAATATACACTATTTAATTTCTTGGCGATAGATTTTGAGGACTTTTCCATTTCGTCAAAGTTATCAAGTTCAATGTTTGAACAAAGGACATCAAATCCGCCAACCTTAGTTGCTAGTGCCATCGACATACTCCTTTTTCTTTATGGTTCCCTTGAGTGTGGGAGGTAGAAAACGATCTATTTCATCATTTGTATAAGTGTAATCCTTGTTAGTTCCGAGTGCTATTGACGCAGCAACAACAGCATCATCCGTTGTTGATGGAGCTGAAAGATACAGAGCATTAAGCGTTTCTTCAATCCCATGGAATTTTTCATCCAGTTCGTTAACAGACTTTTCCTGCATATGAATTTCTCCAATTAGATGCAGAAGTTCGTTGCGAACGACAAGAAAATGTTCTGCAGCATCTTTATGTTGCTTTTCCATTGCTTTCAAATCAAAACATTTTAGGTATGTTGTTACGGCAGTTGTAATGAACGAAAGGATAACTGTTGCAATCTTTAGTACGAAAGAATCTTGATCCGCAAAAATCGAAACTGCTCCGCATGATGTTGCAGCAGCTAATATAACGTTGATGTTTTCGAGGTGTCTATAGCGAGTGGCATAAATATCAGCCTGCTTTATTTGAATTTTATGAGTCCAAACTACACTCGCGTAGTTTTGCCGGACAACATCTAGCAATACTTGATACTCGTTTGTGTTATCGCTCATGAAAGCCTCCTCATGTCGCATCATTCTAAATATTGTGGATTTCAGAAGTTCATTCCACATCTTATTGTGTTTTCATCAGCATATCACTTTTGCAACGAAATGTCAAACACTCCTATGATATGAAAAGTGCACCCGTTCATTTGAGCGGGTGCATCTGTGTAGCTATGGCAGCAAATTGGTTTGCTGAACTGGAAGGCTTTCAAGAATATGCGTTTTCATAATGGTACTGCCTGCGTACATTTCATACTTAATTCCACTGGCTGCTGCCATCTCCAGCGCGGCCTCCTTCTTTGCCTGCACGACAACATCATCGATTTTGTTGTCGCCTTTCACCTCAATCAGTTGGTAAGTGCCGTCCTTCATTTTAGCGAGGAAGTCAGGATAATACTGCCGGATACGACCTGATTCGGGATCATAGTAGTATACGGAGAGATCACCTTGGTTCGAGGTGAACATTCCGGTAAAGTACACTTCCTGTACCTTATCGCTCTTGATATATTGGAAGAAGCATTCCTTTTCGGGGAGTGAATCAAAGCAGTATGTATCCGCATGGAAGCTCTTGAGCACTTCATCTGGCGTAAATCCGGGGTATTTATTCGTAATCACGAGATCATCCTTTGCGGAGAACTCATAATACGCTGCATCCTTCGGCTCACGGAGCAGTACAACATCTCTATCTTCTGTCTTCTGAATTGCGGTCACGTCAAACAGTGCATGGAAAATTGTCGGGATGATAATATCGTCCAAAACAGCATTGTATTGATTGACATCTGCCAGAATCACGTCCATTCCATCTTGTGCTTCGCGTAGGATTTTTGCGGCGAGGATGCTGGAAATGTTCAGATACCGTGCTACTTCACCAGCAAGTGAGAACGCACTGTACTGCATTTTGACCTGATACTCGTCTGCATTGCTCTGTTTTGTCGATGTATCATTGGCAATGCTGTCACGTTCATACATAACACTGGAATATTTGGACAGGTCGGCACCTACCAAACCGAAGTCCACCGGCGTAGAATACTCCTTGCTGCTAACAGTATACTCATGCCAGACCCGTTTCAGTCGAATGGATCTCGGAGGCGGGAGAACGCGCACTTGATATTTATGACGATCATCTGTACTGGTGTTTTTGATGTCACTGATTTCCATGTTGAAGTTCTTATGGAGCTCATCATCAAGAGTGTCGTAGTTCTCCTTGGAAAGGAAAACCGTTGCAGTCAACCGCTCATCTGTGATGGCACGGAGACACCGCATAGTCGCTTGGAGCACAAAAATTTTCGATTTCGGGCTGCGATAGAGTGCAACACCAAACAGGGAGCGACAGTTCCAGCCTTCTTTACCTTTTTCAACCAAAACGACAAACTGTTTTTCGTTGCCCTCACTTCCGGGAACATCCAGATTATTGAAATTTCGAATATCCTCATCCTTCGTGTATTTGGAATCGCCTACATTCAAAAGGATAGAGGTCGTTGGAATTTCAAGACGTGTTAGGATTTCTTCCAATGCGGGTACTACTTCGTTTACTGCTTCCTCTACATTGGCGGCATAAATTGCAAGCTTCGGATTCAGATTATCGTAGATTTTTCCTCCATATTTCTGCCAGAACTTTGTGACCGTAGCATTCAAGAACTCATCACTCTTGACGTTTTCAAAGCCAATCGGATCAGCATCTTTCAGATATCCATTCCAAATAGATTCCCGCAACCCGTAGGCATAGACAACCTCTGGAAGAAGCTGATTTTTTACATATGGTGTACCTGTGTAGTTGTAGCACGCAACAATCGAGGTATTAGCAGCCAACAGGTTGATCGTGTCGCGGAGACTGGTTTTGTTTGCGCCGCTGGAGCGAATTTGTTTTTCCAGATCCGCACCGAACAAATGATGCGCTTCGTCAACATACACACCCAACTGCGGCAAACGGCAGAGCTTTTTGAATCGCTGATTGTCCATCAAAGTGGCATCATCCCAAGCATCATCTTCAGAATCGTCACCACCATAAACAGCGGACAACAGAGAACTGTTGCTGCCAAACAGTACCTCTCCCGGAGTGGCTTCCTTACGTTTTTTCTTGATGATGATTTTTTGTGTATTGGAAATAATAATGTTGAAGTCCGAATCATCAATCGTGTGCAGAACGGTTCCGCTTTCATCCAGAAAGTGAAACTTGATATTTGAATCCAGCACACGTGCATATTCCGGAGGAACGACCTTCGTCTTGTCAAAGGTCATAATCTCACGCAGGGATTGCAAAACCGTTTTGTCCGGCGCAAACACCAGAGCATTGTGGCAAAAACGCTTATCTTTCGGATATTTTTTTGCAAGCAGAAACTCATAGAAGATACAGGTACCCATCAGGATGGTTTTACCTAGACCCATGGTCAGGGCATAGATATAGTTCGGGTAGCTTTCCCTGTACTTTTTCATTTGCTTAAACAGAACATCGGTCTGCTTTTCTGTCAGTGCATCGCCAAGACGAAGCTGACCGTTGGAATAATAAGACGCTTCTGAAAAGCGGTTTCGCTTATTCCTCCAATCATCAAACAATTCATAAACTTGCGCATTGTTCATGAATTCCTTTATGAAAACATACATTTCCAGTGCTTCAAACTGGGGCTTGCGCAGAAAAGCATTTTTGTTTTCGTCCTTGTCATTATAGGACAGAAATTTCCGGGTCAAATCATTATAGCGCGAGCGGATTTTACCACGGTTTTCCGAGTAGAAAAACCACAGTTGTTCGTGAAATGAAAAGTCAGAATCGTATGTACTAGCCACTCAGCGCACCTCCACTTCCAAGGATTCAGAAAGCAGATCAGTGATTTTCACTTTGATCGTGCCCGCATCTTCCGGGATGTCGTACACTCCCTTTACCAGCTCGTTCTTCTCTGGAATGTCGATCGTGCGGGGCTGCATAACAGCACCATCGTAGTTCCAGTCGATCATCACAGAATCAACGAGTTGTCGCCACTCTTCAACATATTCTTTCTGAAGAGAGAGCTTTTGCATCAGGTTCATAGGGAAAAATTCACGAATCACCAATTTATTGCCTTCACGGACAATTTCTGCTTCGGAATCTCGTTTCAACTGCAAGTCGGCTTTATCACGCAAAACGTCCAGTATCTGCACATCAACCTTGTAGTTGGACAATTCCTGCTCCAGAGATCCCTTCAAGTCCGGCTCATGACCCATACACACGATTGTCATGTGTTCCACGGGTTGATTCGGATTTTCTTCTTTCCGCTTTTCATAAGTAGTATATGGCAAGTTTGCCAGAAGCTCTTTGAGGTCGGCTTTAGTTGCAATGCGGTTGACAGGCATAATTTTTACCATCCGTCCATCCAGTTCGCCGTCCCAGACATTACTCTGCGGGAAGGGCTGAATTTCCAGAGCCTGAATCAGCAGGTCACGGGCTTCTACTGGATTGCGGAAGAAATCGTAGTTATTGACGTTATAGACCTCAAAACCGGTATACTTTGTTTCCTCCTGCATCTGAGAATTAAGCTCATTAGCAACACCTACCAGACGCTTTGTCGTAGTCTGAATTGCACCGAGATTGATGTCTGCACCAATAAAACGCCGGCCAAGCTTCATCGCAACTGCCTGTGTTGTGCCACTCCCCATAAAGCAGTCAAATACAATATCATCTGGATTTGATGCAATTGAGATAATTCGTTTAAGAAGTTCTTCCGGTTTTTGTGTCGGATATCCTGTTTGAATATTTGCCTGCGAATTTGTTGTGTTTATGTCTGTCCAAACATCGTCCGCATAAATACCATCAGCCTCATCTAGATAGTGCTTTATCCGCGGTGTACCATTAGCAGTCACATATAGTTTTCCTTCTTTTCTAAGGCGCTCTACTGTTTCAGCGGTAACATTTCCAAGATTGCTATCTTTAAATTTTCTGCCGTCCGGATCTTCATGTGTATACCTCTTTAGCATATTTTCTGACAACGGCAAAAAATACGGATTGTAAATTCCGCCCCCTTTCTTTTTAGTGTAATACAAGATATCTGCATGACTTCGTCCTAAAGAACTTTTTCCTTTATAGCCACTTGACGTCATCGCTCTCCATGATATACAAGCGCAAAAGCAATCACTTCCGAATATTTCATCAAGAATGCATCTTAGAAAATGCGACTTTCTCCAGTCACAATGTAAAAAAATCGAGCCCTTTTCAGAAAGAAGTTCTTTGAGTAGCATAAGCCTTTCATACATAAATTGGAGGTACTCATCATTTGTCCAAATATCGCCGTATTGTTTTTCCTCAAACGTTGAACTGTCGCTTTCTGCTTTACCGACACCTTTTACGTCAATCTTTTTCTTATAGTCAGCTTTGCTATCGAACGGCGGATCAATATAAACCAAATCGATTTGCCCACGATATTCCTTTAGAAGGTGACTCATTACCTGAAGATTATCACCCCAGAAGATTTTGTTCATCCAACCGTTTTGTTCTTCACCGTACGTTTCGCGCAGTTGTGCCGGGTAATACTGCGTAGATTTATAAGGCCGCTTGCCCGTCCAACGGAGTTCCGGGAATCCTTTGATGGTTGGACGCTGTGCAAACTCAAAGGTAAGCTGTTCTACTTCGCTCATTTTATATTTCTCCTGTTCGTATGGGTTTATTTGCTTCTGCAAAAATATTTAAAATCGCAGTTTTTGCAGATTTTCTCATCGTTTGCACAATGGTGAAAATCCTTTTTGAGAATGTGTTGCACCGTATCATCAAAGGCTGCCATCGTACTCTCAATCGCTGTTTTAGTGTAAGGGAACGTAACGACTGGAACGCCGTTTTCCTCACCTGTGTAGTAAAGATTCATCCGGCTGACTCTCTTTCCGGTTCGCTCCTCCACCAGATAAGCGTAGATATTCAGTTGCCGACGATACTGCTCCAGCTTCTCGCGTGACTTTTCGAGGTCGGGCTTTCGCTCTGATTTGAAGTCTACGATTTCAACCGTATCGCCTTCGCCCTTAATTAAGTCGATCTTGCCATCGATGATATAATCAGGCTTGACCAGACTGACATCGACTTCTGCCTGTTGGATCGTACTCCAATTTCCATGCTGCCGGTCAGCATAACGGATAACTTGCTTCAACGCAGCCTCTAGCTGCTGCGTCGCAAGATAAGAATGCTCGGTTTTCGAGAGCGAGCTATAATTGGCATCAAACCACTTCTCAATGTTTTCATGCGTAATTTCGGATTCTTCATGCCGGATCGCTGCACGATGGATATCCTCTATGGTTTCGTGAACTAACGTACCAAAGAGCATAGCGTTTGCCCGCACAGGCATAAACTCCAATTCTTTGTAGAATTTATACTGCAAGGCACAGGTATCATAAACCGTAATGTTGGACGTAAAGGCAAATTTTCGCTTGAGATTGACATCTTTTATAGGTTTGAAGTCAAACTCTGTAAGCTGAAAATCGTCGCCATCCACAGATTGCAACTCACCATACTGTTCCCGAAAGTAATTGCTCGGTGTTCGTTTATCCTCGTTGCAGGTCAAAATCAGCAGATCCTGTGCACGGGAAAACGCAGTATAATACAATCGCCAGAAATCAAAATATTTCGTCTGGTCATAAGGCTCGAAGGCGGGTCGCTTGAAGTACCGGGCTTCAATTTGAAGCATCAGATCATTGTTGCGAGTCCTCGGTACATTGCTGAGCGAATCCACTACTACAATCGGAAACTCCATGCCCTTGGATTGATGAATCGTCAAGAAAGATACGCATCCACTCGGTGCGTATTCCGAGTCATCCTCGTACTCTGTGATGCCACCATCGTAGAGCAACCGGATGTAAAGATTGAAAAATTTCTCTGTATTGATATTGATATACTTGCCGTTCAGGGTATCGACCCGATGCAGGTATTCAAATTTTCCGATGATCTGTGAAAGTTTTGCAAGATTTCGGGATGGTCGAATGTCCACAACACCAACATTCAGGTCCGTGTCCAACATTTCTTGAAACGGCTGATATTCAAAAAGTTGATAGAGCAGCCCAGAGTAGGCATAATCCGTAGTCCCCTGCAAGCCGACATGGGTTCTTCCTGTTTGTCGAATCCAACGTAAGAGACTCTTGTTCTCTGGTTTCAAGAGGTGCTCGTTTGCCAGCATTATACACTGACGATAATATGTTATATGTTCAGGACGCAGAGTTGAATAATCTCCATTTTCCAGCCCTTGCACATAACGTGGGAACATCAGCATCAGACATCCAAGTGTCAGTCGCACCTCATACCTTTCAAAGAACATATCGGAGCGAGGTGAATAAACATTGATTTGATTTTTCTCCAAAAAATCCGCAAGAGCTTTTACCTTTGGATGTTTAACCGAACTAAAAAGAAACGCAATTTGATTGTAGTCCGTTAGCTTTCCAGAATCCTTTAGCCGATGGATAAATTTAAGAATATTCTCATGCCATTCATCCTCATCATCAACACCCGACAGTTTCACCACGGACGGGCTTGATAATTTAACTTGCGTGTGTGCCACGATTTTTTTGTTGTAACGGAATGTGCCCCATTGGAACTTAAATTTTGCGCCTTCCGTAGTAGCCATCCACGTATTGTAGAAATCCACAATATCCGTATTGGATCGGTAATTGACCACCAGAGAAACCACCTTGCACTCGCCAGCATTGAATTTCTGCGGAAATTCCAGAATATTTCGAATTGTTGCTCCCCGAAATCTGTAAAGGCCTTGGTCATCATCACCGACAACGCAGATATTTTTCTTTTTACCAGCCAGCAGAAATACAAGCTGTTCCTGAATATAGTTCGTATCTTGGTACTCATCTACCATCAGGTGCGTAATTTTTCTCTGAAGTTCCTCAAGAATTTCCGAGTGTTCTGTCAAAAGACGGTAGGTCTCTACTTGAATGGAAGAGAAGTCCATCAAATTGTTGTCATTCAGAAGCTTCTGGTATGCCCTCAGAATAGTTCCCATCGCTGAAATTGCTGGGTCAGCATCTCGTTCGAGATCATCCGGCAAAACCAGCTCCTCCGAAAGATTGTTGACATACCCACAGATAGCCTCCGATTGTTTCCATGCTCCGCTATCTGGCAGAACTGCATCAACATTCGGAATATTACGGAACTGGTAGATATTCTGGAATACGGTATACTTCTGATCAAACGCATCCAAAAGACGATAATTTTTCTTTAATCTTGTGTATTCCAGATTCTCTTTCAGAATGCGAAGGCAAAGCGAGTGAAACGTACCAACGTACATTTCATTGACATTTGCAGTAATATTGCGCCGTGCCAACTCGTTTGTAATTCGAGTGATGAGCTCTTTTGCAGCTTTTTCTGTAAAAGTTGCGATAAACAAATTTTCTGGTTGAACACCGCATTCTTCAATCAGATAAATTGCTCGTTGAACCAGAGTATAGGTTTTTCCGGTTCCTGGGCCAGCCGTAATCAGTACGGGGCCGTTCGCAGAGGAGATGGCTTCTTTCTGACCGTTGTTTGAGTTTCCAAAGTCGAACATTACCGTGTACCTCAAAAAGATTTGTCTGAATCAAAAAGACGTTGCCAAAAGGTGTACTTTTTG
>ENA-ORRW01003985-ORRW01003985.1-human-gut-metagenome-genome-assembly--contig:-NODE-3985-length-9946-cov-3.214235_pt1 | contig 9946 bp, 4 predicted proteins | sample MGYA00242183_ERZ509150 | MGnify/ENA primary metagenome ERZ509150 (study PRJEB26280, sample SAMEA2338639) | human gut metagenome | biome: human gut; feature: human-associated habitat; material: faeces... | reverse complement strand
CAGTTAGAGGCATTTCAGTGTTTTGATGAATTGTTTCTCCTTCAGCCAAAGAAACTCCATCTACATCTACAACTATTTCAACAGGATGAATTTTTTCAAGTCCAAATAATGAGTGAAAATTGAGTTGTAAATTTAATGTTTGTTGATAATCATCTTTTATAAACGAACTCTTTTCAACACTTTTTGAATTACCATAACCAAAGCCCTCACCAAATACTGAATTGAATGTCATAAGTGAGTCTTCATGCGATAAATCAATATTGCTCATTTGAATATCATATTTCATACAAGAGATATCATTATAAACAACTTCCTCATATTGAAGATTAACGTTTCTCTCTTTCATAAATGATGATAAATTTTCTGTAAATTCTCCAACTTTATCCTTTGCAATAATAAGACTCATATAGAAATTGATTTGATTTTCTTTTTTAATAATGATTTTTACATTATTCTGAGTAATTGGAATAATTGATTTGCCTTCATATTCTTGCTGATAAGAATATGAATTATATTTTTGACCATCAAAAAGAAATTGATAATTTTGATTATGTATTAATGAATCCTTATGCTCAGAATCTATACTTCCTGAATTCAATAATGCCTCTTTTAGCCAATTTAATAAATGAGATAAATCATCTTCAAACTTAATATTCTGATATGTCTGAAATGGTGATTCTTTTGAATATTCTCCAATATCAAACGTACTAGATGATGTTTCACCTGTTATTGATTTGTATTGTGACAAATAATCATCATAACTTATAAAGGTGAATGTAAATATAAATTTATTTTCATTATCTTTATCTACATCAAATTCAAGATTATCAGGTTTTTCTTTTTGCATTATAGATACAAGTTCATCTCTTCCACCTTTTATGTATTTATAATCAGATTCATCAACCTCTAACGAAGTTCTTATCTGAATTGATTTTGCCTCTGTATTCACATCTATCCGATAGTCAACATTTGCCCCACATCCGACTAAAAGAAGTAGAATGAGTACAAGAATAGCATACTTTATCTTCTTCATAAATCCCCCTTTACTAACCCTAAATAATATTTGAACCTATAATAAAATAACATAATTCTACAATTTATTTCAATATAATATTTTCACTTCTACATTATCGTTATAATTGATGTCATAAACGTATATAAACATCCTCTTTTAACCTATTTAATGATTGCCCCAATCTTAAAATTCAATAAAAAATATAACACTTACCAATATAATCAGTAAGTGTTAAAGATATATACTATTCTTCTAACAATCTTAAATAATGATTAGCTTCCCTCAAAACATGGTCAGCTAATAAAGGTACAATTATAGAACGTATTTCACAACTTAAAATACCTTTTGTTCCTGCTGTTTTGAATTCTTTCAGTTTCTTTGTTTCATCATATGGATTACATTCTCCATTGACAATAGCTAAGTCACTCTTCATTGCTGCACATTCTAGTAACTCTTGGTATTCTTTCACAAAATGATTTGAAGTCCTAATCAAGTCTGCTTCAGTAGGATCTAATAATCCTCTTATAAACAGCGCATGTTCCATCATAATCTGATTCCAGAATATCTCTATTTCTTTCATCGTTTGAATTTCATAATTGCACAAATAACAATGATATAACTTCGCTTCACGTAAAATATGTTCTAAAAGCAATGGGTAATTCATTGTGAACATAGCACATGATTCTACGTTTGCTATAATCGTTTCTTTAAACTGAATAAACTGTTCCAATAAAGCAAGAACTGCCTGATTCAATTGAGATATCTGAGAGACGATATCACAACATTGTGAGAGTTCCTGATGAGGATATAACTGGTATTCTTTTTGTGTAATATCTGTGTCAATATCTATACCAGTAAGGCACATTGTTTGTCTCTCAGCGTTCAATGTAAATTCAGTGACAATCTCACCTGAATTCAAAACATTTGAACGTATCATACCTTGACTTAAGTTAATTGTACAATTCAGTAAAATTTCAAATTCTTCTTTAAAACATTCTGCCTGTTGTGCAAAATCACCATTTGCTTTGGTAAATCCCGCTTCTAAAAATAATGCATGCTCTTTCATAATTCTTAAAAAAAATAAATTTAATTCTAAAGACGAAGTACAATATTTTAAATTATCTTCCACATTTTTTCCTCCTACCAAGACTAATATATTGATAGAATATAAAAATATGTTGATTGATTCATAAATTTTAAATATATGATACAAATCAATACTTATATATCAAAAACATAAGAGTATTTACCCTTATGTACTTGTTAAAATATCTTGAATTTGATATAACAGTTCACTTGCATCCATAGAACTATAGAGCAACAATAGAAGTCATATCTAATGTTTTTTCTTAAAGATACTCACAAAAGAGAAAGGTGATTTTCAACAGCTTTCTTTGGTATATTTGCAATTCTTCATTCTTTAAGCGGTTTTTCAATGAAAATAAAAATTGCATATCATTACAATAATAAACCTATCAATTGGTTTGGTCATCCTATTAATCTAATTTTACTTATGACTTTTCAAGATTATCATAAGAATTTCTCTAAAGATTTGGGGGCTAGTTTTCAGGCTAACCTGACATATAATAAAAATAAGTTGGTTTATAAAGACGAACCGGATTATCCTACTATTTGGAAGTCGGAAACAGGAAAACCATATTCCAGATTGACCGGATATATTTCGGAAGGACTGTTCCAGAGCCAGGAGGAGATAGATAACAGCCCGGAACAGATGGTAGGAAATAGCACTCCGAAGGTCGGTGATATCAAATACCGTGATTTGAATGGTGATGGAAAAATAACGGAAGACGACCAATGTATGATTTCCAAGTACGGTTCTGTTCCACGTTTGCAATATGGTTTCGGTGGTACCATTAATTATAAAAAATTCGACTTTGGTATTTTCTTCAGTGGTTCGGCATTGCGTTCCATTCTGATCAATGGTTTGGACCCCTTCCTTGAAGGGAATCGTATACCGAATAAGAATGTGTTGAAATTTATTGCAGATAATCACTGGTCGGTAGATAATCCGAATCCGAATGCCGAATATCCGCGTTTGGGATTGACGACCGGTGATATAGGTAATAATACGGTCAACAGTACTTATTGGTTGCGTAATGGTTCTTTCCTGCGTCTGAAGAATCTGGAAATCGGTTATAAAATTCCGTATGGGCGTATTTATGTCAGTGGTGCGAATCTGCTTCGTTTCAGCCCGTTTGATTTGTGGGATCCGGAATTGAGCAGTTGGAATAGCTATCCGTTGCAACGTACGGTCAATGTAGGTTTACAACTTAATTTCTAATAATCTAAATCATAGAAGATATGAATATTCTGAAAAATATAGTTCGAGTGGGTCTGATTGTGACTGCTCTTTCATTTAATTTAGTTTCTTGTGATTATCTGGATGTAGTTCCGCCTGAACAAGCAGGGCTACAGGATGCCACAAAGACCCGGAAAAGTACTTTAGGATTTCTGTTCACTTGTTATGCAGGACTTCAGGAAGATGATTCTCCTATTGGTCACACAAGTGCTCTTAATGGTTCCACAGATGAGTTTGCACTGCCGATAGAATGGCGGAACGATAGTGGAGCTTTTTGGGATGATTATGCATATAATTTAGTCTCGGCAGCCAATCCGGATGGACTTTGGGGTAATTATTATAAGTATATTGGTCAATGCTATCTTTTTTTACGTCAGGTCGAAAATAATCCCGGTGAAACCTTATTGCAGGAATGGTTACCGGGTGAAAAAGAACAGTGGTTGGCCGAAGCTCATTTTTTAATTGCTTATTATCATTTTGCATTACTGAGAAAATACGGTCCTATACCTGTTGTTACGGAATATGTACCTCAGAGTACTCCCTCTTCCGACTTTGGTGGAAGATATCATTATGATTATTGTGTTAACTGGATTGCATATCAACTTGATCTGGCAGCACAGAATTTGCCGCCGACCCGTGAGGGAACAGAATGGGGACGTGCTACTTCTACGATGGCTAAAGCTTTGAAAGCCCGTGTACTGATGTATGCTGCTTCTCCTCTTTGGAATGGTCAATTCCCTTTTTCTTCATGGAAGAATAAAGTGAATACTCCCGGGGATAAAGACTTTTTTGTAGGTGATGATGCTAAATATAAAGAATCTATCGGACGGGATGATTATGGCATTGAACTGGTAAGTAGCAGTTATAATGAGAAAAAATGGGAAAGAGCGATGGAGGCCTGTCAGAAGGCGTTGGATTTTGCGCTTAATGAGGGTGGATGCCGTCTTTATGGAACGGAAGCTTCTGATATGACATTGTATCAGACAGAACTGGGAAATAGTGATAAGTGGTTACCTTATGTGCCGGGAAAGGAGGATAATAATATTCAGGAGAACAGAGAGTTCAAAGAAAGAGTAATGATGCTTCGTTATATGGTTGCTTCCCGCTATCCGCATAATAAGGAATTAATCTGGGGGCTAACCGGTAAGAATATTAATTCAAGAATACAGGGACGTATACCGGCGCATATATTCCAAACAGGTAATAAGACTTCTTGGGCAGGGGGATTTTCAGCTATTTCTCCGACGCTATATACCATTGAACATTTCTATACGGAAGATGGTGTGTTGCCTGAAGAGGCCGCTTCAACAGGCGATTTTGCTTCAAGAGCAGAATGGTTCCAAAAAGCAGGAATAGCAGGAAACAACAGAGAGGATATTATTAAACTTTGTGTGAACCGTGAACCGCGTTTTTACGCATGGATGGCGTTCGATGGTGGTGATTACGGTTCAAAGTTGTTGAAGGCTAGCAGTGGCGATGCAGGTTCGCCATGCGTTTTGAACATGAAGACTGCTGCAGGACATGGATACGACCTTACCAGAAGTCCGCGTAACTATAATGTTACAGGATTTATGACCCAAAAATATGTAAATCCGACAGCTCAATTTGTATTCGATGGTGGAGCTTTCCAGGCTGGAGATACCAAACCGATACCTCTTATACGTTTGGCAGAATTGTATCTGAATCTGGCGGAATGTCAGGCGAACGTAGGTGGTGCCAATCTGGCAAATGCTTTAGCCAACTTGAAGGAGGTTCGTGACCGTGCCGGTGTTCCCACGACTACGACTGTACCGGAACAGAGTAAATTAATTGAAATGATTCATAATGAGCGATTTATTGAGTTCTGGAATGAAGGCCATCGTTATCATGATGTGCGCCGTTGGGCGGAAGGTCAGAAATACTTTGGTGCTAAACGTGAGGGGTTGAACGCAATGGTGAAAGATGTACCGTTTGAAAAATTTAATGTAAGGACTACTATTGACCAGCCTTTCAGATGGAACGACCGTTTATATCTGGCTCCTATTCAGAATGCCGAAGTGTATAAAAACCCGCAAATGGTTCAGGCATACGGTTACTAATTGTATTATGAATTTAAAAAGCAAATTTATGAAGAAAAGTTTATTTATACCATTATTATGCGGATTGTCATTTGTCTATACGGCATGTGATGAATATGATGATACATATCCGAAAGAATATCATAAGATCTTGTCTTTGAAGCAAACCGGAGAAGAAAGTAAAATTCTTTATAACACCGGTCAGGATGCTTCTTTTGATATAACAATCATGAAGACCGGATGTGATCCGTCATTAACGGCTCAGGCTCAATTGACTGTATTGTCGGATGAAGCATTAAAGGAATACAATGAAAATTATACTATTTTGCCTTCAAATACCTATTCTATAGATGGCAGCGAGTTGATTTTTCAGTCCGATGAGAGATATAAAATGTCCAAAGTGGTGATGAAAACGAGTGCAATTCAAGCCTTGGTAGAACTTCCGGAAAATGCTGATAAGACTTTTGTATTGCCCATTTCATTGGTTAGTGCTACGGATTCTGTAAATTCTATGAATAATCTCTATGTCATGAAGCCTGTGATTACCACTCCGAAGCTGGAATTTAAAGTCTCTGAGGAAGAATGTGTCCAAGGGTTTATAAATAGTACGGATCCTGTTTTATTCACTATACCTATGGGGTTAGAGATAGACAACCAATGGGATTTCACGGCTAAGGTAGAAGTTGTGAATAACGATGGAAAGGAAGGATACTTGTCTTCTAGTTCAGTAACGCTGGAAAATGACGGTCTGGTAACGTTTGAGCCGGGAAAAGAAGCTTCATTGAAGGTGTCGGTATCGGCAGGAAGCGGTGATGATTTGACAAATCTGGTTGTAGGAGGACGAGTGGCTATTAAAATTACCGAAATAGAAGGAATTAATTTTGATTTTGATAGTCGGGAGTTTAATCTGACAGTGACAGGTAAAGAATATGAGTATAATAACAAAGGGTTGGATGCTTCTATGTTGAGTTTCAATTTCCCCGATTTTGTAGGTAATACAACTGCTGCGAGTTTGTTTGATAAAGATCCTGCAACGTATGTGCAGACTCCATTCCCTAATAGGAACTTTGTTAATACCGGCGGCACTAATCCTTATCTCCAATTGCAACTTCCGGAAGGAGTTACAGATTTTGCCATCTCATGGACACAGTGTTTACAAAATGAAGTCTCTTTATTGAGAGGATTTGATGTACTTTGGTCTGTTGATGGTACATTTGAGGATATTCCTAATGCTCGAAAGTCATATAGTGTGGCTGATTTGAGCGCGGCAGGTGCGGTTAACTTGGGAGCTTCTTTCACAACATCAGCTTGCCATTGTGATACCCCGGTTAAGTTTATACGTATAGTACAAACTTGGAATTGTGAGAGTACCACTGATGCAGGTGGAAGGTGGCAATTCCGATTGGCTGAACTTAAACTTTACGGAGTATCCATTAAATAAGATATATATCTGAAAAATAGCTTTATCCGTTGGTTGGTTTGAGTATAAAAGGATTCCGGCCAACGGATTTTTTATCAGTTAAATCTAATATTATTTATTATGGTAAATTTCTTGAAGACACACTTTGGTACCATGTTGACAGTGCTATGCGTCCTATTACTTTTTACTGCTTGCAGTGACGATGAAGAGGTGATAGATCCCTTTCTAAAAACAGACTTGATTGGTGAAACAATCAATTTGGGTTCGGATGCCGTAGAAGCATTTGACGTGAAAGTAATAACGAACCGGAGAGACTGGGAAATTGCTTCTTTAGGAGTTGTTCAATGGTGTAATTACGAAATCATTCCGGATGGAGAAAATGCTATCATTCGTTTTTCCGTTGCCGAGAATGAGGAAGCCACGCAACGTGAGACAGAATACCGGTTAACGGCACCAGGTTGCCAGCCTTTGAAAATAAAAATTGTTCAATTAGGAACAGAATATGCGATTCTTTTTGATCAGTCCACCCCTAGGAAAGTGACACAGGAGGGTGAAGAATTTTTGTTGACTGTAACTTCTAATGTCGCTAATGAACCTACGATAGAGGCTGATATGGAAGGCTGGGTTGAAATAATAGAACAACCGATAGTGACAAGAACTTTTTCAGACAAGATTTTTAAGGTTACAGTACATAAGAACATCACGTTTCAGAATCGCACGGGGCATATTAAATTTGTCTCAACTGCGTTAAAAGACCCCGTAGTTTTTACTATCATTCAGGAGAAAGCCTCCACTGAAGGTATGGGTGATACGAAATTGAAGGTAAAAAGCGCGGAACTTATAGAAGGCAATGTTTACGGCAATCAGGATGTCAGTAAAACTATTGATGGAGACTATTCGACAAATTATAGTAGTGCCTCACTAGGTTCGCCGGAAGCCAATAGAGGACATTCTATTATCATTGAATATACATTGGAACAGCCCGAAAACATAGGTTATGTTCGTTTGATGCAACGTTCGAACAATGATAAAAATTCTCTTTTTGCCAGTGGAGGTGTTTCGGTTTTGAAAGAAGGCGAAACTACTTGGAATGAGGAAATCGGTTTTGTAGCCGCACAAACGGCGGGAGCGGCTGTTGATATTAGTGTTAATAGCCTTCAAGTGAGTAAAGTGCGTGTACGTATCGATCGGATGACGCCAGGAATTGATAACGTCAATGTGGCTCTGGCCGAGTTCGAGTGTTATCAGTATTCGGATAATACAAATGACATTTTGGAAGCGCAAAAGTTCTTTACGGACGAGACCTATTCGGAATTAAAGGGTACAGTGACTTCAGAAAGCCTTAAGGAGATCAAGACCGCCGTTATTTATCAATTAGCGAAAGAATTGCTGGAAGGGAAATACGATAAAAAATTTCGTTTTAGTACCTACCATTCTTGCAAGAGTCCTGAAATAGTGGCAGAAGAACTGACTATAGGCTCAAGAAGTATATATGATAATCCGACGGGAATCTATTTTACGCAGGGAGAGCCGGTGCTGGTTTTCGTTATGTACAAAGGAGCAAGCAATACCCCGCTGAGTCTTGCTATTGCCGATTATAGGGAAGGTGGAAAGAAAAGCGTGATCTCCTTGCGGGGAGGTTTGAATGTGATTACTCCGGCAAATTCGGGTAATGGCTATATTCAATATTGGACGAGAGATGATGCCGGAGATACAGATGTCGATATTCATTTTTGTTTCGGTAAACAGATTGGCTATTGGGATGTAAGACGTGGTGATACGGATGCCACTTGGCCGGAAATATTGGAGAGGGCTAAGAGAAGTGCGGTGGATATTCCGAATGCGATGATGGATATTCTGGGACAAAGAGTACACTTGCAGAATACGGTGAATGCCTTTGCCAAATGTGCGCCAAACGCAATTCAGGCAGTAGTCGATATGCACGACCGTATGTTGGATTTTGAATATTTGATGATGGGACTGGTGAAAAACAATGCTGTGCCTGCTAACCGCTTTTTTGGCGTCCGTTCTTGGGGAGGAAGTCCTAATTGGAACGGAGTATGTGCCAATTATCCCAACACGGAAGATGCGATGTTGGTTCCGAAGGTCTTTTATAGAAAGAATAATGTATGGGTTTTCGGACATGAGTTTGGGCATGGCAACCAGGTTGCCCAGATGAAAGGCAATGGTTGGACGGAAGTGACCAATAATCTTTACTGTTCATTTGCTCAGTATATGATGAGAAACGACCCGTTGAGTGAAGGCTATCTGAGACTGGAACATGAATCCTTCAAGCGTCCAGGAGCACGTTCGGCTTTGGCGGGCGGGCGTATAAATGCTTTCTTGAACGAAGCTTTGGTTGCCCATAAATCGTACTTTATGCAAGTGGCAACTATTTCCACCGACAAACCGGGCGTATGGGAATCTGATCCGTTTGTGAAATTAATCCCTTTATGGCAAATGACTATGTATTTTATGGCAGCGGATATAAAACCTGATTTTTGGCCTGATGTGCATTGGGCGGCTATCCATGATAATGACAAGAGTTACTCTCCGGGGCGGAGGTATGTGAATTTCATGAAACGTGCTATTGACGCTTCGGGACTGAATCTTTGCGGATTCTTCGAGGGTATGGGGCTGCTGAAAGTATTTGATAATGTGAAGGTGGATGACTACACGGTTGCTACCATAAATATAACGCAGGAAATGGTAGATGAAGTGAAAGCTTACGGAGAAGGAAAACCATTACCTTCAGGCGGTATGCAATACATCTCGGCCAACAGCGTGGAAGCATTCAAGAGCAAAAGTAACGTAGAAGGAACATTTAATTCCGGGATTACCAAAGGAACTGATTATGTCACGGTAGACCATGCTATATGGAAGAATGTAGTTGCTTTTGAAACATATAAAGGCAAAGAACTGACTGATATTTGTATAGTCGGTACTGGTGACGTTACTAATAAGACAACTCGTGTGGATTATCCTACCGGAGCGACTCGGATTGAGGCCGTAGGTTGGGATGGAAGTCGGACTTTGGTGACCGGCAGTAGATAAAAAAGAGAAAAGCCTTCGATCAATCAGGATAATAACTTAACACATACACTAATCGATCATATGAGCTACTGTTTTAATAT
>ENA-ORRW01003979-ORRW01003979.1-human-gut-metagenome-genome-assembly--contig:-NODE-3979-length-9964-cov-2.858916_pt1 | contig 9964 bp, 9 predicted proteins | sample MGYA00242183_ERZ509150 | MGnify/ENA primary metagenome ERZ509150 (study PRJEB26280, sample SAMEA2338639) | human gut metagenome | biome: human gut; feature: human-associated habitat; material: faeces... | reverse complement strand
CCCACATCCGTAACGCTCCTTCATCGCGAACGGCTGTGACCGGCATCGGCCCCTACAGCTGGCGCGGGAGCGCCCGGGGCTCCCGCGCCAGTGCGAAAATCAGATCATGCTCGGCTGCCAGCAGTCGGGGGTCTCGAGGCCCATCATGGTCACGATGGTCGGCGCGACGTTGGCAAGGCCGTAATGGCCGTCCTTGATCTCATACTTGTTGTCGGGATCGTAGATGATGAAGGGAACAGGGTTCAGGGAGTGCGCGGTGCGCACGCTGGTCTTGCCCTTCTTCGTTTCGAGCATCTGATCGGCGTTGCCGTGGTCGGCGGTGACGAGCAAGGTGTAGCCGTACTTGTCGGCGGCTTCCTTCACGCGGGCCAGACCTGCGTCGACGGCCTCCATCGCGGTAATGACAGCGCTCAGAACGCCGGTGTGGCCGACCATGTCGCCGTTCGGATAGTTGCAGCGCAGGAACTGGTACTTATGCGAGGCCATGGCCTCGACCAGAAGATCGGTGATCTCCACGGACTTCATCGCGGGCGCCTGCTCGAACGGAATGACGTCGGACGGAACCTCGGCATAGTCCTCAAGGCTCTCATCGACCTTGCCAGAGCGGTTGCCGTTCCAGAAGTAGGTGACATGGCCGTATTTCTGCGTCTCGGACACGGCGTATTCATGGACGCCCGCCTTGCACAGAACCTCGGTCAGCGTGTTGCGGATGACGGGCGGCTCGACCAGATAGTGCATCGGGATCTTGAGATCGCCGTCGTACTCCAGCATACCGGCAAACTTCACGCTAGTATAGTCACCGCGGTCAAACTTGTCAAAGTCCTTGCGGTCAAAGGCGAGGGAGATCTCCTGCGCGCGGTCGCCGCGGAAGTTGAAGAGGATGACGCTGTCGCCGTTTTCAATCTTTGCAACGGGCTTGCCGTCATGCGCAACGACGAACGGCAGCAGATCCTGATCGATCATGCCGGGATTTTCGACGCGGTACGTCTCAATGGCTTCCCGCGCGGAGGCAAACTGACGGCCCTCGGCCTGCACGTGCGTGCGCCAGCCCTTTTCGACCATCGGCCAGTTGGCTTCGTAGCGGTCCATGGTGATGACCATGCGTCCGCCGCCGGAGGCGATCTTGTATTCATGCTCCGCGTCGTTCAGCTCCGCCAGAACGGTCTCCAGCTGATCAACATAGTCCAGCGCGCTCGTCGCGGGGACGTCGCGGCCGTCGAGCAGGATGTGGCAGTAGACCTTTTTGAGGCCCATCTCACGCGACTTTTTCAGCATCGCAAGCAGGTGCGAGATATTGGAATGGACGTTGCCGTCGGACAGCAGGCCGATGAAGTGCAGCGCTTTGCCGTTTTGCAGGCAGTTGTCCGTCAGGTCGACCCACGTCTTGGACTGGTACAGGGAGCCGGTCTCAATGGACTCCTGCACGAGCTTTGCGCCCTGCGAATAGATCTGGCCGCAGCCGAGGGCGTTGTGGCCGACCTCGGAGTTGCCCATGTCGTCGTCCGTGGGCAGGCCGACGGCGGTGCCGTGGGCCTTGAGCCACGTCATGGGGCAGGTGGCCATCAGCTTGTCGAGCGTCGGGGTGTTGGCCTGCTTGACCGCGTCGCCGGGGCCGCCGTCGCCGCGTCCAACGCCGTCCATGATCACAAGTACGATCGGTTTTTTCATTGGTATTCCCTCCTGAGTAGGATATTCTCGAATTTCACTATATTTTACTACAATTTCCCCGCAGATACAACTTAATTTTCTTTGAACAATCGCAGCGCGTGGGAATTAGCCAGCGCGTAAACACGTGCGAAATCCACGTGCGGGTTATAGATGGCCTCCAGCTCGTCGTGCAGGGCCTTCGCCTGCGCGAGAAGGGCGGTCACGTCCGACAGATCGGGCAGCGGAGCATCCGGCCCCCGGTAATAGCGCTTCTCGTTCGGCAGATACACGGCCTCTGTCTCGTCCGGGAACAGAGGGTTCTGATATAGAACCGCAGTTTCCCGCGCGCGAAGCGCCTCCAACGCCTCCCCGGACACCAGCTGCACCGCGCCTTCGGGCGGCTCGGCAGAATACAGGCCCCGGCAGGTGACGGCCCGCAGGAAGCGCCTGCTTCGCTCCTCCTGCGCCGAAAGCGGGCAGGAGGGGCGCGCATGGATCACAAGACGCGCATACGCCTCGCGGTAGAGCGCGCGGTAGCGCGTCTGTAAAAGCTCGATGGCGCGGCGCTCCTTTTGCAGCGCAATACGGTCATAGAACTGCCCCAGATCGAGATACAGTCCCGCCGCGCCCGGCGTGACGGCCTCGAGCACGTGCGGAGCCGTGCCGTCGGCGTAGCCGGTGTGCAGGGCCGGGAGATACACGCCGTCCACCGAATCCGGGTCGCCGGAGCACAGGACGTATTCGACATCCAGTCCGGCGTTCTCCGCCGCCCTGCCGATGGTCTTCATAAAGCTCGATTTGCCGCACCCCGGCCCGCCCTTGATCACCCACAGAAACTCCTCCGGCCCCCGGCAGAACTGCCCGTAAAACGAGACAAAGCCGGAGGCCGTATTACCACCCAGAAAATACCGCGTCACCGCCATGGAAAAGCCCTCCTGCACCTTAGAATACAGGTAGTTTATGCAGCCGCGCGGCGGGATGTGCGTGCAGTCAAACGGGAAAATACGGTGCGAATTTGCCGAAAGCTTTGTACTGTACATCGTATCAGAAAAACACCGTCCACGGGAACCTGGCCGGGGGCTGTGCCTCAAAAGCCGCTTCGCCCTTTCCGTCCGGGAAGGACAGCCGGTACGACCAGAGCGCGCAGGTGCAGCGGCCACAGCGGCTGGCGGATTTTCCGTCGCCCAGCAGCGGCAGGCCGCGCGAGGCAAACTGGACGCGGATCTGGTGCGTGCGCCCCGTTTCGAGCCGGATGCGCGCAAGGCTCAGCCCGTCCTGTTCGGCAAGGATTTCATAGTGCAGCCGCGCCTGCTTCACGCCGCCGCGCTGCCGCCTGACCACGTAGGTCTTGTTTTTCGCCCGGTCGTGGAACAGCAGATCTTCCAGTGTCCCGGCCCTCTCTGCCGGACAGCCGGTCAGGACGGCCAGATATGTCTTCTGCATCTGTCCCTGTCCCATCGCCTGCGTCAGCCGTGCGGCCTCCTGCGCCGTCTTTGCGTAGACCATCACGCCGCCGACCGTCTGGTCGAGCCGGTGGACGGGGAATATGCCGCAGCCCAGCTGCGCGGAAAGCAGCTGGGGCATCGCCTCCGCCTGCGTGCCCTGCGCAGCTATGCCGATGGGCTTGACGCAGACAAGATAGCGCGCGGTTTCCTTCAGAATTTCAATCATATGCTTCGCCTCTCTTTTGGGGCTATTCTACCAGAAAAATACGCACTGCGCAACGGCTTGCAATCCGCGGAAACTCCCGGTATAATACACACGAATATAAGAAACGGAGCAAATATCATGACAACAGAGCAATACCGGAAGCGGTCAGGCTTTTCGATCTTCCTGTCCTTCTTCAAGCCCCACCGGGGGCTGTTTTTTCTCGACATGGCCTGTGCGCTGGTCGTGTCGATGATCGATCTGGCGTACCCCATCATCTCGCGTTACGCCATGCGCACGCTGCTGCCGCAGAGCGCGTACCGCACGTTCTTTACGATCATGCTGATCGTGCTGGCGGCCTATGCGCTGCGGTCGGTGCTGTATTTCATCATCACCTACTGGGGCCACACCTTTGGCATCCGCGTGGAGGCCGATATCCGCGCGGCCCTGTTCGGCCATATGCAGGAGCTGGGGTTTGAGTTCTTCGACCGCAACCGCACCGGCCAGCTGATGAGCCGCATGACGACCGACCTCTTTGAGATCACCGAGCTTGCCCACCACGGGCCGGAGGATCTGTTCATCTCGCTTGTGACCATCGTCGGCGCGCTGACCGTCATGGCGACGATCGAATGGCGGCTGGCGCTGGTTGTGGCGGTCATGATCCCGGTGTTTATCGCGATCATCGTCTCGCGCCGCAAGGCGATGCGAGAGGCCTCCCGCCGCGTGAAGAAAAAGACCGGCGCGATCAACGCCGACATCGAATCTGCCCTCTCCGGCATCCGCACGGCCAAGGCATTCGCCAACGAGCACGTCGAGGAAGAAAAATTCGACCGCTCGAACGACATTTACAAGACCTCCAAGAAGATGTTCCACCGGGAAATGGGCATTTTCATGGCCGTGATGGAGTTTTTCACAAGCTCCCTGTCCGTGGCCGTCGTGACTGTGGGCGGCCTGCTCATTATGAAGGGGCAGATGGATACGGTCGATCTTCTGACGTTCACGCTCTATATCGCGTCCTTTGTCAACCCCATCCGGAAGCTTGCGAACTTTACGGAGCTGTTTTCCAACGGCACGGCGGGCTTTGAGCGCTTTTTGGAGATCATGCGCACCGCGCCGGAGCTGCACGACGCGCCGGACGCGCTTGAGCTGACGCACGTGCGCGGCGAAATTGGAGTCGAGAACGTGAGCTTTTCCTATGAGGACGACCCGGAGGTCCTGCATGACGTGTCCCTGCACGTCCCGGCGGGCAAGACCGTCGCCATCGTCGGTCCCTCCGGCGGCGGCAAGAGCACGCTCTGCCAGCTCATTCCACGCTTTTACGACGTGACCGGCGGCTCGATCACCGTCGACGGCCATGACGTGCGCAGCGTCACGCAGGAGTCCCTGCGCCGCTCCATCGGCATCGTGCAGCAGGATGTGTTTCTGTTCGCCGATTCCATTCTGGAAAACATCCGCTACGGTAAGCCCGGCGCGACGATGGAGGAGATCGTGGAGGCGGCGAAGCGCGCGGAAATATACGATGATATCATGGCCATGCCCGACGGCTTCGACACCTACGTCGGCGAACGCGGCACGCTCCTGTCCGGCGGACAGAAGCAGCGCATTTCCATCGCGCGCATTTTCCTCAAAAATCCGCCCATCCTCATCCTTGACGAGGCGACGAGCGCCCTTGACACGCTGACCGAGGCGAAGATCCAGCACGCGTTTGACGAGCTGGCAAAGAACCGCACCACGCTCATCATCGCACACCGCCTGTCCACCATCCGCGCCGCAGGCGAGATCGTCGTCATTGCCGACGGCCGCATCGCCGAACGCGGCACGAACGAGGAGCTTCTCAAAAAAGACGGCATCTACGCCAGCCTCTGCCGCACGCAAAACCTGCTGGCATAAAACTTCATGCGTGAGCACTGCACCACGAAAATGCGCAAATGCCGGTGCATGAAGTTTTTGTGCATCATTTCCGGTTGCCCCGCAGGGGCGAGGAAATGGCACGTTTCTATAGCAAAAGCGCCCAGCCGCTTGCAGCGGCTGGGCTGTCTGTTTACTGCTCCATCAGGCCCACGCAGTCGTAATACGGTCTGGAGGCGATGAGGGCTTTGTTTTCCTTGAAGACATTGTGCATGAGCGTAATGACGGCGTAATCGCACTGCGCCATGGCTTCGGCAAGGGAATAATTGTGATACCCCGCTACGTCGCCCTGAATGTACGGCTCGCAGGCAAGGACTTCGTATCCACGCGCTTTGAGGATGTTCGCAAACAGGACGGACGGGCTTTCGCGCGTATCGTCAATGTTGGCTTTGAAACTCATGCCGAGCACGGCGATCTTCGCGCCGGGCTTCACATCGCGCGCAATGCGGTCTGCCGTCCACGCCGGCTTGCCGTCGTTGACAAGACGGGCCTCGTAGATGAGCGGCGTGATATCCTCGAACTTTTCATGGATGAACCACGGGTCGACCGCGATGCAGTGTCCGCCGACACCGACGCCGGGGGTATGCACGTTCACTCTGGGGTGGCAGTTGGCAAGCTCGATGAGCTTGAAGACGTCGATGCCCAGCCGGTCGCAGACCTTGCTCAGCTCATTTGCATAGGCGATGTTGATGTCGCGGAACGTGTTTTCCGTCAGCTTGCACATCTCGGCGGTCAGATCGTCCGTCAGGCGGATCGTGCCGCCGGTGACGACCTTTTCATAGATTTCCTTGGCGAATTGCGCCGATTCCGGACGGTTCGAGCCGATGATGCGATCGTTCTCGCGCAGCTCGATGAGCATCCGGCCGGGGATGATGCGCTCCGGGCAGTGCGCCGTCATGAACTGCTCCGGTGCAAGGCCGGACGTTTCCGAGACGATCTTCTCCACCATGCGCGTGGAATAGGGAGGCGAGGTGGATTCGAGCACGCAGAGGTTCCCCGCGCGCAGGACGGAACCGACCTCCTTCGCGGCGGATTCGACGAAGCGCATATCGGACACGCGCTTGTGCTCCTCCGTCTCGCGGTAGGGCGTCTGGACGCAGATGATAAAGACGTCGGCAGGTTCCGGCTTCGTCGTAAAGTGCAGGCGGCCGGTCGCCATGGCCTTCGTCATGGCGTCCTGCAGGCCGGGTTCTACAATATGGATATGGCCCGCGTTCAGCGTGTCCACGACGGTATCCTTTACGTCGAAGCCGCAGACCTCATAGCCCGCCAGCGTAAACGTGATAGCGGTGGGGAGGCCGATATAGCCGCAGCCCATGATCTCGATTTTTTTCATGCTATTTCGCTCCTTTGTATGCAAACATACAAGGATACTATATCCTATTTTTTACGCTTTTGCAAGCAGAGTCTGCACCATATCCGTCTTTTCCCACGGCAGATCCAGCTCCGCACGGCCAAAGTGGCCGTAACCGGCGGTCTGACGGTAGATCGGGCGGCGCAGGTCAAGCGTCTTGATGATCGCCGCCGGGCGCAGGTCAAAGCATTCACGCACGAGCTGGGCCAGCTTATCATCCGCGATCTTGCCGGTTCCATATGTCTCGACGAGAACGGAAACAGGGTGCGCCACGCCGATGGCGTAGGCCAGCTGCAGCTGGCAAGCGTCTGCCAAACCTGCTGCGACCAGATTTTTTGCGATATAGCGTGCCATGTACGCGCCGCTGCGGTCGACCTTCGTGGGGTCCTTGCCGGAGAACGCGCCGCCGCCGTGGGCCGCATAGCCGCCGTAGGTATCGACGATGATCTTGCGGCCCGTAAGGCCCGAGTCGCCGGCAGGCCCGCCGATGACGAAGCGGCCCGTCGGGTTCACGTAGTATTTTGTGTTCTCGTCCAGCAGGCGCGACGGCAGGTTCGGCTCGATGACCGTCTCAATAACGGCCTTGCGCAGATCGTCGATGGCGATGGTGTCTGCGTGCTGGGTCGAGACGACGACGGTGTCGATGCGGGCGGGCAGTCCGTCGGGGCCGTATTCCACGGAGACCTGGCTCTTGCCGTCCGGGCGGAGCCAGGGCAGAAGACCGGATTCCCGCGCGTGCGTCAGCGCCTTGGTGAGATTGTGCGCGTAGGCGATGGGAGCGGGCATCAATTCCTTTGTCTGCGTGCAGGCGAAGCCGAACATCATGCCCTGATCGCCTGCGCCGGTCGTGCCGTCGTCATAGGCGTTGTCGACGCCCATGGCGATGTCCGGGGACTGCCGCCCCATGGAGACCATGACGTTGCAGCTGTGGCCGTCAAAGCCCATCTCGGGGCGGTCATAGCCCGCGTCGCAGATGGCCTTGCGGGCGATCTGGGCGATATCGATGCGGGCGGACGTGGTGATCTCGCCCATGACGAGCACCATGCCGGTCGTCGCCGCTGTCTCGCAGGCGACGCGGCCCATGGGGTCCTGCTCGAGCACGGCGTCGAGCACGCTGTCGGAGACAAGGTCGCACAGCTTGTCGGGATGGCCCTGTGTAACGGACTCTGAAGTAAAGATTTTTCTGTTGTTCATATCTGATTCCTTTCCGGGCATAAAAAAGCGCCCTGCCCGAGGGGCAGAACGATATACGGTTCTCTCCCTCATCTTTCGATTCCTTCGCCGGATTTGGCACCTTGCATCCGCAGGTTGCCGGGTTTCATTGGGCCGTTCCCTCCACCACTCTTGATAAGGCTGTTCAGTTGTACCCTGATTATACAAAACCCGCCGGAAAAGTCAAGAGAAAAGTTTTGATTTCGGCAAAATTCCCGGTTTATCTCAGCGGGAACCCGCCCATACTCCATGCAGAACAGAATGTTTACATTTGCAGGGTAGATTTTTCCGCCCGGAGCCGGTATGATGAAACCTGAACATCAGGAGGGTGAACACTATGAAGGATCTTCGCAGACGGTTTGAACGCTTCTGCCTTAAAAACCGGGGCAAGGGCATTCCGAATCTCATGCTCGTCATTGCCATTGGAAATCTGGCGGTCTTTGCGCTCTCGTACATCGACCCCAGCAATATCGTCTACAGCTATCTCTGCTTCAGCCGCTCCGCCATTCTGCGCGGACAGGTCTGGCGGCTGTTTTCGTACATCTTTACGTACCTGAACGACGTGCGGGGCGCGGGACTGCTGTTGGCGGCGGTGTCGCTGTTCTGCTATTATCAGTTCGGAAAGATCCTGGAGAGCTACTGGGGCACGTTCCGCTTCAACCTCTATTATCTCACCGGGCTCGTTTTGACCGATCTGGCCGCGCTGCTGCTCGGCTCCGGGGCGGACGCGTCCGCGCTGAACCTCAGTCTGTTCCTGGCCGTCGCGACCATCGCGCCGGAGGCAAAGGTGCTGCTGTTTTTCTTCATCCCCATCAAGATGAAATACATGGCGTGGGTCTATCTCGGCTTCACGGTGCTGAACGTGTTCTCGTCCTTGCAGCTGTCCTCGTTCCTCTCGTTCTACTGGCTGCTGCCCGTCGTGCCGCTTTTGAACTACTTCCTCTTCTTCGGCAGCGACGTCAAAAACATCCTGCCCGACGCACTGCGCTACCGGCAGCGGAAGAATTACCGCACGACCACGACAAATGCCCGCCCGAACCCCAATTGGGCAGGCTCCTACCGCTCCAAATCCGGCGAGAAGCCCTACCGGCATAAATGCACGGTCTGCGGCCGGACGGATACGGACTATCCGAACCTCGAATTCCGCTACTGCTCGAAGTGCAATGGCTATTATTGCTACTGCATCGATCACATCAACAATCATGTCCACATCACCACGCCCCCGGAGGGCGCGGAAAAGAAATAAAACGGAGGGACTGTCATGAATGAAGTGCTGAACTGCCTGCTGACCCGCAGAAGCGTCAAGAAGTATCTTTCGCAGCCGGTCGAGAAGGAAAAGCTGGACGCCGTTCTGGAGGCCGGAACGTATGCCGCCTGCGGCATGGGCCGTCAGGCCGGGAAGATCGTCGTGCTGCAAAACCCGGACGATATCGCGCAGCTGGAAAAAATGAACGCGTCGATCCTCGGAAACCCGGACGCGCACCCGTTCTACGGCGCGCCGGTCGTGTGCGTCGTGTTCGCAGACACGAATGTGAATACATGGGTCGAGGACGGCAGCCTTGTCATCGGCAATATGATGGCCGCCGCGCACAGCCTCGGCCTCGGCAGCTGCTGGATCCACCGGGCCCGGCAGGAGTTTGAAAGCGCGGAGGGCAAGGCGCTGATGAAAAAATGGGGCGTGAGCGAGAATTACGCCGGCATCGGCCACTGCATCCTCGGCTACGCCGCGCAGGAGCCCGCCCCCGCAAAGCCCAGAAAGGCCGATTTCATTGTACGCGTTGATCGTAACCGATGATCCAATCGCCTGCGGTTACCAGCGGATCTTTTACCGCAGCTGTGCAGTTTGAAAAGCTTGAAATACACAAAGTATTCCTGCGCTTTCAAACTTTCATCTGCGGCAAAATCTCTCGCTGGTAACTCTTGTCGATTAAATCATCGGTTACTAAACCCCTTGCAAAATCGAAAAAACAGGCTTATACTGAAGAAAAAACAGGAGGGCACTGATATGAAATCCATCAAAAGCATCCTGAAGATCGCGGGCGCGGTCATGGCCGTGATCGGCACCGTGCTTGTCGTCGTCGGCTTCCTCGACGAGATCTGCGCAGGCGTCAAAAAGCTTGCCGCCTGCCGCGCACGCCGCGAGGAAATGAAGGATTACGCAGATTGAACGAACGCCTCGAAGCAGCTGCCTCGGGG
>ENA-ORRW01003960-ORRW01003960.1-human-gut-metagenome-genome-assembly--contig:-NODE-3960-length-10018-cov-2.098765_pt1 | contig 10018 bp, 5 predicted proteins | sample MGYA00242183_ERZ509150 | MGnify/ENA primary metagenome ERZ509150 (study PRJEB26280, sample SAMEA2338639) | human gut metagenome | biome: human gut; feature: human-associated habitat; material: faeces... | reverse complement strand
TTGTAACTGCGTTTCTGGGAGGTTAGAACAGCTTGAAAAAAGCAGTAATCCCAAACCTATCCATAGCGTTGTTCGTTTCATGTCCTTTGTTTATATGTGATGATCTTTTTGTTCTATCTTTTTGCTTTTATCGTATTATTTTACAGGTCGATAAATCCCCGTTTGTATGCATAACTTGCACGATTAATATTTGTGGAATATTCGAGCCGAATGTTGTTTCAAAGATACATTTATTCACGTTAAAATGGTTTATTGTTTTTCCGTTTAAGTCGAATAAAATTATATTTTGTATCATATCGTCCGATTGTACGATCAGCCGATTATTGTTTGTATATATGGTTAGACCGTCTTTTTTTATGTTATTTATGGCGGTGGGTTTCCCCGGTTTTTCTACATAAGGAGTCCCAACGGGAAGTATTTCGTAAAGATTGGGAATATTCTCTTTGTTCCACTCTATTTTCACGGCTGTTACCGTATCTATTTCATGGGTGTCTATGACTGTGCACAACGGTTCCAAAGACCCTTTTTCGATCCATTCGGAGCCATTGTTGACATATATTGACGGGAGTTTGCGAGTGGAATCGAAGATGGTATTGTGGAAAATTTCAATCGACTCTATCGTTATATTTTCGATAAAACGGTGTTCGATATATCCTGCTTCGCCAGCTTGGTAGTTGGTCGAAAGGTCTTTGTCGGCGAGGGTGGCTATTTGCACTCCGCTTTGGTCGGTCGTTTGGGTGTATTTTTCAGACATATCCGCTTTAAATTCGGCTACTTGTAACCAATAGCTACCTACGGTATTACGAATGATAAAGCGAACATATCGTGCCATGAGTCCGTTGGCATTGCAAGTAAACGAACGGGTAGAGTCGAGATAGCCGTTTGTAAATTCGGTTACCGTTTGCCATTGGTTGTTATCGGCGGAGACTTCTATCGCTGCGGTTCCTGAGAGCTGGTCGGTCTCTGTAAATGTGATGCTTATCTCGTAAATGGGCTGAGCCGAAGGGTAGGTGAGAAGAATATAATCGCCTGCGGCTTGTGCTTCGCTGCTCCAAAAGAATGTCGAGGAATTTCCATCGACGACGTTGTTTATGGAGTAAGATTGATATTGTGACATATTGGTGGATGCCTCGGCTTTGACTTCTACGGAGGTGAGGATACGGGAAACCGATAGTTGGTTAAAATCTACGGCGACTTCTTCTTCCGAAATATTCTTAATTCGGATATATGCGGTTTTTTGTTCTCTGATGGGTAATTGTATCGGAGTCCACTGTTTTCCATTTTCCGAAATCTCTACTCGAAGCGTTTTGTCGGCCGTGATTTCTTCCACATTTATTTTTTCGATGTTTCCGAAATAAATACCTACGTATTCGTCTTTATCGAGATCGAGTCCGTTCAATCCGGTTAATCGGACCGTTTCGTTCTGAGCCGTCAATTCTACACCTTGCAAATTCTCGATGTTGGTAATTATTTGCAAACTGTCTTTTGCCGGCCATAATCCGGGGATACTGTTTCCTATTTTTTCTACCAAAAAGTCTGTGAACGGGCGCAAATGGCTATCTCCCGGTTTCACTTCATAGAATTTTTCGGTGGTCGAAGTTCCATATCCTTCGAGAGCGCTTACGAGATAGGTAGAGTCGGAACTCATACCGGTGTATAGTTTTTTCAATCGTAGGTATTTTTCCCAACCTTCGGAGCGGGACATGGAGTTTCCATATTCGAGCATATCCAATGCGTCGAGCGCTATCGTACTTATGTTTTTCAACTTGGCGTTCCAACAGCGAATGTCCTCATACATCAATCGGTAATCTCTGTGCGGACTGTCTTTTAGGGTTTCGATGTACGTGCAAGCCTGTTTAAGATTTTCCAGTTCGTTTCGCAGCTTGTCGGATTCCGGCGGGAAACTTTCGCCGCCGAATTTCTCCATGAAATTGTCATAGAGCGTTATCATTTCTTCGTCCTCGACCAACGTGTTCGAGAAGCGGGCGAAGCATTTGATCGCTTCGGCAGTCTGCGTATCGCCGGGATCGGCTATTCGGTGAAATACTTCTTCCCAGTTTTTATGAACGTCGAAAGCGTTGGGATTCCAACTGTAATCGGCCGCTCCGAACAAGGCGATTTTCGAAGCCTGTGCTTGGTTCATCGGGTTCAGAATAAGCCCGTTGAGCGTATTGATTGCACCGGGTTTTTCAATTGTCCAGTGAGTTGTTAACTCCCGCATGTAGATGCGGTCGTCATGATCGTCGTTTACCGGATTGTTCCACCACATGACAGGATTTCTTCCCACGCGTCCGGCCATATCGTCGATGGCCGAGGGGCGGATATTGGAGAAGCAGTCGTATCCGGTAAAGGCGATGACTACTTCGCTATCGACTTTTTTCAGGTTGTTTAGAGTGTAGGATGCTCCGTAGTTGAGAGCGTAAGCCGTGGGGACGAAAAAAAGAGGTGCTACTTGGTCGTCGGTGTTGTCGGTAGTGTATCGTTCGCGTATTTTTACTTGTACTTCGTTGGCTAGATGAGCTTGCATGTCCCCACTGGGAGTGTAGGTCATGTCGTCGATGAAAACACCAAATCCCCGTACACCGAGGCTATAAAGGTGATCGAATTTTTTCATGAGGGCGTCGATACCGGGAGCCATAGCCGATTCGTTCGAAAAACTGATCCCTTGTTGTAATCCGGGGTGTGCTGCCCAGATGAAATCGACGTTGCATGCTTTTGCTGCTTGCACCATTGTTTTCAAATCATCTTGGGTAATCATACCGAAAAACCGTTGCTGTTCGGTGAGCGAGGTAGGATAATCGTCCCTCCAATTACCGAGGTGGTAGGGATCCGATTTCGGTCCATACACGAATACGTTCATTTTGAATCGTTTACAAAATTCAAAAAGACTGATACGGTTTTCCACCGAGTAGGGGTGTCCGTAGAATCCTTCTACGATTCCCCGATATTGAGTGTGTGAATAATCTTCGAAAGTAATTTGACGGATCGAGTTGCCGTCGGTTTGCTCCAAAATTTGTTCGAGTGTGGCAAAGGCATAAAATTCGGAACCTTTATCATTACCCAGAATGACGATGTCGCCGTGAGGGTGCAGGTCGTTTATTTGCAGGAGATAGGGGTCGAATTTATTATCTCCCGTTTCAAAAACGGCAAGGGGCAAATTGTTTTCTACGGCATAGCGGTCTGCTGCGCCGTCCGAGCCGTTGATTCCTATGTAGAGGTTCGTATTCGTCTGCGACGGATTTGTGGAGAATGCGATGGTATATCCTGCTTCTTCGAGTACTTCTTTCATGCGGTTGCGGGTCACTTCACCGATTCCACTTTCGCAAATGACATTTATTTGTTGCGTCAATTTGATAGCCTCTCCGGTTTCGATGACTTTTTGCGGAGTGGGATATATGGAGTATGTTTGAGCATGGTTTTTACTCAGTATCGTACCGAATACTAACAAAGCAAGCAGGGTGAATATGTTTCTCATCGCTAAATGTGTTTAAGCAAAAAGCTTTTGTTTTTGATATAAAAAAGATACAGACTATATTTTGTGTTTCATGGTTTTTCCGAGTTGCGATATAAACCGGTAGGGGTGTATTAAAGCCCGACGAAATCGGGGTGAACCGTGCGAACCATGGTATTTTTTGAAAACACCCCGCACTCACACGAGGCAGGCGGGTACGGGGTGTGGCCATGAAAACCTAATTATTTTTTGAAGCGAATGATTGTTGTGTTTTCGCCCATCGAAACCTTAGCCAAATAAATGCCGGCAGGAAGATTTTCGAGATTGGTTGTCATTTCGGTAGCTTCGGCAACTGCCGTTCCCAATAAATTATAGATAACAGCCGTTGCGCCTTGCGACATATAGAGCACCTTGTCGTTGTAGTAAGCAATAGCCTCGGCCGTTACGCTTTCGATGGCGGTTGCTTTCTTTTGTTCGACAAGAATATTTACTCCTTTTTCAGCGACAGGAATAGGATCGCTGACGTTTTCAAGCGGAGTTCCGTCCACAGTAACAGAAGCAATATCGAGTATTTCACTACGATCTACGACATAAAGATTACTGTATTGTTTTACATAAGCGGAAGATGCCAAATGGGGATCGATATTGACATTGAAACGGTGAAGTTCGAAGAGGTCTTCTTCTCCCCACGGTGCATTGTATTTTACTAATGTAAGGGAGCGCCCATTGGTTTTTTGCAAAGCATCTGCCATTGGGAAGTTACCACTGGTAACGGTTCCATTTTTACGATAATAAGCGTCGATGTCACCAGCGAGATTTTCAACTGTCGTGGCATCGGCGGACTCGGGTAGGTAGTGGGCTACCAATCCTTCGGCATCGGCTTTGGGCCCGAACATCGAGGCTTCTATTTCCTCGGGGGTGAGGGTTTTGTTCCATAATTGTACTTCCTCTACTTTACAAGGCATTTGGTTGTATTTGGAGTCCCCGATGGCGAAGTCGCAGGCGTCGTAAAGCAACGCCAAACCTCCGTCTTCTACTTCTTGCGAGATAGCCTCTTTCCCATTTTTATATACTTTGAACGTTCTTCCGTCATTGCTGGTTACCAGCGAAATAAATGCAAATTCACCCGGATAGAGTGTTGTGTTCTCAGATACGGCCGGGGCATTTACTCCGGGGCATGCGGTCGTGCTACCGTCCCATTTGCGATACCAAACGGCGAGTTTACTGTCTTTTACTCCCACGCCATAAGAACCTTCGACAGCCCAAGTGATACTGTTTTGAACATGTCCCATGAGGACTCCGTTGTAGCCCATAGGAGAAATCCAAGCCGAGAAGGTATAATTACGAGACCGTTGGTCGCTCGATACTTGATTTTGAGTTGTATTGTGTTCTCCTAATACCGTGTCATTGAAACGTAGTTGGCAATCTTCTCCGTTGCCATAACCGGGAGCCGACATCAGCATGGCATCGCCTTCGGTGGGTAGAGCTTTGAAGGTGGCTGCAAAATTAGCCGATGCGTTCACTGTATAGGTTTCGCTTGGAAATACTTCGTCGTTGTTGGTTACCGATACCAATTCATAGCCGGTCGAAGGGGTAGCCGTAACCGTCAAAATGGTTCCTTCGGATATTTCATCACCCGATGTAATGGGATTTACACCATTTTTTACGGTCAAAGTTCCGTTTTCGGGTGTGGAAAAGTTTATGGCGTATTTTTGTATTTGAGATTGTACTGTGACTTTTACATCGTAGTATGTCCCTTCGGAATATGTTCCGTTGTAGGTGGGATTGCTGGTGTCGTTAGCCCCGAAAAACATCATGCGGAGCAGATAAGTGGTTCCCTCTTCGGCGCTTTCCGGGATTGTAATACTGGGTAAAGTTCCTGTGTTGACTTTCGACGTATTGTCTTCCACGTATACTGTTACACCGTTTGTTGCGTCTTCAAATCCTCCTTGTCCAGAGTTTCCGCAATATATCAAACGGGTCATTTCTTTGGTTTCATTGGCATCGGAGAAGGTAGCGAATGCTCCCCACCAAGTGTTTATTTTTATCGTAAATTCTACTTTGGCCCCCGGAGCGACCAAAAGTTCTTGTGCTATTTTTCCGTTTGGCGTTTTGGGTATTGAGATGTTTTCGAGGTCTTCCAATGCCCCAGATGTACTGAACGAAACGATGTTTCCTACATTTCCATCTTTCGGGAACGTAGGCTCCTCATACCCGTCGAGAGGCTTTTGAGCGTTTGCTATGGTACTCCCTAACAAGAGAGCCGCTAATGTAAAAAGATAATTTTTTTTCATAAGATGATACTAAATAATATTCTGATTGATTTAATAACCCTCCGCACAAGGACTTGTGCGGAGGGTTTGAATGGCCTTGTATTATTCGGCTACCACTTTGAAAGATTTCACGCGTTTGCCGTCTTTCGACACGACTACATAGTACATGCCTTTGGCAGCATTTACCGTGAGCGTGCAGATTTCGCCGGCCATAGCTTGGTGCTTTTTGGTAGTTACCTGACGACCTTGTGCGTCGAAGATGTCGATAACGTAGTTACCGTCGGCTGCGAATTGCAGGTTGACATTTTCGATGAAGGGGTTGGGGTATACCGTGAGGTTATCTACCAAGTTGCCATCGATACCCGAAGAGGGGAGAACTACGATATACTCTTCTTTCGTCTTCGTATCCGAGCCCCATCCGTTGGCAAGCGTCAAGGTGACGTTATATTTACCGTCTTTGTTGAATGTAACCGATGCGTTGTCACCGGTGTTTTGAACTTCGGCGTCGGCAACGGCGAATGTCGATGTCGTAGTGATGGGCAATGTACCCGACATGGCCGGGTTACCTTGAATAGCGATATTGGCCGGTAATATGTGTTCTTCGTTTGCAGAGGTGTTTTCACCGCCTGCACCTTTCACTTCGATATAGGCAGCCTTGTTGTCGGTAACCAAAGTACCTTTGTTTTCAAACACTTTTTCGCCTTCGTTGTAGTTGTCCGATTCGAACGTCCAGTAACCTTTCAGGTCAGAGGGGATTTCTTTACCGTCGTAACCTTTCATGGCTTCTATTACTTCGGTATCGCTCAATGCCTTGTGCCAAACTTGTACATCGTCGATGACACCGGAAAATCCGGCATAGTAAACGCGAGAACCACCGATGTAGATGTTTGCAGCTTTAACGTTTCCAGTTCCACCGTTATTATCGTTGTAATTGTATTTTGAAGCATTACCTTCTCCTACTTTCTTACCATTGAAATAGATTCTTTGTTTGCTGCCGTCGAATGAAATGAGGACGTGTGCCCATTGACCTTCGGATAAACTATAAGATTCGGTTCCGGTACGGTTACCGTCTGTACAACAAGCCAAGTTGGGAATTTCGTGTTTGTTGTTGTTTCCGTTGAAATAGTATTGCGATTCATTTCCCCACATAGTATAAGAAATGATATTGTTATCCAAAATGCGTTGTCCTCCGTTGTTGAATGTCTCAGGCCATACGTCTACCCAAAGGGCTCCCCAATTATTATCGGGCCAGTGGATATCCATATTGCGTTGCTCGATCAATCCCATACCGAATTTAGCGAACGTGAATTTTTCGGGTTTTATCCAAAGACAGATTGAATATTGATTTTGATTCATCGGCAAGAAATCCGATGGAATACGGAACATATAGGGGTCGTCTACCTGCAAACCACGAGAAACCGTACCTTCGTTCTTTTTGCCGGTGTAGCTGAGTGTTACTTCGGCAGTACCGTCTTCGAGGGTTACGTTGGTGTCGGATGCTGTGAAATCGGTAATCGAAGGAATTGCACCTGTGCTTTCGGGAGAAATTTGTACATAGCCGCGATAAGAGAGTACACTCAAATCTCCTTTGGTGAGTTTTACATCGTAATAACCTTCTTCTGACAGTGAAGTGGTTATCGAACGACCGCCATCTTGGGTGAATACGGCATTACCGCCGGTGGTTGCGTTAAAGATTTCCCAAGAGAAAGGTTCTTCTTGGTTGGGGTCGATCAACGAGAGGGTAAATTCCTCGCCGGCTTTGATTACCGCTTTGTTACATTCGATACCGTCGACGAGTGTGAGGTCGGTAGTCAGATAACTGGTCCATGTCGTTTCGCTCTTCGTTTTTCCGTCGGGAGCTACGGCACAAACACCGATTCGGTAATCCGAGATTTCATTGTTGGCCGATACCGGAGCGCCTACTACGTAGTGTGCCCAAGAAGAAGTCGTTCCGCAAAGAACGGGCTCTCCGTCTTTTGCTTGTACGTAAACTTCGAAGTACCAAGTATCTACATCTTCGTTATAAACGGGTATGGAGGGATCGGAATCGTTTTTGGAGGATTCGCAATCCCAGCTAAATTTGAAATCGATCGAGTTATAAGTACGTTTTTTCAAGATTTTGCTTTCTTCGGTAGTGATGACTGGTTTGATCGGTGCAAAAGTCTTTGCTGGAACAATAGCCATTTCGCCGATGAATACATCGTAGTTTGTCGGGGTATTTTCGAATTTGAGACCGATGAGGGCTACATTTCCGTTCATACCGATTCAGAGGCTTTCTTGGAGAAGGTTGTCCATTGTCCTTCTTTGGCTCCGGTAATGTCGCAAGAGTGCAATGTAGATTCCGACCCTACGAACGACCAGAAGAGTTTCATGTGCGTATCTTCGCCGCTATTTAATTTGAAAGTCATCGATACGTCGTCGGTTTCAGAAACGTCGAAGTTGGTCTTGAAGAGACGAACGTTGGATACTTTCGTAGCTCCGCTCATGTGTAGGGCCGAACCGGCATACCAAGCATCTTCGTAAGTGAATCCGCATTCGATACCGTCTTCGGGTACGTTATTGCTGTCGTCTGTAATCCACCAGCGCCATGTGGGCAGGTAGTCCTGTACACCTACGTTGAACCATTTGTTCCCGAAGGTTACTTTTCCTTCGTTACGGAAGGTTTTTCCGTTACCGAGTCCGAAACGGGTTACGAAAGGCAACTCTTGCAGTACGCTTCGGGCGGGCAGGTATTCTGCTATACCGTGAAAGTTGTTCATAGCCGCTTCGCTGGAACTGGAAATTCCGTCTTTAATAGCCGGGCGTTTTGCCGGGTTTCGGTTACCGCCGGAGAATACTTGCTCTTGCTTTTCGAGGTAACAGGCTTGTACAGCTTCGTCACCCGAACCGAATTCGGAAGAGTTCTGGTAAATCATATTGGTGGTGTGGTTTCCCCAAAATGCGATAGACATTTTGGTGTTTTTCAACGTAGACCACGGACCTCTTGCCAACCAGTTTCCTTGAATGTCGTAACCGGCATAAAGGGTGTAGGGATTGGCTCCGATTTGTTCGGCGTAGCTAGCCGAACTGCTTGCAGAATATCCCCAATCGTAGTTGAGCATATACATGTCGACTACTTGTTTGTTGTTTTTCCACAACCAATCTTGTTTGCTACTACCGAAAGAGGAACCTAAATCCATAGATCCTCCGTTAGAACCTACTCCATACCAATATACGTGGAATTGCCAACCGATCGATTCTGCATATTCCCGACATTGGGAGAAGAAGTCTTGCAAAGCAGAGGCTTGGGGAACCGGACCTTCGGGGTTGATACCGACACCATCGAGACCATAATAGCGAAGGAATTTTACGAATTTTTCTACGTATTTGAATTTTCCGCCTTCTTTTTTCACCAGCATATTTACATTAGCTGTTGGGCTGGTGTTATCGCCTCCCCAAGAGTCGAAGAAGATGAGACCGCCGCTATTGGCTACACCGTTACGGTGAGTAACGTCGCTGTATGCACCCGGTACACGTACCCACGGGAGAGACCAGCCGCCTTGCGAATCCACGTAGGACCACATACTGAAATTATCGCCGTCGAATACATATCGCGGTAGCGATTGCCAGTAATATACCCATCGGCGTCCACATACTGAATTTGCGGTCTTGCGTCATGGTGGGATCTACCTGTGTTGCCGTGTTCACGAAACGTTTTTTCATGGGGACACGGGCGATGTAGAAGTTCTCGTCTTCGGAAAGGGGGACTCCCGGTTCCCAAGATTCAAAATAGTCATAAAAATCGAGATAGACTGTTTTTTTATCACCTCCGGCGATAGAAATTTCTTTGGTCGGTAAGAGTTCTACATAGGGAGCGTGGGTAGGAATGTTTTGTGCATAGTTTCCCACAACTACCGAACAAGCCAATACCGATAATACTAATTTCGGTGTTTTCATGTTTTTTGTTTTTAAGTTAATAATAGGATCTCAAAAAAGTTGTTTTTTATTTTAGGGGAGAGAGTGTACGTTTCTATACGCTCTCTCCGATTAAATTTTTAGTTAGAAACTTCGGTTTCCCAACGACGATTGTCGCCCAATCCGGCAGGGTCTTCTACGTCCCACCAAAGGGTAGTACGCATCAGGTTACTTCCTCCGAGGGCTTGGATCCCCGACGTATTGACATCTTGGGCGGCTGCCGCATCGGTCATGTTCCACGGAATACGGCGAATCATACGACCTTTTCCCAACGAGCCGTCTCCGATATCGTTGACGGGGAATATGCGAGGATAACCGGTACGGCGCAAGTCGTTCCATG
>ENA-ORRW01003951-ORRW01003951.1-human-gut-metagenome-genome-assembly--contig:-NODE-3951-length-10051-cov-3.677371_pt1 | contig 10051 bp, 10 predicted proteins | sample MGYA00242183_ERZ509150 | MGnify/ENA primary metagenome ERZ509150 (study PRJEB26280, sample SAMEA2338639) | human gut metagenome | biome: human gut; feature: human-associated habitat; material: faeces... | reverse complement strand
CTTACCGTCGCGGAGAATTTACTACTTTATCGACAGTCTCGCCCGGAAACATCTAACGTGTTTCCGGGTTTCTTTATTTCTTCCTTTTTTCAGGGAGATCCGGGCCGTTTTCACGGGCCTGCTGAAGGTAATCGTGGTCCTCATTTTTCTTGCTGGGCACGAAGTTCAGCGCCGCTGCCCGCTTCTTGCCCTTGCTCCGGGCGTAGAAATAACCGGCCACGGAGAACACCACCGCGCCCACAAAATTCACCAGCAGGTCTTTCATGGTGTCGATGAGTCCAATATCCAGATAGCCGCCCAGGCCCAGATTCTCGCCGTTGATGACCACATCGTGGATCTCCTTCACCGCCACTACCTTATTGGTCCGGGTAGGGTCCAGGCTGGCGGAGTAGATGGCGTTGATGACGGTATCCCGCTGCATATCCGTATGGAAGAACCAGTCCATGCCGAACTCAAAAAATTCCCACAGAACGCCGATGGTCATGGAAAAGCAAAACGCAACCATGGCCAGAAAGAATGGTGACAGGTCGAAGGTCAGCTTCTCATTGTCATTGAGCAGCAGCACCAGAGAAAAGCCTACCGCCGCCGCCAAAAAGCCGTTGATGGTGTGGAGCATGGTGTCCCAATGGGGCACGTTGACATAGAAAGCATTGACCTCTCCCAAGATCTCGGCCGCGAAAATGAAGCAGAGGATCGTAATTTCCAGGGGCGGCGGCAGCTCGATCCGCAGCCGGACCTGCACCCAGCTTGGCACATACAGCAGCACGATGGTCAGAATACAGAAAAACGCACCCTCGTAGTTATCCAGAATGATCTGGCGCACCAGAGATACGATCACCAAGGCCCGCAGAATATAAAAGACGATGAACGAGCTTTTATGTTCCCGCAGTTCCTTGTCCATGGCCCGCTTGAACGTCTTTTTCAGCCAGCCCCGCTCTTTTCTTGTTTTTTTCAATATGGTTCCTCCTGTCCGGCGGCTATGACCGCTCATCATTGCAACAGAATACCACAAAAAATGGCTTGCGACAAGATAAATCGGTCAGGCACTTGGCTGCCTTTGCACAAGCATCACAGTGAGTCCGCAGGTCCCGACCTTCCGGTCATGGTTTGGCCGGCACCGGCCAGACGGCGGCCCGCAGGGCTTCAAGGTCATGGGTCACCGCCAAAAAACGGAGGGAGCACACCGCGTCGGCGGTAAAGGCCAACAACAGCCACCATGTCACGCCGACGGGAACACGGTCCGCCAGCGCCAGCACCGGCGGCGTCACCAGATAGACAGCCGGGAACAGCAGCAGTCCCCACGCCAGGGAAAATGGCAGACACACCCGGCCCCGCAAATTTCCAAAGACCCCGGTGTAGTCCCAGAAAGACACGCTCAAAAAGGTCTCCCCCCACCAGTGGTAAATATATTCCACAGAGGTGGCGGTCAGCCCGCCCCAGAGGTAGAGCGGCCACCCGGAACGAAGGCTCGGCGGCAGGGCCAGCACCGCCGCCATGCCCAGTCCGTACACCGGGCAGAGGGGTAGGAGCAGCAGACACCGTCTCCTCCGCTGGGGAGACCGGGTCACGGCAGCAAACAGCCGCTCCAGCCCCCATCCCAAAAGGCTGAAGCTCCAGAAAATCCACAAAAATTCCGCCATGTGCCGCCCTCCCCTGCTTGATGCCCTGTCAGTATCGGCAGACCGCCACTGCCTTATACGCTTGCACGGGAGAAAACAATATGCTATACTCAAACAAGGCTATTTCAGAAAGGCGGGGATACCATGGCAGATAGCTGGGAGCGCTTAAAACAGGACTGCGGCGCCTGCCGGGGCTGCGCACTGGCGGACACCCGGACCCATGTGGTGTTTGGGGACGGCTGCGAGACGGCGGAGATCATGCTCATCGGTGAAGGCCCCGGCCAGCACGAGGACGAGCAGGGCATCCCCTTTGTAGGCCGGGCCGGGCAGCTGCTGGACGATATGCTGGAGATCATCCATCTGGACCGCACCAAGGTCTACATCGCCAACGTGGTGAAGTGCCGCCCGCCTCAGAACCGGGACCCTCTGAATGTAGAACAGGACGCCTGCATCGGCTATCTGCGGCGGCAGGCAGCACTGATGAAGCCCAAGATCATCGTCTGCCTGGGTCGGATTGCTGCCAAAGCCATCATCAAGGAGGATTTCAAGATCACCCAAGAGCACGGCCAGTGGTTCCAGCGGGGCGGCGTCCAGATGACGGCCATCTATCACCCGGCGGCGCTGCTGCGGGATGAGCAGAAGCGCCCGGAGACCTTTTTAGACCTGAAAAGCATTCAGGCCAAAGTCCGGGAGCTGTGCGAGTATACTGAATGTTAAAAAGTGCGGGAACTACGTTCCCGCACCTTTTTCATTTTCGATTTCAATTCTCAGGCTGTGGCGATTATGTCCCGGTTCAGCACAAAGTATTCCACGCCGGAATACAGGGTGGTGATGGCGATCACTGCCACGCACACGGTATTGAGCCAGCCGGGGATCGGCAGGAACATGAGCACAATGCACACCATGGTGCTGGCCGTCTTCACCTTGCCGGACCAACCGGCGGCGATAACCCGGCCCTTATCACTGGCGATCATCCGCAGGCCGCTGACGGCAAACTCCCGGACAAGGACGATCAGCAGCGCCCAGGCAGGCATCTGGCCGATCTCCACGAACCAGAGCAGTGCCGCCGTCACCAGCATTTTATCCGCCAGAGGATCGGCAAACTTGCCGAAATCCGTGACTAAGTTGTACTTTCTGGCGATTTTCCCGTCCAGCAGATCGGTGAAGCTGGCGACGATGAAAATGGCCACCGCCACCCAGGTAGCGCCGGGGAAGTCCCAGTACAGCACCACCATAAACACCGGGATCAGCAAGACCCGCAGCATGGTCAGTTTATTGGGTAAATTCATAATATACGTCCTTTCGCAGGGTTTTCAAGGAAAAACAATCACCTTCACACAAGCTCGCCGGTGGTCTCGCCGTCCATGGTGCCGGTCAGGCGGACATTCACAAAGCTGCCGGGAGCGATCTCACTGTCGGCGGTGAACCAGATCCGTCCGTCGATGTCGGGGGACTCAGCATAGCTGCGTCCGTAGAACATCTGGGCCTGCGGATCGTACCCCTCGCAGAGCACCTCCCGCTCCTCGCCTAAGATGGAATCGTTGTAGGCGTCAATGATGTCAGACTGGACATCCACCGCCAGCTCCGCGCGGCGCTGGGCCTCTTCCATGTCCACGTGCTCCATGAGGGCTGCCTTCGTGCCCTCCTCCGGGGAGAAGGGGAATACCCCCGCCCGCTCGATGCGGACCTCCCGCAGGAAGTCGCACAACTCCTCAAAGGCCGCGTCATCCTCGTAGGGCAATCCCGCAATGAGGCTGGTCCGCAGCACCAGACCGGGAACCTTCTCCCGCAGCTTTTTCAGCAGGGCCAGCAGGTCCGCCTTGGTGTCCCGGCGGTTCATGGCCTTTAAAATGGTATCGTTGCAGTGCTGGATGGGAATATCCAGATACTTCACGATCTTCGGCTCGCTGGCGATCACGTCGATCAGCTCGTCGGTGGTGTCCGTGGGATAGAGGTAGTGAAGCCGGATCCAGTGGAAGTCCAGCTTGCAAAGCTCCTTCAGCAGCTTCGCCAGCTGATGCTCGCCGTTGAGGTCCGTGCCGTACCGGGTGATGTCCTGCGCAATGACGATCAGCTCCTTGACCCCGGCAGAGGCCAGCTCCGCCGCCTCGTCCAGCAGCTCGTTCATGGGACGGCTGCGGTACTTTCCCCGGAGAGAGGGGATCACGCAGTAGGCGCAGTGGTTGTCGCAGCCCTCAGCGATCCGCAGATAGGCGTACCAAGGGGGGGTGGACAAAATGCGCTCGCCGCTTTGGTTGGCAGTGTGGATATTCCCCAGATGGCAGGGTTTTTCGCCCTTTTCCATCACCTCGGCGATGGCCGTGGCAATGTCGCCGTAGCTGCCGGTACCCAGCAGGCCGTCCACCTCCGGCAGCTCGTGGAAAATATCCTCTTTATAGCGCTGGGTCATGCAGCCGGTGACTAAGATCTTTTTCACCTGCCCCGCCTTTTTCAGCTCCGCCATCTCTAAAATGTTCTCGATGGCCTCCTCGCAGGCGGACGCCAGAAAGCCGCAGGTGTTCACCACCACCACATCGCAGCCCTCCGGCTGGGCCTGAATGGAGTAGCCTGCCTCGGCGCACAGGGCCATCATCTGCTCGCAGTTCACCTGATTCTTGGCGCAACCAAGGGAAATGAATGATACATTATAGCTCAAAATGGATTCCTCCGGTATGATCGAATACGCCCCTCCGGGCGGAAATAACGAATGCGCAATCAGAACCAAAAATTTCACAGTCTTTGAGACTGATCCTCGGCTCCGCGGATATAACCTCCGGGATCACTCCTCCCAGATCTCAGAACCATAGCGGCCCCAGGCGGACCTCACCTCGCCCCAGGAAAACCCCCGACGCAAAAGGGCGTCCGTCAGCCGCTTCTTCTCCTTATCCTCCGGGGACCGGCCGTGGAGCTTGCTTTGCAGAAAGCGGTCGATCTGCTCCCCGTCCGGGGGCAACTCGTCCAGCGCCTCGTCCCAAAGTTCCTGAGGCACGCCCTTTTCCCGCAGCTTTTCTCTGGCCCGCCGGGGACCGTATCCCATATCGCCGCAGTGCCGCACCAGTGCGGCGGCATAGGCGCCGTCATCCAGCGCGCCGATAGCTTCCAGCCACTCTCCGGCATAGCGGGCCTCAGTCTCTGAGGCTCCCTTTTCCTGCAATTTCTTCTCCAGGTCCCGGCGGCTCATGGCCCGACGGCCAACGAGGTCCGCCGCCGTGGTCTTGATGTTGGACACCCCGGCGGCCTCCTTCAGCCGCGTCAGGGTTTCCTCGTCCAATTCATCGCCGGAGCGCAGACCAAAGGTCAGCAGCTCCTGCTCCGTCACCTTCAGCAGACTGCCGTCTGCCAGAAATACCAGCACCCGCCCCCGCTTATGCTTGGAGGCTTCAATGCGGTCAATCCTCATCGTTGAAATCGTCGGCGGAGACGTTCACCGCCTTGCCGGCGGCCTTGGCAGCGGCGATCCGGGACTGGTTGCCCATCAGCTTATCGAAATTGGCCCGGATCTGCGCCTCCATATCGGCGGCAATATCGGGATTTTCCTCCAGATACTTCTTGGCGGCGTCCCGGCCCTGACCGATGCGGACCTCGCCCATGGAGAACCAGGAACCGGCCTTGGTGATGATACCCAGCCGGACGCCCAAGTCGATCAGTTCGCCGGTGTGGGCGATGCCCTCGCCGTACATAATGTCGAATTCCGCCTCCCGGAAGGGTGGCGCCACTTTATTTTTCACGACCTTGGCCCGGGTGCGGTTGCCCACCACCTCGCCGCCGTTTTTCAGCGCCTCAATCCGGCGGACGTCGATGCGGACGGAGGCGTAGAACTTCAGCGCCCGGCCGCCGGTGGTGACCTCCGGGTTACCGTACATAACGCCCACCTTCTCGCGAAGCTGGTTGATGAAAATGACGATGGTGTTGGTTTTACCCACCGCACCGGTGAGCTTCCGGAGGGCCTGGCTCATCAGCCGGGCGTGAAGGCCCACATAGCTGTCGCCCATTTCGCCCTCGATCTCCGCCCGGGGCACCAGCGCCGCCACGGAGTCCACCACGATCACGTCGATGGCGCCGGAGCGCACCAACGCCTCGGTGATCTCCAAAGCCTGCTCGCCGGTATCCGGCTGAGAGATCAGCATTTCATCGATATTCACGCCCAAGGCCCGTGCGTAGGTGGGGTCCAGCGCGTGCTCTGCGTCCACAAACGCCACCTCGCCGCCCTTTTTCTGGGCCTCTGCCGCCACATGAAGGGCCAGCGTAGTCTTACCGGAGGATTCCGGTCCGTAGATCTCCACAATGCGGCCCCGGGGCAGACCGCCTACGCCCAGCGCCACGTCCAAGGACAGGGAACCGGTGGGGATCACGTCCACCTGCAAATTATTCTGGTCGCCAAGACGCATAATGGAGCCCTTGCCGTACATTTTTTCGATCTGGCCCATGGCCGCTTCAATAGCCCGCTTCCGATCCTCCGCCGGGGCGGCACTGGCCACGGGGGCTTTCTCTTTTGCCATACGTTCTTCCTCCCAAATCTGATTTTCTATCTTGCTTGCCCGGTCTGCCGGGCGTTCTTACTCGCTGTAAACCTCTCCGCAGAGGGTGCCGAACACCACGCGGGGGATGTCGTTGTGGTCCTTCACCACCTGAATGTCTCCAAAGCCCTGGGCGCGCATGATACGGAGCACCGCATCCGCCTGACCGATACCTACTTCAAAATACAGCCGCCCGCCGGGAGCCAGCGCCGCCTTCCACTTCTCACTGATGGCCCGGTAGAAGTCCAGGCCGTCCTCGCCGCCGTCCAGCGCCAGATGGGGCTCGTAGTCCTTCACGGAATGATCCAATCCCGGAATATCCCCATGAGGGATGTAGGGGGGATTGCTGACAATGCAGTGAAATTCCCCCAAAGCCCGGTCCGGCCGCTCCAAGGCGTTCACCGTCATGGGGATCACCCGGCCCGTCAGGGCGTTCCGGCGGGTGTTCTGCCGGCAGATCCGCAGGGCCCCGTCGGAAAACTCGCCCAGTACCACATGGGCCTGAGGGGCCTGCGATGCCAGCGCCAGACCGATACAGCCGCTGCCGGCGCACAGGTCCAGCACCCGGCAATTGCCCAAGGACTGCACATAGGGCAGCGCCTGATCCACCAGCACCTCCGTATCCGGCCGGGGAATCAGCACCTCCTTGGAAATGTCCAGAGGCAGGCCGTAAAATTCCCACTCACCGATGAGATACGCCACCGGCTCTCCCGCCAGATGGCGGACTGTCAGCTCCCGCACCCGGCGTTCCAGCTCCGGCGGGGCGTACAGCCGCCCGTCCCTGGTCAGCTCCTCCCGGGTCTTGTTGACCCCGAAGCAGGTCAGCTCCCGGGCCTCCAAGGTGGTGTCGATGACGCCGCCCTGCTTCAGTTCCCGGCGAATATCCAAAAATAAGTCATTATATGTGATCGCCATGCGTCGTCGCAAAGTCCGCTGAACTTCGTTTCTGCCTGTGGCAAAAACTGCGTTCACTCCCTTGCTCCTCCTTTTTCTTCCGCAAACGTTTCGCTGGTTGCGGAAGAAGTATTTCTATAATTGTCACCATGCGTCCTTGCCCTTTTCGCTGGGCAGAACCAGTTCCAGCGAACGGATGGCACACTCAATCATGCTGTCATCCGGCTCGTTGGTGGTGAAATTCTGCATCCACAGGCCGGGAGCCGTCAGGAATTGGGCCAACTTGCTGTCCTGCACATGGCGGCCCACCCAGCGGTTGAACTCATAGGTGATGCCCACTACCAACGGCAGCAGGATCAGATGCACCAGCGTCCGCAATCCCGCGTTGGTGATGGGCCAGATGCCGAACACCACGCTGGAAACCAGAATGGACACGAAGATCACCACAAATAGAAAGCTCGTTCCGCAGCGGGGATGGTGCCGGGGCTGGATGCGGACGTTCTCCACCGTCAGCGGCAGGCCCGCCTCGTAGCAGAAAATGGTTTTATGCTCCGCCCCGTGATACTGGAACACCCTGTAAATGTCCTTCTGCTTGGAGCAGAGGATCAGATACGCCAGAAAGATCGCGATTTTCAAAAGGCCCTCCACCACGTTCCGGCCCCACAGGGGAAAGCCGGGGAAAAAGTGAAGGATCCCGCCGGTAAGCAGCGTCGGCAGCACCAGAAAGAGGAAAATGGACATTCCCACGCCCAGCAGCACGGCCAGACCCACGATAGCCTTTTCCAGCTTTTCGCTGCTGAGGTGCTTTTCCAACCACTGTTCAAATTTGGAGGGCTGGCTCTCTTCCTCCTCCGGGTAAAAGACCGCAGAGTACATCAGGGCCTTCACGCCGCTGACCATCGCCGCCAGAAAATTTACGGTGCCCCGGATCAGGGGAATGCCCAAAATGGGGTAACGGTCCTTGATGAGCTTCAGCTCCTCCACCTTTTCCACCAATTGACCGTCTTTGTCCCGGACCACGATGGCCTGCTTTTCAGGCCCGCGCATTAAAATGCCTTCGATCAGCGCCTGTCCGCCGATACTGGTGCGGAAGGCGCCGCTGGAATGTTCCGCCATAGATAAGGTTCCTTTCTGTTTCGCTGTTTCAGTATATCACACTGTTGTTTGAAAATCAAACATTTGTTCTATTTATTCTTTTTCCGGGATGCAGATGGTCACCACTGCACCGCCGCCCTCGGCATTGGCAATGTCGAAGGTGCCGCCGTGGAGCCGCACGATCTCGTCGCACACAGCCAGACCGATGCCGCTGCCCCGGGCCTTGGAGGAGCCCTTGTAGAATTTCTGCTTCACATAGGGCAATTCTGCCGCCGGAACGCCGGGGCCGTAGTCCCGGACCCGAACCACCTGCACCGTTCCCTCCCGGGTCAGGGAGGCATCAATACGCCGGCCTGCGCCGCCGTGCTTGGCGGCGTTGTCCAGTACGTTGCAGAACACCTGCTTCAGCCGCTCCGGGTCACCGCTGATGGGCGGCAGGATCTCCTCTCCCGGTTCGTAGCGCAGTTCGATCCCCTCCTGTCGGAACAGCTCCCGGTAGGTAAAAATGGCGTCCTCAAACTCTGCCTGAAGATCCATTTCTTCCAGCTGCAGCGTAAAGCGGCCGTCCTCCATCTTGGAAAATTCCAGCAGCTCCTCCACCATGGTAGAGAGCCGCCGGGACTCGTTGAGGATGATCCGCAGGCCCCGGTGGAGCTGGATCTGATCCCGCTCCCGGTCTGCCAGCAGCGTTTCGCCCCAGCCGCTGATGGCTGTGAGCGGCGTCCGCAGCTCGTGGGACACCGACGAGATAAATTCCGTTTTCATTTTCTCGTTCTGGCCGATCTTCATGGACATATCGTTGATATTGTCCACCAGCTCGCCCAGCTCGCCGGTATACTTGTTTTCCAGCGTGAAGCCGTAGCTTCCCTGAGAGATCCGCTTGGCAGCGTCAGATACCACCGCCACCGGCTCCACCACATTGTTGATGAAAATCAGGTTTGAGCTTAACACCAACAGAAGACACAGTAAAGCCACCAGCACCACTGCCAGCACCGTCATCCGCACCTGAACGTTGACCTGCCGCAGGGAGGTGACGAATCGCAGGACGCCTACCACCTTGCCGTTCACCGTCAGAGGGTGAGACACCGCTAAGATCTGTTCTCCCGTCTTGGGGTCTGCGCCCCGGAAATAGCTGATACGGTTGGTTTCCACCGCTCTGGAAATATCCTCCGTTCCGGGGCGGGTGCCCACCGTCAGGTTAGATGTGGAGGACGCCTGAATACGGCCTACGCTGGACAGGAACTGCATTTCTACCCGTTCCTTGTCCGCATAGTCGGAAATGGCCTGATTGGCCCGCTGCAAGTAGTTGGCGAACCCCTGATCCATAAAATAGTCCACAAAGGCGCCGGACTGCGCCCGGGCCTGCCGTTCCAGACCGTCCAGCATTCCCTTATAATAGTAATTGGAAATGCCCAGAGATACGCCGCCCACGATCAGCGCCAGCAGCACGAAGATGGGCACCACAGAGTTGACGATCCAACGCTGGCGGAGGCTCCGCACCCGCGTGGCTTTTCGTTTTTGACTTCCCTCCGGCACGAAGCATCTCACCCTTTCTTTTCCCATTTTGCGGGGCAAAATGGGAGCCCTTTCATCTTACTTGCGCGGCGAAAATGAATTCCGCCTTGTGCCAAGGTTTTGGCTCCGCCAAAACGCTTGTACGCGCCTGACGGCGCGCCCCGCCGTGCGGGGCCCCGGACAATGTGCCGTCAGCTTACTCATTTCACGCGTCCCATTTATAGCCATAACCCCAGACGGTTGTGATGAAAGTCGGATTCTGCACATTGCTTTCCCATTTTGCGGGGCGAAATGGGAACCCTTTCATCTTACTTGCGCGGCGGAAATGAATTCCGCCTTGCGCCAAAGTTTTGGCACCGCCAAAACGCTTGTACGCGCCTGACGGCGCGCCCCGCCGTGCGGGGCCCCGGA
>ENA-ORRW01003942-ORRW01003942.1-human-gut-metagenome-genome-assembly--contig:-NODE-3942-length-10067-cov-2.325310_pt1 | contig 10067 bp, 9 predicted proteins | sample MGYA00242183_ERZ509150 | MGnify/ENA primary metagenome ERZ509150 (study PRJEB26280, sample SAMEA2338639) | human gut metagenome | biome: human gut; feature: human-associated habitat; material: faeces... | reverse complement strand
AACAAAACTCAAGCGCCCGCAGGGTGCGCAGCTCACAAGGAACTTGTGATTCAAAGGGTTTGGGATGCTTCCCAACAAGCAGGAAAACGCTCAAATCCGCCGTGGCGGGAATGAGCGCTTTTCGCATATGGCGCGCCATATGCATTGCTTGCTATTTTTATAAATCTCATATTTCCTTGGGAGAAGAGTATGCGAACCTGTATATATTGGGAAAAGAATTAGGAGATATTTGTCGCGCAGCTGTCAGCAATCCCCTTAATCGTTGCCTGCCTTCCATATCCTCTGGTTGAACAAGGAGGCGCTTATATTGATTGATAATCTTTTCTCTTAGTGAATTTTTAATAACCGGTTGTCCAGAAGGATCAATCACTACACCTGTCACCAGCTTAGGATATAGTTTTGTATATCTCTTTACTTTAGATTTTGAAATCTGATATCCGTATTTCCGAATAATCGAAAAAACTTTTTCTTCGAAGTTGTGTGAAATCCAGCATTCACTAGAAAAAGTCACATCGTCCACATAGATTGTCATAATTATGTGATTCTTATCTGCAACTTTTTGCATCTCATCAAACATATGGTGATTTACCAGATATGACATTATCTGGCTGGTCGGTGCACCTGAAATCAAATGGTTTTTGCAAGGCACCTTTTTTGATTCTAAGAAACGATATATATCTTCAAGGCTATTAGTCTTGGATTTTTCCAAATCAATTGTCGTAAGGTCTGTAAGAATTTGTGCCACATCAGGAGAGCACTGCAAATCTTCGAAAAAGAACCGATAGACTGTCTCTCTGCTGATTGAGGGGAAGAACGCTGTCAAATCAATTTTAAAAAGATTTCTTCGGTTGCTTCCAATATGCACCATTGCATTGTCTGCATAAGATCGACCTTTAATACCAGAAAAGACGTTATCAGGAACAGAAATTGTGCCCAACATTTTTTTCAATCGTTTCTGTACGGCTTTGAGTTCCTCACAAGGTGGTTCAATTAACCGTGGCTTCCCTGTTTTATCAATGTAAGGGGAAACCAATGATGCGATGTAATCTTGCTTGAATAGCTTGCTGTCCTCTATGTACAACAAATATTTCAGTTTCTTTTTTGATTGCAGTCCATATAATGGACAATCTGAATATGTCAAAGGCAAGACACCTCTATTCATAAAAAATGTGCTGGTGTTAGCCACCAATTGCTGTACTGATCAGCCAACGGACAAAATCAGCAAGCAATTCAGGACAGCATTGTGATACAGCCAGTACGGCTGCTCCTGCAATAACGCCAAGCGCAATTGCAATCGCAGCAGGGGTATTAGAAGAAGTATTGGTAACATTAACCTTAACTTCCACTTCGTTGTTGTCACCTTTAACAATGACAACAGGATTGTCCGCCTTTTTCACGAACTCACCTCCTTTGTTATTATTGGCCCCCATCTGCAGCTGGAGGGACTTCCCATTCCGCCAATAACAAAGGAACTATGCAGCCTTGTATCACATTTTCGCACCAGCACAAATCCGACTTCCCAAACCAAATTGCTCTAGTCTGTTCTGTCTATATCGTTTCGACACTATAACATCTCATACTGACACACACTTGCAACTCATGTCACGACCGAAAGTCGGATGTGTTATGTAAATGCATATCGAGTCACTAGGGGGGAGGCATGTGCCGCAAACAAAATCATCCATATCCGAAGATACGATGCCGCCCACATTTCTGTGAACCATTTGAAGTCTGATCTGACTGCTCGTACTGACCTTAACATTATATCTTTTCAAATAGAATTTTGCAATATAAAATCAGGAAATTATCGGATTATTTAGGTAAATCTCTAGCCTTATTTGCAGAATCGTTTTTTTCATATGTCATAATAGCAAGCAATGCTCTGTATATACAAATGCGAAAAAACCATCCATTCCGCGTTTGCGGAACAGATGGTTTTCTGCTTGTTGAGGCGCTGCCTCAAGCCCCGGTGAAAGCAACCTTCGGACTGCGGCTGCACGATTCTGGGAATCGCTTTTCTTTGAATCTTCCGTAAGACAACGAGGACTGGTATTGTACCCGTTTACTTTAACGGATATTTTGTAAAGGGCTTCCAATCAAGTTCAATTCGCTGATACGAGTTGATGACTGACATAGCCTCCTCCTCGGTGACGGTCCTCCCATCTTTTCCTGCTTGTCCACGCCCCCAGTATAGTGTGATCGGATCACGGACTATTTTTTCAATAAACTCAGGGCCGTTTACGCCACATTGATAGAAACCATAATACCGCCCCTGATCTGTCTGTTCTTCTTCACATTTCTCCAGAATTCCCCCTGCGCAAATATAGGATATATCGCTTGCATACTGCGTTAATTCTCCATCCTGAATGGTAAAAATACGCAGACTCGCGGTATCCTGACCGCTCCCAGGCTGACAGGTAATCAGTTCCTCGATGCTGTCCCCATTTAAGTCCATCAGCGCATAGGTATAGTTTTTCGCATTATCATAACGTACCAACGCTTCTGCAATATACTGGGCATAAGGGTCGGAATAATCCATGCTTACGGGAGGCTCGCCGAACCGTTTTAAGGGGAGCCAGCGGAACTCGACCCGGGTGTAAGAATCCAGAATTTTCTGAGCTTCTTCCTCCGTTATCTGCTTCCTGTTTTCTGTATAGGCACCATCTTTGGAATGTAAATACCATGCGCCATTTGAGGCATCGTGAGAAACGCCCGTGATAAAGGATGCGGATTCTGCATTTGCCTGATAGAAGTAATGCTGATACATTCCCAGATCATCACAATAGACTTCAAATACATTCCCTTCACAAGGCTGGAATCGTCCGATAAAGACCCCGGTATTGGTGAGGTCAAAATACTTGTAAGACTGTCCGTCCTTCATTGAGAGAATGTCCAAGCCGTTGATAATCAACTCCTCAACACCGTCGCCATTCACATCGTATAAAACATAGGACACGTTTTCCGGATTTGGTACTGTTCCCAGACGGTATTCCACAAATTCCTTGTAACCGGCAGCATACATGGCTTCGTGTTCCGCACGGGAAGCTGCTCTGTCTGCTTCGTACTGTGCTTGTGCTTCCGCCTTGTACTTTTCAACCTGTTCCATGGTGGTAGGCTGCGGTTCGATGGAGAGGTCAAACAGCTCTGCAAGCTGCTGCAATGCTTCCTGTGTCATTGAAACCTCATTACCATCTACACAGATCACGGGATCAAGGTAGATAGAGATAAATGCTTTCGGTAAATCGGCATAGATTCGGGCAGTACCCTCATTGAGCACTAACAGAACCTTTTTCCCATCCTTGCGAGTATAGTCCCACTGGGTGTAGTCATGGGATTCCAGCATGGAGCCGGTAAGAGGATCAAAGTAGTCTTTCAAAGAGTAGCGATAGCTGGCAGAACCTTGCTCCCAACTCCAATCACCCATATCAAGACTGATTTCCATATTCAAGGTAAACGTACCTTCGATATGGAAATCCCCATCCCCATATTCTACCTGAACATCAGGATCGGTTTTAACCAATCCTTTCAGCCCAAGGGAGTTCAGTAGAACGCTGCTTTCATAGTAGTTGAGGGGTATGTAGCTTGACAGCAATTTCAGATGATACTTATTTACAATTTCATCCAGCTTGTCCACCATTTCCTGGCTGTAACAGCCGTAGGTGAGATGATAGTTGTCCGGCAGTTCCCATTCGCTTCCTGTCCCATCTGCTTCGATTAAAATCGTTCCATCCTGATCGTATGTGTTCGTAAAGGTTACCCATTCGGTAAGCGCCTCCATATTGGTTCCTTGCAAAGATAGCATAATAATTGGTTCCTGACTCTCCGCAGGAATTACATTGCCATCCTCATCATATTCCGTTGGAATATAAAAGCTATATTCTCCAACTTTCAGATTTTGCATTCTAAGAACATAAACAACAGCACAGCCAACGAGAAGCAGCATCAATGCAATCACCGCAGCGATCAGCCACACCTTCTGCCCGGGCAGCCGCTTGATCTGTGCTTTCTGTTTCCCCTGACGGAATTCTTCTGCACCGATTACAAAAGAATCCTTTACGCTTCCAAAGCCAACCAGCAAATCCATTGCTTTCATACATATCCCTCCTCGCTGAGCGTTTTCCGCAGTTTCCCACGCAGCCGATGGAGCATTGAAGTCACCTTGCTCTGGCTGAAGCCGGAAACCTCAGAAATGGTCTGGATAGAATCCAGATACCAGTACCGGCACAGGAATACATTCCGCTCTGTCTCCGATAGGGAAGAAAGAAACGCATTGAGAATCCGTGTCAATTCCTTTTTCGCCAGTTCGGTTTCCACATTGTTCCTGTCCACGCATTCTTCCAATTCATCCAGCGCGAGAATGATCTCCCCACCGCCCCGCTTTTTTGCACTAAGCTTGCGCCAGCGGTCAATAGAAATGTGACGGGTCATTTTGGCCAGAAAAGCATTCAGAAAATTGGGACGCCGGGGTGGAATGGTATTCCACGCCGCCAGATATGTATCGCTGACGCTTTCCTCCGAATCCTCCCGGTTGGAGAGGATGTTGTAGGCAATGCTGTAGCAGTACCCACCGTACTTTTTGTCTGTTTCTTCAATGGCCTGTTCAGACCGTTCGAAGAACAAGGCAATGATACCCTGATCCTCCAAGGAATCACCTCCAGTTGTTTGTCTATTTTATAACAAAGGGTTTCACTTGTATAGGCGTAAAAAACTTACGTTCCTTGCATGGAATCTGAAAAAATTTTCAAAAAATCACGCAGGAACCAAATGGCTCCTGCGTGATCGGCTATGGGTGTTAGCGCGTATTGGGTGCCGGCAGTTTGGTGCCGTCAGGGAGTATAACGTGATCCGCCTTTGATAGATCAATGGTAGATTCTGCTTTGAAGGTACTGAAAGCCACGCCATCGGCAGTCCGTCCGCACCCGCTGTTGGTAAGTAAAATCTGACTGCCATCCTTCATGATTACTTGAATTACCGTATCCGGGGTCTCCAGAGCACGTTTATCCTGTGCCACAGCACCCTCCGGATGCAGGACAGAGGAACTTAATGTAAAATACTCATAAAGAGGCTTCATATCTCCGGTTGCATCTGTGGTATAGCCCGCCAGATTTTTCAGCGTGACCGGCTCGCTTACCAATTCCACGCCGTCTTCATAGACCGGAATCTGATCTCCCTCCGGTTCAGTATCAAGCGCCTCAGAGATAACCGCTAGCCATAGCCGTCGGTGAGGGCAGATACAGGATCAATCCGAGTTAAGAATATTCGCTGGGTTTGGGAAGCAACTCCTCTCCAGCTTCTGGATAGGGACGGGTGGCAACCAGTTGCGTCATACCGTTGTTGTTTATATAAATCACTTCGTAGTAATAGGAATCCCAGGAAATACCAAACTCTACTTTCCACATTTTACTTTCCTGATCGTAGCTGATACCATGCACATTATAATCTGCTCGTGTACATTCCGCGCTTGCCTTTTCCAATACGGCATCTCGGCTCAGACCGGAAACAGGAGATGCGTTCTGGAAGCCAGATTCGATTTTCTCATAGGAAAGATGCGCAAGCGCTTCCATTTCCTTTGCGTAAGAGAAACTACGGGGCGAAACAACATCAATTGATTCGATCCAGGAGCTGATTGCTTCGGGGCTATCTTCTATAACTTCTACCTCAATGGTGCGACCGAATTCTTCATCCACAAAAGAGAGTTGTGCTATGCTTCCGGTCGTACCATACCGCACTTCAACCCTCCGCACACCAAAGTATGTATCGGTCGCATATTCCTCATCCTTAATAAAAATAAGCCTGTCACCATCTGCTGTCACAGAATCCACACCAGTCTTGAAGAAATCAAATTCCGACAGGTGCAGGGTAAAATTGAAAGGTTCTAGGTATTGAACACTTTTCACAGTTTCAGGATTCGCATCCGCTTCCGTGGAACCAAATGTCAGAGTATAGCCTGCACCATTTCGCAACAGGTCACCCCAATCCCAGCAGAAGGTGTCATCCGTAAAATAGGTAACGCTATGCTGGAAATAATCCTGTCCTGCTTTCCAGATCTCCGTAATATTGTATTTGTCGCTGGCCTTAGCATCCTTGCCGTATTGTTCTCTCACCCGGATATGGAATGTATCGCCATTGAGAAGCGCATTCAAGGCGCTGACATAGGTATCCACATAGGGCTTGATATCTTTCGTATAAATCTGGAACTTGGCGTAACAGCCCATTTCCGTCCTTTCTCCGGTGGGCGGGATCAGAGAAATCATCATGCCAAGACGGTAATATCCCGGCTCCAATTGTCCATAGCTTTGTGAATAGTCGGCTGTCCAGGAAAACTCGCCATTACACGCAATTGTCTGAGTGGGAACAAGCCATGGCTTGCCATCAAGCGTGTGAATCTCCTGATAAGTTGCACCATTCCATTTTTCGATCCAGTATTCTGTTCCGACTTCCAGAGTTCCCTCTGCCTCAGCTGTCCAGGTTTCTGCAGAAATAGGAAGCACGCTACTTTCCGGCTGATCGATAGAAAGGTAAATATCTACGTCTTCAATGTACCAGTCTCTGGCTACAGCACCTGGAGTAGTTTCCTCATTATAGGGTGTCAGATACTCCTGCATCTCCGGTGTCCAGTTGAGCATTCTCTTAGCAACCATCACTCCGCAGCCCACCAATAGGGCAGTTAGGGCAATGATTGCAGCAATCAGCAAAGGCCGTCTTAATGTCCTGTGTCTTGTCTCAGATACGATGGTATCATTCTCAGCTTCGTCATAATACTTCAGGCTGACATTCCCCAGCGCGATAAATAAGTCTTTCCCAGCCATACGGTAATCCCCTCTTTTTCAAGATAGGTGTGCAGTTTGTTACGGGTGCGGTGGAGCTGGGTTTTGACCTTGCTTTCGCTGATGCCGTACCGCTGGGCAATCTCCGCCGCAGAATCCACATACAGATACCGGCGCAGGAAAATCAGGCGGCTTTCCTTGCTGAGGCTTTCCAGGAAGCTTTCCAAAACCCGCCGCAGCTCCCAGCAGTCAATTTCCGATTCCCACCGGCGGTCAGGGATACAGTTTTCCATCTCCTGCGTCAACGCCACCACCTCAGCGTTTCTCTTTGCCGCCATGCGCCAATCCAGCCTGTTTAGAGACAGGTTGCGGCAGATGGATGCCAAAAAGGCATAAAAATAAGTTGGCTGCTTGGGAGGAATCGATTTCCAAGTTTCCATATAGGTATCACTCACGCTTTCTTCCGCATCCTCACGGTTATTCAAAATGCGGTTGGACAGACCGTAGAGCTTGCCACCGTAGGCGGCATCGGTCTCCTTCACAGCCTGCTCATTCCGTTCCCAGAACAAAGCGATGATCTTTGCGTCTTCCACACAGAACCACTCCTTTCTTTTTTGTTCCTCACCCTAGTAGTAAGAATCCAATAGGAAAAGGTTACACACATCATAACATTTTTTGCAAAAAAGAAAAGAGCCTGCTTCCCATAGTGAGGAAAGCAGGCTCGGGGTTCAGAAGCAGCCAGTAATTATCAGATTGTTATTCAAAGGGAATATAGGATTTGTACATTTTGTAATCCCGTTTAGTCAGCTTACAGAAACAGGGATGTAATAGAACGTCTGAATAGCGGGATTCCCATTGGCGTCCAGTTCCAAGCCCTTGCGGAACATCAGAGATTCCACCTGACTGATATCCAGAATGGCATCGGATATATCGAACTCCGTAAAGTAGATCATGTTCTCAACACTCTCAAAGCCCAGAGAACCGCCACCGCACATATGCTCACTGCCGTCCTTCATGCGGACACCCCAAAGTGCCTGGGGAAACTCCTCCATTTCTGCCCAGCCCTCCCAGTAATCTTTCAGCTGATAACGGACGCGGATAGTCTTCTGGCCGATTTCCGCATCCAGCAGGATCACGTCGCTGTCACCAATTTTGGCATTTGGTGTGACGGTGACGCTGTCGCTGGTGCCGGTCAGTGTCCACTTCAGTTCCCAGTTACCCTCTACCTGGGGTTCCGGCATACCGGCCCTCTTGTCAGACTGGAAATCGATGCTGTGGAAAGAAAATACGATTTCCTTGCCCATATATCGGCCATCCGTTTTTTCAAAGTTGATATAGTAGATATATTCCAAACTTCCGTCATCGGCCACATAATCCAGGATCAGACAGCCGTTTTCATCAGATTGAACAGGCTGTCCATTGGATGCATAGACCAGCTTTCCCTCTTCGTTGCGGGTGGTACCCTCAAAGAACCAGCCACTCTGACTTCCGCCGAAACGCTCGTCTCCGTCAATGGTGACCGTAGGCCAGGTAGCTGGTAATTTATCCTCCGGCAGATCAAAGCCTTCGATCCGGAAGATGATCTCTGCATGATAATTGTCCACAATGGTCTGCACTGCGGTGATGGTAACGCCCTTATCGGTGACGGACAGAACCTCGTCGGAATTCTCTTTACCCTTGGTTTCCTCCAGCATCACGGACAAGCCACTCTTTTGGGCCTGCTCTTTGATATTCTGCGAGGGATTGTAGCGGGTTTGGGCGGTAGTCGACCAGCGGGTGTAGACTGCTGCGGCGGTCATGGTGCCCATAATCAGGGTCGCTGCCAAAAGAAACAGCAGCTTCTTTTTTCCGGAAATGCCAGCATGATTTTTTTGAAATTTGCCAAATTCCGCTTCTTCAATCAGGGTTGCATCCAGATTCTGGATACCCTTGAGCATATCTTTCCCTGTCATACGCGAACCCCCTCCTTTTTCAGGTAAGATGCCAATTTGCTTCTTGTACGGGACAGCCGCATCATAACGGCGCTCTGGCTGAGTTCATAGCGCAGGGCAATCTCGCTGACGCTGTCGCCATACCAGTACCGCCGCACGAAAATCATCCGATTTTCCTGGGTCTGTCTGTGCAGGAAGCTGTTGACCAGATGGCTGATTTCGCAGCTTTCCACAGTCGCGTCCTGCCAGGAACTTGGAATGCACGCCTCCATTTCCTGGGTCAAGGCAACAACCTCAGCGTTTCGTTTGGCGGCATTGTTCCAGTCCAGCCTGCCAAAAGCAAAAAAGCGGCAGATTTTTGCTAAGTATGCAAAGAAATGATCCGGCTTCGTAGGCGGAATCGTGTCCCACGCCTTCAGATAGGTATCATTCACACACTCCTGTGCGTCCTCGTTGTTCCGGACAATATTCGCTGCCAAGCCCGTCAGACGCGTCCCGTATTTGTAGGCTGTCTGCTGGATGGCATCTTCGTTCCGAGTGAAGAACAGTTCGATTATCTGATTGTCATTCACTGACCACACCTCCTGTGTTTTGCTCTTCACCTTAATAGAGGGATTCTCAACTGGAAACCTAACACATTTCTATAAAAAATTCAATGCCTCTTCGAAAAATGCACCACCCGGTTTGTGCGGACTTTACAGGGGTATAGACATTCCGCTAGAGCATACCTCAAGTCTACGCATTTAGACCCCAAAAAGTCGTTGCGGCGCAACGACTTTTTCTCTCGATTTTGGGAGGGGTGGTATAGGTATATTCGGAAGTCAAAAACCGGGTTCTATATGCGGAGAAAGCTCACCTGTCGACATCAGAAAGACATTTTCCGAAGGGGACATGCAATATCCTTATCTTAATAGAAATGCGGAGAAAAGTCATTGCAGTACAACGGCTTTTTTCTCTAAAATGTCGATACCCGACTGCTGGTTCTGTCCACCCTCAATTTCGGTGTAGAAGAATAGAAACCGGATTTTCCGGTAGTGAGTACGATTCCCTTACTGCAAGAAAAACGCAAGGAAAACCTATTGTGACACAAGCACTTTTCCACCGCTATTATTCTACATCGCAACCGCTTCCTATGCTATTGACACCCACTCCCAAGTGATATAATACAGGAAAGCAAAATGCAGACGCCAATCAAGCCGTGGCTTGACAAGCGCCTGCATTTTCCGTTTCTTAAGAAAGGAGCCATGCCATCAGCAGCAGATTATCCGCCCACCCACAACTGCACCTTAAAAATTTCATATTGAACCGGAGGGAACAACCAGCTTGGGCCGTAGAAAGAAGCTCATCAACAATCCCGGTATTCCGCAAC
>ENA-ORRW01003933-ORRW01003933.1-human-gut-metagenome-genome-assembly--contig:-NODE-3933-length-10084-cov-7.524479_pt1 | contig 10084 bp, 7 predicted proteins | sample MGYA00242183_ERZ509150 | MGnify/ENA primary metagenome ERZ509150 (study PRJEB26280, sample SAMEA2338639) | human gut metagenome | biome: human gut; feature: human-associated habitat; material: faeces... | reverse complement strand
GACGCCGAAGGCGGCATTTGTTTTTCTTGTGCCATTAGAGAACGAGCAGCCTGCGTAGCAGGCGATAAAGCGCGTCAGCGCGGGCTCGTGATATAATGAGCGCAAGAGAGCGGGAACAGGAGAAGCCTGCTCATCGCGAACGGCGAATGCTGATTATGAACTTTGGGATCGTGGGAGTGCGCAGTACAGAATAATTCGTAGACATCAAGGTCACATCATCCTGTAAGAGAAGTTTTTTGTTTTATTCATGACAATAGAATGTTCGCGGAGCGTGCATTCTATTGTTGGGGGATACAATATGCCTAAATCATCAAATCAGAAATTGAAGTTGATATACCTTATGAAAATTTTACTGGAACGGACGGATGAAACGCACAGTATTACCATGCCGGAGATTATTGATGCGCTGGCAGCTTATGATATCAGTGCGGAACGCAAAAGCTTATATAATGATATTGAAAACTTAAGAGTGTATGGTCTGGACGTTATAGGAACCCAGGAAGATCGAACGTATTCATACCATATAGGGAACAGGCAGTTTGAGCTTGCAGAATTAAAATTATTGGTGGATTCTGTGCAGTCAGCGAAATTTATCACGGCCAAGAAGTCAAATGAGCTGATAAAAAAGATAGAGGGGTTTGCCAGTAAATACGAAGCATCACAGCTGCAAAGACAGGTATTTGTAGCCGGTCGTGTAAAGACGATGAATGAAAGCATTTATTACAATGTTGACAGGATACATGCTGCAATAGCGGAAAATTCGAGGATAACATTCCAGTATTTTCAATGGAATGTGGATAAGAAGATGGAACTGCGCCATGATGGAGCGCTTTATGAGGTCAGCCCCTGGTCCTTATCCTGGGATAATGAAAACTATTACCTAATTGCGTATGACAGTAATGAAAAGATCATCAAACATTTTCGTGTAGATAAAATGCTTCATATCAAGTCCAATGGAAAAGGAAGAGAGGGAAGGCAGGTATTTAAGTCTTTTGATATGGCTGCATATGCCAGAAAAATGTTTGGCATGTATGGAGGCAAAGAAGAATGGGTAAGAATTGAGTGTGACAATTCATTTGCAGGGGTAATGATAGACCGTTTTGGAAAAGAGGTATCTATGATCAGATTGGATGACAAACGCTTCGCAGTTAATGTGGAGGTAGCAGTCAGCAGGCAGTTCTTGGCATGGATCATAGGTCTCGGAGAGGGAGTAAAACTTGTCGGACCGGATAATGTGGTGGAAATGATGAATGCGGAAATTGACAGATTGATAAAACAATACAAGAAATAAGAACATAAATTCGATATACAAGGTGTGTTTATGGGACACCTTAGTTTTTATAATAAGAATCAGATAAGAGATAAACTCTTACTGGTTCTTATTTTTTTGAAGCAGGCGAGGTAACAGAGTGGCAAGGTTATGGTATTGGATCAGAAAGAGAATATACATATAGTAGAAGATTTGGTTGGATGAAAAAAAATCAATCGTAAATTTTTACGATTGATTTTTTATAAAAGAAATCCGGACAGTGGTGAGCAGGAAACCGTGATGTCAATGCTGCTTGGACCTCGAAAGCAGGAGAACAGTTCGATGTAGATATCGGCTGTTCTTTTTGCTTTTAGGCGTTAAAACGGTAATGTTTTCTTGTGTGCAGTAGAGCACTATAGTATAATAAAATCAGGTTTTTGTATACATGTAAAAGCTATAATAAAGAAATATGATCTGATCTTCATGGATATTCAGATGCCTAAAATGGATGGTTATATGATAACCAGGGAAATTCGTACTCTGAAGAATAATAAGAAAGCCAATATTCCAATCGTTGCCATGACCGCAAATGCATTTGAGGAAGACAGGAAAAAGGCTTTTGATGCAGGTATGGATGGACATATTGCAAAACCGATTGATATTGAGAAGCTGAGAGCGGCGATTTTACGAATGGGGTTCTGAATAGTTATGAAAAATGAAAATATAGAAGCAGGAATGGAAGGAAAATGAAAGGAAAACGAGTGATTGCAGGCATGTTGCTTGCGGGAATTTTAGCAGTCACCCTGGCAGGGTGTAAACATACAGATGTGAGTAAAACAGAAACAGAAAAGCCGGTCATCACGCTGGGGAGCGACAACTATCCACCATATAATTATCTGAATGAGGATGGTGTACCGACGGGGATTGATGTAGAACTGGCTACGGAAGCATTCAAAAGAATGGGATATCAGGTGGACGTTGTCCAGATCAACTGGGAGAAGAAAAAGGAACTGGTAGAGAGCGGAGAGATTGACTGTATTATGGGCTGTTTTTCCATGGAAGGGCGCCTTGACGATTATCGCTGGGCAGGACCATACATAGCAAGCCGTCAGGTGGTCGCTGTAAATGAGAACAGTGATATTTATAAATTGAGTGATCTGGAAGGAAAAAACCTTGCAGTCCAGTCCACAACCAAACCGGAAGGCATCTTTCTGAACCGGACAGATGAAAGAATCCCAAAACTGGGAAATCTGATTAGTCTTGCACACTGGGAGTTGATCTATACCTTTCTGGGGAAAGGATATGTAGATGCGGTTGCCGCACATGAGGAATCGATTGTCCAGTATATGGGGGATTATAACACAAGCTTCCGCATCCTGGAAGAACCGCTGATGATCACCGGAATAGGTGTTGCTTTCGCAAAAGAGGATGACAGAGGAATCTGTGAGCAGATGGATCAGACACTGGAAGAAATGCGTCAGGATGGCACATCCCTGAAAATCATCGGAAAATATCTGGATGATCCGGAAAAGTATCTGGAGGTGGATGATCTTGGATATTAAGAAAATGAAAAAAGAAAAACGAATCCATCTGCTCGGTGGTCTGATTGGAATTTGTGTAGCTGTAGTCGCTCTGTTTTATTTTTTCCATGTAGAAAAGGCGGAAGCAGAAGAAAGAATGGTGGAGATTGTAAACTATGTAAAGGTGCAGTGTTCCACCTACACCCATTATAATGAATCTTCGGAATCCAAAAGTCTTCTTCGTGCCATTGAAAGTGCCAGACAGATGAGTACAAATATCGACATGGAAATTGAAAACGGTGGTCAGCTAAGACGGGAGTTCCTGAAAGAAAACCTGAAAACTCTCTGGGTGGATGGCATCCTTGTGCTGGATACAGAGGGAAAGACGGACTGTGAATACAGCACGGATGAATCTCTGACCAATGAGATTACGGCGTATTTGCAAAAAGACATTATCATGGATTTTGCCGGATATGAAGAAAGAAGCTATTCGGAACGGTTTACCAGGGAAGACGGATCTCGTATTGACATTGCAGCCTGTGCCAGAAAAGATGAGCCAGGTATCGTTGCGATTTATTATTACACATCTCCTGAATTTACCAGAAATTATACTCTGACAATACAGGGGCTTTTAAAGGGGTATAGTACTCAGAAAGATGGAACGATTATAGTTGCAGACAACGGAATAGTGGTTGCCAGCAATGATGAGAGCTTGTTGGGACAGAATACGGCTGACAACGAAGTTGTTCAGGCAATGAAGAGGCATACAGATAGTCAGCACATTTACCATTTGAAGAATGAAGGAATCGGATGCTACGGAATCATGCTGAAGCAGAGGGATTATTATATCTATGCGTATCTGCCGGATACGGAAGTATTCCATAACCTTCCATTCGGTGTGATAAGCGTTATTTTCTTTTATTTCCTGATGTTCAGTATATTTTGGTTCTGGACATACAGAACCAATCTGGCACACCGGAAACAGGAACAGGAAAAAGACGAAAAATATAAAGCAGAACTTCTGATAGCTGCAAAAAAGGCAGAGGCTGCCAATGAGGCAAAAACAGAGTTTCTCCAGCGGATGAGCCATGATATCCGGACTCCGATCAATGGAATTCGAGGCCTGGTCAATATGGCAGACCATTATGCAGATGATATGGAGAGGCAGACGGAATATAGGACAAAGGTGAAAGAGGCATCGAATCTGTTGCTGGAACTGGTAAATGATGTCCTGGATATGAGTAAGCTGGAGTCAGGTGAAATTGTTCTGGAAGAGATTCCATTTAATCTGAGCAGTATTTCCAGGGAAGTATTTGTTGTGATCGAGCAGATGGCGGCAGAACAGAATATCCGGGTTGCGTGGGAGAAAAAAGAAATCACACACCGTGATTTTATTGGAAGTCCGGGATATGTGAAACGGGTGATGATGAATATTCTGTCGAATGCGGTGAAATATAACAAAGAAAACGGACAGATCTATGTCAGCTGCGTGGAAATCCCGTCCGAACAGCCGGAAATGACGACAATGGAATTTGTCTGCCGGGATACCGGAATCGGAATGGCTGAGGAGTTCCAGAAGCATATTTTTGAACCATTTGCACAGGAACATACGGGAAGTCGCGCAAAGTTTGCCGGAACCGGACTGGGAATGGCTATTTCAAAGAAGCTGGTCGAGGAAATGGGCGGAACCATTACTTTTGAAAGTAAAAAAGGCGTAGGGACGACATTTGTGATCCGGGTTCCATTTAAAATAGATCTGGATGCGGATAAACGTGAAGAATCGAAGGATGTATCCGAAAAATCTATAAAGGGGATGCATGTTCTTCTGGCAGAAGACAATGAGCTGAATATGGAAATCGCTGAATTTTTGCTTCAGAATGAAGGTGCTGAAGTGACCAAAGCATGGAATGGTCAGGAAATTGTTGAGTTATTCAGAAAAAGTGAATCAGGTGAATTTGATGTCATTCTTATGGACATTATGATGCCGATCATAAATGGTTATGAAGCTGCAAAGAGGATCCGGTCTTTGGACAGAGAGGATGCAAAAAAAATACCAATCATTGCAATGACAGCAAATGCGTTTACGGAGGACAGAATAAGAGCAAAAGAAGCAGGGATGGATGAGCATGTTGCGAAGCCTATTGATGTGGAATTACTGATAAAAGTAATCCATAAATTGGTGAAACATAATTGACACTGTAAAATAGGAAAATACAAAGGAAACTCAGAGGAGAGCTCATAATGAAAAAGAAAAAATGGAGCAGAGTTTTACCGGTGCTTCTGGTGATGGTGACAGTTATATCACTTTTGCCGGGCTGTGGCAGGAAGCGTGCAGAAAAAGAAGATGCAGAAACAATCACTGTGTATTTATGGAGCACAAACCTGTATGAAAAATATGCACCATACATCCAGAAACAGCTTCCGGATATCCAGGTTGAATTTGTTGTAGGCAATAATGATCTGGATTTTTACAGATTCCTTAAGGAAAACGATGGATTGCCGGATATTATAACCTGTTGTCGATTTTCCATGCATGATGCAAGTCCCCTGAAAGACAGTCTGATGGATCTTTCTACAACCAATGCAGCAGGTGCTGTCTATGATACATACCTCAGCAATTTTATGAATGAGGATGGAAGCGTAAACTGGCTTCCCGTGTGTGCAGATGCCCATGGGTTTGTAGTGAACAAAGATCTTTTTGAAAAGTATGAGATTCCTCTGCCAACAGATTATGAAAGCTTTGTTTCTGCCTGCCAGGCATTTGATAAAGTGGGGATTCGTGGATTTACGGCAGACTATTATTATGATTATACCTGTATGGAGACACTGCAGGGTCTGTCAGCATCAGAATTGTCTTCTGTAGACGGACGCAAGTGGCGTACCGCATACAGTGACCCGGATAATACAAAGAGAGAAGGCCTGGACAGTACCGTCTGGCCTGAGGCTTTTGAACGTATGGAGCAGTTCATCCAGGATACAGGGCTGAGCCGGGATGATCTGGATATGAATTATGATGATATCGTTGAGATGTATCAAAGTAACAAGCTTGCCATGTACTTTGGCAGCTCTGCTGGTGTAAAAATGTTTCAGGATCAGGGCATTGACACAACCTTTCTTCCATTCTTTCAGGAGAATGGTGAAAAGTGGATTATGACTACACCATATTTCCAGGTGGCTTTAAACCGCGATCTGACACAGGATGAGTCACGTCGAAAGAAAGCAATGAAGGTACTGAGCACAATGCTTTCAGAGGATGCGCAGAACCAGATTATCAGTGAGGGACAGGATCTGTTAAGCTACAGTCAGGATGTAGCTCTTCAGCTTACAGAATATATGAAAGATGTGAAACCTGTGATCGAAGAAAACCACATGTATATCCGCATTGCGTCAAATGACTTTTTCTCTGTTTCCAAGGATGTGGTTTCCAGGATGATCTCAGGAGAATACGATGCGGGGCAGGCCTATCAGTCGTTTAATGCTCAGCTTCTTGAGGAGAAATCCATTTCTGAGAAAGTAGTTTTGGATTCACAGAAGTCTTATTCCAACCGCTTTCATAGCAGGGAAGGAAATGCAGCATATTCTGTTATGGCAAATACTCTGCGCAGCATCTATGGGTCAGATGTGCTGATTGCAACCGGAAATAGCTTTACGGGAAACGTGCTGAAAGCCGGTTATACAGAAAAAATGGCAGGTGACATGATCATGCCAAATGATCTTTTGGCTTACAGCAGTAAGATGAGCGGTGCTGAACTGAAAGAGACAGTTAAAAGCTTTGTAGAAGGCTATGAGGGAGGCTTTATTCCGTTTAATCGTGGCTCTCTGCCAGTGGTCAGTGGAATTTCTGTGGAAATCAAGGAAACAGAGGATGGTTACACCGTGAGCAAGGTTACAAAGGACGGAAAACAAATTCAGGACGAGGATACTTTCACGGTAACCTGTCTCGCGACATCAAAACACATGAAGGCTTATCCGGCAGATGAGAATATTGTGTTTGATGGAGGAGATACCACTGTGAAAGACACCTGGACAGGGTATGTTTCAGATGGTAATGCCATTCTTGCAGAGCCTGAAGATTACATGACGCTGAGGTGAGAAGATTGAAAGATAAAGTTTTTCAATCGTGAGATTTGTGTGTGCGCGCACTGACACAAACTCGACATGCGCAAAAAGCGTGCGCAGAAATGAGCGGAAAGAATGGATATTGAAAATCATAATACGGATAGAAAGAAGCCTGTCAGGAGAAAACAATTCATGGCAGTTGTCTGTATCGCTGTTTTGGTGGGAATTGTTTTGGGTGTTTTCCGATATTTTAGATTTGTGTCGAAAACTGTTTATGAGGAAAGTGTTTCTCATTTGACGGAGGTTTTTCATCAGTCTGATAACATGATGAGAGAACTGACAGATAAGAACCTGACATATCTTCATATATGGGGAGAGAATCTGCAGGATATTTTGAGCGAAGATGAAATTTGTGACTATATAAAGAAAGCACAGGAGGATACAGGATTTTTAGAGTTCTTTTTTCTGTCAGCTGACGGGGACTACAAGATGGCGACAGGGGAAACAGGGTACCTTGGATTACAGGAAAATATGGAAGAGGAAATCCGGCAGGGAAATGATGTGATAGCGAATGCAGCAGTTCCCGGAAAATCTCAGCTGCTTATTTTTGCCACGCCTAAGGCTCATGGAATTTATCAGGGATTTGAATATGATGCGATTGCTATTGCTTACGAAAACTCTGATATTGTAGATGTACTGGATATTTCTGCTTTCGATGGAAATGCCCAGAGCTTTATGATTCATCCGGATGGTCGTGTTGTGGTGGATCATTCTTCTGAGGCATGGGGGAACGTGTATAATTTTTTCGGAATTCTAAGAGAGCATTCTGATATGTCTGAAAAAGAGATCAATGCGCTTTTGGAGAAGTTTAAAGCAGGACGTACCGATGCGATGCTGCTAAATATGGATGGAAGGAACTACTATCTGGTCTATGAAAAATCAGATATTCAGGACTGGATGTTTCTGGGACTTGTCCAGGCGGATATCGTCAATGCCAGCATGAACCGTCTGCAGCGTAGTACGATAATCTTTGTTAGTGCGATCGTGTTTTGTATAGCTGCACTTTTTATCAGTCTTATTATTCAAAAAAACAGGACAAATCTCAGAAGAAAGGATACGGAGATTCTGTATCGGGATGAGCTGTTTCAAAAGCTTTCCATGAACGTGGATGATGTCTTTCTGATGCTGGATGCAAAAACATATCAGGCAGATTACGTCAGTCCAAATGTGGAAAAGCTGTTGGGGATTACGGTAGAACAGATTCATAAGGATATTTGTATTCTGGGAAAACTGCATTCAGAGAAACAGGAAGATCCGGAGAAAAATTATCTGGAGGAAATTCAGGTTCAGGAACAGAGAGAATGGGATTTTGAATATGTTCATCTGAAGACAGGGGAAAAACGCTGGTTCCATAATATTGCAATGGGCAGTGAGGTAAACGGGAAAAAGAAATATATCCTGGTTATGTCAGACCGGACCTCTGACCGGAAAATGAACCAGGCACTTTCTGAGGCTGTACGTGCTGCGGAGACAGCAAACAAGGCAAAGAGTTCGTTCCTTTCCAATATGTCTCACGATATCCGGACACCAATGAATGCGATTATCGGTTTTACGACACTGGCTGTAAGTAATATTGATGACAAGAAAAGAGTTCGGGATTATCTGGGCAAGATCCTTTCCTCCAGCAACCATCTGCTCTCATTGATCAATGACATACTGGATATGAGCCGGATTGAGAGCGGAAAGATCCATCTGGAAGAAACAGAGGTCAGTCTGTCGGATGTACTTCATGACCTGAAGACGATCATCAGTGGACAAATACATGCGAAGCAGCTGGAACTTTATATGGACGCCATGGATATTACGAATGAGGATGTCTATTGTGATAAGACGCGGCTGAACCAGGTGCTGCTGAATCTTTTGTCCAATGCAGTGAAGTTTACACCGGCAGGAGGAACCGTTTCTGTCCGGATCAGACAGTACCCGGGGACAGTAAAGGGCAGTGAATTGTATGAGATCCGGGTAAAGGATAACGGAATCGGCATGAGCCAGGAATTTGTACAGAAGATCTTTTCGCCCTTTGAGAGGGAACGTACTTCCACGGTCAGCAGGATCCAGGGTACAGGACTTGGCATGGCCATTACCAAGAATATTGTGAATATGATGGGCGGTACCATTGAGGTTTTGACAGAACAGGGAAAAGGCACCGAATTTATTGTTCGTCTGCCATTTCGGATTCAGTCTAAGCACCAACGGATAGAGAAGATCGCAGAACTGGAAGGACTTAAAGCATTAGTTGTAGACGACGATTTTAATACCTGTGACAGCGTGACAAAAATGCTTGTGAAGGTTGGAATGCGTTCGGAATGGACACTTTCCGGAAAGGAAGCTGTTCTTCGTGCACGACAGTCTATGGAAATGGGAGATGCATTCCATGCTTATATCATCGACTGGCGTTTGCCGGATATGAATGGCATTGAAGTTACCCGCCAGATCCGCAGCCTTGGAGATGATACGCCGATCATAATTCTGACAGCTTATGACTGGTCAGATATCGAAGTGGAAGCCAGAGCGGCCGGAGTGACTGCATTCTGTGCAAAACCAATGTTCATGTCAGATATCAGAGATACCTTGATGACTGCGATCGGCCAGAAACAGGCAGAGGCAGAGGATGCAATCCTTCCGGCAGCAGGTTCGGATTTCAGAGGCAGATATATACTGCTTGTGGAAGACAATGAACTGAACAGTGAAATTGCAGTGGAGATCCTCAATGAATATGGCTTCCTGGTTGACACTGCCGAAAATGGAGCAGAGGCAGTGGAAAAAGTTAAGAATTCAAAGCCAGGTAATTATGATCTGGTGCTGATGGATGTGCAGATGCCTGTAATGAATGGATATGAGGCCACGAAGCAGATCCGTGCTCTGGATAATCCGGCACTGGCGGGTATTACAATTCTTGCCATGACTGCCAATGCTTTTGATGAGGATAAAAAGAAAGCACTGGAATGCGGTATGGACGGATTCTTATCCAAGCCAATCGTGATTGAGGAATTGATTAGCATTCTGCAGAAGAATCTGGATTAGGGGTTCATGAAATCGTATATAGATAATATCTTGCCGGACTTCATTTTTGATGGAGTCCGGCTTTCTATATGTGCGCCTAGCGGCGCACGTTTCTAACGGGTTAAAGTCCCGAATCCACCCGGTAGTGGGAAGGATATAGCCGAAGGCAAGGGTGTCCATCGTGAGGTGGAAT
>ENA-ORRW01003923-ORRW01003923.1-human-gut-metagenome-genome-assembly--contig:-NODE-3923-length-10107-cov-2.390370_pt1 | contig 10107 bp, 8 predicted proteins | sample MGYA00242183_ERZ509150 | MGnify/ENA primary metagenome ERZ509150 (study PRJEB26280, sample SAMEA2338639) | human gut metagenome | biome: human gut; feature: human-associated habitat; material: faeces... | reverse complement strand
GATGCATAATAGACTGGACTTGCGATAACCAGTCCGTCTGCTTTCTCGAATTTCAAAGCCAGTTCGTTAACTACATCATCATAAACACATTTTTGCTTGGAAGCACATCCTCCACAGGCAACACATCCACGGACAGGTTTATTTCCAACAACTACTGTCTCTACTTCTACTCCATTTTCCTGAAAAATCTTTTCCATTTCTTTTAGTCCTACACTAGTATTTCCGTTTGCTCTTGGACTTCCATTAATTATAAGTACTCTTAATTTTTCTGCCATTATTTCTCCTCCTACAAACATTATTGTCTTATCTTCAAAGTTCTCAGATACTCTTTTTGTTCCGGCGTGATCCGATAGCTTTCGATTGCCTTCTGGATTGTCTTATTATGTGTCCATACGTCCATCTTCTGTTCTTCTAGAAATGGAAGAACCTGATCATACTTTTTGGCAAGTGCTGTTGCGAAATACCATGCCCTGGCCATATTTACATAATACTCTTCTGAACGGATTGCGGCAACCTTCCCCGGATATTCTAACTTAAATTCTTCTTCCAGATAATAGCGCATCAGCATATTGATTCCAAATCGGATCGTATATATATGCTCTGATTCCAGCCATCGATCTATCTTTTTGATATAAGAATTCAGATGATTCTTCACTGTTCTGACTGCCAGAAGATCACAGGTTGCCCAGTTATCTATATGGGGCAGAAAGCGCTCCAGTTCTTCTATACAGAGTTCATAATCTTTAATCTGCTCGATCAGAAGCCCATGCAAATTATTCTCTTCATAATATTGATGTGGCAGGATCTTAAGAAACTGCTTTGCCTCTTCTGTCTTCCCGAATTTCTTTGCATAAGTTCGAAGTACAGGAACTCTCACTCCTATCACTGATTCTTTCTCTACTGTTGGCATCAATTTTGCGTGAAAATCCCGATATTTTAGATCCTGCATTGCAAAAAGGTCCTGCTGCACTTTTGGTATTACTTCTTTTGGAGTCATCTTTATTCACCTGCTTTCTGTTAATTTGCAGTATAACACACACTTTATGCCACTGCAAGTATATATAGAACAAATGTTCTTCTGTATTTTATTTCTTTTTTTTGCTATACTTATCTACGTATAAAGTTGCTGCTCACACCCACTATGAACAGTAACTAAAAATTCTCTGACTCTTTTGCTGTTACTGCTCACACTATATATTACCAGCAACACAGATTCGTCAGAGAATATAAGGGAGATAAAAATATGCTGACAGTAATGAAATTTGGCGGAAGCTCCGTCGCAGATCTTGCACACATCCGCAATGTAGCACAGCGCTGCATCGAAAAACAGCAGGCCGGAAGCCAGGTCGTTGTCGTTCTCTCCGCGATGGGAAAAACGACGGACGGACTGATTGCAACCGCAAAACAGATTACGGAAAAACCGTCCCGCCGCGAGATGGATATGCTTCTTGCCACCGGTGAACAGGTTTCCGTTTCCCTGATGGCCATAACCATGATTCAGATGGGCATCAGTGCTGTTTCTTTAAATGCCTGGCAGGTACCGATGCACACGACCTCCGATTATCAGAACGCGCGCTTCAAACGGATCGACACCGAGCGCATCCGTAAAGAGCTGGATGACAACAAAATTGTCATTGTCACCGGCTTCCAGGGGATCAACAAATACGATGATATCACAACGCTCGGACGCGGCGGCTCCGATACGACTGCGGTTGCCCTCGCTGCAGAGCTGCACGCGGATGTCTGTGAAATCTACACGGATGTAGACGGCGTCTACACCGCAGATCCGCGGATTGTACCAAATGCGCGCAAGATGGAAGAGGTAACTTACGATGAAATGCTGGAGATGGCTTCGCTCGGCGCAAAAGTCCTTCACAGCAGATGCGTGGAAATCGCAAAAAAATACGGCGTGGAACTTCTGGTCTGCTCCAGTCTGAACCGGAATTCCGGAACGATGGTAAGGGAGAAAACCAAAATGGAAAAAATGTTAATCAGCGGCGTGGCTGCCGACAAAAATGTGGCAAAAATCCGTGTTGCAGGCCTTGGCAACGATCCGGAGAGCACGTTCCGCCTCTTAAATTTACTGGATCGGAACAATCTGAACATTGATGTCATGATCCAGTCACTCGGAAAGGACGGCACAAAGTCCGTTTCCTTTACCGTTGCAAAGCCGGATATGCTGCGCACGATCGATGTGCTGAACGACAATAAGGATTTGCTCGGCATCAAAAAACTGGATTATGACGAGAACGTGGCAAAGGTTTCCGTCATCGGAGCCGGTGTCCGCTCCCATTCAGGCGTGGCTGCCAAAATGTTCGGCGCGCTCGCCAATGCAGGAATCAATACCGAGATGGTTACCACCTCGGAAATCCGCATCACTGCCCTGATCGACGAAGCATACGCAGATCAGGCGATGCGTGCGATCCATGAGACATTCCTGGAGTAATGATCTGAAAAAAGGGGTTTGCCCCCTTTGATACCAGATCGCTACGTGCTTTGCACTCCAGCAATCATCAAAAACATTCGTAATCCGCTCATTTTTCTTCGAAAAATGGCTACTTACGTCTTATCAAAAAATCGTAAAAAAATCAGGAGGAAAACAATTATGTCTAACCCAATCGTTACAATTACTATGGAAAACGGCGATGTGATGAAAGCAGAGCTTTACCCGGAAATCGCGCCGAACACCGTAAACAACTTCATCAGTCTGGTAAAAAAAGGCTTCTATGACGGCCTGATCTTCCACCGCGTCATCCCGGGATTCATGATCCAGGGCGGAGATCCTGCAGGCACAGGCGCCGGCGGCCCGGATTACTGCATCAAGGGTGAGTTCTCCCAGAACGGATTTGAGAACAACCTCGCACACACCCCAGGCGTTCTCTCCATGGCACGTACCATGTTCCCGGACAGCGCAGGAAGCCAGTTCTTCATCATGCACAAAGCTGCTCCGCATCTGGACGGCGCATACGCTGCTTTCGGAAAAGTAACAGAAGGCCTGGAAGTCGTAGATAAAATCGCATCTGTCAACACCGACTACAGCGACAAACCGCTGCAGCCGCAGAGAATGGCTACCGTTACCGTTGAGACCTTCGGCGTCGAGTATCCGGAACCGGAGAAATGCTAAGGATGAACGATGAACTGATGTTAGTTGAACCGTCGGAGGAATACTTCGCCGAACTCGCCGCCTACCGGAACGATTTTCTGGAAAACAGCGATTCCATGGACGGCTGCGGACCGCTTCGCCGGTTTGATGATATGAAGGCGTATCTTGAAGATACCATGCGGTATACCAGAGAGGAGACTCTGCCGGAGGGCATGGTTCTCGCAACACAGTTTCTGTGCATCCGCAAATCAGACAACCGCCTTGTCGGCATGATTCAGGTGCGCCACTACCTGAACGATTTTCTGCGCACCTTGGGCGGCCATATCGGCTACTCCGTCCGCCCGTCGGAACGCAAAAAAGGCTATGCCTCCTGGATGCTGAAAAATGTGCAGCCGTACTGCAAAAGCCTCGGCCTTTCCGAAATTCTGGTCTGCTGCCTGGATACCAACGAAGGAAGCCGCAGAACGATCCTGAAAAATGGCGGCCGGTTCGACGGCACCGCTTATCGTGCCGATGAAAACAAAACACTGGAGCGTTACTGGATCACCCTGTGATTTTTCTTCCATTTCGCATGGCTCTGAATAGTTTCACAAATTTTTCTTGACATCCATGTCATTTCACTTTATAATTTGGAACTGCAAGCGAACAATTCTGTTCTTATGCAAAATATATGCCCCTGGTAAAAAACCGACGGACAGGCAGGGGTAGTTGCCGAGCGTGGTTAAGAGCCACATTATTGATTGCGTTAAAAGCGCAAATTTTATGAGTTGATTACTTTATAATCGATGCTCTACGACGAGCACATCATCTTATGAAACGGTCAATAAGAGTACGTGACTATATATTTCTGCATAGGAAAACAGGGGGAAGCCTGGATTTTTGTCCATCCCCTGAAGTTTGCACAATACGATCATGTATAAATTTCGATTTTTAGACAGATGATGCACGTCATCTGTCTTTTTTTCGTGCTTATAGCCAAAGATGAACCCAACACCATTTTCTGAAAAAGGAGAACCAAACAATGTCAAAAGTTATGATCATCGGATGCGGCGGTGTTGCATCCGTAGCCATTCACAAATGCTGCCAGAACAGTGAAGTATTTTCTGAAATTATGATTGCAAGCCGCACACTTTCCAAGTGCGATGCTTTAAAAGAAAAGCTGGCTCCGACCACAAAAACCATTATCACAACAGCAAAGGTGGATGCCGACTGCACAGAAGAATTAATCGCCTTAATCAAACAGTATCAGCCGGATGCCGTCTTAAACCTGGCACTTCCTTATCAGGATCTTACCATTATGGATGCCTGCCTTGCATGTAAGGTTCCTTACATTGATACTGCAAATTACGAAGCAGAAAATACGGATGATCCGGCATGGCGTGCAATCTACGAAAAGAGATGCGAAGAGCTTGGCTTTTCTGCTTACTTTGATTACTCCTGGCAGTGGGCCTATATGGACCGTTTCAAGGAAGCCGGCATCACCGGTCTTCTCGGAACCGGCTTTGACCCGGGCGTCACCAGTGTCTTTGCAGCCTATGCACAGAAACACTATTTCGACGAAATCCATACCATTGATATTCTGGACTGCAACGGCGGCGACCACGGATATCCGTTTGCAACCAACTTCAATCCGGAAATCAACCTCCGCGAGGTATCCGCTCCCGGCTCTTACTGGGAAAACGGCCACTGGGTAGAAATTCCGCCAATGTCGATCAAACGGGAATATAACTTCGATGAGGTAGGCGAGAAGGATATGTACCTTCTTCACCATGAAGAAATTGAGGCTCTTGCAAAAAATATCCCGGGCGTAAAAAGAATCCGCTTTTTCATGACCTTCGGCCAGAGCTATCTGACCCATATGAAATGTCTGGAAAATGTAGGACTTCTCTCCACCACTCCGATTACCTTCAACGGACAGCAGATCGTACCGATCCAGTTTTTAAAAGAGCTTCTCCCGGATCCTTCCACCCTTGGCCCGCGCACCGTGGGTAAAACCAACATCGGCTGTATTTTTACCGGTATCAAGGACGGAAAAGAAAGAAGCATTTACATTTACAATGTCTGTGACCACCAGGAATGCTACCGGGAAGTAGAGTCTCAGGCGATCTCCTACACCACCGGCGTTCCGGCCATGATCGGAACCATGATGGTCGTGAGCGGTCTCTGGAACAAGCCGGGTGTCTACACCACAGATGAATTCGATCCGGATCCGTATATGGAAGCACTCAACAAGTGGGGTCTTCCGTGGAAGGTCGTAGAAAATCCTGTTTTAGTAGATTAAGCCTATGTATAAGATAAACGAACTGCCAACTCCCTGTTTTGTCATTGATGAAGGCAAACTGGAAGAAAACTTAAAGATCCTGCACCAGGTAGAAGAACGCACCGGTGCAAAAATTCTGCTGGCTCAGAAATGCTTTTCCTGTTTTTCGGAATATCCGCTGATTGGAAAATATATCAGCGGAACGACTGCCAGCGGACTCTATGAGGCGCGGCTTGGCAAGGAAGAAATGGGGCTGGAGAATCATGTGTATTCTCCGGCCTACCGCCCGCAGGATATGGAAGAGCTCGCACAGATCTGCGATCACATTATTTTCAATTCAGAAAAGCAGCTCCGAACGTACCTCCCCGTACTTAAGGCTTCCGGAACCGCAAAAGCCGGACTTCGCATCAACCCGGAATGCTCCACGCAGGAAGGCCATGCGATTTATGATCCCTGTGCGCCCGGCTCCCGCATGGGCATCCGCGCCTGCGATTTTACAGACGAACTGGCCGATCTTGTGGACGGTCTTCATTTTCATACCCTCTGTGAACAGAATTCGGATGATCTGGAAACCACGCTGCGCGCCGTGGAAGAAAAATTCGGCAAGTGGCTTTTTAAAATGAACTGGCTCAACATGGGAGGCGGACATCATATCACCCGTGAGGATTACGATATCGAACGCCTGATTTCCTGTATCAACCGTATGAAAGAAACGTATGGTCTTCAGATTTACCTGGAGCCCGGGGAAGCAGTTGCCTTAAACGCAGGCTACAATGTCACGGAAGTTCTCGATATTGTTGAAAATAACGGAAAAATTTTAATTCTTGACACTTCCGCTGCCTGCCATATGCCGGATGTGCTTGAGATGCCGTACCGCCCTCCGCTCAAAGGCAGCGGACTGCCTGGGGAAAAGCCTTATACCTACCGCCTTTCCTGCAATACCTGCCTGGCGGGCGACGTAATCGGCGAATATTCCTTCGATTCCCAAATCCGGATCGGTGACAGACTGTATTTTGAAGATATGGCGATTTATTCGATGGTAAAAACCAATACCTTTAACGGAATCCCACTCCCTTCCATCGCGGTGATGGACAAAGCTGGAAACTGCCGAATGATAAAGGAGTTTGGATATGAAGATTTCAAAAACCGATTGTCTTAGAACCCCAAAAGCCGATGGCTTTTACATGCCGGGCGAATTTGAGCCCCACGAAGGCACGCTGATGATCTGGCCGTGGCGTCCCGGTTCCTGGAATTACGGGGCAAAAGCGGCAAGAGCGGCATTTGCAGAAATTGCAGAAGCAATTGCCGCTTATGAGCAGGTTTATCTCTTCGTCCGGCCACAGGATAAGGCATCTGCACAGGAACTGCTTTCCTCCGACCGGATTCATCTGATCGAAGCCCAAACAGAGGATGCCTGGGCAAGAGATACCGGCGCTACGTTTGTGGTCAACGATCAGGGCGGGCGAAGAGGCATTCAATGGGAATTCAACGCCTGGGGCGGCCAGTATGACGGTCTGTACTCCCACTTTGAACATGACCGTGAGGTTCCGGAACGAATCTGCAATTTTCTCGGAGATTCCTTCTATAATGCCCGCCCCTTTGTTCTGGAAGGCGGCTCCATCCATGTTGACGGGGAAGGAACCCTGCTTACGACCGAAGAATGTCTGCTGAGTCCAGGGCGCAATCCTTCTCTTACAAGAGCGGAAATTGAAGAAAAGCTGCGTCAGTATCTTTCGGTCGAGAAAATCATCTGGCTGCCTTTTGGTATTTACAACGATGAAACCAACGGCCATATCGATAATATGTGCTGCTTTGTAAAGCCAGGAGAAGTACTTCTTGCCTGGACAGAGGACGAAAACGATCCTCAGTATGCCAGAAGCAGGGCCGCTTTTGATCTTCTCTCCCATACCGTTGACGCGAAGGGACGAAGCTTTGTAATTCACAAGCTACCCATTCCAAAGCATCCCATCTGTATTACAGAAGAAGATCTTCTCGGCTATGATTTTGAAGCTGGCGAAGATCAGCGGGAAGCCGGGGAACGCCTTGCCGCCAGCTATATCAATTTTTATCTTGCCAATCACTGTGTCCTTCTTCCCCGTTTCGGCGATGAAAACGATACCGTGGCTGCAGAAATTCTCGGAAAATGCTTTCCGGATCGACGGATCCTCCCTGTCGATGCACGCGTCATTCTGACCGGCGGAGGCAACATTCACTGTATTACCCAGCAGATTCCGGCAAAGAAAAGAGGAAACAGATTATGAGAAATATAAAAATTGCCGCACTGCAGTTTTCATGCTGCAGCCAGGTACAGGAAAATATAGACAAAGCAGAGACCATGGTCCGTGAAGCCGCTTCCAACGGTGCCAATCTCATCCTTCTTCCTGAATTATTTGAAAGACCGTATTTTTGTCAGGAAAAGCGATACGATTATTATGATTATGCCCTGCCTTTGACAGAAAATCCCGCCATCCGGCGTTTTCAGGCCGTTGCCGGAGAACTTGGGGTCGTGATTCCGGTCAGCTTTTATGAAAGGGATGTTCAGCGCCTGTTTAATTCCATTGCCATGATCGATGCAGACGGATCCATTCTTGGTGTTTACCGCAAGACCCATATCCCGGACGATCATTTTTATCAGGAAAAATTCTATTTCACTCCGGGAGATACGGGATTCAAAGTCTTTGAAACACGTTTTGGAACCGTCGGCGTCGGCATCTGCTGGGACCAGTGGTTTCCGGAAACAGCACGATGTATGGCTGTTCAGGGAGCTGAAATCCTGCTCTATCCTACCGCGATCGGAAGTGAGCCGATCCTGAATGTAGACAGCAGCGGGCACTGGCGACGCGTCATGCAGGGACATGCTGCCGCAAATCTTATTCCGGTTGCTGCTGCAAACCGGATTGGTACCGAAACCGTAACGCCCTGTGAAGAAAATGGCGGCCAGTCCTCTTCTCTTACTTTCTACGGCTCTTCCTTTATTGCCGATGCAACCGGTGAACTTGTGGCATCTGCCGGAAGAGATACCGTGGAAATCCTGTACGCCTCCTTCGATCTGGATGCCCTGAGCGAAGAACGTTTTTCCTGGGGGCTTTTCCGTGACCGGCGGCCGGAAACTTATCGTATCATGACGAAACAGTAAAGCTCTGTCTCTTCCTGTTGTAACTCTTCCTACAGCGGTGCGCTGCATCACATATTCTAACTACAAAGGAGAACCGCTATGCAATATGGAGTTTTATGTCTGCTGCCGCCTGCGGCGATGCTGATTTTTGCATTAAAAACGAAAAAATCTTTCGAAGCTCTGATTTTCGGAACCCTGATTGCCTATCTCATCATGTACAAAGCGGCTTTTATCGGACCCTGGTGTGATCTGCTGCTTTCGGAGATCAGCAACGCAGATAACCAGTATATTCTTCTTCTCTGCGGACTGTTCGGAGGCTTCATCTTCCTGCTCCGCGAGGCAAAAGGAACACTTGGTTTTTCCAACCTGTTAAGCCGCTTCTGTAAAAATGAACGGATCACCATGATGATGTCGGTATTTCTCGGAATCATTATTTTTGTCGATGATTATCTCAACATCATGACCGTTGGAACCTGTATGAAGGATGTCTGTGATAAACGAAAAGTCCCACGCCAGGCGCTTGCCTATATCATTGACTCAACCGGTGCACCTGTCTGCGCACTGATTCCCTTTTCCACCTGGGTAGTTTTTTATTCCGGTGTTTTTATTCAGGAACCGGACATTCTCAATATGGGCTTTTCCACCGGTATGAGTGTTTACTTAAAAGTGCTTCCTTATATGTTTTATCCCATGGCTGCACTTCTGGTTGTCATTCTGTTTGCCTGCAAACTGATGCCAAAGCTCGGAAAAATGAAAGATGCCTATACCGATCTGGAAAAGAAAGAGCAGACACCGGAGCATCCAAAAATGCACAATGCCCCTTCCGTTGACATTGCCATGGCCGGAATGAGCGTTGATTACCCGCCCGAAAATACCAATGCCGGAAATATACTGGATTTTCTGATCCCCATCGGAATTCTGATCGGTGTGACAGTAGCCACACAGGATATGATGCAGGCGATTATTCTTGCTCTTGCTTCCTGTATGATTCTTTATCTTCCGCGGAAAAAAATGACCTTTACGCGGTACGTGGAACTGTTCTTTGCCGGCTTTGCAGATATTCTTCCGGTTCTCGCCATTCTTCTTGCATCCTTTATGATCAAGACTGCCTGCGGCGAAATGGGACTCTCGGAATACGTCATCAACCTGTGTGTTCCGTATATGAATGCCAAAACACTGGCAGCTATTATTTTTGTTGTCATTGCAGTTCTGACCTTTGTCACCAGCTCTTTCTGGGGAATTGAGGCCGTAGCCGTTTCCATCGTTGTTCCGCTTGCCAGCGCCCTTGATGCTAATGTACTTCTGGCGCTTGGCGCTGTCGTATCCGGCGGTGTTTTCGGAAGCCATGCATGCTTCTATTCCGACGCAACGGTTCTTTCCTCCGCGACCTGCGAGATTGACAATATGTCACATGCCGTGTCGCAGTTTCCTTACGTCCTGATCAGTGCTGCTCTCGCCGTAGCGGGATTTTTAATCTGCGGAATTTTTGCTCTTTAAAAACACGTTCTAAAAGTCAAGCGGATATTCGCAATCCGCTTCGCTACTTGCTCATAACCGAATAGCTGCTCCGCAGCTTATCAGAAGGAGCTTGCACTCCTCCTGATACAAGCAAGTCCCCACCCACTGCTT
>ENA-ORRW01003903-ORRW01003903.1-human-gut-metagenome-genome-assembly--contig:-NODE-3903-length-10151-cov-3.011193_pt1 | contig 10151 bp, 6 predicted proteins | sample MGYA00242183_ERZ509150 | MGnify/ENA primary metagenome ERZ509150 (study PRJEB26280, sample SAMEA2338639) | human gut metagenome | biome: human gut; feature: human-associated habitat; material: faeces... | reverse complement strand
GCGGGCTTGTAGATCCAGATTTCGGCCGACGAGGTGTTGGTCAAGGTTCCGGGTTTGCGCTCGTATTCGTCACCCGTCACACCGTTCGAAGTCGGAGCCGTCGTATTGTCCCACAGTTTGATGTGATAGTCCTGCGCAGATACGGACACCGCCGCGAAGAGCAGCGTCGCAAGAATCGTCAATCGTTTCATTTGCTTTCGTTCTATGAATTATTAGTAGTTATGTAATAAATCGTCGAGTTTCATTCTTCGTTTTCTCGCCTCGGCATAACCTGCAAGCAGCTTCTGCCCTCGCTTACGAAAACGTTGAATTTCTTCTTCATTTTCTTCGCTCGGCATAACCTGCGGGCAACTTCTGCGCTCGCTTACGAAAATGTTTCGTTTGACCCGATAAAGATAAGAATTATTCCCGAATCTTTTTCGTTTCCGGACGAAAAAAACGGGAAAAGGCATTCGGCAGTTTGTAAATCCACTCGATAAAACCTATCTTTGCCGGTAATAAATTCCGGTCCGGACGACCCGAACGGCCCGACGGAGGGATTCGCCTCCGCCCCGTCTGCGTCGATACCGGCCGGACACGAACCCCAAACGCACCGCCGATGAAACGCACTCTTCTCACACTGGCAGCCGCGCTTTTCCTGCTGCCCGCATCCGCACAGCAAGTCCCCGAATGGCTCAAAGAGGGGATTCTCTACCACATCTACCCCTCCTCCTTCAAAGACAGCGACGGCGACGGCATCGGTGATCTGGAAGGCATCCGCTCCAAACTGCCCTACGTCAAAAGCCTGGGCGCGAACACCATTTGGCTCAGCCCCGTCTTCCGGAGCGAATTCGAGGACGGCGGTTACGACATCACCGATTTCTACCGGATCGACCCGCGTTTCGGCACCAATTCCCAGTTGGTGCAGCTCGTCCGCGAGGCCCACGACCTGGGCATCCGCGTCTGTCTGGATCTCGTGGCGGGCCACACGTCGGACAAACATCCGTGGTTCCGTCAGTCGTCCGAAGCCGATCCGGAACTGCCGCATATCCGCCTGCGCACGTTCGTCAACAACGTGGTCGACGGCTTCGCCTCCTCGCAGGAAGGCATCGACCAGCTCCGCATTTTCGACCGCAGGGAGTTCGTGAACGCCCTGTTCGGCCACGAAACGAAATAAAACGCCCCACGCCTGTGAAACCAATCCTCTGGGGCTTATTGCTCGCTCTGGGATGCAGCCTTCCGGGAAAAGCCCAGCAACCGGCCGCGGCAGACAGTTGCCGCATGCAGGCCGACGAACAGGCCGGCACTTCCGCCATGGCAGCACCGACAGCCGGCGACCCCTTCGCGCAGGATTCTGTATGGCAGGAAGCGACGGCCGGGATTCGTGGAACGAAGCGACCAAGGAAAAGCGCTATACGGAGGCATACGACGCATTGAATTCCGCCCTGAAGAAAACCCCGGCAACGCCCCACGCGCTGTCGGACGCTTTGTGGATCGCCCGGGAACTCGGACGGACCAACGAAGAGGTGCAACGGCTCGAATGGCGGCTTTACGCCCTGCTGACATGGATAAGCCTGCTCGGGGAGGGGAGCGAACAGTACCCGGCTGTCGTGGTCAACGTCCGCGACGAATATACCTTCATGTACGATTACATGGGAGTCCGGAAAGTTCTGGGGCAACAACTCATCCGCAAAGACGACGGCATCCCCTACGACAAGATCGACATAGAACCGCTGGACACATCCGACTCCAAAATCTCGGAGGTTTGGTTCGATGTCAGCTACCCGTTCACCATGCTGGCTTCCCCCGGGCATTGGGCGAAAAAACTCACGGGCGAAACACTCACAAAGGACACCGCCCCAGAAAACGAACCCGGCGTCCCGTCCCCGGGAGAATAGCTGGGAACGGGATAGCAACCGCCCCCGATTCCGCCGGGATAACGGACAACATACAGTAACAATATAAGTATCAGGCGACAGGCTCCGAAATCGGAGCCTGTCGCCTTTTTTGTGTCCGGTTCATCCGGATCACCCGTACGCGGAAGTCAATTATACGCAATCTGAGGATTCAAATACGCAAACCACGCCCAGCAAGAATTTCGATATACATAATTTTGAATATCGAATTTCCACATATTACAAATCGACGACAAACACCCGTGATTATTTAAAATATTTTAATAAATCAAGCCAACCTATTCGGTGCAAACCGAGCCTCTATACTTATATAATACTAATATTAACCTTAACTCTATGAAAATGAATTTGACTACTTCGGAGAAGAACAGGGGCATCGTCCGCTTTCTTCTGATGAGTATGCTGCTGTGCCTGCTCATTCATCCGGCCCAAGCGCAAGACCGCGTCACGGTCACAGGGCGTCTGACCGACACCAGCCACGCACCGCTCATCGGCGCTTCGGTCATAGAACAAGGGACGACCAACGGCGTCACGACCGACGCGGAGGGCAATTACCAGATCTCCGTAAGCGGCAACGCGACCCTGGGCTTCTCGTTCATCGGCTACAAACCCCAGAACGTCGCAGTCATGAACCGCACCGCGATCGACGTCACGCTGGAGGAGGATGCCACGATGATCGGCGAAGTCGTAGCCATCGGCTACGGCTCGCAGCGTAAGGAAGACCTCTCGATGGCCGTGACGACCGTCAAGCTCGACGAAGCGGCCAAAAGCCGCGCCTCGAACCTGGCGACCATCCTCCAGGGCCGTATGCCCGGCGTCACCGTACAGCAGACCGGTGACCCGATGAAACCCGCCTCGTTCACGATCCGCGGCCGTGGATCGAAAGGCAACGACGACGACCCGACCTCGGGCGACGGCGTACTTGTCGTCGTGGACGGCGTGCCCAACGCCCCCTACATGATGGAGGACGTCGAAACGATCACCGTACTCAAGGATGCCGCCTCGGCGGCAATCTACGGAGCGTCGGTAGGTTCGAGCGGTGTCATCCTCATCACGACGAAGAAGGCCCAGAGCGGCAAGCTCCGCGTAGACGTGAATGTCTCGCTCGGTTTCGAGAAAGTGACCAACCTGCCGAACATGCTCACGGCGGAACAATACAACGAAGTGTGGGCAAGAACCGTGGAGAACAATCCCGGCAGCCAGCTTCCCAGCGCCGCCAACCCCGAGGTATATCCCTGGGGCAACGTTACCCGCACCGACTGGCTGGATGAGATTTTTCAGACCGGTTTCACGCAGCACTACGCCGCAACGATCTCGGGCGGCAGCGAGAAGGTACAGTCCATCTTCTCGGTATCCTACGACAAGAAGGACGGCGTGCTGCTCAACACCTACAGCGAGAGTTTCAACGGCAAATTGCAGACCGACTTCAAACTCACCAACTGGCTCAAGATTTCGGAGCGTGCGTCGTTCGTGGTATCCAACGGGCAGGGCAACGTGGACACCAGCCACCAGGGCCCGATCATGGGTGCCATATGGTACCCGCGCGCGGCTTCGGTCTACGAGATGAACGAGGACGGGACATACGCCCGCGACGAGAAGGGCAACCGCTATTACGGCGGTACGAGCCCCGAGTGGGCGGACGTGAACGGCACGCCGATGCTCTACAACCCGGTAGCATACCTCGAAAGGATGCACCGCAAATACCCCGAGCATAAGATCTTCTCGACGACCTCGATCGAAATCAAGCCGATCTCGTCGCTGACGATCAAGTCCGACTTCACCATCGACCTGCGCAACAAAGAGTCCGACGAGTTCTACCCCACCATGACGGAGAAAGGCCTGCGGCGCGACATCAACTACCGCGAACAGTTCTTCGACCGGGACAACCACTGGCTCTCGGAGACGATCGCGACCTATGCACAGGTATTCGGCCGGCACCACATCAGCGCGATGGCGGGCTTCACGGCCGATTTCAAGAGGCTGCACAGCCGGGAAGTCTATTCGAGAGGGTATCCCGACAACGATATCAACAGTTCGATTTGGGATCAGGCCAATGACTGGACTTCGAACACGCCCAAGGAGAGCAAATACGAACAAACCATGGTGTCGTTCCTGGCCCGCCTGGGTTATTCGTTCGACGACCGCTATTTCCTGGTGGGCAGCGTGCGCCGCGACGCCTCTTCGAAGCTGCCTGCGAGCAAGAACTACGACTGGTTCCCCTCGGTATCGGGATCGTGGAAACTCTCGTCCGAAAAATTCTTCCGGAATGCAGGCCTCGACAAGGTTTTCGACCTGGTCAAGTTCCGCGCAGGCTGGGGCCGCATCGGTAATGTCGACCTCTATCCGAACAACGTCGCCACCGTCGAGCTCCTGAACTACCAATACCCGATCATCTTCGGCCAGAACCTCGACCAGTTGCTCCAGGGAACCTACCTCAACACGATTCCCAATTATTCCGCCCGCTGGGAAACCACCGAGCAGACCAGCGCGGGCCTCGACCTGACGATGTTCAAGAACAAACTGAACATCAGCGTGGACTACTACCACAAGGTAACCAAAGACCTGATCGACTACATTCCCACCCCCGAACAGATCGGTGTGGCGGATCCTCCCATGGGCAATATGGGCAACGTACTGAACAAAGGCTGGGAGTTCTCGGTGAACTACAACGGCAGTGCGGCACAGGGCAAGCTGACCTACAACGTCTGGGGCAACTTCTCGACGAACAAGGGTTACGTACGCGAATACGGGGTACGCCAGGGCGCCGTGATGCACACCTCGCCCAACCTGAACAGCAACCCGATCCTCTACTCCGACGCAGGGCAACCCTGGTATTCGTTCATGGTCTACCGCACGGCAGGCATCTTCCGTTCGCAGGACGAAATCAACAAGTACATCTACAAGAACCCCGAAACCGGCGAGGCGAAACTGCTGATGCCCGACGCGAAGGTCGGCGACCTGATCTTCATCGACACCAACAACGACGGCGTGATCAACGACGACGACAAGACCTTCGCAGGTTCCTACACCCCCAAGAACACCTTCTCGTTCGGAGGCTCGCTCAACTGGAAAGGCTTCGACTTCAGCTTCTTCTTCCAGGGCGTGACCGGCAACAAGGTCTACAACGGCCTCAAGCAGATGGCCATGAACGGCCGCAACGACTACGGCAACCTCATTTCCGACGTATACAACAGCTGGGACTTCAACCCCCAGGGGAGCAAATACCCCCGCCTGGGCCTGGTAACGGGCAGCGATACGAACGGTAACTACAGCAAATTCTCCGACATATTCCTCGAGGACGGCGACTACCTGCGCCTGAAAAACATCACGCTGGGTTACCCGCTCCCCAAGAGCGTCAGCCGCTTCGTCGGAATGGAGAACGGTTCGCTGCGCGTCTACATAAGCGTCGACAACGTATGCACGATCACCGGTTATTCGGGCGTCGATCCCGAGGTCGGCAACTACGGTATCGACCGCGGTGTTTACCCCGTATCGCGTTTCTTCAATTTCGGTGTGAACATTAATTTCTAACCAACACAAACTACAATAGCGATGAAAAAGATATTGATAATAGCCAGCCTCGCCCTTTGCTGTTCCCTTTTGGCGAGCTGCGAAGACTTCCTCGACACCAAGAAATACGGAGCCAAGACCGACTGGGAGACCCAGGAAGACGTAGAGAAAGCACTCGTCGCCCTCTTCTCCTTCAACACGAACGACTCCGAGGGCGTCACCGGCCGCGGCATCACGTGGTTCGAATGCTGCAGCGACGACATGACCGTAGGCCGTCCCCAGGGCGAAGCCGAAGACATCCGCAACTTCCGCATGTCGCCCAGCAACGGCCGCGACGTGAAGAACAACTGGAAGATCATGTACGAGGTCAACGCCAAGGCCAACAACATCATCAAGGTCGTCCCGACGATGAACCTCGACAACGCGTTCAAGACCAAAGCCACCGGCACCGCCTATTTCTTCCGCGGGTTCGCCATGCTGTGGCTCTCGCCCTACTACGGTGACAACGGCCCCAACGGCGGCATCCCGATCATCCTCGACACGACGGAGCCCGCAGCCATGGACAGCCCGCGCCCGGCCTCCGTATTGCAGAACTACGACCAGATCATCAGCGACCTGCGCGAAGCCGGCAAACGCCTGCCTCTCTTCTCGCAGCTCGCACCCGAAGAGTACGGCATGCCCCACAAGGCCGCAGCCTGGGCCCTCGCCGCACGCGCAGCCCTCTATGCCGCACAGTTCGACGCCAAATACTACGACACGGTCATCGAAATGTGCGACAAGGTGATGGGACTCACCGGCGCCGACAAGCGCGAACTGTTCGACGACGGCACGGACAAGGCCTTCGCCAACCTCTGGCGCAAGCAGCAGAATTTCGGCTGCGAATATATCTTCTCGCTGCTGGGCAACGCGGTCGACGGCCCGAAATTTCACGGCATGTCCTTCCAGAACGGCGGCTGGGGCCTGTACAACCACTGGGGTTATTTCCAGCCCACCCTTTCCCTGTGGAACGCATTCGAATCGGGCGACACCCGCCGCGACGCGACGATCATCTACCCCGGGCAGACGATCCGCTTCATGGGCCGGGACATCGTATTCGGCAGCAACTCCTATTCGATCTCCTCGGATACAGGCATGTCGTTCCGCAAATTCCTCTCCCCGTGGGAAGAGGCCGACTGCAAAGGCAAGGAGGTGAATTCCAACGGCGACAACGCCAGCAACACGCTCGGCACCTGCCTCATCCGCTTCGCCGACGTCCTGCTGATGAAAGCCGAGGCGCTGATCTGGAAGAACGGCGAAGGCGACGCCGAAGCCAAACAACTGCTCAACCGCATCCGCAAACGCGCCCGTCTCCCGGAGAACAGCCCGGCGACCAAAGCCGAGCTCAAGAACCAGCGCCGCTGCGAACTGGCGTTCGAGTTCATGCCGAGCCGCCACCTGGACATGGTTCGCTGGGGCGACGCCAAGGAGACCTACGCCAAACCCACGCAGCGCGTGAACTCGCACTGGGATTACGACCTGCAGCAGGTGGTCATCGACGCGCCGAGCAACTATGACAACGGGCGCACGTTCGATCCCGTCATCAACCAGGTTTTCCCGATCCCCGTAACGGCATTCAACGGCACGGTGAACCTGACCCAGAACCAAGGTTATTAGTAAACAACCAAGATCATTACCGAATATGAAACTGCTGAAACATATCATCCGTGCAGGTGCCTTATGCGGCCTGCTCCTTACGACGGCTGCGGCGAAGGCGCAAACCGTACAACTGAAAGTACTGGACTGGAACGTGCTGTCGTTCGAAATGACGGACAAGTCCAACCAGATCGACTTCATCGTCGACGAGTACGTCGACCTGATCAAGGCCCAGAATCCCGATATCGTCTGCATCAACGAGCTCGAGACCGGCACCAGCCGTATGGGCAAGGAGAAACTGACCGAACTGGCGTCCCGCCTGGACATGTACCCCTACTTCATCATGTCCTATCCCAAGGACGTAGGGTTCTACGGCAACGGCATCCTCTCGAAATACCCGATCGTAAGTTCCTTCTCCGCATTGCATCCCTACAAACATGCCAAAGGCGAGGGCAACTACCAGTGGAATACAGGCTATGAATATTATCTGTATGGTTATGACCAGCGAAGTATGGGCTACATCGACATTCTGGTACCGACCTCCGATTCGGACGGACAGATCGTGCGCATTATCTGTACGCATTTCGACCATTGCGGAATAGATCAGGTCATCCAACAGCAGGAACAAAATGTTGTAACACAAGCCGGGCTGAACAATCCCGAATACCCGACAATCCTGATGGGAGACTTGAACGTCGGATGGGGAACAAACGTGCTTCCTGAATTCAGAAATTTAGGCGACCACATCGGGGTGTCTTGGGTAGACCACATCTTTGCTTTCCCCAAAGGTCGATGGACGGGCCATGATTTCAAATCCCATTCCTGCCCTGCCGCCAATGGCAAGGCATCGCTCTCCGACCATGACCCGATCACAGCCACCTTGGTACTTAAATAGCAGTTCGTCGAATTCACAAAAGTCGAAAATATGAAAAACATACAAAAATATCTCTCAGCACTGCTCGCGCTCGCCATGGCAGCCCCGGTATTTACCGGTTGTTCGGACGATTACGAGTATTCGCTCAGTTCGGTGGTCGCCAAGCCGTCCGACAAGTTCAACGCCAGGATCCAGTTCGTCAGCCGCCTGAGCGACGGGGCGCTGATTACGGGCGATGCCGACTACACGGCTCTCAACAACTACATGGTCAACACGCTCAAAAGCCGCGAAGAGGCATGGCTCACGGTCTTCGACCGTTCGGACAACGCCAACCTGGACAAGGTGATGCAGATCTCGATCAACACCTACCGCTGGACGGCCTTCGCCTTCAACGGGCTGACCAACAGGACGACCTACAAGGGCAGCACGCTTTTCTTCAACCAGCCGACCCGCTCGGTCAAGGCCACGGCCTGCGGCAAAGGCTGCTACGTCACGGGCTTCTCCCCGCTGATGGAAGGTACGCGCACCGACAAGGATGAAAACGGCACCGTGACCGGCACCGTGGACATCGCCTACGACATCAATTTCCGCACGGTACGCTTCGAAACGAACGAGCAGATCAACGCCTTCGGCGGTGAAAACGGCGTCATGAACACGCTCAAGCGCGAAAATATGAACATGCTGATGATCGGCACGGTCAAGAACGACCTGCTCGGAGCGCTCGAATCGGCAGTACAGAATACGGACGGTTCATTCAAGGTCTACAACGTCGCGTCCGGAAGCGCGTATACGATCTTCATGCTCGCCGAAGAACGCTTCTGGGGCTTTACGGATGTTGCCCCGATATCGGTCGGAAACGGCATCGAGGCCTATACGATAAACGTCATGTGGTAAAGGTTGGTTTAATTTAGTTGGAAGGAGGATGCGGCTTCGGGGCCGCATCCTCTTTTTATGCACGGGAAACCGCCGCGGCTGGCGGCGATTCCGGGATTATTTCGTACTTTTGCAGCGGAAACCAGATACGGAATGAAAAAGATCAACGTCATAACGCTCGGTTGTTCGAAGAACACGGTCGACAGCGAGCACCTGATGGCACGGCTCGCGGCGGCAGGCTACGAAGTCCTTTTCGACAGCGACCGCACGGACGCCAAGGTCGTAGTCATCAACACCTGCGGGTTCATCGGCGACGCCAAACAGGAGTCGGTCGACATGATCCTGCGCGCGGCGGCCGCGAAAAACGCCGGCAAGATCGAGCGGCTGTTCGTCATCGGCTGCCTCTCGGAACGCTATGCCGACTCCCTGCGCGCCGAACTCCCCGAAGTGGACGGGTTCTTCGGCGCCCGCACATGGGACGGCATCGCCCGGGCGCTGGGAGCCGCCGAAGACCCGGCCCTGGCCACCGAACGGCACCTCTCGACGCCCAGGCACTATGCCTACCTGAAAATCTCGGAGGGTTGCAACTGGAAATGCGGCTACTGCGCCATCCCGCTCATCCGCGGCGGGCACGTTTCCGTGCCGATGGAGGAACTGGAGGAGGAGGCGCGCAAACTCGCGGCAGGAGGCGTGAAGGAACTGATCGTCATTGCGCAGGACACGACCTACTACGGGCTCGACCTCTACGGGAAGCGCCGCCTGGCCGAACTGCTGCGCCGCCTGTGCCGCATCGACGGTATCGGGTGGATACGCCTCCACTACGCCTACCCCACGGCATTCCCCGACGAGGTGATCGAAGCCATGACATCCGAGCCCAAGATCTGCAAATACCTCGACATCCCGTTCCAGCACATCTCCGACGCACAACTCTCGGCCATGCACCGCCACCACACCAAGGCCGAAGCCTATGCGCTGGTCGAAAAATTGCGGGGGGCGATCCCCGACCTGGCGCTGCGCACGACGCTGCTGGTCGGCTATCCCGGTGAAACGGAAGCGGATTTCGCAGAACTGGAACAGTTCGTACGGGACGTACGGTTCGAACGCCTCGGGGTCTTCGCCTATTCCGAGGAGGAGGGCACCTACTCGGCACAAGAACTCAAAGACGACGTCCCGGAGGAGGTCAAGCAGCAGCGCGTGGAACGCATCATGACGCTCCAGAACGACATCGCCCGCGAAAACAACCTGCGCCGCGTAGGCCGCACGGAACGGGTTCTGATCGATTCGCGGCAGGGCGACTACTATGTCGGACGGACGCAATACGACTCGCCCGAGGTAGATCCGGAAATATTGATTTCCAAGGATACTCC
>ENA-ORRW01003894-ORRW01003894.1-human-gut-metagenome-genome-assembly--contig:-NODE-3894-length-10175-cov-3.585771_pt1 | contig 10175 bp, 9 predicted proteins | sample MGYA00242183_ERZ509150 | MGnify/ENA primary metagenome ERZ509150 (study PRJEB26280, sample SAMEA2338639) | human gut metagenome | biome: human gut; feature: human-associated habitat; material: faeces... | reverse complement strand
CTTCCTTTCCGAAGGCGGAGGCAAGCCTGCTTTTTTGACAGTCTCGGGCGGACCCGGCGCATTTATCCGTTCAGCAGGGCCAGCTGATAGAAGGCCACGGCGCTGGCAGCGGCCACATTCAGGGAGTCCACCCCGTGGGACATGGGGATCTTCACCGTGTAGTCGCAGGAGGCGATGGTGGAGGAGGCCAGGCCGTCGCCTTCGGTGCCCAGGACCATGGCCAGCTTCGGCTCCGCCAGCAGGCGGGGATCGTTCAGGGCCAGGGAGTCCTCCCGCAGGGCCAGGGCCACGGTTCTGAAGCCCAGATCATGGAGCAGGTCCGGCCAGCTCTCCCCCTCCGGCAGATACGTCCAGGGCACCAGGAACACGTTGCCCATGCTGACCCGGGCGGCCCGGCGATACAGCGGGTCGCTGCCGGCGGCGGTCAGCAGCACCGCGTCCACATTCAGAGCGGCGGCGGAACGGAAGATGGCCCCGATGTTGGTGGGGTTCATGACGTTCTCCAGCACAGCGATGCGCCGGGCTCCGGCACAGACCTCCTCCACAGAGGGCAGCCGGGGCCGCCGCATGGCGCACAGCATCCCCCGGGTCAGGTGAAAGCCCGTCAGTTGGGTCAGCACCGGCAGCTCCGCCGCATACACCGGAATATCCGCCGGACAGCGTGCCAGCACCTCCGCGCCCTTGCCGGCGATATGCTTGCGCTCCATCAGGAACGACACCGGCGTGCACCCGGTGTCCAGAGCCCGGCCGATGACCAGAGGACTTTCCGCCACAAACAGGGCGTTATCCGGGTCCGCCCGGTTCACCAGCTGGTTTTCCGTCAGGCGGGCGTAGATATCCAGCTCCGGCGCGGAGAAATCGGTGATGTCAATGATCCGGGCCATGTTATCTGGCTTCCCGGGCCCGGCGGGCAGCCTCTTCGCGCTGGCGGCAGATCTCCGCCCAGCTGGGGATCTTCTTCAGCTCCTCGTCCAGATCCCTCAGAACGGTGGGAATGTCGATGTTCTGGGGACAGGCCCGGGTGCACTGGCCGCAGCCCACGCAGGCGGCGGGGCGCTTGTCCTCGGGCAGAGCCTCCACCCGCATACCCACGTTGGTGCAGGGAGAGAACTTCATCTCGTTATACACCTGCAGCAGCATGGGAATATTCAGTCCCATGGGACAGCCGTCGCAGCAGTAACGGCAGCCGGTGCAGGGCACCGCGCCGTACATGCCCTTGGCGATGTCCAGCAGAACCTTTTCCTCCTGCTCCGTCAGGGGGCGGCGCTCGGCAAAGGTGCGGACGTTGTCCTGCATCTGCTCCGGGGTGGTCATGCCGCTGAGGATCATCTGGACCCCCTCCACCCCCTGGAGGAAGCGGAAGGCCCAGGCGGCGACGGACTCCTCCGGGTGCAGGGCGCGAAGCCGCGCCTCATCCTCCGGCGTCAGGGACGCCAGGCGGCCGCCGCGGATGGGCTCCATGACCCAGATGGGAATGTTATAGCGGCGCAGCAGCTCGCACTTGGCCTTGGCGTCCTGCATGGTCCAGTCCAGATAGTTCAGCTGGATCTGGCAGAACTCCATGTCCTTGCCATACTGAGACAGGAAGCACTCCATCAGCTCCAGGCCGCCGTGGGTGGAGAAGCCCAGATGGCGGATGCGGCCCTTTTTCTTCTGCTCCAGGAAATAGTCGATGATGCCCCAGCGGGGGTCCGTATACGTCTCGATGGACTTTTCGTACACGTTATGCAGCAGGTAGAAGTCAAAGTAGTCCACGCCGCACTTTTCCAGCTGCTCCTCGAAAATGGCAGCGGGATCGTAGTGGCTGCTGAGCTGGTGACCGGGGTATTTGGTGGCCAGATAGAAGCTGCCGCGGTCGTAGTCCTTCAGCACACGGCCCATGACCCGCTCGGACATGCCGCCGTGATAGGGATAGGCGGTGTCGAAATAGTTGACGCCATGCTCCATGGCATAGCGGACCATGTCCGCCGTGGTCTTTTCGTCGATGTCCGCCGGGGTGCCGCCGGGAACCAGCGGCAGACGCATGGTGCCGAAGCCCAGCAGGGACAGCTTTTCGCCGTGAAAGTCGGTATAGATCATAGGGAGAGTCCTCCTCGTTCGGGATATAGGTGCTTTTATTATAGCACGGGTATCCCGGCTCCCGCAAGGCGGATTTTCCGGTTTATTGCAGCTCCAGCACGGAGGAGATCAGGCGGCGGGTATAACGGTCCCGGCGGTGACCTCTACCGCATCGTCCGCGCCCATCAGCGCCCGCAGCAGCGTACTCTTGCCGCAGCCGCTCTCCCCCGCCACGCACAGGATCTCCCCCGGGGCCAGGGCAAAGGAAATGTCCCGCAGAACGGTGTGTCCCCGGTACCCGGCGCACAGGCCCTGCACGGACAGAATCGGTGTTTGCTCCGTCATACGCGCTCCTCCACCGCCGCACAGTCCCGGACGCAGTCGCCCAGGCGGTTGAGCAGCATCACCGTGAGCACCGTGGCCGCCGCCGGGGCCAGCACCGGCCACGGGTTCAGCTGGATATAGGCTCGGGCCTGGTTGATCATGCTGCCCCACTCGGCCTGCGGCTCCTGGACCCCGATGCCCAGAAAGGACAGTCCCGCTATGTCCACCAGCGCAGTGCCCAGCTGCGTGGCGGCGGTGACCGCCAGAGGGCCGATGAGCTGGGGCAGCATATATTTCAGCAGGATGGTGCCCCCGCACAAGCCCGGTGGGGGGATATTTTTTCAGGAAAAGCGGGCGCAAAAAAATTGGGTGTTCCTGAAAAACACCCAATTTTTTCATGTGCGCTTCATCCGCTGGCCGATGGTGCTGCCGCCGGACTGGTGCATCCGGGCGATAAACGCCTGGATCTGGTCCGACGCCTCCGCCACCTGGCGGCCAAACTCCGCCGAGGACATGCGCATGACCCCCGTCCGCACCGCCGACAGCTGGATCAGCCCGTCGGAGGTCACCACCCGGACGTGGTCGTTTTTCCCCACCTGCTGCAAAAACCGCTCGATGTACATGTCGCCGGTCTCCCGCTCCTTGGTGTACACCACATGGATGCCGCGATAGTCGAACTTCTCCCCCAGGCTGCCGGGAACCTTGTAGCCGTCGAACACCAGAACCACCTGGGTGTGGGTAAAGGCAGCCCAGCCGCAGAGGGTGTCCATCAGCCGCTCCCGGGCGGCGGACAGGTCCCGGTCCGCCAGGGCGTGGAGCTCGTCCCAGTCGAAGATGACGTTGTACCCGTCCACCACATAGTACCGCTGGCCGATCTCCCGCAGGCCGGTGTCCGGCAGCGTTTCCCGCTTTTCCGGAGCCCGGTACAGGGGGCGGCGGACGGGGCCGAACTCCCGGGCCATGATGGCCTCCAGCTCCGCGTCGTCCAGCCGGATGCACCGGCGGCGGGCCGGGGCTTCCTCATCCCGGGGCTTTTCCAGGCAGCCGGGCAGGTGCATGTATTCCGCCACCCTGTTCCACTTCACGGGGAACCCGCCGCCGTGGGCGCAGAACACGGAGTCGGGGGTGTTTTCCAGGTCCGCCTCCGGATCGTAGTCCGCGGCGGCGATCACGGCGTCGGAGTTGTGGCAGGGTCCGTACCCCGCCGGCTCCAGGGACAGGCGGCCCCGGCCGCCGGTATAGGAGGCCACCTCCTGGGCGTAATCGTCGAACTCCGTCACCGGGACCCGGCCCCGCAGCAGGGTCATGTCCCCGGCCTCCTCCGGAGCATCGAAGCTGCCGCTGCGCAGGCGCACATCACTGATGGCCCGGCCCAGCTGCTCCGGCGGCACCTCCAGCCGGAAGGCGTAGTACGGCTCCAGCAGGCGGCTCCGGGCCTGCATCAGCCCCTGGCGCACCGCCCGGTAGGTGGCCTGGCGGAAGTCGCCGCCTTCGGTATGCTTGATGTGGACCCGGCCGGACATCAACGTGATCTTCATATCCGTAACAGGGGAGCCGGTCAGGACTCCCAGGTGGGTCTTTTCCTGCAAATGGGTCATGATCAGCCGCTGCCAGCTCCGGTCCAGGTCGTCCTCGGGACAGCGGGTGGCCAGCACCAGGCCGCTGCCCTGGGGCAGGGGCTCCAGCAGCAGGTGGACCTCCGCATAGTGGCGCAGGGGCTCGTAGTGGCCCACGCCCTCCACCGGGGCGTCGATGGTCTCCTTGTATAGGACCCGGCCCCGGTCCAGCTCCACCTCCACGCCGAAGCGCTGGGCCACCAGGCTCCTGAGGATCTCCGCCTGGACGCGGCCCATCAGGGAGACGTGAAGCTCGCCGTCCCGGGCCGTAAAGCGCAGCTGGGGGTCCTCCTCCTCCAGCTGGCGCAGCTGAGGCAGCAGCACCCGGCTGTCGCAGTCCGGCGGCAGGGCCATCCGATAGCGCATCACCGGCTCCAGCACCGGGCGCACCGCCTCCTCACGCTCCCCCAGACCCTGGCCGCCCCAGGTAGCCGTGAGCCCCTGGACGGCGCATATGCCGCCGGCGGGAACCTGGTCCACAGGCCGGAACCGGCCTCCGGTGTAGATCCGCAGCTGGGCGGCCTTTTCCTGGCGGCCGCCGTAGGAAATGGCATCCCGGACCCGCAGGGTCCCGCCGGTGACCTTCAGGTGGGTCAGGCGCTTGCCCTGGGCGTCGTGGCTGATTTTGAACACCCGGGCGGAGAAGGCGGCGGGATAGGCCGGAGGCTCCACATACCGGACCAGGCCCTCCAGAAATTCGTCGATGCCCTCCAGCTTCAGTCCCGAGCCGAACCAGCAGGGAAACACCAGTCGCTGCCGCACCAGCTGCCGCACCAGCTCCTCCGGCACCATGCCGGTATCCAGATACGCCTCCAGAGCGTCCTCCCGGCAGGTGGCCAGCTGCTCCATCCGCCGGTCCCGGGCGGCGGGAGTGAAGTCGACGCACCCCTCCCCCAGTTCATGGCGAAGGCTCTCCATCAGGCAGTCCCGGTCGCGGCGGCCGAAGTCCATTTTCGTCACGAACAGAAACGTGGGCACCCGGTACAGCTCCAGCAGCCGCCACAGGGTGCGGGTGTGGGCCTGGACCCCGTCCACGCCGCTGATGACCAGGATGGCATAGTCCAGCACCGACAGGGTCCGCTCCATCTCGGCGGAAAAGTCCACATGGCCCGGGGTGTCCAGCAGCGTCACCTCCATGTCCCCCAGGGGCAGCTCCGCCTGGCTGAGAAAAATGGTAATGCCCCGCTCCCGCTCCAGCAGATGGCTGTCCATGGCAGCACTGCCGTGGTCCACCCGGCCCAGCTTCCGCAGCTGACCGGTGCGGTAGAGCATGGCCTCGGCCAGGGTGGTCTTTCCCGCGTCCACATGGGCGGTGATGCCGATGACCACCCGGCGAGTCTCCTTGTTGTTCATCTCCATACGCGAAAACCTGCTTTGCTTCGTTTTCCTCTATTATGGCAGATGCGGCGGCGTTGTTCAAGGCCGGATTTTTCCTTGCCCGGCCGGCAGATTCGTGCTATGATGGGAGAAACTTTGCGCCGTGGGAGGATACCGTCATGAATCAGAGGGAGCTAAACGAGCTGCGGCGGCGGTTCAAGCCGGACCGCACCGCCATCAGCAAGGTATACGGCTGCTATGTCAGCAGCAGCCGCCAGATCATCTCCTATGTAGACGCCCCCCTGGGGCTGCTGTCCCAGGAGGAGCAGGAGATGTACCTGAATCTGCTGAAAAAGAGTCTGTCCGGCGCCCTGGGCCGGAACCTGATCGACATTGAGTTCTCCACCCGGCAGGTGGCGGACAGCGATGAGCACCGGCTGCTCCAGACCCTGCGGCAGACGGAGCTCCAGGACCCCAATGCCCGGGAAAGCCTGTACCGCCGGATCATCGACGCCATCGACATGGGCGAGAGCAGCTATCTCATCCTCCTGGCCGCCGACACCTACGACGTGCCTCACCGCAGCCGGGACGATCAGGAGGTGCCCGACGGGTCGGACACGGTGTTCCGGTATTTCGTATGCGCCATCTGCCCGGTGAAGGACCCCACCCTGGCTTTGCAGTACAGCGACCAGGACAAGGAGTTCCGGGGCAGCTCCACCGGACACATTGCCCTGCCCCCGGTCCTGGGGTTCCTGTTCCCGGCCTTTGACGACCGGTCCGCCAATATCTACAACGCCCTGTTTTACAGCAAGGACACTGCTCAGCTGCACCAGGAGGTCATCGACGCGGTATTCTGTATCCAGAATGCCCCCATGTCGCCTCAGGAGCAGCAGAATGTGTTCACCTCCGCTCTGACGGAGACGCTGGAGAAGGATTGCAGCTACGACGTGGTGCAGGCGGTCCATGAGCAGCTGCGGGGCCGCATCCAGGAGCATAAGGACAGCCGGGACCCGGAGCCGCTGACCCTGTCTGTCCGGGAGGTAGGCGACGTGCTTACCGGCAGCGGTGTACCGGAGGAAAAGGCGGAGGCCTTCCAGGAGGCCTGCCGCAAGCAGTACGGCCAGGACGCCGCCCTGAACCCCCGGAACATCATCGAGGCCGGCAAATTCCAGATCGCCACCCCGGAGGTGAAGATCACCGTGCCGCCGGAGTACAGCTATATGGTGGAGACCCGGATCATCGACGGGCGGCGCTTCATCCTCATCCCCGCCGACGACGGCGTGGAGGTCAACGGCATCCCCGTCACCATCCCCAATCCCCAGGCGTGACACGCGCCCCATACGCATAAAAATGCGTATGGGGCGATTTTTTGTATTTTTATCCAAATAATGCTTGACATGGCTGAAATGATGTGGTAGTATCTTTATCCGTAATCGCGTTTGGTTTTCAATTTTTATTCACTGAAAGGGCATTTATATGACTATGTATACCATTCTCCGACGACGACCATGTATGTGACCCTGACCCTGTACAAACAACATACATAAAAGAAACGGAGATATTGATATGAAATATTTTACCAAATTCCTGTGCCTATTTTTGGGCGCGGCGATGATGCTGACTATGGCTGCCTGCGGCAGCAAAAGCGGTACCGATGCAAACGCCGGGGCAGACGGCGAAAAGAAGCAGCTGGTGGTGGCCACCAGCCCGGACTTCCCGCCCTTTGAGTTCCTGGATGGCAGCCAGGTCGTGGGTATCGAGCCCGCACTGATGCAGGCCATTGCCGACAAGCTGGGCATGGAGCTGGTGTGGGAGCCGGTGGACTTCGATTCCATCATCCCCGGCATCCAGGCCGAACGCTATGACGTAGGTGCGGCGGGCATTACCATCACCCCGGACCGCCAGAAGAACTGCGACTTCAGCAACCCGTACTTCCTGGCCAACCAGGTCATCGTGGTGAACCCCGGCAGCGATATTCAGGGCAAGGCGGATCTGGCGGGCAAGACCATCGCCGTTCAGACCGGTACCACCGCCGAGGAATACTGCATGGACAACGGCTATTCCGTTCTGTCCTTCGCCTCCAACAACGACGCCCAGGCTGCCCTGACCAGCGGCAAGGCCGATGCCTGGGTGGTGGACAACGAGGCAGCCGCCAGGATGGCCGCGGACCAGAGCCTCACTGTGCTGGATGAGGCCATGACCAGTGAGCCCTATGCCTTTGCCTTCGCCAAGGGCAGCAGCCTGGTGGACCAGGTGAACACCGCCCTTCAGGAGCTGCTTCAGGACGGCACCGTGGAGAAGCTTTTCCAGGAGTACGACACCGTGTACGTGTCTCCCCTGAGCTGATGAGTATTTTTCAGCAAATCGGTCAGTTTTTTGCCCGCTGGCTGGCCCAGCTGGAGGCCACCTTCATCGAAAAGCAGCGTTATCTCCTGCTGGTGGACGGGCTGAAAAACACGCTGGTCATCACGCTGTGCGCTCTGGTCATCGGCGTGACCATCGGCGCCCTGGTGGCCATGATCAAATACTGCGGCCAGGGCAGCCGCCTGCTGCGGCCTCTGTGCTGGCTGTGCGACGTGTATACCACGGTGATCCGGGGCATTCCGGTGGTGGTGCAGCTGCTGATCTTCTACTTTCTGATCCTGAAGTCCTCCGACGGGCTGGTGGTGGGCATTGTCACCTTCGGCATCAACTCCGGCGCATATGTGGCGGAGCTGATGCGCAGCGGCATTGCCGCCGTGGATCCGGGACAGATGGAGGCCGGACGCAGCCTGGGCCTGTCCCGGCTGCAAGCCGCCTGGCACATTGTGCTGCCCCAGGCCATGAAGAACATTCTTCCGGCCATCGGCAACGAGATGATCGCCCTGCTGAAGGAGACCGCCGTGGCGGGTTATGTGGCGGTCCAGGACCTGACCCGGGCCGGGAACCTGATCCGCAACAACACCTACGACGCCTTCAATCCCCTGCTGCTGGTGGCGGTGGTGTATCTGCTGCTGGTCATCGGCATGACGCAGCTGCTGGGGCTGCTGGAAAGGAGGCTGCGCAGAAGTGATCAGCGTTAAGGATCTGCATAAGAGCTTCGGCGGCGTCACCGTGCTGGACGGCATCTCCACCCAGGTGGAGCGGGGCGACGTGGTGTGCATCATCGGCCCCTCCGGCAGCGGCAAATCCACGTTTCTGCGCTGCCTGAACCGGCTGGAGACTCCGGACAGCGGCCAGATCCTCCTGGACGGCGTGGACCTGATGGACCCCCGGACGGACCTGGACCGGCAGCGGATGAAAATGGGCATGGTGTTCCAGCAGTTCAACCTGTTTCCCCACATGACGGTGCTGAAAAACCTGACCATGGCTCCGATGCTGTTGAAAAAGGAGTCCCAGCAGACGGCGGAGCAGCGGGCCATGACGCTGCTGGACCGGGTGGGCCTTGCCGACCGGGCGGGAGAATATCCGGCCCGGCTCTCCGGCGGACAGAAGCAGCGCATCGCCATCGTCCGTGCCCTGTGTATGGAGCCGGAGGTGCTGCTGTTTGACGAGCCGACCTCCGCCCTGGACCCGGAAATGGTGGGCGAGGTGCTGGATGTGATGAAGGAGCTGGCCCAGAGCGGCATGACCATGGTGGTGGTCACCCATGAGATGGGCTTTGCCCGGGAGGTGGCCAGCCGGGTGCTGTTTATGGATCAGGGCGTCATCATGGAGGAAAACCGCCCCGGCGCCCTGTTTGAAAACCCCCAGTCTCCCCGCCTGCGGAGCTTCCTGTCCAAGGTGCTGTAAAAACGTCCCGCACTCCGGCGCATCTGTGCCGGAGTGCGGGACATTTTTTATGCATTGTATTCTCTCACTGCCCCAGGATCGTCTCGGCGAAGCCCCTGCCGAACAGGCGGGCAGCCTGCAGAGCCTCCTCCAGGGAGTTCCCGGCGGCCCCTACCTCCACCAGCAGACTGCCGGGAGCGGCGAACTGGTTATAGCGGTAGTTCAGCAGGGTGATGGGCCGCATCAGGGTGGGCGACTGGGTCTCCAGCTTCTCCTGCACGGCGATGGCCAGGCGCAGATTATCCTGCCAGCCGTCGTGGGCCACGCCCATGATCAGGCTCACCTGGGCGACAGAGGGGTCCTCCGCCGTCACCAGCTTATACTGGGTGCCGTTGGCATCCTGCACCGCGTCCCGGTGCAGGTCCAGCACATAGACGATGGAGGGATACTTGGCCAGATAACTCCGGATCGACGCCAGGCTGTTTTCATAGGCGTCGTTGTAGGACTGGCCGTCGTGGAGGGTCCGGTCGTGGACCACGGAAATGCCGTAGGCCGACAGAGCCGCCGCCAGCTCATCTCCCACCCGCACCATGTTGCAGGAGCAGTCCGCCGTGCGGAAGGTGCCGGAGGGCACATACTCCCGGCCCGGCGGCATGGTGTATGCCTCGCTGGCGTGGCTGTGGACAATGAGCACCTGAGGCCCCTGCCGGGGGCAGGCCACGAACTGGCGGTCCCCCAGCACCGCCGGGTCCAGGGTGCGGCTGGACTTGTTCTTGATGTACACCCCGTTGATGATGCTGTAGCCGTCGGTGGAGCGGGGGTCCACCGTCTGGGCCGGGACGCCGTTGTCTGCCCCAGGCTGGGGATCCTGTTTCTCCGGCGGAGCGGGCGCGGGGGTCTCCGGCGTCGCCGGCTGGTCCGGGTCCTCCGGCTGGGGAGCCGCATCCCGGACAGCCAGGGTCCGGCCTGCCAGCAGCACCGGCGACTGGCCCAGGGCCAGCACCGTGGGGGCGGACAGACCGTCCAGCCCCAGAATGTCCCCCAGCTCCCAGCGCAGCAGTCCCCGGGATACATTGGGGCGGCGGGACACGGACTGCCACAGTGCGGCGG
>ENA-ORRW01003893-ORRW01003893.1-human-gut-metagenome-genome-assembly--contig:-NODE-3893-length-10177-cov-3.899032_pt1 | contig 10177 bp, 7 predicted proteins | sample MGYA00242183_ERZ509150 | MGnify/ENA primary metagenome ERZ509150 (study PRJEB26280, sample SAMEA2338639) | human gut metagenome | biome: human gut; feature: human-associated habitat; material: faeces... | reverse complement strand
ACCTAACACCGTGTAAATCCACGGCGGCATATAGGAGGATTGCCGCCGTGTCTATTTTTGCCTTTTTTCACAGTACCCATGATCTTCACCAGCTAAAAAAAGCGTAGCTCCCCCTCCGGGACAGTCTGGTTATGAATGTGAAATTAAACAGTACATAAATGAATATATAACTTCATGCGTCTGTGCGGCTTTGTGTCGCCCAGGCGCTTTTTTGTACTTCGAGACAAATTGTCCCGAGGTACGAGGCGGCTCCCCAGGATGCCGCTCCCCGCCGAGCCCCGTTTCGGTCACTCATCCACCCAACACCGAAACGGAGGTTTATTTATGACTACAATCAATCTGAAGGATTTTTATTATTGGTACACACAGGATCAGTTTATCGAGGTTTCTGACGAGGTAGCCGAAGTGTTTGTGTCCGATGCCCGGCACGAAATGGCCTACCAGCGGCGGCTCTCCCGGCATAAGGCGCAGTATTCTCTGGACTGCGATGACGGGATCGAATATTCCGCCTGCCTGCATGAGCCAACGCCCCAGGAGCTTCTGGAGCGCATGGAGCTGTTCATCCGTCTGTGGAACGCACTCAATTCTTTGCCGGAGATCCAGGGGCGCAGGATTGATGCCCACATCATTCTTGGAAAGAGCATCAAGGAAATTGCCGAGGCCGAGGGCGTACATGAGGAGTCTGTCCGCCAGTCGATCAAGCGTGGCCTTGAGCGCATGAAAAAAACTTTTTGATTTTTTCATTTTCCCCACTTGGAAATGATAAAAAAATGTCTCGGTTTATGAAAGGAGATATTCTTCTTTCCGCAGATAAACAGCGGCGGCCCCGGGCATAGTCCGGGGAGCCGGGCGGCGGGTGCGCTGTGACTTTTTCTTTGGAAGAACGAGCGAACAACACCAACGCCGCAACTGGGCCGGGCCAACCCACGGCCACGATCCGGCATAGGACAGGCTGGCCGCCTGTCTCCCCGGCTGCCCTCTTATCTGCGAGGGAACGCCGCTCTGAGTATTGTTGTCTTTGGACAGGGCAAGAAAATGGGAGCGGCGTTCTCTATTTTATACTTACATGGAGTGAGGCAAGAGGGCAGCATCGTTTAGGTGCTGCCCTCTTGCGTTTCCCCACGATATGCGGGAGGCGTATCCTATTTTTGATAAGGAGGTTTTACCGTGAGATTAACGGCAAAGGAACTGGAACAAATGAAAAGCGTTGACATCGGCGCAGTGGCTCCCGAGTCCCTGCCGGATGTGAGCGGTATGGCCTTTGACACCTCTCTCCCCCGGGAGGAGCGGATCGCTCTGTTTTTGCAGGCGGTAGAAAATCCATACTGCTTTTGCATCGGTGGGATCGGTGTAAAGATTGAATTTGCGGAAAGCGGGCCGTCCTTGCAGGACACGCTGACGGACTTTCTGCTCCGGCAAAAAAGCGGGCTGTAACTTCGGTTATGGCCCGTTTCTACTTCGAGACAAAGTGTCCCGAGGCGGAGGCATCCTTGTTGTCCCGCCCGGGCAGAGGTATAATATAGATGTAATGTGATAGGGAAGGAGGAACAATGGCACGAACAAAAAACAGAGGATTGCAACAGAGTTTCTCTCCCTCTTATACCGTCCGCCGCTGGCGGCTGGGCGCATACATCCGGCTTTCTAAAGAGGATTTGAAAAAAGTTAAAGAAGGCAAGGATGACAGCAACAGCGTGAAAAACCAGCATGACCTGCTGGGGGATTTCTACTTTAAGCATCAGGACGAATTTGAAAGCATCGCTGAGTATGTGGATGACGGCTACACGGGAACGGACGCCAACCGGGAGAATTTCCAACGGCTCCTTGCTGATGTTATGAGCGGCAAAATAAACTGTGTGATTGTCAAAGACCTTTCCCGTTTCGCAAGAAATTACAGCGATGCAGGCAGTCTGATTGACAACCTGTTTGTTCAAATGGGCGTCCGCTTTATCAGCCTTGCCGAGAATGTAGACAGCTACCGTGACCCGGACAGCGTTTCCAGCATTATCGTCCCCATTACGAATGTAATGAACGATCAATACTGCTATCAGACTTCAAAGAAGATCCGCCAGGTATTTGACTACAAGCGGCGCAACGGGCAGTATATTGGCTCCTTTGCTCCCTATGGCTATGTGAAAGATCCCAAGGACAAGCACCTGTTGATTGTCGATCCCGAGGCGGCTGAAATAGTCAAGCTCATTTATGACCTGTGTTTGCAGGGCATGGCCCGGCGGTCTATCGTCTATCACTTAAACGATCACGGCATACCGAGCCCGGCTACTTACCGCAAGGAAAAGGGCCTGCCTGTGAGCTCACCATCGGACACTCCCCTGTGGGGCGATAAGGCCGTAACCCTTATTCTCACAAACCCGATTTATACCGGGGACTTGGTACAGGGCCGCCGCCGGGTGAAAAGCTACAAGGTACACCAGATCGAGGAAGTGCCCGAGGAGGAATGGGTACGAGTGCCCGATACTCACAAGGCCATCATAGACCGGGAGACTTTTGAAAAGGTGCAATCCCTATTAAAGCGAGATACCCGGCGGGCTCCCCGGACAAAGGAACTCCACCTGTTCAGCGGTTTCCTCCGCTGTGCGGATTGTGGAAAATCTGTTACCCGAAGCTCAAGCGGGCAAAGTACCCGTTATCTTTGCTCTACCTACAAAAACCGCTCCCGGACGGCCTGCACCATGCACTCTATCAAGCATGAGCGGCTGGAGGCCGCTGTCCTGTTCGCTGTACGGCAACAGGTACATCTGGCGGTTTCCTACTCCGAGATTATCGCCCGGATCAATTCGGCTCCTATCAAAAAAAGCCAGTCTTTCCGACTGGACGATCTGATAGCCGCCAAGGAGCGGGAGCTGGCAAAAGTTACCCGGTACAAGCAGTCTCTTTATCAAGACTGGAAAGACGGGGAAATTACCCAGCAGGACTACCGGGATATGAAAGCCGATTATGAACGACAAACCATCGCTCTTACGGATGTGCTGGCCCGGCTGAACGCTGAACGGGCGGAACTGGCAAACGGTGTAAAGAGTGAGCATCCCGCATTGGTGGCCTTTACAAAACATCAAAATATCGACCAGCTTTCCCGGGAACTTCTCGTTGAGCTGATCGACCATATCAAAGTTTATGAGAATGGAAACATTAGTGTGAGATTTAAGTTTGCGGATGAATTTAGACGCATAGCAGAATACATTGAAATCAACACCACAAAACCCGCAGTAGCGGGCTAACCCCCGCTACATACCCCTTTGACAGTGTGTTTTCCTAATAGGAGCTAATCATATGGGATATGTGTGTCCTACAGAAGTTAAAATTGGATGAAGTGAACTACAGAAGAAACTTATAAATCAAATATCCTTTCAGATGGGAGTTGAAATCATTGATAAAGATTATTCATTGTGCGGACCTGCATTTGGACTCTCCGATGGAGACCCATATGACAGAGGAACAGGCATCAACCAGAAATACTGAAATCATCCGTTCTTTCCTCAGACTGACCGAATATGCAGAACAAAACGATGTACGGGCAGTTATCATTGCGGGTGATATGTTTGATGGTGAACGCGTAAAGGTCAGAACTGTAGACGAAATTCTTGATGCTATACGGCGGACATCCAAAGTGGATTATCTGTATCTTGCCGGTAATCACGATGGCGCTACATATGCATTTGCCGATCACGATATGCCGGATAACCTGAAGATTTTTGGAAAAGAATGGACAACCTATGAATATGGCAACGTGCTGATTTCTGGCGTTGAGATTTGTGAAACCAATGCACATTCCCTTTACTCACAGATTCCGCATAAAGATGGTATGGTCAATATTGTTACTTTGCATGGACAAACAGGATCAGTTTCTGGTGTGGATCAAGTCAATATTCCCCAACTTAAAAATAAAGGGATCGATTATCTGGCATTGGGCCATATTCATGCCTTCACAGAGCAACCATTGGATGATAAGGGTATCTATTGCTACGCTGGCTGTTTGGAAGGTCGGGGGTTTGATGAGTGCGGACCCAAAGGTTTCGTTCTGCTTAGCATAGATTCCGGCCGGATCCAGCATGAATTTGTTCCGTTTTCCTGCCGACAATTGCATCGAATTTCGGTCGATATTACAGGACTGAGCAAAAATTCCGCGATTGGGCAAAAGATGAAGGAGGCTGCACAGAACATATCTTCAGAAGATATGGTTGAGTTCCTTCTTTCGGGTGAGGTAGACCCGACGGCCAATATCGCGGTATCGTACCTACAGGACCTTGTGAAGAGCGATTTTTTCTTTGTTAAGGTCAAAGATGAAACACACATGGCTATTAACCCAGAGGACTATCAGAACGATATTTCACTGAAGGGTGAATTTATTCGTTTGGTATTAGCATCGGATGGGAGCGAAGAAGATAAGGCAGCCATTATCCGAACGGGTATGCAGGCATTAATGGGAGAGGAGATTACGCTATGAAACTGATTAGATGTCATATTGAAAATTTTGGCGTACTCTCTGATTTTGATTTTACGTTTGAGGAGGGCCTAACCACAATCTGCCAAAGCAACGGTTTTGGTAAGAGTACCTTTGCGGCTTTTATGAAAGCCATGTTCTATGGGTTTCCGCGTACTGGTGCGCGAAATATTGTAGAAAATGAGCGTAAGCGCTATGACCCATGGCAGGGCGGAAAATATGGCGGTTACCTGGAGTTTGAAGCAAAGGGCACCAGTTACCGTGTTACACGTTACTTTGGGAAGACAGCTGCAAAGGATACGTTTTCCTTGCTGGATCTGACCAACCGTCAGTCCAGTACAGCATATTCAGAAAAGCTCGGAGAAGAACTGTTTCAGCTGGATGCGGATTCCTTTACTCGTAGTACCTATGTTCCGCAATTGTCAGTACGAGACATGGAAGCAACAACTTCGATTCGCACCAAACTGAGCAATTTGGTGGATGACACCAATGACCTCAGCAATTACGATACAGCAGAGAGTAAACTGTGCGACTATCGAACAAAATTTCGTGCATACCGCGGTGATGGGGGAATTATCAATAAAATAAGAAAGACATACCTCTCCATGGAAGATCAGAAAGATCAGGCTGAAAAGCAAAAGCCTCGGCTACAGGAAATTGTGGAAACAATAGAACGATTGAATGGAGAAAAAGCAGCCAAAACGGAGACAGTAATCAATCTTCGAGATAAAATTCGGTTGGCATCGGACCAAAAAGCACGACGAATTAATCAGCAGCGTTTTTCTGAGTTGAGTGCAGACATTGACAATAACCAGCAATATTTGCAGGAAATGGATAAGAATTATCCTGCAGGCTATCCAACCTTTCAGGAAATTAAAGAACAACGAGATAATCTGAGCGTAATCCGACAGGAGACCCAACGCCTGCAGGCATTGTCCTATGAAGAGACAGATAGGGAAACGGTCGATAGGGAGCAACAATGGTTTGCAGATAAAGATAAAGCAGTCTCAGATATTGATCGTTGCGACCAGGCCTGTAAGGAACTGAGAGAGGTTTCGGCAAAAATGACGGCCCAGATGCTGTCGGAAGAATTGGAACAATTAGAGACTCTTTCCGTGCGCTTTGCTTCCAATCCACCTACGGAAGAGGAACTGCAAACCTGTATGGCTGCTGCTGATGAATTAAGTGATGCACAGCTTCGGCAGGGTGATCTTTCGGTACCTGCTGAAAACCAGAAGTGTCTTGCACAGCTAAAAGAAATGTTTAGTGACGGGATGCCGAGTGACAGTGTTTTGGCTGCCTGCGAACAGGCTCAGCATGATCGTGATGTGTTGAGTCAAAGCCATGCAGCACACGCTTTTTCTGAAAGCGAACAGAAACAATACGAGGTGTTGAAACGTATTTTTGCTTCGGGCGTGCCTACGGAAGAGGAGATACAGGACAAGCAAAAAGACAGTCGCCGTATCACAGAACTTATGGCAAAGAAAAATACACAAACGACCATCGTGCAGCAGCGAACCGCACAGGAAGTGTCGCCGTCATCGAAAATGCCATTGCTTTGCGGTGGCATAGGGATGGTATTTCTGGTTTGGAGTATTGTCTGCTTTATAATAAATTTTTCTGTTCCTGGCATCATCTTCCTTGTTATAGGTTTTGTGGCTTTACTTGCCGCATTTTGGCTGCACACCAAATCTATAGTCGGAGACCATAAACAAAGCACTGCTTCTGTCATTACGGCAAGTGCAATTACCGACGCAGAGAATCAGGAACTTTACAATCTGCAGCATGCACTGAATGATTTTCTTCTGCACTACTACGATAGTGCAGCCGAGCAGGATAACAAACTGGTTCAGCTGCTCATTGATGTGAAACACTACAAAGAATTAAATGAGAAAAAAGCTGCAGCAGAGAATGAACTGAAACAGGTCGATGCAGAGGTTGAAAAAAAGAATCAGATCATTCGGGAAGTCTTTGATCAGTATTTTCCAAACACTACTTATGAAGATGACTTTGTACAGAAACTGCGCGAAAGTCGCAGAAAATATCAGGAACTGTTGGCTGAGGTTCAAGATGTGGCAGCAAAGCGTGGTGCTTTGAATGAAAAAATTGAGAATTGCCATGCACAAATTGTTCCTGTGCTACATAAATATTATCCCGTTGAATTGCCTTCTGATCTACGACAGGGAATCCGCAAACTGAGTGAAGAAGTTCACACTTATCGGGAACTTAATGCTAAGAAACAGGCAATGTTAAAAGGCAACGCAGAATATCAGACTCGGGTGGATGTATTGACAGAGGAAATTCGCGGAATTTTGCTTTCTTACAGTGCATTAGATCAGGCCTTGCCTTATGATAGTTGTCTGCGAAATCTTCGGAAACGGCTTGACGGATATAGGGAAGCAACAGATCGCCTGGACCGCTACAAAAAGGATTTCGAAAGTTCCTCATCCAAAAAAGCACAAGCCGATCAATCGCTGGAACAGTTCTTGTTGAAGTATAAACTTTCTGGGGATACCCCGGAGAACTTGATTGACTATACCGATAAGAATATACATAGAAGAGAAGCTGTAAAGCATGCCCTTGTAGAGGCGAAAAACAGGCTGACTACTTTCCTGGAGAATAACCCTGGAATTGAAAAAGCTGTTGCTGATATTAATGAGGATCTTCCCAATCTGGATGATTTGCAGATGCTTGAAAAAAAGATCCAGAAAGAAATTGATGATATCGATGCGGAACTGAGCAAATTACGGCAAGAGCGTGACACCCTCCGTCGGTCTGTTGAGAATATTCCTGCATGGGAGGATCACATGGAACGGCTTAAGGCCGAAGAGAAAGATGCTGAAAAGAAATGTTCCCTTATTGAACAGACAATGAATTTTATGAGCACGGCTAAGGATAATCTTGCCAACAGCTATGTGGGCAAAATCGAGCGAGGATTCCAATATTATGCCGCGACTCTTATGGGGGATATGATCGGCAATGTTATGGTCGATAAGAACCTGCATCTGTACATTGACGAGAAAGGTGAGAACCGCGAGGTCGGTAGTTTCAGCGCAGGTACGATAGATTGTATTGTGCTGTGTATGAGATTGGCACTAGTCGATGCGCTTTTTGGAGAGGAAAAGCCGTTTCTGATTCTTGATGATCCATTTATAAATTTGGATGATGCGCACACGAAATATGCACGAGAACTGTTGGACAAAATTGCTCAGACTCATCAGGTAGTATATATGATATGTAACACGAGCCGGCAGTAATGCGCATCGAGAATATTATCAAGGGGCTCTCGCTCAGCAAAACTATTTTGCTAATGCGAGAGCCCCTTTAATTATTACCGATTGGCGCTGCGTTAGTCAGATTATAGAACAAATGAGTTTGGAAGGAACGATTTATGGATATTGTTCCAATCTATAATAGTGAATGGATGCCAAAACTAAATCTGGGTGACCTGGCTGATCTGCCAGCCAAACCTTGTGCTGTTTACAGCCGTGCAGCGTAGGGTATAAATACGAGATGCTTTTACAGTATATTGATATACAAACTGGATGCTGGCAATGGAGTGCAAACAGGAATCATCATAATCTTTAAATAAAGCATCTGTTAATTCAATTTCCTGGATTGAACGAATAGCGGAGAAACTATATAATCCCTTAATGATGTAATCCTGTGATTCGTAGAAAAACTTTTCTGTTAGGGCAGCATCCGGCAGCAGGTCAATGTCCTGTTTTAATTGGGCAAAAAGCCACTGCCGCAGGCAGCGCTCAATGTGGGACCGGGTAAAATCTATATTGATAGTGGCCGGCCTTACAGCAGTTGCAGTTAAGAGCTGCTCAAATGAATTTGATTTTTGTTTTTTCTTGAAAAAGGGCAGCCGGTTCACGATTCATTTCCTCCTCAGCTATTATATCGCAGGGATAAGGCCACATAATCACAGGGGGCAGCGTTTAGGCTCGGGGCAGCCTCTTTGTATTTGGTCATCCATCTGGAGTCTGTTGAAACATAGTCTGATACCAACTCCTCAGGGGCGTGGCTGCGCAGCATTAAAAGAATGGCAAAATTACGGAGCTGCTGCAGAGTGAAAGGACGAACTCCAGCCCGCAGGCAGGCCTTTTTGATTTCCAATAACAGGTTGCGCTGAGTAAATGGGCATCGCTTGAGTCCGGTCAGAAAAAGATTACCTGTTTCATTGTCTGTTTGCTCGGAAAGCAGTAGCAGCAGTGAGAAGAGGTCAGATGGAACCTTGATAAAACGGTTTCTGATCCCCAAAATCATAATCCCACACTGATCAGCCTGGCCACTGGTAACCAGCTGCTGGATCTTTAAGCTACAAATTTCTTCCGTTGTTATGCCCGTGCGAAGAACCAGTGAAATAATTGCAAACAAGGTTACATTCTGTTCATCCATAAGTGTAGATAATACGCGGTCGATATCCCGCATGGTGATCCCAACAACAAGTGGCTGTTCACGTTCGAAAGAATACTCCGGAAAGAGTCCGGAAAATCTTCCAGTATCTGAAATTTCTGTCGGCTCTTCACTCTGGAAATCTGGGGCCACCATATCGAAATCATCCGTGTCGTTGCTGGCTTCTGCATCTAAGTATCTTGCAAATGCCCGCAATGCACGGATCCGTGTGCATAAGGAATGATTGGAATATTTATCGCGCACAGAAGAAAAGTAATAATGCACATCCTCTGCAGATATCTGCTGAATGTCTTTTTTCAGTAAGTTGAAAAAATCAGCAAACATATAGGCATATTCATTTGCTGTTCTCGTATTTTTGAAATGTTTACGGTATTGAGAAAATGCATCCAGGGTAAAGTCAGAGCAATAGGGAGTAAGCCGTGATAAATCCACCAGATTCGGCTGATCTAAAATATTCTGGAATAATTCTTCGGATATTTGCATGAAATCCTCCTCAAATCGGGTGATGATACAGTTCTATCATAGATTTATTATACTATGAGAATGAAGTGAAATCAACGAAAATAGAACATATATTCGGACCGATAGGGTCAGATACACACTCAAATGAATTAAGAGTTTGATAATGTTTACGTTTATACTGTAAACGTAAACATTATATGGAAAATACTCTGCGGATGCACAAAAACGGCTCTAAACTGAGAAACAGATTGGAAAAAACATATAATCTGCCTATAATAGAATTATAAGTGAAAGTATACGCATGAATACAGGCAGTTCCATTCATATTCCTGATCATCATTGTTGGAAGAATATTTTCCTACAGATAATAGGCTATTACTTATGAGAATGATAAGGTGTGAGCTATGAAATGCGAAAATAGCTGCAGTTGGAAAGAATAGTGCTTGTAAAAACATAATAGGGGAGAAGAAGTGATGAAGGGGAAAAAGGTAAAGAAAGATACGCAGAGGATCAGTCTATACAGGGTCCGGCTGGAGAAAGATCGTGACTTAATGAAGGAGCGCAGGGCGACCGGCATTGCAGCTCCGGAAGAAATTGTGGAAATAATAAAGCCGGTCTTTGATGGGGTGGACCGGGAACAATTTGTGGTTCTGTATCTTAATATGAAGCTGCATCCGATTGGTGTGGAAATTATAGCGATCGGGGGAAGCTATGCATGCAATGTAGAGATCAAGAACGTATTCAAAGGTGCGATTTTAGCCAATGCAGTAGCCATCGCGGTTGCGCATAATCATCCAAGCGGTGTACCTAAGCCGTCTGAGGGAGATTTTACATTAA
>ENA-ORRW01003892-ORRW01003892.1-human-gut-metagenome-genome-assembly--contig:-NODE-3892-length-10179-cov-2.495259_pt1 | contig 10179 bp, 9 predicted proteins | sample MGYA00242183_ERZ509150 | MGnify/ENA primary metagenome ERZ509150 (study PRJEB26280, sample SAMEA2338639) | human gut metagenome | biome: human gut; feature: human-associated habitat; material: faeces... | reverse complement strand
AGCAGGATCGGCATAGGCAATGTAACCTTTTGCTGCATCGGCCTGATAGTCTTTGCTCGGCTCGTGCAAAACGATACCGGTTACAACCGGGGTCGCTTCGGTCAGATTATCGTAAGTGATTGTGAACTTATTCATTTGGGAACCTGCATCGAGAGAAATTATGCGGTTTTCGATCACATTATTGTTTCCTTTCACAGTCAGAGGATTGTAAACCAGCTTTACAGTGAAACGTAACGGACCGTTGTCTAAAATTTGGTAGTCTTTGTAGCAATACGGATAGACGATAGAGTCGTTTGCTAATAGAGCGGAAGTTCCGGCTCCCAATGTTGGGCCTACCTTATAGTAATCCAATCCGTTACCATGATCGATATGATAGGAAACAGATTCGGACAATTGCTGTGCTGCTTTCGGGTCGGTCTTGCGCAGTTCTACAATCTTAGCTCTTGTTTCCGGATCTAGTTCGGTTTTGTAACGCATGTCGACAATCGGTTCGGATACACATTTTACCCAAATATCGCAACCATAAGCTTTCTCGCCGGTAGCTTGCAAGGCCGGACCGTAGGTACGGAAGGCGATACGGTCGTTTTCCCAGGCAATATCGTCCACTCGTTCGGGATATTGTTTACCGCAGGCAATTGTTTTGAACGCTTCAGGTGTTCCTGGGGTGATCTTGTAGGTCACGTTTTCACCCCCCTTGACGGAGACAGGAAAAATAATCTTGTTGTCATTATCTGATAGGGAACTTGCGAGCCTGTATTGTCAGAAATGATGAATGTCTCACCCTTCAGTTTGGTGATGGCGTCCGAAGTGATTTCGGTGATTTCGTTTGTGCGGTCTGTGGTAGACGGATTACTGATGGTTATCTCGACCACCTTCTCTTGCGTGCACGCAAACGCGGAGGCCGCTAACAATAAGCTGAAAATCTTTTTCATAAATTTGTTATGTGTTTAATTTTAATGTATTTGTTGATACTGGTTTCTCAAAATCCGGTTGTAAAAGTAGGAATATTCATTAAGTTTTCAAAAGTAACCATCAGTTTGTTGAGCCGATTTCGGAAATTATCCGCTTGAGTGAAGAAATTTGTTCCAGAAACAAGAATCTTTTCCTCACTCATCAATGAACGGTAGCTGAAACGGGGTTGATCGTCGATTTCGATTGGTGCAATCTTTCCCGATAGAGTCCGGCATACATCTCCTAACAGAATCTGATCTAAGGTCATAAGTCCGTACAGAATGGAACCCTGTGTTGCCCCTTTTATGGAAACTGTTTTCTCGGATACGGATAACAGGTAATGTCCATCTCCTTTGACTGAAGGATCCAGTATGAGGCGAATGACGGAACTGCCGGATCCGGAAGAGGATAGAGTTGGTGTTTTCCCTGTTCTTTGTCGCAAGATGTCTTTTAACTCTGCAATGCAAAAAGCATCCTCCGGCAGATTCGTTTGTATGGTCGTCTTTCCGCTTATGATGAAATCTTTCTTACTTTCGATTTGTTTGACTTGGTTCGGCATAGGAAGCAATGCTGACAAATTATCTTGCGCCGACAAGCATCCGGCAAACAGCAACATGTATGTGATAAGTTTGTATTTTTTCATGAATTTAATTTGGACATTTGAAAAGCAAAAATACATAAATAAAGCGGGGCGTGATCTTTGGTTTTTGTAAAAAAGTTGAATTAATTGGTCTATTTGATATATTCTTGGCTTTCGAGGGATAATATCTCGGAAATATTTCTATCTTAGAGGCATAATCATTAAATCGAAAGATCATGGGAGCAAAGAAGAATTTTGTGCTTGACACGAATGTCATATTGCACGACTACAAGTGTATTGAGAACTTTCAGGAGAATGATATTTATCTTCCGATCGTCGTGTTGGAAGAGTTGGATAAGTTTAAAAAGGGGAGCGACCAGATCAACTACAATGCCCGTGAGTTTGTACGCGAGTTAGATACGTTGACCAGCAATGACCTCTTTTTGAAAGGAGCTTCACTGGGACCTGGCAAAGGCACTTTGCATGTGGTGACCGGGGACAAGTATCAGGAGAAAATTTACCAGTCGTTTCCGGAAAAAACCGCAGATCATCGTATTCTGTCGTGTACGCTGTCGGTTGCTGAGTCTGAAAAAGACCGGAAGGTGAAAACCATTCTGGTGACAAAGGATGTGAACCTGCGTATGAAGGCGCGTTCGTTGGGTATCGAAGTGGAAGATTATATAACCGACAAGGTTATTAATGTCGATATTTTCAAACGTGCACAAGACATTTACGAGAATATAGATCCGGATTTGATTGATAAGATGTATGCATCTCCTGATGGCATCGATGCTGATCTGTTCGATATAAAGTCGAAGCTGGAGCCGAACGAATGTTTTATTTTAAAGAGTGTGCGTAATTCTGTCCTGGCCCGTTATAATCCGTTCACCAATAAATTCAAAAAAGTGGAAAAAGCCAGCAATTATGGTATTCAGCCTCGCAATGCGGAGCAGAGTTTTGCTTTTGAGGTGCTGAATGATCCGGATGTAAAACTTATCGGGTTGACAGGAAAGGCCGGAACCGGTAAAACCTTGCTGGCTTTGGCTTCTGCATTAAAACAGGCGAATGTTTATAAACAGATTCTGCTGGCACGTCCTATTGTTGCTTTGGCAAATAAGGATTTAGGATTCTTGCCTGGCGATGAGAAGCAGAAGGTGGCTCCTTATATGCAGCCCTTGTTTGATAATCTGAATGTTATTAAGGGACAGTTTGCACCCGGTGGATCAGATGCTCGTAAAATAGATGATTTGCAAAAGAACGGGCAACTTGTGATTGAAGCATTGGCTTTCATCCGCGGTCGAAGTCTTTCGGAAACGTTCTGTATTATCGATGAGGCGCAGAACCTGACTCCGCATGAGATTAAAACGATTATCACCCGTGCAGGAGAGGGAACGAAAATGGTATTTACCGGGGATATCCAGCAGATAGACTCTCCTTATCTGGATGCACAGAGTAATGGTCTCGCTTATATGGTTGATAAAATGAAAGGGCAAGAATTGTTTGCTCACATCAATCTGATCAAAGGAGAACGTAGTCAATTGTCCGAATTAGCTTCTGACTTACTCTGATAAAAGAAATATTGAAAAGGAGGTGTGCCATATTATGAATTTTGTCACACCTCCTTTATTATAGTAGTGTTTTTGGAATGGTTAAAGGATTATAACAGACGATGAAACAATTGATTGCATGTTGCGGGTTGGATTGTGAAGGTTGTGATGCTCGCATAGCCACAGTCGGAAATGACAATGAATTAAGAGAAAAGACTGCCCGGAAGTGGAGTGAGATGAACAACGCACCCGAGATTACGGCTGCAACCATAAATTGTATGGGATGTCGGGCAGACGGTGCTAAATTTGCCTATTGTAGCGATTATTGCGAAATCCGTAAATGAGTAAATAAAAAAGGATTGAATACTTGTGGCGACTGTAAAGAGTTGAATAGTTGCCCGATAGTTGGTGCCGTTTTCCTGCATGCCCCTGATGCAAAAGAAAATCTTCTCTTTCGTTAGATACGGATAATGCGACTGTTAAAAAGGATGAAGTGTTCACCGCCAACCTGTCCCTGTTTATGGTGGGTGAGGCAGCACTGAGAGGAAAACGATTCGGATTTATATTTTACTGTTTTCGTGTTTTTTCGTATTATTGCATATGAATACTTATACAGCTAAAATATAACTATATGGATATCTTTCTTATTATTTTGGGGGTACTTTGTTTGCTGGCCGGGCTGGCAGGTTGTTTTTTGCCTGTATTACCCGGTCCGCCTGTTTCTTATGTGGGTTTGTTGCTTTTGCACTTTACGGACAAAATCCATTTCAGTACTACACATTTGATTTTATGGGCTTTTTTGGTCATTATTGTCCAGGTGATGGATTATGTGACGCCCATGTTGGGCACAAAATACAGTGGAGGCGGTAAATGGGGGAATCGGGGATGTATGATCGGGACGATCGCCGGTCTTTTCGTCTTTCCACCCTGGGGTGTGTTGATCGGTCCGTTTGCAGGAGCCGTAATTGGCGAATTGTTTGGAGGGAAGAAGTCTGCCGAGGCTTTTAAAGCCGGGTTAGGGGCTTTTGTCGGTTTTCTGTTCAGTGTGGTGGTGAAAGTGTCGGTTTGCGGCTATTTTATTTACAGCTTTGTTGCGGCGCTATTTTAATAAACCTTATTTCTGCTTTTTTTGTTACCTTTGTAAATTAATAGGGCTGTGGTAAAAATTATCAAATATGAAAAAGATTATTAATCCCTGGGAAGGATTGGATGGATATATGTGTTTTGGCTGTGCCCCGAGCAATCCGATGGGACTTCATATGGAGTTTTATGAGGATGGCGACGATATTGTAGCTTATTGGGAGCCGGAAGCTCATTATCAGGGGTGGTTGAATACGTTGCATGGTGGAATCCTGACAACATTGATGGACGAATTGGCAGGTTGGGTAGTGCTTAGGAAGTTACAGACTTCAGGAATGACCTCACGCTTGGATGCCCGCTTTCTGAAAAGTCTTTCTACTTGTGAGCCCAGGCTGACAATCAGGGGGCGTATCAAAGACCGTAAACGAAATGCAATCTTTATTGAAACGGAGATCTATAATTCACAAGATGAGTTATGTACGCGTGCCGACTTGGTCTATTTTATAGTTACACAAGAACAGGCGACAGAAAAATTTCATTTTGCAGGATGCAAAGCAGAAGGTGAATAAACAATAAAACATAAATAACATAATGAAGTATATTGGAGCACATGTGTCGGCATCGGGTGGAGTTGAGAATGCTCCAGTGAATGCGAATGCGATTGGGGCGAAGGCATTTGCTTTGTTTACCCGTAATCAGCGTCAATGGAAATCTTCTCCGCTGACAAAAAAGAGTATTTCTCTTTTCAGAGAGCGTTGTGAGGAATTTGGTTATGCGGCAGAATATATTCTTCCGCATGACAGTTATCTGATCAATCTGGGACATCCGGAAGCAGAAGGTTTGCAGAAGTCACGGGATGCTTTCTTGGATGAAATGCAACGTTGTGAGCAGCTGGGATTGAATCGTTTGAATTTCCATCCTGGAAGTCATTTGAACCAGATGGAGGTGGAGGACTGTCTGACGCGCATAGCTAATTCGGTTAATTGGGCATTGGATCAGACTTCGGGTGTATGTGCCGTATTAGAAAATACAGCCGGACAGGGAACCAATCTGGGATATACTTTTGAGCAACTTGCTTACATTATCGATAAAGTGGAAGATAAATCCCGTGTCGGAGTTTGTATAGATACTGCTCATACATTGGCTGCGGGTTATGATATCAAGACTGTCGAAGGTTTTACGGAGACATTCCGACATTTTGACGAGGTAATAGGTTTTTCTTATTTGCGTGGCATGCATATAAACGATTCCAAAAAAGATCTGGCTACCCGTGTGGATCGCCATGATAGTATTGGGAAAGGAGTGATGGGATTGACTACATTTAAGATGCTGATGGATGATCCCCGGTTTGATAACATTCCTTTAATTCTGGAAACACCGGATGAGTCTATTTGGTCGGAAGAAATAGAATATCTGTATTCTATATAATAAAAACGAAAGGAGGGGTCTTTTCAGACTATTCTTTTGTTTAACTAAAATTTATAATGCTTTTTGGTATGCAAGAGCTTGGAATGAAAAATTCTTTCTTTTGTGATTTGATAATAAGTTTAAATATATTGTACTATGTTTATTTTAATGCCTGTCATCTTTGTTTTAGGGATTCTTGCAATCGCGCTGGAAGATAAGATAAAGATAAATAAAGCTGCGATAGCTCTGTTTATGGCAATATCACTGTGGATGATATTGATGTTTGACGCCTATGATATTTTTGTCGAACGCTCCAGTCCTTTGTTTCAAGAGTTTCTGACCCAAAACCCGGAAATGGCAAATGCTCCTCTGAAAGATCAGTTTATTACATTTATTACAAACCGTTCGATTGTTTATCATTTAGGGAATGTATCCGAAACGCTTTTCTTTGTTATGTGCTCCATGCTGATTGTCGATATCGTGGATAAGCATGGTGGTTTCCGGGCTGTTACCGGATATATCCGTACTGCCAATAAAAGGAAATTATTGTGGTATATAAGTTTTGCCGCTTTTTTCTTTTCTGCCTTGTTGGATAACTTGGCTGCTGCTATCGTGATTATGGCCGTGTTACGGAAACTGGTTCCGGACCGGAAAGATCGTTTAAAATATGCTTGTATGGTGATTATTGCTGCGAATGCAGGTGGTTCATGGTCTCCGATTGGTGACGTGACGACCATTTTGCTTTGGGTGGGCAAGAACGTCACGGCTATGCACCAGATTTCGCATGTATTCTTTCCGGCATTGATAAACTTGCTTGTGCCTCTGACGATTGCTAATTTTTGGTTGTTTAAGAAAGATGCGACTTTACGTGTGATGAGCGAGGAAGAAATGGCAGACGAATATGCACCGGAAATACCGAATCATTCGCGTCGGGTGATCTTTGTGATTGGTGTACTTTCGTTGGCTTTGGTTCCGGTCTTTCAGATGGTGACAGACCTTCCACCTTTCTTAGGTGTTTTGTTGGGCTTGGTGGTCCTGTGGTTTTATACGGATATCATGTATAGCAAACTGCATATGCACGAATCTAATAAGTTACGTATTTCTCAGTTACTTCCGAACATCGACCTAGCGACGATCTTTTTCTTTTTGGGTATCCTGATGGCGGTAGGGGCTTTGGAAACCTCCGGCCAGTTAGGGTTGATGTCTGCTTTTCTGGATAAGCATGTACATGAACCTTATCTGATCAGCTTTGTGATCGGTGTTTTGTCTTCCTGTGTGGACAACGTAGCTTTGGTTGCGGCAACAATGGGTATGTATCCGATTGTACCGGATGCGGCCAATCTGACTCCTTATGCTCAGTTCTTTGTATCGGACGGAGGTTTCTGGACATTCCTTGCCTACTGTGCCGTGACTGGCGGTAGTATCTTGATTATCGGTTCTGCAACAGGTGTAACGGTAATGGGATTGGAAAAGATCGATTTTATGTATTATACCAAACGATTTTCAATTTTGGCGTTGATCGGCTATTGCTGCGGTGCCGGCGTATATATGTTATTATTTGCATAAACTTTATTTATATGGGAAAAACATGGATTTTGATGGTAACCTGTGCTATTATGCTTTCCGGAATGGAAGCCTTTGCATGTACAGGTCTACTGGTGGGAAAGAAAGCTTCGGTTGACGGCTCTGTTATGATCAGTTATGCGGCAGATTCGCATACGTTATATGGTGAACTGTATCGCTGGCCGGCTGCGACTTGGCCGAAAGGGGCGATGTTGGATATCATCGAGTGGGACACCCATAAACCGTTAGGACAGATTCCACAGGTTGAACAGACCTATTCTGTAGTTGGTAATATGAATGAACATCAAGTTGCGATTACGGAAAGCACTTTCGGGGGGCGTCCCGAACTAGTTGACACGACCGGTATCATGGATTACGGCAGTCTGATTTATGTCACTTTGCAACGTTCCAAAACGGCGCGGGAGGCTATTCGGATTATGACTGACCTGGTGAAGGATTATGGCTAACATAGCAGTGGAGAAACGTTCTCTATTGCTGATAAGAACGAAGCTTGGGTGATGGAAATGATCGGTAAAGGTCCGGGTAATAAAGGAGCTGTCTGGGTTGCTATTCGCATTCCGGACGATTGTATTTCGGCTCATGCCAATCAATCTCGTATTCAGCAGATCCCGTTTGATGATAAGGAGAACTGCATTTATTCACCGGATGTTGTCTCTTTTGCTCGTGAAAAGGGATATTTCAGTGGCAGGGATAAGGATTTTAGTTTCCAGAAAGCCTATTGCCCGTATGATTTCAGTGCTCTGCGTGGTTGTGAAGCCCGTGTGTGGTCTTTCTTTCGCAAATATGATAAATCGATGGATCAATATATGGATCTGATTAAGGGCGATGTAATGAAGAAGCCTATGCCTTTGTATGTCAAGCCTGATCGTTTGTTATCCGTTCGGGATGTGCAGAACGGTATGCGCGACCATTTCGAAGGAACTGATTTAGATATGACGAAGGATGCCGGTGCAGGTCCTTACAAAGTTCCGTATCGTTGGCGTCCGATGACTTTCGAAGTGGACGGTCAGGAATATACGAACGAGCGTGCGATTGCTACGCAGCAGACCGGTTTTGTGATTGTTCCTCAGATGCGTAATTGGCTACCGGATGCCGTCGGTGGTATTCTTTGGTTCGGTGTGGATGATGCAGACATGGCTGTCTTTACGCCGATCTATTGTTCGGTGACAGCTTCTCCCGAATGTTATCGTGTCGGAAACGGTGATATGATGAATTTTTCTTGGACATCCGCTTTCTGGATTCATAACTGGGTGGCTAATATGGCGTATGGCAAATATAGTTATATGATTCAGGATATCCGTCTTGTTCAGCAGGAGTTGGAGAACAGCTATCAACAGACAATTCCGGCTGTCGATAAGGCTGCATCGGAACTGTATGCCAAGAATCCGGCGGAAGCGGTCAAGTTCCTGACCTGGTTTAGTTCTACTACTGCCGACCAGGCAACAGCCCGTTGGAAGAAATTAGGAGAATACTTGTTAGTCAAATATATGGATGGTAACGTGAAGAAGGAAGAAAACGGACATTTTAAGCAGAATGGTTACGGATTATCCGAATATCCGGATTTCCCTGGCTATGATGAAGACTATTATCGTAGCATTGTAAAAAGTGCAGGTGATAAATTAAAAGTAAAGTAATATGCTTTTGTTAAGGAAAAATACTATATTTGGCGATAGATATTGTTGTACTAAATAAGAAAAGTATGAAAAAATTAATTGTTATGTTGATGTTGACGCTGTTTAGTATAGGTGCATATGCACAGACGCAGCAAGGTCAATCCTCGTTTGGCTTCAACTTGGGTTATAATTTTAATGATGTCGGCAATGCTACTATCGGCATCGATTATCGTTATTGTGTAACGGATGCGTTTCGTTTGACCCCGTCTATTACTCATTTAGTAAAGAATGATGGGTTAAGTGCATGGGCAATTGATATGAATGCTCATTATGTATTTAAATTGAGTGAGATGTTCGGTTTTTATCCGTTGGCAGGCTTAAGCCTTTCGTTTTGGAAAGCAGGTCCTTGGGATGCAACTCGTTTTGGAGCCAATATCGGCTTAGGAGGTGAAGTGTATGCGACAGATCGGGTTTCTGTCGGCTTGGAAGCCAAGTATAATATTATAAAGGATTTGGATGCCGCAGCGTTGGCTGTCCGTGTCGGATATAATTTTTAAGTAATCGGATTTTTGTACAATAAGAAGGGGAGTGGCGGCACATCCCCTTTTTATTTTTATGTCCGTTCTACCACTGTTTGTATTCTTCGAACGTAATGTTTTGGAAGTCGGGTATGACCTGATAAACTTTGTCTTTTAAAGACTCTTCGGAATTGGTCGTGCTAAGTCCGATAACCCGCATACCCGCATTGGTCCCGGCCTGTATTCCGGCAAAAGAGTCTTCAAATACCAGACTGTCGGAAGGTGATACATGCAGGTCGGAGGCGGCAAGCAAATAACACATTGGATCGGGTTTCCCTTTTGTGATCCGGTCGGCACTCACGACCGTATCGAACAGATTGTCGAGTTTCAAAAGGCGGAAAGCCCGTTTTAGCTTGGCATCGTCGGAGCTGGTGACCAAACCGACTTTTACATCTTTACTTTTCAGAAGATGGATAAACTCCATCGCACCCGGAACCGGTGGAAAAGGCATCTGCTGTTCGAATTCCATTGATTCGCGGATTACCTTTTCCTTAAATTCTTCAGATCGGTCGGAAAAATACTTCTCCAATATATAAGGTAATGTCGTTCCTTTGATGTGGGATGCGAAATTGGGGATTCCCGTCTGATAGCGTTTTCCTGCTTCATTCCAGTAAATATCGTAAATAGGTTCTGTGTCTACAATCACACCGTCGAAATCAAAAAAGGCAGTCTTCATAAACTGTTGTTTCATAAAAATCAATTCGTTTATAATAAGGTCATTTGTCTGCAAATATACTTCTTATTGGGATACAGGAGAACAAATTTGTAAATCTTATTTACTTTATTCTTTTATTGCGTAATAAAAAATGGCCTTACTGCCATATTATTCTTAAATCAAT
>ENA-ORRW01003890-ORRW01003890.1-human-gut-metagenome-genome-assembly--contig:-NODE-3890-length-10181-cov-3.767529_pt1 | contig 10181 bp, 7 predicted proteins | sample MGYA00242183_ERZ509150 | MGnify/ENA primary metagenome ERZ509150 (study PRJEB26280, sample SAMEA2338639) | human gut metagenome | biome: human gut; feature: human-associated habitat; material: faeces... | reverse complement strand
CTTCTACAAACGTTACCTTTAACGAGGATATGTCTCTGGAAGATATTTCCTCCCAGGTGGTTCCGGTGGTAGAAAAGATTACCGGCGAAGCTGGCACACAGACCCAGAAGGTAGCCGGAAGCAACGAGGTTATCATCAAGACACGTACCCTGAACATGGACGAGCGCGAAGAGTTAAACCAGGCGCTGGCGGATCAGTTTGGTGTGGATAAAGAGAAGATCACAGCCGACAGTATCTCCGGTGCGGTCAGCCAGGAGATGAAGCGCGATGCGATTGTGGCGGTTACGATTGCGACGATCTGCATGTTGATCTACATCTGGTTCCGTTTCAGCAACATCACGTTCGCGGCGGGCGCGGTTCTTGCCCTGATGCACGATGTGCTGGTTGTCCTGACCTGCTATGCGATGCTGCGCTGGTCGGTTGGTTCGACGTTCATCGCCTGCATGCTGACGATTGTCGGTTACTCAATCAACGCGACGATCGTTATCTTCGACCGTATCCGTGAGAATATGAAGCTTCTGGGCAATAAAGAGTCCGCTGAGACGATCGTCAACACCAGTATCAGCCAGACCCTGACGCGAAGCATCAACACGACGCTGACGACCTTCGTCATGGTCCTGATTCTTTACATCCTGGGTGTATCTTCCATCCGTGAGTTTGCTCTTCCGCTGATGGTAGGTCTGATCTGCGGTACGTATTCGTCCGTATGCCTGTCCGGCTCTGTCTGGTATGTGCTGAATAAAAAGCGCATGGAGAAGAATGCCAAACCGGCTGGCAAGAAGGCAAAGGCAGAGAAGTAAAAAGTATAGGAAAAAAGATGGAATACAAGATTTTATACAAAGATGGCCGCGCAAAACGCGCGGAAATGAAAACGGTCCACGGAACCATCCAGACGCCTGTTTTCATGAATGTCGGCACGGTGGCGGCGATCAAGGGCGCGGTTTCGACCGATGATCTCCGCACGATCGGCACGCAGGTGGAACTTTCCAATACCTACCACCTCCATGTCCGTACCGGCGACAAGCTGATCCGACAGTTTGGCGGTCTGCACAAATTTATGAACTGGGATCGCCCGATCCTCACGGATTCCGGCGGATTTCAGGTGTTTTCCCTGGCGGGACTGCGGAAGATTAAAGAAGAGGGCGTTTATTTTAACTCCCACATCGATGGTCACAAGATTTTCATGGGACCGGAGGAAAGTATGCAGATTCAGTCCAACTTAGGTTCGACGATCGCGATGGCATTTGATGAGTGCCCGCCGAGTCTTGCCGATCGGGACTATGTACAGAAATCAGTGGAGCGCACGACGCGCTGGCTGGCGCGCTGCAAGGATGAGATGGCACGCCTCAATGCACTGCCGGATACGGTCAACCGGGAACAGCTCCTGTTTGGTATCAATCAGGGCGCGGTTTATGAGGATATCCGTATCGAACACGCGAAGGAAATCAGCAAAATGAACCTCGACGGCTATGCGGTCGGCGGTCTGGCAGTTGGTGAGAGCCATGAGGAAATGTACCGGATTCTGGATGCAGTCGTTCCGCACTTGCCGGAGGACAAGCCAACTTATCTTATGGGCGTCGGCACACCGGCAAACATCCTGGAAGCGGTAGACCGGGGCGTTGATTTCTTTGACTGTGTGTACCCGTCCCGGAATGGACGCCACAGCCATGTATACACGAACCATGGCAAATTAAATCTCCTGAACAGCAAATATGAGCTGGATCCACGCCCGATCGAGGAAGGCTGCGGCTGCCCGGCATGCCGTTCTTACTCCCGCGCATATATCCGCCACCTGTTTAAGGCGAAGGAAATGCTGGGGATGAGATTATGCGTCTTGCATAATTTGTATTTTTATAATAAAATGATGGAAGAGATTCGCGACGCGATCGAACATCACTGTTATGCTGAGTATAAAGCAAAGAAACTTGCAGGCATGATGGGGGAATCGAACTAAAGGAGGAAATATACCACATGAACAGCACAAGCGGAATGATCGTTTACCTTGTATTTATCATTGCCATCTTCTATTTTATGGCAATCCGTCCACAGTCCAAGGAAAAGAAAAAACAGGCAGAACTGATGGCAACCGTAGCAGTAGGCGACAGCGTTCTGACATCCAGCGGCTTCTACGGCGTGATTATCGATATGACCGATGATACTGTAATTGTAGAGTTCGGAAGCAACAAGAACTGCCGCATCCCGATGCGTAAGGATGCAATCGTTCAGGTTGAGAAACCGGAAGTGTAAAAAGAACGGTAAGAGAGTGAGAGGATCGCAGCTCCCGATGGGGGCGGCGGTCCTTTTTTTTGTTTTACAGATAACCCCAGGTTATAGAATAAATTCCAAATTACTATACGGGGAATACCGGTTTTTCTTCGTCAGAAGATTGCAAAATAGGACGGAATCCGATATGATAAAAAGTAACCGTTTGAAACAAGGGAGGTATTTTATTATGAATTGCAATATTACTGTGATTCCGGGTGACGGAATCGGACCGGAGATTGTGAGAGAGGCATGCGGCGTGCTGGACAAGGTGGGCGCTGTCTACGGTCATACATTTAATTATACAAAAATCCTGATGGGCGGCTGTTCCATCGACGAGTACGGCGTACCGCTGACCGATGAGGCACTGGAGACCGCGAAAAAGAGTGATTCCGTCCTGCTCGGTGCAGTCGGCGGCAACGTGGGAAATTCCCGCTGGTACGATGTAGCTCCGAACCTGCGTCCGGAGGCCGGTCTTCTTGCCATCCGTAAAGGTCTGGGACTGTTCGCGAATATCCGCCCGGCATACCTCTACAAAGAGCTGGCAGATGCCTGCCCGTTAAAGAAAGAGATCATCGGCGACGGCTTCGATATGGTTATCATGCGTGAGCTGACCGGCGGTCTGTACTTCGGCGACCGTTACACGAAGGAGATTGATGGCGTGACGACCGCGGTAGATACCCTGACCTACAATGAAAATGAGATCCGCCGGATCGCAATCAAGGCATTCGATATCGCGATGAAGCGCCGCAAGAGCGTTATTAGCGTCGATAAGGCAAATGTACTGGATTCCTCCCGCCTGTGGAGAAAGGTAGTCGAGGAAGTTGCTAAAGATTATCCGGAAGTTACCCTGACCCATATGCTGGTTGATAACTGCGCGATGCAGCTTGTCATGAATCCGGGACAGTTCGACGTGATCCTGACTGAGAACATGTTTGGCGATATCCTTTCTGATGAGGCAAGCATGATTACCGGCTCCATCGGTATGCTGTCTTCAGCCAGCTTAAACGAGGGCAAATTTGGTCTCTACGAGCCGAGCCACGGTTCCGCACCGGACATCGCGGGCAAGGACATCGCAAACCCGATTGCAACTATTCTTTCCGCAGCGATGATGCTCCGCTATTCCTTCGATCTGGATAAGGAAGCAAAAGCCATCGAGGATGCCGTACAGCAGGTACTGACCGAGGGCTACCGTACCGTGGATATCATGGCGGATGACTGCAAGCAGGTTGGAACCGTTGAGATGGGCAGGCTGATCTGTGAGAGAATTAAATAGAAAGATTGCAAAAATTCCATAAATGCGATAAAATCAAAGATAAACGTAAAAACCGCCCCTGTCACCAGGGGCGGAGGTCGTCGAAAGAGATAGAAGGAGACGAAAAGATGAAAAGTGATGCAGTAAGAAAAGGGATGCAGCAGGCACCTCACCGTTCTTTGTTTAATGCACTCGGTATGACGGAAGAGGAGATGAACAAACCTCTCGTCGGTATCGTAAGTTCTTATAATGAGATTGTTCCGGGACACATGAACCTGGACAAGATTGTAAATGCCGTGAAGCTGGGTGTAGCGATGGCTGGCGGAACACCGGTTGTATTTCCGGCGATCGCAGTCTGTGATGGTATCGCTATGGGACATGTCGGCATGAAATATTCCCTGGTTACCCGTGATCTGATCGCAGATTCCACCGAATGTATGGCGCTGGCACATCAGTTCGATGCGCTGGTTATGGTTCCAAACTGTGATAAAAACGTACCGGGACTTCTGATGGCAGCAGCCCGCGTCAATGTACCGACTGTATTTGTCAGCGGCGGTCCGATGTTAGCCGGTCATGTAAAGGGACAGAAGAGAAGTCTTTCCAGCATGTTCGAGGCAGTTGGTTCCTACGCAGCAGGCACCATGACGGAAGAAGATGTGAAAGAATTCGAATGTAAGGTCTGCCCGACCTGCGGTTCCTGTTCCGGTATGTACACCGCCAACAGCATGAACTGCTTAACAGAGGTACTCGGCATGGGTCTTCAGGGCAACGGTACGATCCCGGCAGTTTACTCCGAGCGAATCAAACTGGCAAAACACGCTGGTATGAAGGTTATGGAGATGTATGAGAAAAACATCCGTCCGAGAGATATTATGACAGAAAAGGCATTTTTAAATGCACTGACCGTGGATATGGCACTCGGATGTTCTACCAACAGTATGCTGCATCTTCCGGCGATTGCACATGAGGCAGGCGTAGACCTGAACATGGAGCTGGTCAATGAGATGAGCAAGCGCACCCCGAACCTGTGCCATCTGGCGCCGGCAGGTCCGACCTATATGGAGGATCTGAACGAGGCAGGCGGCGTGTATGCGGTTATGAATGAGCTGTCCAAGAAGAACCTTCTGAATCTGGACTGCATGACCGTAACCGGCAAGACCGTTGGCGAGAATATCAAGGGCTGTGTCAACAAGAATCCGGAGGTTATCCGACCGATCGACAATCCGTACAGCCAGACTGGTGGTATTGCGATCCTGAAAGGAAACCTGGCACCGGATACAGGCGTTGTAAAACGTTCTGCCGTTGCACCGGAGATGCTGGTACATCAGGGACCAGCGCGTGTGTTTGACTGTGAGGAAGATGCGATTGCAGCGATCAAGGGCGGCAAGATCGTGGCTGGCGATGTTGTTGTCATCCGTTACGAGGGACCGAAGGGCGGTCCGGGCATGCGTGAGATGCTGAACCCGACTTCTGCCATCGCAGGTATGGGACTTGGTTCCAGCGTAGCTCTGATCACAGACGGACGTTTCTCCGGCGCATCCAGAGGTGCATCCATCGGACACGTTTCTCCGGAGGCGGCAGTCGGCGGACCGATCGCGCTGGTTGAGGAAGGCGATATTATTTCCATCGATATCAACAATAACTCCCTGAACGTACTCGTATCCGACGAGGAGCTGGCAGAGAGAAGAAAGAAATGGCAGCCGAGAGAACCGAAGGTTACGACCGGATACCTGGCACGTTACGCAGCGCTTGTAACGAGCGGAAACCGGGGCGCAATCCTGGAGGTTCCGAAGACACAGAAGTAATCATATGTACTCTCGGAGTTTTTCAGCCCCGCTTTTGCGGTAGATGAAAGCCCGGGAGTATATGCATTTAAAATGGTTTAAGGAAGGAAAGCAGGTTAGACAGATGAAGACATTGACAGGAGCAGAGATTGTCATTGAATGCTTGAAAGAGCAGGGGGTAGACACGGTGTTCGGTTATCCGGGCGGCGCGATCCTCAACATTTATGATGCACTTTATAAACACAAGGATGAAATCACCCATATTTTGACCTCTCATGAACAGGGAGCGTCCCACGCGGCAGACGGCTACGCGAGAGCAACCGGTAAGGTCGGTGTGTGTATGGCGACATCCGGTCCGGGAGCTACAAACCTGGTTACGGGTATTGCAACGGCTAACCTGGATTCCATTCCGATGGTAGCCATCACCTGTAATGTAACGACAGGGCTTCTTGGAAAAGACAGCTTCCAGGAGATCGACATTCTGGGTGTTACCATGCCGATCACGAAATATAATTTTATCGTAAAGGATGTCACGAAGCTGGCAGATGTGATCCGTCGTGCGTTCGTGATTGCTAAGAGTGGCCGTCCGGGTCCGGTTCTGGTGGATATCACCAAGGATGTGACGGCAGCGGCCTGCGAGTACGAGCCGAAGGAACCGCAGCCGATCGAGCGCGAGACAGAGCTGATCCGTGAGGAAGACATGGAAAAGGCGATCGAGATGATCAAGGCGGCGAGAAAACCGTTTATTTTTGTCGGCGGCGGTGCAGTGGCGTCAGATGCTGCCAATGAATTAAGTGCATTTGCACATAAAATTCAGGCGCCGGTGGGGGACAGCCTGATGGGTAAAGGTGCATTTGACGGAACCGATGTCCTTTATACCGGTATGATCGGTATGCACGGAACCAAGACATCCAACCTCGGTGTGGCAGAGTGCGATCTGCTGATCGTTGTAGGCGCGCGTTTCAGTGACCGTGTTGTGGGCGATCCGAACCATTTTGCAAGCAATGCAAAGATTTTACACATAGATATCGATCCGGCGGAGATCAACAAAAATATCCAGACCGATGCGAGCATTATTGGTGATGTCAAGATTATTCTGCGTAAGCTAAACGCGCGTCTGGATCCGATGAACCATGACGAGTGGCTGAGCCACATTGAGCGTCTGAAAGATATGTACCCGCTCCGCTACAACAAGGAAGTTCTGACCGGTCCGTATATCATGGAAGAGATCTACAAGGTAACCGGCGGCGATGCGATCATCTGTACCGATGTCGGACAGCATCAGATGTGGGCGGCACAGTATTATAAATACAAACGTCCGAGACAGCTTCTGACCTCCGGCGGTCTGGGCACGATGGGCTACGGTCTGGGCGCAGCGATTGGTGCGAAGATGGGCTGTAAGGATAAGACGGTTATCAATATTGCCGGAGACGGCTGTTTCCGTATGAACATGAACGAGATTGCGACGGCAACCCGCTACAACATTCCGGTTATCGAGGTTGTATTTAACAACCATGTTCTGGGTATGGTGCGCCAGTGGCAGACCCTGTTCTATGGAAAACGCTATTCCCAGACGGAGCTTTACGATCAGATGGATTTCGTCAAGGTGGCAGAGGGCATGGGCGCGAAAGCATACCGTATCACGAAGAAAGAGGATGTGGAGCCGGTGCTGCGCGAGGCGATCAGCTTAAATATCCCGGTTATGATCGAGTGCCAGATCGGCAGCGATGACAAGGTATTCCCGATGGTTCCGGCTGGAAAACCGATCGAGGAAGCGTTTGATGAGATTGACTTACGCATCGAATAGTTGTAAAATGGGGGCAATTATCACATTTTTGTGTAAGACAGGAGGAGATTTATTATGAGCAGAGTCTATAACTTTTCGGCAGGTCCGGCAGTGCTTCCGGAGGAGGTACTGAGAGAGGCAGCGGCAGAGATGCTGGATTACCAGGGCAGCGGTATGTCCGTCATGGAGATGAGCCACCGCTCCAAGGATTTCCAGGCCATCATTGATGATGCAGAGAAGGATCTGCGCGAACTGATGCAGATTCCGGACAATTACAAAGTATTATTCGTACAGGGCGGCGGCAATATGCAGTTCGCCATGGTTCCGATGAACCTGTTCAAAAATAAGGTGGGGGATTACATCATCACCGGACAGTGGGCAAAGAAAGCATATCAGGAGGCAAAGATGTTTGGTACTGCCAACGCGATTGCATCCAGCGCTGACAAGACCTTTTCCTACATCCCGGATTGTTCGGACCTTCCGGTGGATGAGAACGCAGATTACGTGTATATCTGCTTAAATAACACTATTTACGGAACCGTATACCACGAGCTTCCGAACACCAAGGGCAAGACACTGGTAGCAGATATCTCCTCCTGTTTCCTGTCAGAGCCGATCGATGTGAGTAAGTTTGGTATTCTCTGGGGCGGTGTCCAGAAGAACGTAGGTCCGGCTGGTATGGCGATCGTCATCATCCGCGAGGATCTGATCACCGAGGATGTTCTTCCGGGAACACCAACCATGCTGCGCTACAAAACATACGCAGACAATGACTCTCTGTACAACACACCGCCTACATACACCATCTATATGTGCGGCAAGGTATTTAAATGGCTCAAGAAAATGGGCGGTTTAAGTGCCATGAAGGAGCGCAACGAGAAGAAGGCGAAGATCCTTTACGATTTCCTCGATGAGAGCAAGCTCTTCAAGGGTACCGTTGAGAAAAAGGATCGTTCCCTGATGAACGTACCGTTCGTCACCGGCGATGCAGATCTGGATGCCCTGTTTGTCAAGGAAGCCAAAGAGGCAGGTTTTGTGAACTTAAAAGGTCACCGTACCGTCGGTGGTATGCGTGCCAGCATCTACAATGCAATGCCGATCGAGGGCGTTGAGAAATTAGTTGCTTTCATGCGTGAATTTGAGAAAAAACATACAAATTAGTCAATTTTAAAATTTATGCCATTGCTGCGGCGAAAGGGAGGGGGAATCCGTTCCTTTCTGCTGCAGCAGTGGACTTTTTAAAACAAAAACAGCCCGCGTATGGGAAGATTTGAAATTTTGAAAGAAAAGAGAGTTAAAAAATGAGAAAAATCCATTGCCTGAACCCGATTTCCAAGCTGGGAACCGGTTTACTGACCGAAAATTATGAGATGACTGACAACCTGGCGGAGGCAGAGGGCATTCTGGTCCGCAGTGCTGCCATGCATGATCTGGAACTTCCGAAGGGACTGCGTGCCGTTGCACGTGCCGGAGCGGGCGTCAACAACATTCCGCTTGACAAGTGTGCGGAGGCTGGTGTTGTCGTATTCAATACACCGGGCGCCAATGCAAACGGTGTCAAAGAGCTGGTGCTGGCTGGCATGCTGCTGGGAGCCAGAGACGTAGTCGGCGGCATCGACTGGTGCAAGGAGCAGAAGGACAATGAAAATATCTCCAAAGATATGGAGAAGGCGAAAAAGAAATTTGCCGGTCATGAGATCCGCGGCAAAAAGCTTGGTGTTATCGGACTGGGCGCCATCGGCGCAGAGGTTGCAAACGCAGCTGCAGCGCTTGGCATGGAAGTATACGGCTATGACCCGTTCATTTCTGTCAAGGCAGCGTGGATGCTTTCCAGAGACGTAAAGCACATCACATCTGTTGATACGATCTATCAGGAATGCGATTACATCACCGTTCATGTACCGCTGCTTGACAGCACCCGCCAGATGATCAACAAAGACAGCCTGGGACAGATGAAGGACGGCGTGGTTATCTTAAACTTTGCGCGTGACCTTCTGGTAAATGACGACGATATGGCAGAGGCGCTGGCTTCCGGTCGTGTAAAACGCTATATCACCGATTTCCCGAATGCAAAAGTAATGCAGATGCCGAACGTCATCGCAACCCCACATCTGGGCGCATCCACAGAAGAATCCGAGGATAATTGTGCCGTGATGGCAGTCAAAGAGCTGATGGATTACCTGGACAATGGTAATATCAAGAATTCCGTCAACTTCCCGAATTGCGATATGGGCGTGTGCACAACCGTAGGTCGTCTTGCACTTCTTCATAAGAACGTGCCGAACATGATCGGACAGATTTCCTCGATCCTGGCATCGACTGACATGAACATCGCAAACATGACGAACAAGAGCCGTGATAAATACGCGTATACGCTGGTTGATCTGGAGACCAAGGCAGACGCGGCGACGATTGAGAAGCTGAAAGCTATTCAGGGTATGATGCGCGTGCGCGTGATCAAATAATAAGTGAACATAAAAATGGCGGATTATATCGTATAAGGTAGTTCTGCTGAAAACAGCCGGAGAAAGTGTGGTTTTGGCTCACCTTTTTCGGCTGTTTTTGTCATTGGTGGAAAATTGCTCAAGACTGGAGTCTTTCATTTCATAAACACGCGTCCACTCCTTAGTGCCATCTTTTTTGACAGTTTCGGAGCGGTTTATCGCCAGAAAACGGATCAGTTCATAGCAGTCAATCCAGATTTCGTTGTTTCCTTCTTTCTGGGATTCGTCAAAAATGAGCTGCAATCCGAAATGCAGGTGCGGTTCAGCGATGTTGTTGGTGTTTTCAGTGCTGCTGTAGCCGGTGTGTCCGAGATAACCGATCACGTCCCCGGCAGTGACGAGACTGCCCTCTTTCAGGTTTGACTGGTAGGGGTAGTCTTTGCGTAAATGTGCATAATAGTAGTATCGTTTCCCGTCAAAGCTGCGGATGCCGATGCGCCAGCCGCCGTACTGGTTCCAGCCGAGCGCCTCGACGCGCCCGGATTCCACAGCAATCACAGGCGTTCCCGTCTGCCCCATCATATCATGCCCGAGATGCCGTCTCCGGTAACCGTAGCTGCGGGAGACACCGAAATCGTCATAGTGGCTGT
>ENA-ORRW01003880-ORRW01003880.1-human-gut-metagenome-genome-assembly--contig:-NODE-3880-length-10203-cov-2.359381_pt1 | contig 10203 bp, 4 predicted proteins | sample MGYA00242183_ERZ509150 | MGnify/ENA primary metagenome ERZ509150 (study PRJEB26280, sample SAMEA2338639) | human gut metagenome | biome: human gut; feature: human-associated habitat; material: faeces... | reverse complement strand
CATCATGTTCTTGATCCAACAAGCTAACCTTCGCGCTAAAGAATTGAATTCTGACGCTATCAAAGAATGGAAAGATCTTGTTAAGAACGCTGACGAGGCTCCGAACCAGAATGTAGCTATCGAGATCAGCGCTTACGCTTCTCCTGATGGTGGTTTCAAATTGAACAACACGTTGGCTGAGAATCGTGAAGGAAACACTACGAAATATTTGAACAAGGAATTGAAGAAGATGAAGGTTGACGCTCCGGTTGACGCTCGTTACACAGCTCAAGACTGGGAAGGCTTCAAGGAATTAGTTTCTGCTTCTAACTTGCAAGATAAAGACTTAGTATTGCGTGTGATCTCTATGTACCAAGATCCTGAGACAAGAGAGAAAGAAATCAAGAATATCTCCGCTGTTTACTCTGACTTGGCTGAGACTATCCTTCCGCAATTACGTCGTTCTCGTTTGACTGCTAACATCGAGATCATCGGTAAGTCTGACGACGAGATCAGCGCTTTGGCGAAGAGCAATCCTTCTGAGTTGAATATCGAGGAAATCCTTTACGCCGCTACATTGACTAACAACGACGGTGAGAAGATGGCTATCTATACAAAAGCTTCTGAATTGTATCCTAACTGCTACCGCACTTGGAACAACATCGGTATGATGGCATTCCGTACCGGCGACCTGGCTAAGGCAGAACAGATGTTCAACAAATCAAACTCTGTAAAAGCTAATCCGGAAGCTAACATGAACTTAGGTTTGATCGCTCTGACTAAGGGTGACCAGGCTAAGGCTCAACAGTTGTTCGGTAGCGCAGCAGGCGTTGCTGAATTAGGCGAAGCTCTGGGTGTTCTGTATCTGGAACAGGGCGAATGGGCTAAGGCCGCTAACTCTTTCGGTTCAGTTAAGTCTAACAACGCTGCTTTGGCTCAGATCCTGACTAAGGATTACAGCAAAGCTTCTCAAACTCTGAACGCAGTTGCTAAACCCGACGCTACAACTTCTTACCTGAAAGCTATCGTAGCTGCTCGTACAAACGACGCTAACGCAGTTATCAGCAACCTGAAAGCTGCTATCGCTGCTGATAAGGCTATGGCTAAAGAAGCTGCTATCGACCTGGAATTTGCAAAATATGCAACTAACAGCGAATTCGCTGCATTGGTTAAGTAATAACAAACTTATTCCATATATCCGAAAGGCCGCCTCTGTAAAAAAAGGCGGCCTTTTTGTTCTTACCAGGAAACGCATTTTCGTAAGAATTAAAACAGTGATTGCCATGAGGAAACTGATCTATTTCCCAATCGTCAGTCTGATGGCCGTAACAGGCAAATCGCGTCCGCAAGGGAAACAGGCCGGTTAGGACCAGTGTTGCTTTTCACCATTTAGCCAAATATCTAAATAAATCCGACAAAAAATACATTTGCATATTTGCGACTTTACTTACTTTTGGACATCCTAGAAAATAAGAAAAACACACATATGCAAAAACTAATGAAATCACTGATCGTCGCCTTTGCCTACATGAGCATGCCGATTATGGCACAAAAGACCGATCTGGTAAACCCGATCATCGGAACAAACGGGATGGGACATACATTTCCCGGCGCCTGCGCTCCGTTTGGTATCGTACAAGTAAGTCCTGATACCGATACCATTCCTCATAACATCGACGGTGTCTATCAGCCTCGCGTGTATGAATACTGTGCCGGCTACCAACATAAAGACAGTTCCATCGTCGGCTTCAGCCATACCCACTTCAGCGGAACGGGGCATTCCGACCTCGGTGATATTCTGCTGATGCCCTTCACCGGAAAATTGCAGATCAACCCTGGTACGGCTGATAATCCGGACAGCGGCTATCGTTCCCGATTCAGCCACGACACCGAAATATCCCGTCCAGGCTACTACGAAGTGTTGCTGACCGACGATCAGATCAAAGTGCAACTGACAGCAACCGAACGGACCGGTATTCATAAATACACCTACCCGGCCGATCAGAAGAAACAGCTGATACTCGACCTCAACCACGGTATCTACAATTACGATGGCAAGGTGTTATGGGCAAACCTCCGGGTCGAAAACGACACTTTGGTTACGGGCTACCGCATTACCAACGGATGGAGTCGCGTAAACTATACCTATTTTGCCATCTCGTTCTCCCAGCCGGTCACCCGTTACGGATATACAGACCGGGAAAAAGTCAACTATCCGGGTGGTTTCCGGCGTTTCAATACAGCAGAGAACTTCCCGGAGATCGGAGGACGTAAAGTTGTTTCCTATTTCGAGTTCAAAGAAGGAAGCGCTCCGCTCGAAATCAAAGTGGCTCTTTCGGCTGTCGGAACAGACGGAGCCGTAAAGAACCTGCAAGCAGAGGCTACCGGTAAATCGTTTGACACGATCCGCCAGGAAACGAATGGGAAATGGGAGAACGCACTGTCCGTCATCGATGCAGAGGGCAGTAACGACCAGCTATCCATGCTTTACACATCTTTGTACCATACGATGATCAACCCGTCCGTTTATATGGATGTAGACGGGAAATACCGAGGGATCGACCACAACATCCACCAGGCCGAGGGCTTTACAAACTATACCGTATTTTCAGTCTGGGATACGTACCGGGCTTTACATCCGCTGTTCAACATCATCAAACGGGATGTCAGTACGGATCTTGTAAAGTCGATGCTCGCCCATTACAGCCAAAGCGTGCATCATCTGCTGCCGGTCTGGTCACATATGGGTAACGAAAACTGGTGCATGATCGGCTATCACTCGGTTTCCGTCCTGGCCGATGCCATCACCAAAGGCTTGCCAATCGACAAGCAAGAAGCAGTCAAAGCGATGGTCAGCAGTTCAAACGTGCCTTATTATGATCATACGGATGAGTATAAACAATTAGGATATGTTCCTTTCGACCAATCCCCCACTTCCGCCTCCATCACGTTAGAGAATGCCTATGAAGACTGGACGGTCTATCACACCGCCCTTTTGCTGGGAGACAAACAGATTGCCGATACTTACAAGAAACGTGCCCTCTACTACCGGAACGTGTTCAAACCCGGTCTCGGTTTTGCCTGTCCGCGTTACAAAGACGGTAGCTGGAAAGAGGAGATCGATCTGCTCAGCACACACGGACAAGGTTTTATCGAGGGAAATGCCTGGAACTACTCTTTCTATGTTCCGCAGGCTCCGTCCGATCTGATTCGCCTGATGGGTGGAAACCGCAGTTTTATCAACAAGCTGGACTCCTTGTTTACCATGCATCTGCCGGATGAATTCTTCGCCCAGACCGAAGATGTGACACGAGAAGGCCTGCTCGGCACTTATGTCCACGGTAACGAACCGAGCCACCATATCCCTTATTTATATAGCTGGACTACCGAACCGTGGAAAACGCAATACTGGATTCGTGAAATCATGAACCGTATGTACCGCAACAATATCGACGGTTTATGCGGCAACGACGACTGCGGCCAGATGTCCGCCTGGTACATCTTCTCAGCCATGGGCTTTTATCCGGTATGCCCAGGAACCGATCAGTATGTGATCGGAGCTCCTTACCTGCCCTATATGCAGGTAAACCTGGAAAACGGAAAAACATTTACAGTCAGAGCAGACAAGGTCAGCGACAAGAACCGCTACATCAAATCTGTCACCCTAAACGGTCAACCTTACAAAAAGGCCTACATCACCCATCAGGACATCATGAACGGAGGGGAACTCGTCTTTCAAATGACTTCAAGTCCCAATAAGAGAAGGCAGTTCACAGCAGAGGAAAAGCCGTACTCATTAGTCGAATAAACACACAACACACCATGAAATCACTTATAATTAACTATCTCTCGATTCTTTTATGTGCACAGGCTTTCTTTGCCTGTGCACCCGATGTAAAAAAGACTCCCGAACGGACATTCCGGATCATTCATAACAACGATGGTTCCGACCTGTTAGGAAACCGCTGGTTCAAATATCGTCCGCTTACGCTTGCCGACTTGGACTCCTGTGTCGATATGGTGGCGAACTCACAGGTCACGACCTATATGATGTGTTCCGGCAGCGATTTCTTCTATGTTCGTTCCAAATACGGCCATGTGATGGGAGACGACCTGGACGGGACGTTGGATTGCGGTTGCGACACAGCTCAATACAACTCTTTCCGAAAATACTACCGGAACCATCTGAACCTGGAAAAAGAGGGGACGGACTTGGTCGCTTATACCTTAAAAAGGGCAAAGGAGAAGGGGATGGAAGCCTTCATCACTTACCGGATGAACGACTTGCATTTCAATGATACGACTACCCATTGTCCGATCTGGTACACCGATTTCTGGATTCAGCATCCGGAATACTGGCTGAACGACACGACACAAGGTTATAACAGCGGCGGGGCTTTTGACTTTGCCATAAAGGAAGTGCGCGACCGCAAATTGGCGATTATTTCCGAGCAATTGGAAAATTACGCCGACATAATCGACGGATACGATCTCGACTTCATGCGCTTTATCGTTTACTTCAAGTCTGGCACAGGGCCGCAGAACGCACCGCTGATGACACAGTTGGTGAAAGACATCCGTCAGAAAGTAGATGAAATTTCAGCCAAACAAGGCAGAAAGATCCTACTCTCCGCACGTGTGGCACCGACGGTCGAGCAAAACATGATGAAAGGACTGGATATACGCGAATGGCTACGCCTCGGATTGCTGGACTTTATCAGTACAGGTGTCCATTGGAGAGGCGATCCGCCATGCCGGTAGCCAAGTTCAGGGAAGAAATGGGGAAAGACCTCAACATTCCGTTCTACAGTTCGATCGACGACGGAGGCTACCGCCCGCGGGAATTCTGGTCACACGGCATGCACAGGGGGATGTGTTCCCATATCCTCTCACAGGGGGCAGACGGGATCTACCTGTTCAATTATTATTTCGGCACGCTCAATACCGAACATGACGGGAAACTGTATCTGGAAGACGGCGGCCAGGTTTGCCGGGTCATGATGCCGGAACTGCTTCAGGAATTAGGATCGTTGGAAACTTTAAAAGGAATAAGATATATGCACTGTCTGACGGGGTTGTCCAGTATAATATAAAGCCGGACTCTCCACTCCCGCTAAAAATAGGCAAGGGAGAAGAGAAAGAAGTCAATCTTTATATCGGCGATTCGGTAGAGGAAGGATATCCGGAAGAAGCAATCCTATTCATCCGCACCAGTCGGCCGGCATCCTGCCGGTTGACGGTAAACGGAAAAGCCGTTGAGAAAGAAATGCCGGCCTACACCCACCTATACGATAGGGAACGAGGGCTGGAAAAAGAAGAAAAGGAATATGCCTTTATCCTACCCGACGAAGTTCTCAAACAGGGATACAACCGCATCGGGTTCCAGTCCGAAGATGACGGTGCATTCACTGTCAAACGGGTAGAGATAGCCCTCAAATATGGAGATGTGGAAACGCACGGGTATTTCTAAAGCCGTCTTTATCACGAAAAGAAAACAAAAACATACAGGTATTTACGGCCATTACTACCACACCTTTACTTTTCGCCCTTGGTCAAAAGCCCTTTCGACACTCGTCAAAAACCTTTTCGACTAAGGGCGAAAACGTATTCGACCAAAGGCAAAAGGTTTATGACCAGGCTGTCTGACAACAGAAGCATGGCGATCGTCACTTAAATAAGCCCAGTCTTTCCTAATCGTATTCAGTAATTGCCAGATAAACTATCCTTTGATTGGTTCAGTCTTTCTTAAACAGTTTTTTCCTTCTTATCCTGCTCTGAGGAAGGAAGGGGGAGTATTGTCTGTTCCGCTACATAAAAAAGGAGGGATATGCACATTTTGCATTCCCTCCCCTTTTATGTGTCTCCCGTATCTCCCGTTCTATTTTCTTATCTTCGTAGACTTGTAAACGTGTATCTTTTCCTTCTTTCCGGCAGACGGTTCAACCACTTTGATCTTTGTAAATGCCCCGTTGTGCACATCGTCCAAGACGATAGCCGGACGATAGTCTTTCTTCAAAGCAGTCAGCTTCACATTCTTGAAAGTGACCCCATCGACATGGCGGACATAAAATCCCCAGGCAGGTAACTCCTTATGCTGAGAGAATTCAGGATAAGCTTTCGGCATTTCCGGAACTTTATCCAGTTCGTCCAATCCAACTTTAGCATACAACGGGTTACCACCACCCGGATAGACGATCTCGACATTCTCGATAGAGACATTCGTAATCTTGTTATCTTGCAAGCCGACAATGCCGGAAGGCGAGACATTACGCGGATTATCTTCCGTCGGCCCTTCGTAGTCATATCCTGCATCCGGTTTCGTTGCCGGGACTTCGGCATAAACATTCGAGATATGCACGTTGTCCATCCGGCTGCGACGTCCCTCACGACGTTCTCCCACGACCAAATAGATAGGATTTCCGGTATTGATGGAACGAAGGCTGTCCACCACTATATTCTCAACCAGTCCGCCATCAACCGCCTGGATCGTTATAGCCGAACGGAACGTGTCGAATATAGTATTGTTGATGATCTTTATGTTCTTGAAGCCACCAGTCGAAGCCGTTCCGAACTTGATACCGCTTGCACTTGAACAAGCCGTATTGTTGCGGACCTCGATATTCTGGCAAATGGCATCGGCACTATGGGATTTCAGACAGATCGCATCGTCTGTCGCATCCACATAACAGTTTTGGATCAATGCGCCGTTACAGTCGACAATATCCATCCCGTCGTTATTCCAGTAAGCACGGCTATGCACCGTGATACCGTCGATCAACAGGTTCTCGCACTGGTCATAGGTCTGCGTCCAGAAAGCCGGATTCATCATCGTCACACCTTTTATCTCCACATTCTTGCATTCGCGGAAATAGACCAGCTTCGGACGGTTGGCAACACGTCCCAACTGCAACTTATCCTTGATCACCCCTGAATAAACCTGGTTGATGAAGTTATTGGCAAGCTCACGTCCACGACCGTCGATCACCCCTTTGCCGGTGATACCGATATTATCCTGCTTATTCGCCAAGATCAAGCCGTACCAGGCATTCAGCTCCATATCATAATCATAAGGATTAGTGGAACCGACCAACACGGCCCCCTCTCCCAAATGGATCGTCACATTTGACTTCAGATGAATACTGCCAGTCAGATAACGTCCGACAGTAAACACCAGACGTCCACCCCCGCTCTCGGAAATAAAGTCGATCGCCTTTTGTATGGAACGGGTATTCATGGTCGTCCCATCCGACTTGATCCCGAACATAGTCATCTGGTAATCTTTTGCCCACACCGGAATCATCATTCCCGCCAGCAAGCACAGGATCATTATTTTTCTAATCACATTCATAATTCTTCAATTTCTTAATTTCAGCTTCTTAATTTTTTAATTCTTAATTCTTAATTTTTAATTCTATAAGCGGTTACCGGTCCTACCAATCCCGCCGGCTGCACAACATCCTGCCTCCGGGTCCACGCCTGAGCGATCTTATTATCCTTCAGCGTCTTCATATAGTTTCCCATAACAGTTACTACATGTACCTCTACCGAATTCTCCCCCTGTTTCAACCGGGCTGAGACCGGATGGATACGGCGGCCATACCATTTGACACCACAACTCTGCCCGTTCACGAATACTTCCGATACACCATGTACCAACCCAAGGTTAAGAACCATTCCGGCAGGCGAAGAGACGTTGACTTTCTTTCTATAAACAATCGTTCCGCAGAAATTCACATAGTCCGTCTCCTTTAAATCCTTCAGTTTGTCGAAATGAGTATTCTGCACCGTATTCTCACGGCTATGACGGAACTCCACATCCCAATCAGACGAAAGATCTTTCAAATCCTCACCGGAAACCGGAAGCGGCTTGTAATCATTTCCTCTCTTTTGCTTATCGAACACAATCAGGAGAGAGTCAGCCGGACCGAAGTCGAACAGGAAACTGTTGGCTGCATCCAGCGGCAACCGGTATCGTTCACCCGTTTCCAGATCCCACACCCAACCCTGTCGGCCTTTTACAACCTCGTTGCTGAAGGAAATACGGGTCTGATGCGAATTATAGCGGTGTGCATAACTGAAAAAGAACATCTCTTCTTTGTTATCACCCTGATAACGGTTCTGCATCAGATAAGGATCAGGTTTTTCAATCGTCATATACGGTGTCAATCCATAGTCTTTCTGCACACCCTGATACCAACCGACAAAGTCTTTTTCCGGTTTATGAAGCAGTATGAAACGCCCGTCCATCTGCTTCATCTTTTCCACCCATTCCTGCACTTCCTTATCATGCTTGTCATGATCCTTCAGGCCGACCGATTTATGCGGATAAGCCTCTATACAGAAAATACGCCCGCCAGAGGCCACAAAATCATATAATTTATGCGCGGTAGCCGGTTCCATACTCTCCACTTCGATCAGGAAAAGCGTTTTATATTTGCGGGGACCATAGCACAAGTAACCGTCTTTCATCTCGGCATCCCGGATGATCGATTCGGAAACATAGTCGCAACCGCTGCCGTTCTTATGGATCGCTTCCCATACCAATGTCTTATATTTCACATTGGTAGTAGCGGGGAACGGCTCGTTCTGCATTCCCAACGTGCTCCACATATCGGCTATCGGATGCAGGATCGCGATATCCGCATACATGGTTCCATGTTGCAGAGCGGAAGCCATACGGCCTTTATAAGCGGTATAATATTTGAAATACGGCCACCAGTTATTATTTTCGTTATAATAAGCCCCGTAACGAATCCATCCGGGGAACGGAGCTTCTTTAGGAGAATAGTTGAAACCGTGGAAGATAGAATGCGTCACACCGGAGATAGCCGTCTGGTCACCTCCAATCTTCAACAACTCCAATGTCATATTGAACACGGTATAAGTATTGGTCATCTCCTCGCAACTCACCAAGCGCTTTCCACGTAAGTGGGCAGCAGAAGACACATATTTATTAACCATCGTATAGGCACGCCCCCGACGATAATCCTCTTCCGACATCTCCTCGCCCAGACGATGCCTCAACCAAGTCATCGTCCAGGATTCGCATTCGGGTATATCATAATCCAGACTGCTTTCAAGCGGGAAGAAACCACGTCCGTAGGCCTGTGCACGCGATTTCACATTCAGCCCCTTACACCAGTCCAGGTAAGTCTGTGTAAAACGCTCGCGCAGCAGTTCGGCTTTCGTATATTCGAAGTCATAGCGTACACGCTGGATCGTATCGTCCAGTTCGGGTGTAAACTGAACCTTTGGTTCATAGGTCAACACATTCCCCATGCTACCCATCTTAAATAGGATGAAAGGCAGATAGGGTTGCACGTCATATCCCCGGCGTTTCTTGAACTCTTCCGCCATATCATACGACCAGTTCGATCCTTCCAGTTCCATACTGTCGGTAAACAAGGAACGGATATTGCCGGACAACGGACCCAAACGGTTCTGAATCTTATCCGACATATTATTCAAATACTTCTGCACGGCCGGCTTGTTGAAATGGTTCAACACCGGTCCCGTAGCACCGGGAGCACCATTGATCACTTCGAGGAAACCGCGTATCTTGACCAAGGCAAACAAGACATATTTCCCATCAGGCACTTTGAACTTGAACGTTCCGTCTACCTCTTTATCCATCAGATCGATAGCCTGATCAAGACTGCCAAACGGCTCAGGAACCAGCTGCAGGGAAACCAGCTCCATCTTCTTTCCAAGAAAAGGAGAACTGATAGCAGGATCGGCCGCACAGAACAGACCGTCGCGAGAGACTTCATAGTCGATCGGACCACTCAGCTTCTCGGAATAGTTCACTACAACATCCGCTCTCTCGTCTCCTGTCAGGAACTCCGCTCCGAACGGCCAGCCAGAACCGACGATCAGATCGCAGGTCATATCAAGCGACTTCGCCTCGTCAAAAGCCACCTTCAACATGTCAATCCATTCGTCGCTCAGCCAAGGTAACGACTTCTTTCCCAAATCGTCCGTGTCATTGCCGGGAAATTTAACCGGATTGATCTCCACTCCTCCGATACCCGCCTCCTTCAATATATGCAGTTCACGTTTCAATTCATCCGCTTCTACTTTATCTCCGTTCCACCACCAACGGACAAACGGGCGGTAAATGGATTGTGGATCACGAAACAATTTATATAGCTCACCGGAACGCAAAACCGTCCCCTTCACCTCATCGGCTGCACTAACCGTACCCCATAGCGGCATACGGCTACA
>ENA-ORRW01003869-ORRW01003869.1-human-gut-metagenome-genome-assembly--contig:-NODE-3869-length-10222-cov-2.219435_pt1 | contig 10222 bp, 7 predicted proteins | sample MGYA00242183_ERZ509150 | MGnify/ENA primary metagenome ERZ509150 (study PRJEB26280, sample SAMEA2338639) | human gut metagenome | biome: human gut; feature: human-associated habitat; material: faeces... | reverse complement strand
GTCATTACGGAATGGAGCATATTTTTATCCAGTATATGGCTGGATATCTGAAGGAAAATCTGCCGGTAGAGATGGAGATCGTTACAGCGCCATCTGCATGGCCTACAGTTCTTTTATAATTGTTTTCTATGTACAGCAATATATTTTTGAAAAGGAGGATGCCTATGGTCCAACTGAAAATAAATACCCAGATAAAGGAATATCCGGATGATATTACCTGGCAGGTGATAGCAGATGAGTATCAAAGCGGGTATTCCGATGAAATATTATTAGTCCAGGTAAATGGAAAACTCCAGGAACTGCAGGAAAAGATAAGGGAAGGCGAAGTGCAGTTCATTACTGCAAGACAAAAGCCGGGAATTTCCGCATATCAGCGAAGTGCCACCCTTCTGATGCTGAAGGCATTTTACGCAGTGGCAGGTCCTGAAAATGTGGAAAAGGTCATTGTGGATTTTTCTATTGGAAAAGGTTTTTTTGTAGAAGCAAGAGGAAGTTTCACATTGAACCAGGAGCTTCTTGACCAGGTGAAAGCCAAAATGCAGGAATACGTAGATCAGGAGATCCCGATTTTAAAGCGCAGTATTTCTACGGATGATGCCATAGAGCGTTTTCACAAACACCGGATGTACGATAAGGAGCGTCTGTTCCTCTACCGCCGTGTATCCAGAGTCAATGTTTACAGTATTGACGGATTTGAGGATTATTTCTACGGATATATGGTTCCCAATACAAAATATATCCGTTATTTCAATCTGAAGTTGTATGAATATGGCTTTGTGCTCATGCTGCCGTCTATGTTGGCACCAACAGTGCTGCCGGAGTTTGCGCCGCTGCCAAAGCTGTTCCATACACTTGCGGACTCTTCAGAGTGGGGGAAACGTCTGGATCTGGAGACAGTAGGCGCATTAAATGACAAGATCGCAGCTGGAGATATGTCCCATTTGATCCTGATCCAGGAGGCGCTTCAGGAGAAACGGATCGCAGAGATCGCGGCCCAGATCGCAGAGCGCAAAACTGCCAAGATCGTTATGATCGCAGGTCCTTCTTCCTCTGGAAAGACAACATTTTCCCATCGGTTGTCCGTACAGTTGGAGGCTATTGGCTTAAAGCCGCATCCAATCGCGGTAGATAACTATTTTGTCAACCGTGTGGACAGTCCAAGGGATGAAAATGGTAATTATAATTATGAGATCCTGGAATGTCTGGATGTAGAACAGTTTAATCAGGATATGCAGGCTCTTTTAAGAGGAGAGCGTGTGGAACTGCCTTATTATAACTTCAAAAAAGGAGAACGGGAATACAAGGGAGATTTTCTGAAACTGGGAAAAGATGATATCCTGGTGATCGAGGGGATCCATTGCTTAAATGACCGTTTATCCTATTCTCTTCCAAGAGAGAGCAAGTTTAAGATCTATATCAGTGCTCTGACCCAGTTAAATATTGACGAGCACAACCGTATCCCTACGACAGATGGCCGTCTGCTGCGCCGTATGATCCGTGATGCAAGGACAAGAGGGGCGTCAGCCCAGGATACCATCCGTATGTGGCCATCTGTGCGAAAGGGAGAAGAGGAAAATATTTTCCCCTATCAGGAAGAGGCAGATGCTATGTTTAACTCTGCTCTCATTTATGAGCTGGCAGTGTTAAAACAGTATGTGGAGCCGCTGCTTTTTGGAATTCCAAAGGATTGTCCGGAATATACAGAAGCAAAGCGACTTCTTAAATTCCTGGATTATTTTATCGGGGTCAGCAGCGAGGATATACCGAAAAACTCTATTTTAAGGGAATTTATCGGCGGAAGCTGTCTGGATGTGTAGGATAGCAAGTGTCCACATATGATATTTTTAATATGATATTTTTGGATTTACCCATGGACATGGCAAAGAAACTATGCTAAAATAAACAAGTTGTGAGTAAGACAGATGGTCGCTGCTGCGACACCGAGAGGACGCAGGAGAGGAAAGTCCGGGCTTCACAGGGCAGGATGCCAGATAACGTCTGGCGGGGGTGACCCTAGGGACAGTGCAACAGAAATATACCGCCCGCTGCATTTGCAGCAGGTAAGGGTGGAATGGCAGTGTAAGAGACTACCGCCCGGCTGGTAACAGGCGGGGCACATGTAAACCCCATCCGAAGCAAGACCAAACAGAGAGCATATGGCGGCCCGTCAGCTTTCGGGTAGGTTGCTTGATGCTGCTGGTGACAGCAGTACTAGATAGATGACCATCCAACGACATAACCCGGCTTATCGTTTTACTCACAACCTTTGCAGCAATGAAGTGCGTCTCCTTGAATAAAGGGGACGTTTTTTCGCATAAGGGGAAACGTATGCAGTATACAGGGAGTGGATATTATGCTTAAACTGTTTTTTGGCAAAGATCTGGGGAAAAAGTCCATACAATGCTGGAATTAGATGATGAGATCATTGAACACCGGCTTTTGAGGGAGCAGATATTCTTAGTGAAAGCAAAAATTTTAATAGAGAAAAGAGTGTGAATTTTATTATGACAGAAGGCGGAAAAAGAAGAGATGGCATTCTTTCACTGTTAGAGGAGAGCGACACTCCATTATCTGGAACAGAACTGGCTCATCGTTTTAAGGTAAGCCGCCAGGTGATCGTTCAGGATATTGCTCTTTTGCGGGCAGAAGATAAGAAGATCCTTTCTACTTACAGGGGATATGTTCTTGACCGGGAAAGTGAAAAAAAGAGAAAATGTATCCGGGTGTTCTGCGTCTGCCATTCTACCAAAGATACCCAGGACGAACTTCAGACCATTGTAGATTATGGTGGCCATGTGCTGGATGTGGCAGTGGATCATCCGCTGTATGGGCAGATCCGTGCAGATCTGATCATCAACAACCGCCTGGATGTAGCAGAGTTTGTAGACCGCATGAACCGCTACAATGCACAGCCTTTAAAGGTTTTGACCGGGGATTACCATTATCATACAGTGACTGCGGAATCGGAGAAAAACCTGGATTTTATTGAGCAGGAACTGCGGAAAAAGGGATACTTAAAAGAAGAATAGAGATAAGAAAAGTAATTGCAGGCATTAAGAAAGCGCCCAACCTCACATTGTGAGGCGGGGCGCTTTTTGCATCTGGTGTAGACTCACGATTAGACTCACGAATTCCGTGCTGACGCACTCTACTGTCTGCTTGCGCAGACAATTCGTTCGTTGTCCCTATTTATTTCACAACATCCAGATCAAATCCGAAGTACTGAACAGCGTTGTTGTAGCTGATGCCCTTAACGATGGACTCTAAGGACTTCATATCTGCCGGATATTCGCCGTTTTCTACCCAGCCGCCAACCAGTGCGCAGAGAACGCGACGGAAGTACTCATGTCTGGTGTAGGATAAGAAGCTTCTGGAGTCGGTCAGCATACCGATGAAGTTGCCCAGGCAGCCTAAGTTAGCCAGGGATACCATCTGATCGGTCATACCTACCTTGTGATCATTGAACCACCAAGCGGAACCCTGCTGGATCTTTCCTGGGAATTTCTCCTGGAAGCAGCCGATGATGGTGCCGATGGAAGCGTTGTCGTTTGGATTTAAGGAGTAAATGATAGTCTTAGGAATATCATTGGTTGCGCTTAATGCATTTAAGAAATCTGCCATCTGTGCGCTTGGAGCGTAGTTGTTGATGCAGTCGTAACCGGTATCTGCGCCTAACTTGTCAAACATGTAAGCGTTGTTGTCACGCTTGCATCCGTAGTGAAGCTGCATAACCCAGTTTCTCTTAGCATATTCTTTTGCAGCAAAGAGGAATACAAGCAGTTCTGGTGTCATTACTTTGATTTGGATTTTGATTACCGCAGTTATGAAAAGGCAATTGATGCGGATGACAATTATCTAAAGTCTGCATTTGCATATGGAAAAGGTATCCGTATTTTGAACCAGGATCCATGGGAGATGCTCATCACCTTTATAATTTCACAAAGAAAAAATATTCCAGCAATACGTCAGGCAGTGGAAAGCTTATCGACGACATGCGGAACATGTATAGATAAGGAAAATAAGTTTTTTGCATTTCCAACGCCAACGCAGCTAGCAGGATTAAGCTTGTCTGATCTGCAGGATCTTTCTTTGGGATATCGGGCAAAATATGTGTATGAAGCTGCCCAAAAGGTAGCATCCGGGGAATTAGACATAAAAAAATGGGCTATGCTTGGTGATGACGACTTGCATAAAGCACTTCTTTCATGTTATGGCGTTGGTGAAAAGGTTGCAAATTGTGTGGCGCTGTTTGGATATCATCGTATAGGTGCATTTCCGGTAGATGTATGGATTGACCGAATCCAGAAAACCTATTATAATGGAAGCTTCCCAGTAGAAAAATACGAAGGATTTGCCGGTGTCATGCAGCAATATATGTTTTATTACGAAAGAAAAATGGCCACAGATCATTCAAAAAAAGCACGTAAACAGTCGGAAAAATAGAATAATTCATATTTATTTCACACAAAATTTAGCACTCTCACCTTGACAGTGCTAATGAAAAGGGGTATGATACGAATAGGCTAAAATATGCCAAAAGCTTTGGAAATCCAAGGCAGAATGTGAGGTGCTTATGGAAGTAGATGACAGGCCGAACAGGCCAAAAAAACCGATGCTGACCTATTGGGTCATTGCCATCATTGTGTTTTTGCTTTTAAATACATTTGTATTTCCGAATCTGTTTAGACGACAGGTAGAGCAGACGGATTACAGCACATTTCTCCAAATGATCGAGGAAAAGAACATTGGAGAAGTCAGCGTAGAAGATACGCAGATTACCTTCTCAGACAAGAGTGGTGAGCATATTTACAAGACAGGAACAATGAACGATCCTGATCTTGTAAATCGTCTTGAGGAAGCTGGTGCTGTATTTAGTAAGCCAATTGTTCAGCAGATGGGCATGCTTGAATATATGTTGATAAGCTATATTCTTCCAATTGCTCTTTTTGCTCTTTTGGGATGGTTTCTTTCCAGAAAAATGATGAGCAAGATGGGCGATGGAGAGAGCATGATGACCTTTGGCATGGGCGGCGGCTCCAAGAGCAATGCCAAAGTTTATGTAAAGTCTGTTGATGGTATTAAATTTAAAGATGTTGCCGGAGAGGAGGAAGCCAAAGAACTTCTTCAGGAGATCGTTGATTTCCTTCATAATCCGGAAAAGTATCGTGAGATCGGTGCGAAAATGCCAAAAGGTGCGCTTCTTGTAGGCCCTCCTGGAACCGGAAAAACACTGCTTGCCAAAGCCGTAGCCGGTGAGGCGCACGTACCGTTTTTCTCGATGTCCGCTTCGGAATTTGTCGAGATGTTCGTCGGTGTCGGTGCATCGCGTGTGCGTGACCTGTTTGAGGAAGCAAAGAAAAACGCACCGTGCATCATCTTTATCGATGAGATCGATGCGATCGGAAAGAGCCGTGACAACAGCTACAACAGCAACGACGAGCGGGAGCAGACGTTAAACCAGCTCCTCGCCGAGATGGACGGATTCGACAGCTCCAAGGGTATTCTGATCCTTGCGGCCACAAACCGCCCGGAGGTTCTTGATCCGGCGCTGCTGCGTCCAGGCCGTTTTGACCGCCGGATTATCGTAGAAAGACCGGACCTGAAAGGCCGTGTGGAAATCCTGAAAGTACACGCCAAGAACGTATCGCTCGATGAGACGGTTGATCTCGACGGCATCGCACTTGCGACATCGGGAGCCGTTGGTTCTGATCTTGCAAATATGATCAACGAGGCAGCGATTCTTGCGGTCAAGAACGGAAGAAAAGCCGTTTCCCAGAAGGATCTTCTCGAGGCAGTCGAGGTTGTCCTCGTCGGAAAAGAGAAGAAGGACCGCATCTTAAGCCAGGAAGAGCGAAAGATCGTTTCCTACCACGAGGTAGGCCACGCACTTGTTACTGCACTGCAGAAGGATTCCGAGCCGGTACAGAAAATCACGATTGTGCCGCGTACGATGGGTGCGCTCGGCTACGTCATGCAGGTGCCGGAGGAGGAGAAATACCTCAACACGAAGAGCGAACTCGAGGCGATGATCGTCGAGTGCCTCGGTGGAAGAGCGGCAGAGGAGATCGTATTCGGCAACGTGACAACGGGAGCTTCGAATGATATCGAGAAAGCGACGAAGATTGTCCGCGCGATGATCACGCAGTATGGTATGTCGGAGAAATTCGGTCTGATCGGTCTTGCGACCCAGCAGAATCAGTACCTCGACGGAAGAATGGTCTTAAACTGCGGCGATGCCACAGCAACCGAAATCGACCACGAGGTCATGAAGATCCTGAAAGAGTCGTATGAGCAGGCAAAAGAACTTCTGGCAGCTAACCGCGATGCGATGGATGAAATCGCAGCTTACCTGATCCAGAAAGAGACGATCACCGGAAAAGAATTTATGGAGATTTTTCATCAGGTGATTGCAAAACGGAATGGAAATGCGGAAGAAGCGGTTGAAAATCCAGAAAATACAGAAACAGAAAATACAGCACTTCCGGAGGCGGATTTTACCGTAAATCCAGAAGTATAAAAAGAAAGCGAAAAGGCCCGGCGGGAGCAGAGAAAACGATCTCTGCACGCTGGGCATTTTCAACATTACAGTCCCAAAAAGAGGAGGGTCATATGGCGTTTGATATCCAGGAAGAACTGAAAAAACTGCCGGGGAAACCCGGCGTCTATCTGATGCACGACGCGGACGATACAATTATCTACGTAGGAAAGGCGATTTCGCTGAAAAACCGTGTCCGCCAGTATTTCCAGACGAGCCGCAACAAAGGGCCGAAGATTGAGCGGATGGTCACGCATATCGCCCGCTTTGAGTATATTGTGACGGATTCCGAACTGGAGGCGCTCGTGCTGGAGTGCAACCTTATCAAAGAGCACCGTCCGAAATACAATACGATGCTGAAAGATGACAAGGCGTACCCGTACATTAAGGTGACCGTGAACGAGGATTTTCCACGCATTCTGTTTTCCCATCAGATGAAGAAGGACAAGGCGAAATATTTCGGCCCGTACACGAGCGCCGGAGCTGTGAAAGATACGATCGAACTGTTGCGGAAGCTGTACGATATCCGTTCCTGCAATAAGAGCCTGCCAAAGGAGATCGGCAAGGACCGCCCGTGTCTTTACTATCACATCCACCAGTGTAAGGCGCCGTGCCAGGGATACATTTCCAAAGAAGAGTACGGCGAGCAGATCAAAAAGGCGATCAGTTTTCTGAATGGAAATTACAATGACATTATCAAAGAGCTGACTGGAAAAATGACGGAGGCGGCTGAGGAGATGCGGTTCGAGCAGGCGGCGGAGTACCGTGATCTGATCGACAGCGTGCGCAGGATCGGCGAGCGGCAGAAGATTACGAACAGTGACGGCGAGGACAAGGATGTCATTGCGCTTGCGATGGACAAAGAGGATGCGGTGGCGCAGGTCTTCTTTATCCGGAACGGAAAGCTGATCGGGCGGGAGCATTATTATCTGCGGATCGGCGAGGAGGAGCAGAAAAGCGAGGTGCTGCTCACGTTTATGAAACAGTTCTATTCCGGCACGCCGTTCATCCCGCGGGAAATCATGATTTCCGAGGAGATTGCCGAGCAGGAGCTGATGGAAGAGTATTTAGGCAGCAAACGGGGCCAGAAGGTCCGCATCCGCGTGCCGAAAAAGGGCAGCAAGGAAAAAATGGTGGAACTGGCAGAGCGGAACGCACAGATCGTTCTCGACCAGGACCGCGAGCGGATCAAGCGGGAAGAGGGTCGGACGGTCGGTGCCGTAAAAGAGATCGCCAGATGGCTGAACCTGCCGTCGATCGACCGCATCGAGGCGTACGATATCTCCAATATCAGCGGTTTCCAGTCGGTCGGCTCGATGATCGTCTACGAGAAAGGAAAGCCAAAGCGCGCCGATTACCGAAAATTCAAGATCAAATCCGTCGAGGGACCGAACGATTACGCCAGTATGAAAGAGGTCTTAAGCCGCCGTTTTCTGCGCGGCATCCAGGAGGACAGCGGTTTCGAGCGGCTGCCGGACCTGATCATGATGGACGGCGGACGCGGCCAGGTCAACATTGCGCTTGAGGTGCTTGAAGAAATGGATCTTGCGATTCCGGTCTGCGGTATGGTAAAGGACGACAAGCACCGCACGAGGGGTCTGTATTTCCGAAACGTGGAAATCCCGATCGACCGGAACAGCGAGGGCTTCAAACTGATCACACGCGTGCAGGACGAGGCGCACCGCTTTGCAATCGAATACCACCGCCTGCTGCGGAGCAAGGGCCAGGTCCACTCCATTCTCGACGACATCCCGGGCATCGGGCCGACAAGAAGGAAAGAACTGATGCGCCACTTTCAGGGAATTGATGATATCAAGGCGGCAACCGTGGAAGAACTTTCCGGACTTCCGGGCATGAATAAAAAGGCGGCGGAGCAGGTTTACACATTCTTTCACGCACCTGCACAGGAGGAAAATGAGGATTCGTCAAAATAGTTAAATTTCTAGGTTGCCCGTGATGCTTTATTGTGCTAAAATCATAGAAGAGACGGATTTAAAAAGACGTCGAATGAAGTCGGAGGACAGGAAAATGAAAGAAATTGAAATGACCAAAATGGTGGAGGAAATGGATCTCCGCAACCTGACACCAGAGGTTGATATGACAGATCTTGTCATTGCCACACCGGATATCAACCGTCCTGCACTGCAGCTGACCGGTTACTATGAGCATTTTGCCAATGAGCGTGTGCAGATCATCGGTTATGTAGAGTTCACGTATCTGCAGCATCTTGAAGAGAGCGAGCGCGTCCGCGCGTTTGAAGAGTTTGTAAGCCGCAAGATCCCATGTGTCATTTTCACCACGAAGATGATTCCGGGACCGGAAATTCTGGAGCTGTGCAATCGTTATCAGGTACCGGCCTTTGCGGTAGACAAATCGACTTCCGTTTTCATGGCTGAAATCATCCGATGGCTGAATGTCCAGCTTGCCCCGATGATCTCCATCCACGGCGTGCTGGTCGATGTATTCGGCGAGGGCGTTCTGATCATGGGCGAGAGCGGAATCGGAAAGAGCGAGGCTGCACTGGAGCTGATCAAACGAGGCCATCGTCTCGTCAGCGATGATGTGGTTGAAATCAGCCGTGTCAGCGACATTACGCTGGTCGGAACGGCACCGGATATCACGCGTCACTTTATCGAGCTGCGCGGTATCGGTATCATCGACGTCAAGACGCTGTTTGGTGTCGAGAGCGTAAAGGATACCCAGTCTATCGACCTTGTTATCAAGCTTGAAGAGTGGGACAAAGAGAAAGAATACGACCGTCTGGGCCTGGAAGAAGAGTATATTGAGTTCCTTGGAAACAAGGTTGTCTGCCATTCCCTTCCGATCCGTCCGGGCCGTAACCTGGCGATCATCGTAGAAACCGCTGCTGTCAACCACAGACAGAAGAAGATGGGCTACAATGCCGCACAGGAGCTGTACCGCCGTGTACAGGCTAACTTAGTGAAAAAAAGAGAGGAGAAGTAAGAAAATGGCAAACTATGTATTTGGAATCGATGTTGGGGGTACTTCAGTAAAATGCGGACTGTTCCAGACAGACGGAACTCTGCTGGACAAATGGGAAATCCCGACCCGCACCGAAAACGGCGGAAGCGAAATTCTGCCGGATATCGCAAAAAGCGTAAAAGCAAAAATGGGTGAGAAGGGTATCGCAGCAGATGATGTTGCCGGTGTCGGCATCGACGTACCTGGCCCGGTTAATGACAAAGGTGAGCTTTCCATCGCAGTCAACCTGAACTGGGGATATAAAAATATCGTAAAAGAGCTTTCCGACGAACTCGGCGGAATGGCAGTAAAAGCAGCAAACGACGCAAACGCAGCAGCTCTCGGTGAGATGTGGGCAGGCGGCGGAAAGGGAAGCAAGAACCTGGTTATGGTTACCCTTGGAACCGGTGTCGGCGGCGGAATCATCGTGGACGGCAAGATCGTAGCAGGTGCTCACGGCGCAGGCGGCGAGGTTGGTCATGCATGTGTTGATCCGGAAGAAGAAGCGGTCTGCAACTGCGGAAACCACGGATGCCTCGAGCAGATGACATCTGCAACCGGTATCGTTCGTCTGGCAAAGAAATATCTGGCATCCCATGATACTCCGTCTTCTTTAAGAGAAAGAGGAGAGTCCATCAGTGCAAAAGCTGTCTTTGATGCATTAAAAGAAGGCGATGCAGCAGCAGAAGCAATCGTTCAGGAGTT
>ENA-ORRW01003867-ORRW01003867.1-human-gut-metagenome-genome-assembly--contig:-NODE-3867-length-10226-cov-2.233704_pt1 | contig 10226 bp, 8 predicted proteins | sample MGYA00242183_ERZ509150 | MGnify/ENA primary metagenome ERZ509150 (study PRJEB26280, sample SAMEA2338639) | human gut metagenome | biome: human gut; feature: human-associated habitat; material: faeces... | reverse complement strand
GAGCATCTGCCTTACAAGCAGAGGGTCATAGGTTCGAGTCCTATTGGTCCCACTATCCATGAACTACATGGATAAATTTCATAACATATGGCGATGTAGCTCAGTTGGCTAGAGCATACGGTTCATACCCGTAGTGTCAGCAGTTCGAATCTGCTCATCGCTACTTTCGGAAGACATATTCGATATGAATATGTCTTTTTTTCTGCTAAAAATCATGATAAAAGAGTGAAATCATGTTATAATAAAAACAAAAAAAGGAGAGCAAGAATATGCGTGTAGGAATGGGATATGATGTCCATCAGTTAGTAGAAGGAAGAGACTTGATCTTAGGCGGAGTAAATATACCATATTAGGACACTCAGATGCTGATGTTCTGCTGCATGCGATCACAGATGCGATCCTTGGGGCAGCAGCATTAGGAGATATCGGAAAGCATTTTCCAGACACAGACCCTGCATATCATAATGCAGACAGCATGAAGTTGTTAGCAGAAGTTGTAAGATTGATCGAGGAAAAAGGATACGAGATTGGGAATGTGGATGCGACAGTCATTGCACAGAGACCAAAGTTATTAAATTATATTCCAACAATGAAAGAAAATATCAGTAAGACCCTCAAAGTAGATCCAGATCAGGTGAATGTCAAAGCAACGACAGAAGAACATTTAGGATTCACAGGAGAGGGACTCGGGATCAGTGCACAGGCAGTGTGTCTGCTGAATGAAACAAAATAAGAATAAAGGAAATAGCATGGAGATCATTTATCAGAAAAACAAAGATAAACAGCCAGTATATGACATGTATCAGAAGATTTTTGAAGATCCAGAGCCGTTTGCACAATATTATTTTGAAGAGATATATGCAACGAATCAGGTGATACTGGCAGAAGAAGACAACAAGATCTTAGGAATGCTCCATTTAAATCCATATCACATAAGAGCAGGAAAGAAGACATATACATTAAATTATATTGTAGCAGTTGCGGTGTGGAAGGAATATAGAAGAAGAGGCATCATGGCAGAGATGCTTAAGAAGTGTTTCAATGATATGCATGAGCAGCAACAGCCATTTACGTATCTGATGCCTGCGAATAAAGCATATTATGAACCATTCCAGTTTCGATTTGTGATGGACTGGGAAGAAACAATGATCGATGATCATAACATTTCATATACAGATGATACAACGGATAGAAATCATAAGATCGTTCATATAATGGCAGAAGATTATCAGACGATCCAGGATTTTTTAGAGCGGTTTATGGAACAATACAAGATATATACAGTTCCGGATGAACCATACCTGAGACGACTGGAAAAAGAAAGCCAGAGTGGAGATGGAAGCCTTTTAGCTTATTATGAAGACGATCTGTTGCAAGGCGTATTTGCAGAAAGTTTTGAAGAAGATGAAGTATATATCCGATGGGCGTATTCTTTAGAGCCAGAACATATGATTAACCAGATCAAACAACGACACAAAGGTAAGAAGATTTATATCACAGAAGGAAATTTATTCAAGGGAAATTCAATAGGAAAGGATTTTATACAAAGCAAAAAAGTACCAAAGATCATGGCAAGGATCACGAACCTTACTGCTTGGGGAGAGATCTTGCAAGGAAAGAACGATTTTACATTCAGGATATTGGTGAAAGATCCATATATCAAGGATCAGAATGGAGTATTCCAGTTTCAATGTCTGAATCATAAGATATCCATTCAACGTGCAGACATACCACAAGATGAGACATTAGACATACACACAACGGATGCACAGGGATGGGAAGATGAAATTTCAATCGACGAGCTGACACAGGTGTTTTTTGACTACGATGCAGGACAGATATTAAAAGAGCATGAGTATCTAAAAGATATCGTGCCGGCTGGCCCAATCTATATTTCAGAGGAGGTATAAGCCATGAAGTTAATGTTTATCGGAGCGGATCATGAAGTGACCGGAAGTTACCATTATGTGGAAGCTTGCGGCAAAAGATTTATTGTTGACTATGGAATGGAACAAGGGTTAAATGTATACGAGAATGTTGATCTTCCAGTGAATGCAGGGAATCTTGATTTTATCCTGCTGACACATGCACATATCGATCATTCAGGACTGATCCCGCTGTTGTATGCAAAAGGGTTCAGAGGAAAGATCTATGCGACAAGAGCAACAACCGATCTATGTGAGATCATGTTGCAAGACAGTGCACACATTCAGGAATTTGAAGCAGAATGGAAGAACAGGAAAGCAAGGCGATCTGGAAAACCAGAAGTTGTACCAATCTATACGATGGATGATGCGATCAATGTCATGCAGTATTTCGTGCCATGCCCATATGGCAGACAGATTGAAGTTGCTGACGGCATTACGATCAAATTTACAGATATCGGACATCTGTTAGGATCTTCCAGCATTGAAGTATGGTTAAGGGAAGCAGATGTGGAAAAGAAACTGGTATTCTCTGGAGATATCGGAAACTTTAACCAGCCATTGATCAAAGATCCGAGCTATACGAGAGAAGCAGATTATGTTATTATGGAATCTACGTATGGTGACCGTTATCATGGAAAACATCAGGATTATGTGACAGAACTGACCAATGTGATCCAGAGAACCTTTGACCGAGGCGGGAATGTCGTGATCCCATCATTTGCAGTTGGAAGAACACAGGAGCTGTTATATTATATCCGTCAGATCAAGGCTGAAGATAGGATCAAGAATCATGGAGATTTCAAAGTTGTTGTAGACAGCCCATTGGCAGTGGAAGCAACGAAGATCTTTAATATGAATATCGATGAAACATATGATGAGGAAGCTATGGAATTAGTGAAACAAGGAATTAATCCGATCACATTTTCCAATCTTCATTTATCCATTACGACAGAAGAATCAAAGGAGATCAACTTTGAAACAGAACCGATGGTGATCATTTCAGCATCTGGAATGTGTGAAGCTGGACGAATCAGACACCATTTAAAACATAACCTGTGGAGATCAGAGAATACGATCATATTTGTAGGATATCAGGCATATGGAACTCTGGGAAGATCACTGATCGAAGGAGCCAAAGAAGTAAAACTGTTTGGTGAGGCAATCAAAGTGGCAGCAGATATCGTACAATTAGAAGGTTTAAGCGGACATGCAGACAAGAACGGGTTATTAAAATGGGTCAATAGTTTCGAGAAGAAACCAGAAGAAGTATTTGTAGTTCATGGAGAAGATGCGGTCTGTGAAGCATTTACATCATGCTTAAAAGATGAATACAAATTCAAAGCCAGAGCACCATACAGCGGAGATGTGTTTGACCTTATTGCAGGCGAATGGACTGAATGGGGATCAAGAGAACGCATCCAGAAGAAACCAAAACAGAGCAGTGCTTATATCAGACTTCTTACAGCCAGCGAGCGTTTGAAATCTGTAATTGAGCACAATGAGGGTGGAACGAACAAAGACCTGGGCAAATTTGCTGATCAGATCATCGCCCTTTGTGACAAGTGGGAAAGGTAACAATGCAAGAGACAAAACGTAAAACAGAAGATGCAGTGCGTATAAATAAATATTTAAGTCAAGCAGGAATCTGCTCCAGAAGACAGGCAGATACTTATGTCGAGGAAGGCAGAGTCGAAGTCGATGGAGAAGTTGCAGTAAGCGGAACCAAAGTACTTCCGGGGCAGAGCGTGACATTTGATGGAAAGCCGGTAAAGATTCAGGAAGATCTGATCTTTCTGGCTTTTCATAAGCCAAGAGGAATTGTATGCACAGCAAGCAAAGAAGAGAAAGATAATATTATCGACTATATTAACTATCCAACAAGGATCTATCCTGTAGGACGATTAGATAAGGATTCTCAAGGATTAATCCTGCTTACCAATGATGGTGAAGCAGCCAATCAGATCATGAAAGCAAGAAATTATCATGAAAAAGAATACGAAGTAACAGTGAATAAACGAATTACGAATGAATTCATTCATGATATGAGGAATCCAGTACCATTAGATGAGATTAATGCAGTAACAAGAAGATGCAAAGTTATAAAAGAAGGACCAAACGAGTTCAGGATCATCTTGACACAGGGATTAAACCGGCAGATCCGAAGAATGTGTGAACATTTTGGATACCGTGTGACAAAACTTAAGAGAGTCCGTGTTATGAACATTAAACTCGGCGATCTGAAAGAAGGAAGATATCGAAAATTAACTCCGGATGAATTACGAGAGTTAAAGAAGGAGCTAAAAAGTGAATGATTTAGACAGAATGAAAGAACTCATTCATACACTAAATGAAGCAGGGAAAGCTTATTACCAGCAGAATAAAGAAGTTATGAGCAACCTCGAATACGATAAGATGTATGATGAACTTTTAGAACTAGAGAAAAAGACGAACACTGTTTTATCAAACAGTCCAACGATCCATGTAGGGTATGAATTGATGACAGCATTGGAAAAGGAAGCACATCCATCTCCGATGTTATCATTAGACAAGACAAAGGAGCCAGATCAGCTGGCAACATGGCTGAACGGCCAGGAAGGAATCCTGTCATGGAAACTCGATGGTTTAACGATCGTTCTGACCTATGAACATGGAAAACTCCTCAAAGCCGTGACCCGTGGAAATGGGGAAGTTGGAGAAGTTGTAACAAACAACGCAAGGGTTTTTGAAAATGTTCCAAGACGTATTGCATATCAGGGAACATTGGTCATTCGTGGAGAAGCGATCATTCCATATTCAGATTTCTATAAGATGAACGAAGAAATCGAAGATGTTGACAGTCAGTATAAGAACCCAAGAAACTTATGCAGTGGTTCCGTCAGACAGTTAAACAATGAGATCACAGCCAAACGCCACGTTCATTTCTATGCGTTCAGTGTCAGTGATGTTGAAGGCATGGATTTTGATAATTCCTTCGAGAAGAAATTAGACTGGGTAGCAAGCCTTGGATTTGATGTGGTAGAACATATCAGAGTCACAGAAGATACGATCCGAGGTGAGATTGAGAAGTTCTCAAAGAAGATCGAACAATTTGATCTGCCATCAGATGGACTGGTATTAGTCTATGATGATCTTGCATATGGAAAAAGTCTTGGAAGAACAGCCAAATTCCCAAGAGATTCCATCGCATTTAAATGGGCAGATGAGACAGCGGAGACAACATTAACTGAGATTGAATGGAGTCCATCAAGAACCGGACTGATCAATCCAGTGGCAATTTTTGAACCAGTAGAATTAGAAGGAACGACTGTCAGCAGAGCCAGTCTCCACAACATTAGTGTGATGGAAGAACTGCAGTTAGGAATCGGCGATGAGATCGTTGTATACAAAGCTAATATGATCATTCCACAGCTTGCAGAGAATAAAACAAAGAGCGGCAATATAGAGATTCCGCATACTTGTCCTGCATGCGGTGGTGAGACAAAGATCGAAGATGAAAATGGAATCAGAACCCTAGTCTGCACCAACGAATTTTGCAGTGCAAAGAAGATCAAATCATTCTCGCATTTTGTATCAAGAGATGCAATGAATGTTGATGGACTATCCGAAGCAACATTACAGAAGATGATCGATGTTGGACTATTAAATGAAATTTATGACCTCTTCACTTTAAAAGATCACAAAGAAGAGATTCTGGAATTAGAAGGATTTGGGGAAAAATCCTACCAAAATCTGATCAATGCGATCAATGATTCCAAACAGCCTGCATTGGCAAACTTTATTTATAGTCTGGGAATTCCGAATGTAGGACTTTCCAATGCAAAATTGATCTGCAAACAAGAAGATTTCAATGCGATCAGAGAAGCCGATGCAGAGGATTTTATTGCGATCGATCAGATTGGACCGATGATCGCAGAAGCTATGGTATCATATTTTCATACACCACATAATCAGAAGATCTTAGAACAACTGTTACAATATGTGCAGTTTGAGAAGAAAGAAGAAAGTAAGACAGAACAGATCTTAGAAGGAAAAACATTTGTTGTGACAGGATCACTTGATCATTTTGATAATAGAAAACAACTAAAGGAAGAGATTGAGCAGATGGGAGGCAAGGTCACAGGATCAGTGTCAAAGAAAACAGACTATCTGATCAACAATGACAAAATGTCGCAGTCATCAAAGAATAAGAAAGCGATGGAATTAAACATTCCAATATTGAGCGAAGAAGATTTCCTTAATCTGATCGGACGATAATAAATATAGATTGCATAAAAAATGCAAGAGTTTTATAATAAATATCTGACAGGAAAAATGCTGTCAGCTTAAAAAGCAATCGAAAAAAAGAGAAGGAGATTTGATAAAATGCCAATTCGAATAGACAACGATCTGCCGGCGAAGGCAGCCTTAGAAGAAGAAAATGTATTTGTGATGGATAAAGAAAGGGCATGTACACAGGATATCAGGCCTTTAAAGATTGCAATTTTAAATCTGATGCCAAACAAATTAGACACAGAACTTCATTTGCTGAGAAGTTTATCAAATACACCATTACAGTTAGATATTACATTTTTACAGACAGAATCTTATGTTCCGACTCATGTATCAGAGTCACACATGGAGAAATTTTATAATTATTTCTCAGAGATCAAAGACAAACGTTTTGACGGACTGATCATTACAGGAGCACCAGTAGAATTAAAAGAATTTGAAGAGGTTGATTACTGGGATGAAGTTGTTGAGATCATGGAATGGTCCAAAACACATGTCACATCAACTTTGTATATCTGCTGGGCAGCACAAGCAGGACTTTATTATCACTATGGGATCAAGAAACATATCTTGAATAAGAAGATTTCAGGTGTTTATGAACACCATCCATTACATAATAAACTTCCTATTATTCGAGGATTTGATGATAAGTTCTACGTGCCACACTCTAGAAATACAGGAGTTGACGGAGAAGCCATCCGCAAGAATAAAGAATTAACGATCGTAGCAGAATCAGATGAGACAGGACCATACATTATTTTGAATTCCACAGGAAGTCAGGTATTTGTCACAGGACATCCAGAATATGATGTGATGTCACTGCATTATGAATATGTAAGGGATGTGAAACGAGGACTGAATCCAGATATACCAAAGAATTATTACAAAGATGATGATCCAACGAAGAAACCAGTGAAGTCATGGAGATGTCATGCAAATGCTATGTATTATAACTGGCTGAATTATTATGTATATCAGGTGACACCATACGATCTGGAAAAAGACAAATAAAACAAAGGTTGCTGTACAAAGTATGGCAGCCTTTTTGAAATAATGATACAGCATGTATATGGAGAAAAGAAAGGAAAACAAATGATCAAACTAATCGCAACAGACATTGATGGAACATTAGTGGCAGATGGGACACTGGATCTGAATCCGGAATATTATGACGTGATCAAAGAACTGAAACGAAGGGGAACGATCGTGTTAGCGGCAAGCGGCCGTCAGAGAGCAAGTATCGAGAAAGTATTCACGCCAGTACTTGATGACATCAGTTTTATTTCAGAAAATGGAACTTGTATTCATTCCAAAGATTATCAATATGTAGATGTGATCGACCCAGAGATCGTAAGAACTTATATTGAAGAAGCAAGACAGTTCCCAGGATGTGAGATTGCGATCAATAAAGATAACATGACATATATGGAGAATATCGGGATTTACCAGCATCTGGTCGGAGACTATGGCTACAGAGGTGATCTCGTAGATGATGTTTTAGGGAATCCAGAAGGTGTATGTAAGATGAGTATTTTTCATCACAATTGCGCCGAAGATGTAGTTGGGGATGAGTTCATCAAACGATGGGGCAAGAAGATGAATGTTGTAGTATCCGGAAAATGCTGGGTTGATTGCGCCAACAAAGGTGCGAACAAAGGAAGTGCCTTAAGACATTTTCAGGAAGAATACGGAATCACACCAGATGAAACACTGGCATTTGGAGATAATTTAAATGATATCGAGATGTTAAAACGTGCAAGTCACAGTTTTGCAGTGGAGAATGCCAGAGATGAAGTAAAAGAAGCAGCGAATTTTGTAGCACCATCTTACAAAGAAGATGGAGTACTTCAGGTATTGAAAGCAGTACTGAGTGGTGAATTATGCTAACAGAAGAAATGACCATGACTTATGAAGAGTCTGTAAAATATTTATACAAAATCGCAGGATTCGCCACAAAATCTTCTCTCGAAGATATAAAATACTTTTTAGAACGATTGGGAAATCCTCAAAAAGAGCTGCATATGATCCATGTAGCAGGGACGAATGGAAAAGGATCCGTCTGTGCATTTTTAGAAGCACTCCTTACCCAGCATGGAAAGAAGACAGCTTCCTTTACCTCGCCACATGTTGTGAAGATCAATGAACGAATCAAGCTGTGTGCGAAAGAAATCAGTGATGAACGATTTGTATCAGCTGCGGTGAAGGTAAGACATGCCATTGAAACTGGAATAACAGAAGGAAAGAACAGCCCATCATTTTTTGAGGCAGTATTTCTGATGGCGATGGTGATCTTTCAGGAAGAACAACCAGATATCTGTATGATTGAGACAGGAATGGGTGGAAGATATGATGCTACCAATGTTATCTGTCCGAAGGTCAGTGTGATCACTTCGATCAGCGAAGATCATATGGAATTTCTGGGACAAACATTGGAAGAGATCGCAACACACAAAGCAGGGATCATTAAGCCAGGAATTCCAGTTGTGACAATAGAACAGGAACCCAAGGTAAAAGAAATCCTTTCTGAAGAAGCAAGGCAGAAAAAATCACGAATTTATGACATTTCTGAAGATAATCTTAATTTTAAAGAAAAAGCAGGAAAATATATTGATTTTTTAAATGCCAATGCGTATGATAAGGAAAGAGATGTGCGGACCAACATTGCAGGAGAATTTCAGAAGTCCAATCTTGCAGCAGCATTGCAGACAGCAGAACTTATCTGTGGACGACTTGATGAAGACAAGATCTATGAAGCACTGAGCCAGATTAGAATCAGCGGAAGGATGGAAGAGATCGCACCAGGGATTATTGTGGATGTATCGCACAATATCCAAGGAATGCAAGGATTTGTACAGACTGTGGAGGCAAACTACCATGGAATGAAGAAGCGGATCTTATTTGCAGCATCTCATCAGAATGAAGAAGAATATATGAAGAACATTCTGAAGACGATTCCAGAGATTGAAGCCTTTTATACAGTGGGGATTCATAAGAGAAGAATCGATGAAGCAGAATTTCAGGATGCTTTTCGTAAGATGATAGACAGGAATCAGGAAACAACGGTATGCTTTGTTGTCGGATCTTTTTATCTGGCAGGCATGGCCAAAGAGTTTATAAATCAGGAGGAAGAGAATGTTAGACTTTAACGAAGAATTAGCCAAGTTTCAACCATGTGCAGATTTGGAAGAAGCGGAAGAGAATATATATGGGAAAGAATTAGAAGAGATCAAGAAGAATAAGACAGAATTATATAAAGCCAACCAGATGATCAAGAAATACAATCAGGCATTAAACTACGCCAAGCAAGGGAATGATGACCTTGCGATGTTACAGTTAAAGAATGTTGTGGCAGCTATTCCTAATTTTGTAGATGCATATCTTTTAATGGCATTATTATCCATCAAGGGAGAGAATTATGATAATGCAAGAGCATTCCTCGATACGATCTTAAAGATCGATCCAAACAACGAATCAGCAGTGGAATATGGCAAAGAATTTGAGACAAAAGTAGTCGAAGAAGAGCCACAGACAACTGAGCCAGAGAAGAAAGACAAGAAGAAAAAAGAGAAGAAAAAAGTTGTGAGCCAGCCAGAAGAACCAAAGAAAAAGAAGAATCCATTTAATATTTCTTCAATTCAGGAAAACGAAGCTGGAAAGAGCCCGATGTTTTACATGGTAACAGGAATTGTGATCGGTGTGATCGTGGCAGCAGTTTTGATCTATCCAACAGTACGTGCAAGCTTCAGTCATAAGAACTCTACACAGGTAGAAGATTATAAAGAACAGATCCTTGCCAAAGACACACAGTTGAAAGCAAGCGAGAAGAAAGTTAAAGAAGCAAAGGCAGCACAGAAGAAAGCAGAAGATGAATTAGACGAGTACATTGGAACAAGCAAGAAAGACGGTGTCTATGATCTGCTGTTAAGTGCCTTACAGAAATACAGCGATCGTGATTATACAGGATCTGCAGATGCGTTATTAGATATCGACAGTAAGAAACTAACAACAAAGAATATGAAAGCGATTTAC
>ENA-ORRW01003864-ORRW01003864.1-human-gut-metagenome-genome-assembly--contig:-NODE-3864-length-10233-cov-4.059835_pt1 | contig 10233 bp, 10 predicted proteins | sample MGYA00242183_ERZ509150 | MGnify/ENA primary metagenome ERZ509150 (study PRJEB26280, sample SAMEA2338639) | human gut metagenome | biome: human gut; feature: human-associated habitat; material: faeces... | reverse complement strand
TCAGCTTCGCTGACCAGAATCACGCGCCAAGTCTCACGGACGTTCGACTTGAATTGTTTGGAAGGTGCGTTCTGTGAAAAAACAAAAAATGTACCTTGATAGGTTTTTGCGCTGAGTAAGGAAAACGCCCAGGAAAATGGCGGACTGCATGGAATTCCTATTGACAAAGTAGGAATTTCGCATTACAATCACTGATAAACCAATTAAAACAATATGAAATAAGAAAATTATATAAAAAACAAATTTGCTGATATAGCAAATAGACACAGGAGGATGACATCGTGGCTTATCAGATAGAGACAACTTGTATTTGCGGAGATCCGGAAACTTCTAAAAACCATTCTTTTGGCGCTGTTTCAGTACCGATTTACCAGACGGCGACTTTTGCCCACCCGGGTATTGGGGAATCGACCGGTCATAATTATACGCGTGAGAGCAACCCGACCAGAGACGAGCTGGAAAAGACTGTTTCGGCGCTGGAAGGAGCGGTTGATACCGTTGCCTGCACATCCGGTATGGCGGCGATCTCGCTGATGATGGAGCTGTTTGACAGCGGCAGCCATTTTGTATGTACCGAGGATCTGTATGGCGGTTCCGTCCGTATTTTTGAGGCACTGGAAAAGAAGCGCGGTTTTTCATTTTCCTATGTAAATACAGCCGATGTGGAGGCGGTTGAGAAGGCGATCACGGATCAGACGAAGGCTCTCTACATCGAGACACCGAGCAACCCGACGATGCAGGTGACCGATCTGGCGGAAATGAGCCGTCTGGCGACGAAGCACGGATTGCTTCTGATCGTGGACAATACCTTCCTGTCCCCGTATCTGCAGAATCCGATCGCGCAGGGCGCGGATCTGGTTGTCCACAGCGGCACGAAGTTTTTAGGCGGTCACAATGATACGCTGGCTGGATTTTTATGTACGCCGATCAAGGCGCTGGCAGAACAGATCCGGTATCTGTTCAAGACGATCGGAAGCGGACTTTCTCCGTTTGATTCTTTCTTAGTCCTGCGCGGCATCAAGACTCTGTCAGTGCGTGTGGAACGGCAGCAGGAGAATGCGATGAAGATCGCGAGCTGGCTGAAAGAGCAGAAAAAAGTAACGGATGTCTACTATGTAGGACTTCCGGAGCATCCGGGTTATGAGATCAATCAAAAACAGAGCCGCGGCGCGGGCAGCATGATTTCGTTCCGCACTGATACAGAGGAGACGGCGAGAAAGGTGCTGGAGCGCGTGAAGCTTATTTCCTATGCGGAGAGTCTGGGCGGCGTGGAGTCCCTGATTACCTATCCGATGCTGCAGACACACGGCGATGTGCCGGTTGAGATCCGGGAACGTCTTGGAATTACGGAGACATTTTTACGTCTGTCTGTCGGTATTGAAAATGTGGATGATTTGATTGCGGATCTGGAGCAGGCGTTAGCGTAAAAAGAGGATAGATATGTTTGGTATCGGTTTTGCATGGGCAGTGGGATATGGGCATGGATGACAGGATGCCAGAGTGAAAACCGTTCATTGACAGGAACGATGGATTGGGAGGAAAATGCATGAAATACGATTTTGACAAAGTGGTGGACCGGCATGGTACCAACTGTTTAAAATATGATTTTGCCATCGAGCGAGGAAAACCAGCGGATATTTTACCGCTTTGGGTGGCTGATATGGATTTTCAGACGGCTCCGGCGATTTTAGAGCGGCTGGAAGAGACAGTAAAACATGGTATTTTCGGCTACAGTGATGGAAAAGAGGGCTATTTTGCGGCAGTCCAGAACTGGTACCGGGAGCGCTTTGGCTGGGAGACGAAACCGGAGTGGCTGGTGAAGACACCGGGCGTTGTATTCGCGCTGGCGGCGGCTGTCCGGGCGTATACAAAGGAAGGTGACGGCGTACTGCTTCAGCAGCCGGTGTACTATCCGTTTTCGGAAGTAATTACGGACAATGGGCGTAAGATTGTCAACAGCCCGCTGAAAATCACGGATGGCTATTACACGATGGATCTGGACGCTCTGGAAACGAAGATCGTGAAAAATAAGGTCAAATTGTTCCTGCTTTGTAGTCCGCACAACCCGGTCGGACGTGTCTGGAGCGAGGAAGAACTGCGCCGGGTTGGCGAGATTTGCCTGCGTCACGGTGTGCTCGTGGTCAGCGATGAGATCCACAGTGATTTTACCCGCGAGGGACATCCGCACACAGTATTTGCGAAGCTGGGTGCAGAGTTTGAGCAGAACTGCCTGATCTGCACGGCACCATCTAAGACGTTCAATCTGGCGGGACTGCAGATTTCCAATATCTTTGTGCCGAACCCAGAGCTTCGGAAGAAACTCTTAAAGGAGATCGCGGCGGCAGGCTACAGCCAGGTCGGTCTGATGGGACTGGTAGCATGCCAGGCGGCGTATGAAGAGGGCGCGGAGTGGCTTGCACAGCTAAAAGTGTATCTGGAGGAGAACCGGAAGTTTGTGAAGGCGTATCTGGAAGAGCATCTGCCGGAAATCCGTCTGATCGAGCCGGAGGGAACCTACCTTCTGTGGCTGGATTTTAAGGCGCTTCATTTGAATGAAAAAGAGCTGGAACATCTGATCGTGGACAAGGCACATCTGTGGCTGGACAGCGGCGCGATGTTCGGACCGGACGGCGAGGGCTTCGAGCGGATCAATATCGCATGCCCGCGGGCGACGGTGGAGAAAGCGCTGAAGCAGCTGGAAGCGGCGATCCGCGGATAAAATTGATTGGGTCACGAATCAGAACCCGTATAAATAAAACCTGCCGCAGGCAGACTGTATCCCCCATATAAACAGTCTGTCTGCGGCAGGTTTTTTGACTTCATAGGAACATTATTTTATGAGAACCGGAACACCGCAGTTCCATACGCCGGAAGCGGGTACGCGAAGGAGTATGGCTGTCCGTCACATTCGCTCTTGATGGAGCGGTAATGGCTGATCTTATCGCCGCGCTTGTAGTAGCCGTGTTCCTGGTCAAGCAGCAGCGTGTAGGTGCCGCGTTTCGGAACACCGACGCGGTAATCGTCGCGGTCTACCGGGGTGAAGTTGCAGATGAAGAGAAGATTCTTTTTCTGTGTTTCATCGCGGCGGATAAAGCTGAAAATACTGCGGTCTCCGTCGTTGGCGTTGATCCACTGGAAGCCGTCATACTCCTCGTCCAGGCGGTAGAGCGCCGGATATTTGTGGTAGAGCGTCAAAAGCCCTTTCACATAATTCTGGAGGTCGGCATGGAACGGCTCTTTCGTAAGGTACCAGTCGAGGGAGACTTTTTCATCCCATTCATGGAACTGACCGAAATCCTGTCCCATGAAGAGAAGTTTCTTGCCCGGATGTCCGAGCATGAAAGTGTAGCCGACTTTCAGGTTGGCAAATTTATCCTCGTATTCGCCTGGCATTTTGTTGATCATCGAGCATTTGAGGTGGACGACCTCGTCGTGCGAGAGCACCAGAATGAAGTTTTCGCTGGTGCAGTAGGTGATGCCGAAGGTCATTTTGTTGTGGTTAAATTTACGGAAATACGGGTCGAGCTTCATGTATTCGAGGAAGTCATGCATCCAGCCCATATTCCATTTGAAGGTAAATCCAAGACCGTCCTCCTCCGGGCTCTTGGTAACGTTCGGCCAGGCGGTGGATTCCTCGGCAATGATGATGGAGCCGTCCTTCCGGCCGCGGATCACGCTGTTTAAATGTTTGAAAAACTCGATGGCTTCGAGGTTTTTGTTGTCGCCATATTTATTTGGTACCCACTGTCCGTCCTGGCGTCCATAGTCTAAGTAAAGCATGGAAGCGACGGCGTCCACGCGCAGACCGTCGATGTGGTATTCATCGAGCCAGTAGAGCGCGTTGGCGATCAGAAAATTGGATACCTCGTTTTTGGCATAATCAAAGACCTTGGTACCCCAGTCCGGGTGCTCGCCTTTGCGCGGGTCGGCATACTCATAGAGCGCCTGTCCGTCGAAATCGGCAAGACCGTGTGCATCCTTCGGAAAATGCGCCGGAACCCAGTCTAGGATGACACCGATGCCTTTTTTATGTAAGTAATTGACGAAATACATAAATTCCGCCGGGGTTCCGTAGCGGGAGGTCGGGGCAAAATAGCCGGTTACCTGATAGCCCCAGGAGCCGTCATACGGATGTTCGGCGATTCCCATGAGCTCTACATGGGTGTAGCCCATTTCCAGGACATAGTCAGCCAGCTCATGCGCGGCTTCCATGTAAGTGTAGTAACCGTCCTTTTCCGGGCGGTTTTTCTTTTTCCAGGATCCTAAGTGAACCTCGTAGATAGAGATTGGCGCCTTGACCGGATCGGTGCCCGCGCGCGATTCCATCCATTTGGAATCGTTCCATTTGAAGCCGCGGATATCGGCGGTCATGGAAGCGGTTCCCGGACGGTATTCTGCCGAAAATGCATATGGATCTGCCTTAAATAAAATCGTTCCCGTGTGCGTGGTGATGGCGAATTTGTAGAGCTGTCCCACGCCAAGTCCCGGTACGAAGAGCTCGTAAATGCCGCTGTCTGCGACCGGCTTCATCGGGGTTGCATCCGGATTCCAGGCGTTGAAGTCGCCGACCAGGCTGACGGCGGCTGCGTGCGGCGCCCAGACCGCGAAATAGTAGCCGTCCTGTCCGCGATATGTATAAGGGTGTGCGCCCAGCTTGTGGTAGAGCTGGTAGTGGCGGCCTTCTCCGAAGAGATACCGGTCAAGCTCGCCGATCACGCCGAGTCCCTCTGTCTTTGGTTTTTTCGATGTGGTTCGTTTAGTAGTGGAAGCTGCTTTTTTCATAAGGTTACCCCTCCGTGATTCCGAGAATAACAGCGCTGTTACCCTCTAATTCTATCTGAATTTTGTTTGTATTCTTATCGATCAAAAACGATTTTCCGGTAATCAGATCCGTAGCTTGTTCCGCTGTCGTGTGGAATGGAAGCGGAACTTGTAAATAAGCGGCGTTGTCATCGTTGTTGGCAGCGGTAAGGATCGCCTGGTGGTCACCGTGTCTGGCAAATGCGTACTGCCGGTTTGTCAGCAGAAGTTCCTGATAACGCCCACCGTGAAGCGCCGGTTCGGCGGCGTGGATGGCGGCGAGTTTCTGGATCAGAAGTGTAAGCGGTGTCACGGTGCCTGCGCTGGTATCTGTGTTTGAGTCTGTGGTGCTTGAAGTGGTCTGGCAGCAGGTGTTTGCGCCTGCGTGTATGTTTGTGCCTGTGGCGCTCGAAAAGCTCTGGCAGTTGCCATCTGTGCGGATGCCTGTGTTTTGTCCGTCGCTGGTCTGCATTTCTTCTGCAAGCGGTCTCGGCGGCAGGATTCTCGGACGGAGTTTCGTATCGGAGTTGTGTCCGCGGCGTCCCTGAATGACCCATTCACTTCCATAATAGATGGATGGAATGCCCGGAAGAGTGAACAGCAGCGTGTAAAGCGGCGCAAGATGTGCCGGATTTAACAGTTTGCTTGCGATCCGGTCTTCGTCGTGGTTGTCCACAAAGGTGTAGAGATCCCGCCCCACTGCTTCGAGGCGGCGGACATTGTGTGCCAGTTCGAAATAATTGTGGTCGTTGTGCGCGGAATAGATACTTTTGTGCATCTCGTAATTGGTGACGGAATGAAGCATCTGCGGATTGACCCAGCGGGCGTATTCGCCGTGGATGACTTCGCCCATCAGCCAGAATTCCGGCTTGATTTCATTTGCCAGCCGGCGCAGTTCCTGCATAAATTCAAAGGAAAGATCGCCCGCGCAGTCGAGGCGGATACCGTCGATGTCAAATTCCTGCACCCAGAAACGGACAGTGTCAAGCAGATAGTTCCGCACTTCCGGGTTTCCGTGGTTTAAGCAGGGAAGCTCCCAGATGCCGTGCCAGGATTCGTAGCCGAAGAAATCGCCGAGCGGGCTGCCCCAGCCGAAATTGACGTTCCTGTACCATCCGGCGTAAGGGGACTGGTCACGGTGCGCCTGCAGGTCGCGGAAGGCGAAAAATTCGCGACCGGTGTGGTTGAATACGCCGTCCACCACCCCCTTGATCCCGCTCCGGTGACAGAGGGCTACAAATTCTTTAAAGTCGCCGGTCGATGAGCCGGAAATCGCGGGTATCATAGCCGTGCGTGGATGATTCAAACAGCGGTCCAATATAGATTGCGGAAATATGCAGACTCTCTAAATAGGGAATCCACAGCATCAGTTCGTCCATGCGGGAATCGGCGGAAACGTCCCTGTTTGTGCCATCCGCTGCCCCATCGGAGACGGGATAGGGATTGGCAAACGGCGATCCGGTCATTCCCAGAGGATACATATGGTAAAAGGTGGCTTTGTCGTACCAGGCTGTCATGAGAAAATTCCTCCTTGTGGCGGTTAAATGGTATTTTCCTGTTGTTTAATATGTCGTAAAAGGAACTGATACCGGAGGTGCGCGGCTTTCAGTTCGTAGATATAGCAGTCAATCAGAGTCGGATCGACGACCTCTTCAAAATGGTTGAAAACGGTGTTGATCGTGCTCATGGTCTGTCGCAGTTCTGTCAGCAGCTCCGGGTCAGGGTGGGAGGAAAAAATGTCCGTGCTGGTGATCCCGGAGCAGTGGGTGCGGTTGTGCTTCATGGTTTGATGCTCTCTTTCTGAATCCTATAAATTGGTACAACGATCAGTATATTCAGAAAATGGAAAGATATGCATCCTGGTTCAGGCGTCCATGGAAAGCACGGATTCCAGCAGATGTCCGAGCTGCATCAGTTTCCGGGTGCTGTCTTCGATTGAGAGATAATAGTAATTGCAGGTTCCCTCCCGGTGGACATCGATCAGCCCGGCTGTCTTTAAGATCTTCAAATGGTGGGAAACTGCCGGGCGCGACAGGCTGGTCCGTTCGGTGATCTCCCGGACATTTAAGCCGTGCGGACGGGGCTGATTGGGCAGGCTGATTGGACGGTCATCGTTTTTATCCGGCTGATTTGTGTTCATAGGGTTGTTTTTTTTGCGCCCCGTGAGGGCTTCGTCCGTCAGCGCTTCGATGATCGTCAGCCGTATTTCATCGCCCAGCGCGATAAAAAGAGGCATACAGGTATGAAAATGCTGTTTAAGTTCTGTTCCTTTTTTCATCGCGGCTCCTCCTTCTATAATGGTTTAAAAATTTAAACTAATAGTATTTTACCATTTTTTGTTTCGTCAGTCAATGGAAAGGAAAATGCTGGAATGGGTATTTATAGATAAAAAATAAAGAGATATTTTGGCAATTATTTTCAAATAACAAAATTGTCTAGCTAAAACAATGGGTTCAGATGCACAAAGTTTTTGAGATGTTTTTGGCGCATATTTCGGGTGTTTTGGGATTGACTTTTGACCAAAAACTGTTCATAATGGAGGAACATTCATGGATGGGTTCTTCCATCTGTCACGGGAATCCGGATTTCCCGTTGATCTATTATTAAGATTCTAAAAGTTAAGTTCAGAGAAATGTTCGATAATTTTTCAGGAATGTTTGAAGTGCATACAGGAAATGAATGGAAAAAGGTGGCGGTAAAAGCTGGCGCAGGACTGGCAGCTATCGTTTGCGGCAGGAGTTTTGAAAAGAGGACATACTGTGCAGAAATTGTTCGTTTCATGTATGCGAAAGAGAAGGAGGGGATGGATTGACCTTTTTGCTGCTGTTGTTTACTGGCGGCTGTGCGTTTTGGGATTTGAAAAAACGCCGTATTCCCAATGGGATGCTTCTGCTTGGCGGCCTGTTGTTTCTTTGGATTCGGTTTGGTCTGGGGATGAAGATGGGATATACGGCCGGATGGGACGGGCGGCTGCCGGGATATGGGGCGGCGCTTATGATGGGGATTGGCGAGACTTGTGGATATTTGATTCGTATCGGGAGTTTACTGATTGTCCTGTTCCCTCTGTATCTGTTTCGCATGATAGGTGCGGGGGACATCAAAATGGCAGCCGTCCTGTTTGGTGCCGCCGGGCTGCGGCAGGGCGGGCGGATTTTCCTGTGCGGGCTGGCAGCTGCCGGAATATGGTCGCTTGTATTACTTATCCGGCGTGGGATTGCCAGGCAGCGGCTTACATATCTTGTGTTTTATTTGTACCGGTCCGCGCTTGGGGGAAGCGTCGAGCCGTACTATCTGGAAGCGCGGGATGGAAAAGAGGCATCTTTTTGTCTGGCACCGTGCCTGTTTTTGGGAGTGATTGGGGCGGAGCTGATTCGGTATCTGTAAGGAAAATGGCTTGTGATTAGGGAGGTGGCGGTGCGATGAAGCATATTCTGGCGGTGTATGATGTGGATCCGGTCTATGCGGCGCGGTTTGCAGAGGTAGTTAACCAGAAGGAAAAAATACCGTTTGAGGTGGTGGCGTTCAGCTCGATCGAGCGGCTGCGGGCATTTGCGGCGGAACATCCGGTAAAGCTTCTGTTGTTGGGCGAGCATGTTCCGGCGGAAGAAAAGGAGTCCATCCGGGCGGAAAAGGTTATTCTTTTATCGGATAATGGGGGAAAAACGGCCAGTCCGTCAGTTCCCTGTGTCTACAAATACCAGTCCAGCGATGCGATTGTGCGCGACGTGATGACCTGGTATGGGGAAAGCCCGGGGGAGCTGCCGGAGGTGTCCGGGCGGGGGCTGGCGAAGGTCTTGGGAGTGTATTCGCCGGTTGGACGGTGTTTAAAGACCTCGTTTGCCCTGACAATGGGAAAACTTTTGGCACAGGAGGAGCGGGTGCTGTATCTGAACCTGGAGGAATTTTCCGGTCTGTCGGTTTTGATGAAAGAAGAATATAAGAGTGATTTGTCGGATCTGTTGTATTTTTACAATGGTGGAAGCTATAATTCGCTTCGTTTGAGCAGCGTTGTCCACACGATGGGGGAGCTGGATTATATTCCGCCGGTGCGCTATCCGGAGGATCTGGATCAGGCGGGAGAGGAGGCAATCGCGGGGCTTATACGGGCAATTGCCGGGGAGAGTGCGTATGATACGCTGGTAGTGGATATAGGAAGCGGGCGCAGGACGGCGCTTTCGGTAATGAAGCTGTGCCGGGTAATTTATATGCCGATCCGGGAAGATCCGGTGTCTTTGGCAAAGCTTAAGGAGCTGGAGCAGTATTTTTCACAGACAGGAAATGGCATGCTAAGGGAACGTATTAAACGCCTGAAGCTTCCGTATCACGGCAGTTTTGGACGGGGCGATTATATTGACCAGCTCTTATGGGGAGAACTGGGTGATTATGTCCGGCAGCTGCTGCGGGGAAGCAGTGTGGGCGGATAATGTTCATTGTGGGTTAAATTAGAAGGGGCAAAGTCTTTTGACAGGGATAAATTGAGCGGGATTTTGCCAGTCATTCTAAAGAGTAAACGGTTGTGAGAGAAACAACTGGCAGGGGGAAGTATGCAGGAGCAGAAAATGGTTTTGAGGCAGCGTCTGATGGAGCAGATGGAGAGCCGTATGCAGGTGGAGGATGAGGAGCTGCGCGACCTGATCGACATGGCGATTCTGGAAGCGGCAGAAGGGGCGTATCTGCCGTTAAAAGAGCGGCTTTGTTTGAGAAAAGAGCTGTTTGATTCATTCAGACGGCTGGATATTTTGCAGGAGCTGGTCGATGATCCGACGATCACGGAGATCATGGTAAATGGCACGGAGCACATTTTTGTCGAGCGGCAGGGGCGTGTGGAAGAGTTAGAAAAGCACTTTGATTCGGTAGGGCAGCTAGAGGATCTGATTCAGCAGATTGTAAGCCGTGTCAACCGGACGGTCAATCTGGCATCTCCGATTGCGGATGCGAGACTGGAAGATGGTTCTCGTGTCCACGTGGTGCTGGCACCGGTGGCGTTAAATGGGCCGATTTTAACGATCCGGAAGTTCCCGGAACCGATCACGATGGAACGTCTGATTGAGTTAAAAAGTATCAGCCGGGAGGCAGCGGCATTTTTGCAGAAAGCGGTCGAGCGGGGACTCAATATTTTTATCAGCGGCGGAACCGGATCGGGAAAAACGACGATCTTAAACGCCATGTCCGGCTATATTCCACAGGAGGACCGCGTCATTACGATCGAGGATTCGGCAGAACTTCAAATCCGCCATGTGACGAATCTTGTCAGCCTGGAAACAAGGGTAGAAAACCGGGATGGCTCGCAGGAGATTTCCATGCGCGATCTGATCCGGGCGAGTCTCCGAATGCGTCCGGACCGCATCATCGTTGGGGAGGTCCGGGGCGGCGAGGCGCTGGAAATGCTGCAGGCGATTATATGTACTATATAATAATTATATATATAACGTG
>ENA-ORRW01003856-ORRW01003856.1-human-gut-metagenome-genome-assembly--contig:-NODE-3856-length-10257-cov-2.357773_pt1 | contig 10257 bp, 10 predicted proteins | sample MGYA00242183_ERZ509150 | MGnify/ENA primary metagenome ERZ509150 (study PRJEB26280, sample SAMEA2338639) | human gut metagenome | biome: human gut; feature: human-associated habitat; material: faeces... | reverse complement strand
GCTCTGCGGCGGGGTTCACTTATGTGCAAAAACAGCCGAAAAGCCCTATTCTAAGCGATTCTCGGCGTTTTTCGGGCATAGAAAAATCCACCGTAATTCTATCAAAATTACGGTGGACTTATGGCGGAGTGGGAGGGATTCGAACCCTCGGACGGCTTTTGACCGTCACACGATTTCCAGTCGTGCTCGTTATGACCGCTTCGATACCACTCCATGATATCGGCTGGCCGTGTCAAACCCCGGACAGCCCTAATATCATACACAAAAGCTGTCCGTTTGTCAAGGGTTACTTTTGAATTTCTTCAAATATTGCGCGAAGCTCCGTTTCGGTCAGGGGACGGTGCTGACCCGGCTTCAGATCACCGAGCGTGAGCTGCCCCTCCTGCACGCGCCGCAGGCGCGTGACGGTCAGCTCTGCACGCTCGCAGAGCCTGCGGATCTGCCGGTTGCGGCCCTCGTGGATCGTGACGCGGAAAAGCGCGGTCGTGCCGGCTTTGTGCAGAAGCTGCACAGCAGCGGGAGAAGTCTTGCGGCCGTCGATTTCGATGGACTGCGAAAGAGACTGCTCCTTCCCTGCTATGTACCCGCTGACCCAGACGAGATAGGTCTTGTCGATGCTCTTTTTCGGGTGCATGAGGGCGTTTGCCAGCACGCCGTCGTTCGTCATAAGCAGAAGGCCCTCGGAGTTATAATCCAGCCGCCCGACCGGATACACGCGCTCCGGTACATCCGCGACGAGCTCCGCGACGGAACGCCTGCCCTTTTCATCGTGCATGGTGGTCACGAAGCCGCGCGGCTTGCAGAGCATGAGATAGACCGGCTGCGGCTCCTGCCGCGTTTTGACGCGTGTGCCATCCAGCTCGATCACGTCCTCCTCTGCGTCGGCCTGCTCGCCAAGCTGCGCGGTGTTGCCGTTGACGCGGACGCGGCCCGCCGCAATCAGCTCCTCCGCCCTGCGGCGTGAGACACCTGCGCAGCGCGCCAGAATTTTTTGCAGTCGTTCTTCCATACGATCCTCCTGTTCTGCGGATAGACGGGCGTGTCGCGCCCAAGAACGGCAAAGCCGTAGTCCAGAAGCGCAGTGTGGTCGCGCCAGTCGTCCGGGTCCGAGATAGTGACGGCGATGAGCATCCTGCCGTCACGCTCGGCAGCGCTGACGAGAATGCGGCCCGCATGGCGGGTATAACCGGTCTTGACGCCGATACAGCCGTCATAGCGCCAAAGCAGCTTGTTGTGATTGGTAAGCGTCCGGCCCGCGCAGACCGCAGTTTTGGTCGAGACGACCGCGCGGAGCTGTGCGTTTTGCAGCGCTGCCTGCGCAAGGTGGGCCAGATCGAGCGCAGTGGAATAATTTTCGCCGCTGTCCAGCCCGTGCGGGTTGGCAAAGTGCGTCTGCGTCAGGCCCAGCGCACGGGCGCGCAGATTCATCTGGCGGACAAACGCTCCTTCGCTGCCGGAAACGGAGATTGCCAGCGTCAGGGCGGCATCATTGCCGGAATGGAGCATCATGCCGTAGAGCAGATCGCGGCGCGTCAGCGTCTCATCCTTTTTCAGGTACATACTGGAGCCTTCCAGCCCTACGGCGGCGTCCGGCACGGTCACAGTTCTGTCCAGTTCTCCCGCTTCGCAGACGAGAAGACCGGTCATGATCTTTGTCGTGCTGGCGATCAGCGCGCGCTGCTCGCCGTTTTTCACGTAAAGGCACTCCCCTGTCGTCCCGTCGAGCAGTGCGGCGCTTTTGGCCGACACCTGCGGAGGCGGCGCGAGCTGTGCGGCGCTGGATATACCCGCCGCGCCGAGGAAAAAGGCGGCGGCGCAGAGTGCCGCCGCCGCTTGCCGGATCGTTTTTTGACCGCTGCGTCTCATTCTGCATCACCCTGCCGGGAGTTTGTGCAGAATGCGCGGGTTTTATGCTTCTTCCGCTGCCTTTTCGGCCTCTTTTGCGGCTTTCTTTTCCGCAAAATATGCCTCGCCCTTTTCCAGCAGATCGGGCAGCAGCTCGATCAGGCGGTCGACCGACGTGGAGGCTGGCTCCGCGACCGGGAGCATACGCACGTTCTCGCCGCGGATCACAAGAAATGCGACCGGCGTGATCTTGATTCCCGCGCCTGCTCCGCCGCCGAAGGAATTATCGCGGTTCGCGGGCATATTTTTCGTTGCGAAATCGCTGCCGCCCCCGCCATAGCCGATGGAAACCTTGGTTACGGGGATGATCGTCACGCCGCCGGGCGTGGTGATGGGACTGCCGACGACCGTGTTGACATCGATCATATCTTTAATCTTGCTCATGGTATTGGTCATCATATCAGACAGAGGATGTTCCATACTTTACACCGCCTTTTTTCGTTCGTTCAGAATTTTTAGGAACCGGATGCCAGCGCGCAGCGCAAGGGCCAGCGACCGACCGATGGTGATCGTGGTCACAAGATGCGCGTCGACCTGTGTGTTGCTTATAGTATAATCGAGCGCGGGCTGAATGTCACGCTTTTTTATGACGAAAAGCCGCTCTAAAGACGGCGTGATCGCGCCGATGGCGGCCCAGGCCCGGCCATAGCCCATAGCGGCCTTTGCCGGATCGTCGCTGCCGCCGATACGGACATACAGCGTCAGTTCGTTCACGCGGAGCTTGCGGCGCAGATCGCCGAGCGTATCAAGCACAATATCCAGCAGCTGCAAAATTTCGTCCACGCCGCCGGAAAGGATCGGATTTGGCTTTTTTTCCTGCGAAGCGGCTTTTTCCGGTGCCTTTTCCGGTTTCTTTTGCTGTTTCTTTTTCTTTTTTGGCTTCTGCGGCAGAAGCTGAAGGCGGATGGGGCCGAGCTTCGCCGCAAGAAATACGCCCTCCGCATTATAGCGCGCATCAACGCCGACGGGAATGCAGCCGATCAGCACAAGGGCAGCAAAAATCGCAAGAAGCGTCATCCACCATGTCCAAGTCATAGCGGGATCTCCTGCTGCACAGGCGCTGATGCATCCGGCTGCGTGGACTCCTCCTGCTTCTGCTCCAGTGGCTCGACCTGCGAGGGATCGACGTGCAGGTCGACCTTTTCAATCTCCGGCAGCTCGGCCAGCGATTCCAGGCCGAACACGCGCAGGAAGTCCGGCGTCGTCTCATAGACGATGGGGCGGCCCGGCACGTTCAGCCGTCCGCATTCGCGGATGAGCTTTTTTGTCACAAGGGCGCTGACGCAGTAGGCGCTGTCAACGCCGCGGATCTGTTCGACAAGCGCCTTTGTCGCGGGCTGGTAATACGCGATGACCGTCAGCGTTTCCAGCTGCGACGGCGAAAGCTTCGGCGGCTTGCGCGTTTCAAGTGTTTTGGTCACATATTCCGCCATTTCCGGCGACGAGCACATCTGATAGGCGTTTTCCAGCCGCACAATGCGGATGCCGCTGCGGTTGAAGCTCAGCTCGTCCATCAGCGTCTTGCACGCTTCGTGGATTTCTGCTTCATCGTGTTCGAGCGTCTGGCTCAGGCGTTTGGCGTCCACCGGCTCTCCGGCGGCAAACAACACGGCCATCAATGCCCGCTGTAAATCATTCTGCTCCAAGATTAGCCTCCTGATCAGGAAATGTCCGTCTGCACGTCGGCATCCGGCGCTTTTAGAAAGGTAACCGCCATATCGCCGCGTTCATCCTCTCCGATGGAAACGGAGCGAAGGCGGCACAGCTCCAGCACGGCGAGGAACGTCGCCACGATCTCCGACCGGCTGCGGCTGCCCTTGAACAGGGACAGAAAGCGCATGACACCGTGGGCAAGCAGGCGGCTGATGACCTGTTTGGCCTTCTGCGTGACCGGGTACGGCTCTGTGCCGACGATCCCGGCGAAGTTGGACGCGGGCGGCGGCAGACGGCGCTCCGTCCGGTCCTGCATGGCAGCAAGCGCGGCGGTCAGATCGGACTTGTCGTGCCGGTAGCGGTAGGTTCTGTCCGGCTGGTACGGCTCCGGCCCCTTGGTGAACAGGCCGAGGCCAAGCTCGTTGCGCGCGGCCAGCTGCTTTGCAGCCTTCTGGATCTGCTGATACGCGTCCTGCCGCTGGCGCTTCTGGAGGGATTCGACGAGCTTGTCCATCTCGCTCTGCGCTTCCTCCTGCTCCGCCTTGGACAGGAGCATCCGCGTTTTGATATACATGAGATAGGACGCCATGGCGATAAACTCGCTGGCAATTTCCATATCCATGCGCTTCATTTCGTCCAGATACGCCAGATACTGCTCCAGAATAGCGGAGATCTGGATATCCTGTATTTCAATTTTATTCTTGCTCAGCAGCAGCAGGATCACGTCCAGCGGGCCGTCGAAGTCCTCGAGCGTCTCGCCCTTCGCGTGCACGACGCTGCCGAGATGGTATCGCGGTTCATCCATGCAGATATAACTCCAAAAAATAAGTTCAGCGCAGCGCAAGCAGCAGCCGCACCGGCCATGTGCCGATGGCTTCCAGCCCATTCAGCAGCCCGTCACGCAAGAATTCCAGCGGCACATCGAGTACGCCGGTCAGGAGCAGGAGCATCAGAAGCGCCATGCCGTAGCGCTCATAGCGCATGAGCCAGAGATAGGCCTTGTCGGACAGGCAGGAAAAGAGCACCTTCGACCCATCGAGCGGCGGGATGGGAAAGACGTTGAACACGGCAAGGCCCGCCGAAATGATCTCGACATAGTAGAAAAAGAGTGCGAAGACATAGACGGCTGTCGAGCCGGAGAAGTAGTACCAGTAGGCAAGCACACCGTAGAGCAGCACAGCCAGATAGGCCAGCAGAACGTTGGACAGCGGGCCTGCCGCAGCGGTGAGCGCCATGTCGCGCTTGGGATGCTTGAAATACCGCATATCGACCGGGACGGGCTTCGCCCAGCCGAAGCGGAACAGCGCCATCATAAGCAGACCGCCGATATCAATATGCCGCAGCGGGTTGAGTGTCAGCCGTCCTGCACGCTTTGCCGTCGGGTCGCCGAGCCAATAGGCCACGAGTCCGTGGCACGTCTCATGAAACGTGATGCACAGCAGCGACGCGGCGACGAGCACCGCCGTCTGCCATACGCCGTCAAACTGGAGCTGCTTCAGCCATGCTACAAATCCGTCCAAATCAAATCTCCTGTCTGTCGATCATGGGTTCACACCAGCTCGATCTGCTTTGCAGCGGTGAGCGGCGTGTTTTTCTCTGCGTCCAACTGGAACACGCGGACAAAGCCGGTCTTCGTACCTCGCAGAACGACGGAAATACGCGTATCCAAACTTTGCACGGGTACGTATTGGACATCGACCATCCGCCCGTCCGCGTCATAAAGCGCGATCAGGTGCAGGCCGGTGAACTCCGGGTCATAACTGACGTTCACGCCCTCGTCTGAGACGGAAACCTCCGGCGCGGGACGGAAGACAGAGACAGAATACCGGTAGTCTCTGGTCATGTATTGAAGGCGGACATAGGCGGTCTGTCCCTTCTTGAGTTCCATTCCCGCTACTGCAGGCGATCCGGACTGCAGTGCGCCACGACGCTCCCAGCGCGTGACGCTCCCATCAGATATATACACCGCAGCATAGGATTCTCCGGCAGCAGTGAACAGATAGACGCCGTCAGCCGGTGCTGTAAACCGGAAGCAGCGTTCGCTGTCACCGGTTTTGTAGAGACAGGATGTTGTCTGCCCTAACTCCAACTCTGGTATCGTTGTAAACCCGATGGTATAGCTGCCCTCCGTCTGAATGCGGATGAGGGTACTTTCGCCCTTTTTCAGATAGAAATTGCGTGCCATCGGATCGTCCGACAAAACGCCGGATCGATAAGTGCAGCTCGTTTCATAGACTTCTGCCAATGCGGTCGATTTGAGGGAAAGGACATATACGCCGTCCTCCGGCGCGAAGAATTCCCAGACTGTTTCCCCCGTACTGCCGGTCTTCTGCGTGTCAAGCGTGAGCAGCTGCGCGGCAGGAGCCGGGCATTCATACCAATCCGTGTAGATTGTCCCGTCGTCCGCTTCACAGAACGCACGGAAGGAATACTTGGCAGACGCATCGCTCTCAAACGAAATGCAGAAGGATGTGATATATCCCTTGTTCAGATAAAGATTCGACGAAACACGGTTTGCCTCCTCCTGTCCGTCTTTCCGGTATTCAACACCGAACGGCAGGCTTCCTTCGGGGCCGCTGCACGCCAGAATGACCGCACAGCGGCCATCTCCGCGGAACGTCTGCATGACAGAGCACCACGGCTTGTCCGCATTGACCTGAAGCGTACTGAGCCTCACGGTTTTGCTGCCGTATTCATATACGGCTTCGCCATAGATCGTATACTGGCCGGGCAGAAGCTCCGCGCTCCAGCTTGCAACACGGCAGGGCGCATTCTCTGTAGATTCTCCATACGCCATGCGCATAGCCTCGCCGCGCCAGAGGTCGATCCGCAGATTATCGGAGCTTCGGATCGCATAAACAACCGGCGTCACCGTAATGGAAGGCGTGCAGGTCGTGAAATTGGAAATATAAAAGCTGAATTGCTCCCCTGCTGCCAGCGTGTTCTGTCCGTAAGCAATCGCCGAGCAGATGCCGGTATTGTCATCGGCAGCCAATGTATACACCCTATGGTACAGCAGCTTCTGGCTTCCCGCATCAAGCGTCACGCACGCAAGTGACGGGTCGACCGGCCGCAGCACCACAAGGGTCCGAACAGCCGTTGTCATGCCCTCGTACCGGACGGATTCCGGCTGCTGATAGCCCTGATACGCCAGCACCCAGTCGTCATACAGAACCGAGTCGTATTTTTCGTAGACGGACCACGTCAGCTCCGTCCCGGCAGGATACAGGGAATCGACGCCGCCGAAGCGCAGCGTGCCATAGCCGCCCGTTCTTCCATCGAACTCGGGAATGGATACGGACACGGACGCGTTCGAGGCGTCCGGCGCGGCAGCGCTGACGGTAAAGGAAATGGAACGCGTGTTGTTCAGAAGATAGGCTTCCGATATGCCGCTGGCCGTTACGCGGATCGTGGCTTCATAGCTGCCGGCAGCAAGGGAATTACAGGTTTCCGAAAGCTTGACATAGGCATTGGCCTGGAATCTGCTGACGGAGCGCTGGCTGGTTTTTTCCCAGACGGTCTGGCCGTTCTGCGTGATCGTTGTGACGATTTGCAATCTTGCGCTGCTCAGGTTCACTGCGCTGTTGTTCAGCGCGATCCCGCCGATTTTGAAGGATTGGTTGGCAGGGATCGTATCAATGCCAAGCTCCAGATCATCAAACGTGGAAGCGCGGACATACAGATCCTGAACGGAAAAATCCGCCGAGGCGTTTTTGTTGTGGGTACCGGAGGCGTCCTGCTCCAGCTCTGCGCGGTAGGGTTCCAGAACGGTAAAGCTTTCGAGCCGCCACGGGAACGTCGAGGGATAGTCCAGCTCCCAGCTGTCGGCGCCGAAGCCGTCGAACATCCCGTCCATCATCATGACGCGCAGCCGGTTCGGCGCCTGGCGGCGCAGTGCGCCGTCGTATTTATCGGAATCAGAATCGGAAATGAAAATGGCGGGATAGGCTTCCTTGCTGTAGGGGCTGGCGGACGTGTCGTGCAGATAGCCCCAGAGCGTGATAGCGTGGCCGCCGATGCGGAACGAGGAGAGATAGTTGCCGATGGAAATGCCGACGGCGCAGTCGCGCTCCAGCGCGTCAAGCACCGGCCGCAGATTGTCGATGTGGTTGGAAATTTCATAGGTCTGGTACAGACTGTCGGTGGGATACTCGGAAAGATACTTTCCGGATTCTCCCGGCGCGCGCAGCTGCGCCCAGCCGTCATTGCCCTGCATGGCGTAATAGCCGTTGAAGAACCAGTCCAGCCCGTATGTATACGAGCCGCCCGCGTCTGTAAACGCTGAAATGAACGACTCAAACAGATCGTCCTCTGTCCGGAAGCCCGCTTCGCTCCCCCAGCCGCTGAACCGGAGCATATTGGACGAAGCGGCAGCCCAGCAGAGGTTGGCGTCCGAGGCAATCTCCCCTTCCGCAACATCTGTGAATTCCTTTTCCGCGTCAATGAAGTCCACGTTGGTGAGGCTGAAATAGCGGTCCGCCAGCGCACTGGCCGTCAGCTCTGTCTGCACCTGCTCCAGCGTCGATTCTGTCAGGCCGGTCAGGAAAATTTCCCGCGTATCGTCGATGGAAAACGTGGTCTTGTAAAAACCGGTGCAGGTGGGCGCGCCGCTCATCACGGCGGCATCCGGCTCGGAGAAGCCGACGGGCGTGACGGTCATCAGCAGCCGTCCATTATAATAGATCGAATAAGAGGCGATTTTTGCGGAGCGGACGGAATTCGCAAGCCCGTCCGGATTCAGAACGCCGCTCTGCGTAAGGGTATTTCCGTCTGTGTCCTTCATGCGGGTCGTAAAGCCCGGCTCCGGGTCGAGCCGCAGCGCAGCCAGCGTCTCCTGCGCGGCAAATACCTGTGTGCAGAGCAGGACCAGCAGCGCAGCCAGCAGCAGACTGCGTACAAAACGCCGATTCATAAGCAACTCCTCAATTTCTTTATTTCTTTCTAAATAATAGTATTATATCACCGGAAGCCCGTGACCGCAAGAGTAGAAATCAGGCCGTGCGCTGTGCCGTTTCAGGCAAAAACCCGTCTGTGCACAGATTGACTTTGCTGCGCTTGTCTGGTATTCTTATGGTGTATTTATGCTGCGGCGCAGGAGGTCAAGCTATGTCCGCTTACACCAAGCAAGCCATTAAAAATTCATTTTTGAAGCTGCTCAATGACCGGCCGCTCAATCAGGTCACGGTCAAGGCAATCGTGGAGGACTGCGGCATCAACCGCAACACGTTTTATTATCATTTTACCGACATTCCCTCGCTTGCGACGGAGATCATCACCGAACGGGCTGACCAGATCATCCGGCAGTACGCCAACCCGGATTCGCCGGAGGCGTGTTTGAATGCCGCCGTGCAGTTCATGACGGAAAACCGGCGCGCGGTCATGCATATGTACCGTTCGATCAGCCACGATACCGTCGCGTTTTATCTCATGCAGATCTGCCGCCACACGGTCGAGGCCTACGCGGCGGCAGCCTATGGCGATCTGCCGCTCAGCAAAGAGGACCGGGAGATCCTGATCCGCTTCTGGCAGTGCGAATGCTATGGGCAGATCGTTGAGTGGCTGTCCAACGATATGAAGTACGACATTCAGGCGCAGTTCAGCAGGCTCTGCACGTTTTACCGCGGCGGATTTGAGGCAATGGCGCGGCAGGACGCCGATACAGGCATTCCGTGCTGATTGCCCGTTCCCCTTTTTCCCCGCATCTGCTATGATATCATGTAATACATCATGCTTTCACGGAGGTTCCTGATATGCGTTCCGGCTTTATTCTTTCCTGTGAGTCTACCATTGATCTCCCCTATTCCTACTGCGAACAGCGTGACATTCCCGTTTTGTTCTATTCCTATCAGGTCGACGGCGTCAGCTATGAGGACGACATGGGGCGTGATCCGGAGGCGCTGCCGCAGTTTTACGGCTTTCTGGACGCCGGAAAGCTGCCGAGCACAGCGCAGCTGAACGAATTTCAGTACGAGACGTTTTTTGACGCACTTTTGCAGCAGGGCGACGTGCTGCATATCGCGTTCGGCTCCGGTATGACGGCGTCCGTACAGAATGCGATGCTTGCAGCGGAGACGCTGCGGGAGAAATACCCGGAGCGGAAGCTGACCGTGATCGATTCGCTCTGCTCGTCCTCCGGCTACGGTCTGCTGGTCGACGGCGCAGCCGATCTGCGCGACGAAGGAAGATCCATGGATGAGATCGCGGACTGGGGACTCGAAAAGCGTCAGAAGGTCCACCACCAGTTTTATTCCACGGAGCTGAAATTCTACCGCCGCAGCGGGCGTATGTCCGGCGCTGCCGCAGCGATCGGCACGGTGCTCGGCATCTGCCCCATCATGCGTCTGGACGACAAGGGCCGCATCATTGCCTATGACAAGGTCCGCGGCAAGAAAAACGCCGTCGCGCGCACCGTCGAGACGATGAAGCGCCACGCCGAAAACGGAGAGAATTACACAGGCAAGGCGTTTATCTGCCACTCCAACTGCCTTGCGGATGCCGAGGCGACGAAGGCCGCCGTCGAAGCCGCGTTTCCGCATCTGAACGGCGAGGTGCGCATCTGCGATATCGGCACGATTGTCGCGTCGCATTCCGGCCCTGGCACCGTCGCGGTATTCTTCTTTGGAGACGACCGCGCACCGGAGGGTTCGGCTGTTTAAGCTTTTTCTAGGGTGTATCTGAAAACTCCCAATGTGACCGGCA
>ENA-ORRW01003854-ORRW01003854.1-human-gut-metagenome-genome-assembly--contig:-NODE-3854-length-10262-cov-3.477907_pt1 | contig 10262 bp, 12 predicted proteins | sample MGYA00242183_ERZ509150 | MGnify/ENA primary metagenome ERZ509150 (study PRJEB26280, sample SAMEA2338639) | human gut metagenome | biome: human gut; feature: human-associated habitat; material: faeces... | reverse complement strand
CACTCATATTGGGTTCCTCCTAAAATGAAAGTAGTCATACCTCAATCGTTCCTGGGGCTCTTATCATAGGCCAGCCAGCGCCGCCACAGCACCTCTTCCGGGGCCTCGCACATATATTTCAGGGCCCATTCCCGGTATACATCGTACCGCTTGTCGATCACATCCTCGAACCACTGGGTAGGATCTTCCGTCTTCACGCCGCACAGCTCTGCGATTTTCGCCCGGGCGGCAGCCAAATAAGCCGGGTCCTCGTCAATGACTCGGAAGGTACCGCCCAGATCCAGAAAAATATAACGGATGTCCGTATTCATGGCTTGCTTCCTCCTTTTCACCGGGCTGCTGGCCCGGAATGCGTCATCAGGGCAGAATGTTCAGAATCTCCCGGAAATCTTCAATGACATAGTCCGGGCGGTTTTCCTCCGTAAATTCCACGGGATGCTTCTTCTCCGGAGACCGGAAAATAATATTGCAGCCGATACCGGCCTTCTTGGCCCCAGCAATGTCGCGCTTGATGTTGTCCGCAACGGACACGCACTCCTCCGGCTTCACGCCGATCTGCTGACAGGCCAGATCGTAGATCTCAGAGCAGGGCTTGCGCATGTGGCATACGGAGGAAAGGATCACCGTATCGAAATAGGAATCCAGGCCGTCCTCCTCCAGCCAGTCGGGCACCTCGTTCTCACCGATGAGGTTGGAGATGATCCCCAGCTTGTAGCCGCGCTCATGCAGGCCCTTGATAACCTCCACACCGCCGTCCACCACCACCCGGCGGCCCTTGGTCTGCCGGTACTGGAAGCTCAGCTCATGGCACACCTGACGGATGCGGACCGGATCGTAGTCCGGCAGCAGCCATTTGCACCACAGTTCTTCATCTCCGGACTCCTTGTACTCGCCCAGCGCCCACTTGCGGTACGGCTCGTAGCGCTCCTCGATCATCTGATAGAATTCCTCATAAGGCATATCCGTGCCTGCGATCTCCGCCATTTTCCGACGGGCGTGGCGCATATAGGCCTCCTCCAGGAAAGCAATGCGCAGAGTGCCGCCCAAGTCGAAAAAGACGGCTTTATACTGTTTTTCCATAGGTCCTCCTTTAAGCCCGCTCAGGGAAGATGTCCAGCAATTCAGAAAGGCTGGTGATGACATGATCCGGGGTAAACTCCTTGCCGGTGGCCTTTTCCTTGTTCAGCGTATCCGGCTCATCGATCCGGATCATCATACCGAAGCCGGCAGCCTGAGTGCCCTCCACGTCCCGCACCGGGTTATCGCCCACATAGGCGCAGTTGGCTTCCGGCGTACCGATGCAGCGGCAGGCCAGGTGATAGATGTCCGGGTCCGGCTTGCGCAGACGCACCTTGGAGGAGAGGATCGTGGTCTTGAAACACTGTGCCACGCCGTCAGCGGCCATCCAATCGGGGATCTCCGTCTCCGTCACGGTGTTGGCGATGATGCCAAGGGTATAGCCCCGGCGGTGCAGTTCCTTGATGGTGGCTACGGCGTCCGGCCGGGCCACCCGGCGGCCGTCATGGTCGCGCCACAGGCGGGTCAGCTTGGGGGCGTTGGCAAAAATCATATTCGGATCATATTCCGGCAGCATGTACTGGGTCCACAGTTCTCCCTCGGAAGCATCCAGCAGGGTGGTCTTGGACTGCTTGCGGTATGCCTTCCAGCGCTCCTCCAGCTTGGCAAACAGGGCGTCGTGGCTCTCCGTGGTGCCGATCAGTTCCATGAGACCGGCTTCCGCCCGGTCAATAAACTCCTGGTCCGGCAGGACAATGCGCAGGGTGTTTCCTACATCGAAGAAAATGGTTTGGATATTGGCGGTCATGGCAGTTCCTCCTTTGAAATTCAGGGTCGCGGCCCAACTGCGGGAAAGCACGGCGATCCCCGGAGGTGTGACGCCCCCGAGAATCGCAAACGTTTGCGATTTCTGTTTTTATTTTATAGGAGTTCGCCCCTTTTTGTCAATATCCCAAATGTCAAAGCTCAGACACTTTTTTTGCTGGATTGCCCAAAATGCCTTAAAAATTTAGGTTGATATTGACAGAAGAGCAAAAATCAGCTATTCTTGATTCGTCTGAAGTACCTTGGCAGTTTTTTCTGCCAATTTTCTTAAAAAGTCGGAAACGTTTGCATAAACACAACCTTCGCAAGGGAGTCAACTTTATGAAAAATGTAACATTAAAGGATGTCGCCAAAGCAGCAGGCGTCTCCTATGCTACCGTATCCCGTGCCCTTTCCGGCAGCTCCCAGATCGGCAGCGAGACCCGGGAACGGGTTCTGAAGCTGTGCGATGAGATGGGCTACACCACCAACTTTGTGGCCAGGTCCATGGTGACCAAGCGCACCAACCTCATCGGACTTGTGGTCCCCTCTGTGGACAACCAGTTCATGTCGGAGCTTGCCTACCACGCGGAAGTCAGCGCCCGTGCCCACGGTTATAATATCATGCTCTGTGATTCCGGTCCGGACCTGAAGCAGGAAAAGACCGTGTTCAAGCTGCTGCTGGGCCGACAGGTGGATGGGATCCTCATCGTCCCTCAGAGTTCCAAATCCTACGATAACCTCAAATCCTATCTGGATCAGGTCCCCACGGTGTTCCTCAGTGAAAACCTGCGGAGCCAGCCCCAGAGCTATGTGGCCGTTGACAACAGCCGGGGCACCTATCTGGGCACCCAATACCTCTATGAGCTGGGCCACCGGGACATTCTCTATTTCGGTCAGCGTCCCGGTTCCACGACCCATCAGCTCCGAGCGGACGGATATATGAAGGCCTGTCATGAATTTAACCTCACGCCTCACTTTTTCAACAGCGAATATTCCCGCTCTTCCATTCGGGGTGGATATCAGTTGGCCAAGGAGCTGTTCCGGAAGCCTCTGGACTGCACCGCAGTCTTTGCCGCCACGGACTCCAATGCCTTGGGTATTCTGACGGCGGCAGATGAAATGGGCATTGATATTCCGGGGCATCTGAGCCTCATCGGCTTCGATAACATCAGCGCCACGGCCCTCTCCCGCATCGACCTGACCACCGTTGACCAGCCCAAGCGGGACATGGCGGTGCAGGCGGTGGATATGCTCCGGGATAAAATTGAAAACGGCACTCAGGGCTATGTCCACCAGATCCTGCTGCCCACGCTGATCCAGCGGGGCACCTGCCGGAAGCTGGAGCCCTCCAAGTGATCTCACTGTAAATTCGGGACGGTCTGCCGTCCCTGGTAGAAAGGAACATCCAACCATGCAAGGTTATCTTTACGATCCTCATACCCATACTGCGGAAACCAGCAAATGCGGCCATCTGCCTGCCGCCGACGTTGTGGAGCGCTATGTGAAGCGCGGCTTTTCCGGTCTGGTGGTCACAGACCATCTGCATCCGGAATACCTCTCCCGCATCGACACGGAGCATGACTGGCAGAAGGCCATGGACCACTATCTCTCCGGCTACAAGGCCTCCAAAAAGCGGGGTGACGAGCTGGGCTTCGATGTGATTTTGGGCGCCGAGCTGCGCTTCCCCCAGAATGACAATGACTATCTGGTGTACGGCATCGATGAGGACTGGCTTCGTTCCAATCCCTATATGTGCTGCACCAGTGCCCGGGAATTCTACGAGAAATTCCACAATGAGGTCCTCATCATCCACGCCCACCCCTACCGGGACGGCAACACCACCGTGTTTGAGGACGCTGTGGACGGCACGGAGATCATCAACGGCAACCCCCGCCACGAAAACCACAGCGACCGGGGCGTGGAGCTGTGCCGCCGCCATCCCAACTATTTCCGTCTGGCCGGATCTGACACCCATCAGGACGGTGATGAGGCCCGTGCGGGCGTCATCCTGCCGGAGCGGGTCCGGGACTCCTTCCAATATAAGGCAATGATCGAGTCTGGAAACTTCCGTCTCTGGGGCCCGGATTTCCAGGACCTCATTGACATCGACGAGGAAATGCGTCAGGGCAAGTAATTGCCTCCCCATCAGAATAACGACTGACTTTGAATCCCCGGCAGGCTGCCACGCTTATGATGGCCTGCCGGGGTTCGTTGTCTTTCCCGGCGAGCTGCGGCAAATTTGCAACACCGTCTCCCGAAACCAGTCATAGGAACACAATGTCCCGTTTTTGTCGGTTATTTGCGGATTTGTGCTTGTATTTTATGGAAGAGTGTGGTAAGGTAATCCACGGTTACGGAATGCGGCGAAAAGGGGAGCGCCTTGGCGCCGCGCTCAGATTGATGACGAAACCAGATTGCGAGGGAACCCGTGTTCCGGGTTGAGAGGATCCCAGTAAGGATCGACCGCCCCTGTTTCCCCCGGTGACGCCGGGGGAGCTGTCAGCATCTGCTTGAAGTCAAATTCGGTATGTGCTGCAAGGCACATATTTTTTTGCGCTTTGAGCAGAAAATCAAATCTGGAGGTAAATCCCATGAAAAAGTTTCTTGCAAGTATTCTGACCCTGGCTCTGTGCCTGGGGCTCGCCACCGGCTGCGCCGGCAAGCAGACCCCGGCGGAGAATGACACGGAAAGCGCCGGTGAGACCGGTGTGAAGGAGATCCCCTCTCTGAAGATCGCCTTCTCCCCCTACGCCGACGCGGACCAGATCACCACCGCCACGGAGCCTCTGGAGCAGCTGCTTCAGGCAAAGCTTCTGGAAAAGGGCTATGACGTGAAGGATATCGACATGACCGTGGGCACCAGCTACACCGCCGTGGGCGAGGCCCTCAGCGCCGGCAGCGCCGACATCGGCTTCATCTCCGGCGGCAACTACGTCCTCTTCTCCGACGATTGCGACGTGCTGCTCACCGCTCTGCGCTACGCCATCAACAAGGATTCCGAGAACCCTGCTGACTGGAATGACGGCACCATCGAGGAAAACACCAAGGATATGAGCACCTATTACCGCTGCATCATTCTGGCCGGTCCCAGCGAAAAGGGTCAGGAGCTGCAGGCCAAGGTCAACGCCGGTGAAGAGCTGACCTGGGATGATCTCAACAGCGCCACCTGGTCCGTCCTCAGCCCCCCCTCCGCCTCCGGCTACATCTATCCCTGCCTGTGGCTCCAGGATCACTACGGCAAGGGCATCAGCGATCTGGAGCATGTGGTCCAGTCTGACTCTCACACCACTTCCGTGGCCCGTCTGGCCGCCGGTCAGGTGGACGTGATGGTTTCCTTCGGCCATATCCGCATCAAGAACGCCCCCAAGTGGGAGACCGAGCTGGGCGGCACCGCTCCCATGGTGGAGCAGACCGGCGTCATCGGCGTCACCGAGGGCATCTACAACGATATGATCGCTTACAGCAAGAACTCCGATACCATGGCGGATGAGGATTTCCGCAAGGCGCTGGGCGAAAGCTTCATCGAGATCGCCGACACCGACGAGGGCCGGGAGATCATCAGTGTGTTCAGCCAGGTGGGCTACACCTGGGGTCAGGACTCCGATTATGACGGCGAGCGGGCCGCGCAGGAGCTGCTGAAGTCTCTGGAAGGCTAAGTCCCCCCTTTAAAAAACACTTGCCCCGCGGCTTCTCAGGAGCCGCGGGGCTGAAAGGCTATTTATGCTGCTGGAAGTCCAACATGTCCGTAAAGAATTTCAAAACCGCACCCTCGCCCTGACTGACGCCAGCTTTTCCGTCAGTCAGGGGGATTTTGTATCTGTGATCGGTCCCTCCGGTGCGGGCAAGACCACCCTGTTCCGGATCCTCAACGGTTCTCTCCGCTGTGACGGCGGCGCCATTCTGGTAAACGGCGTTCACTTTGAGTCTGCCGACCGCAGGACCCGCCGGGCCATTCAGACCACCATCGGCACCATCTATCAGGATTTCGCACTGGTGGAAAATGCCACCTGCCGCCAGAACGTGCTGAACGCCTGTCTGCCGGACATGGCGTTCCTCCCGGCGGTCTGCGGCTTTTTCGGAAAGGAGCGCGTCGCCGAGGCGGACGCCCTGCTGGAGCGGGTGGGCCTTGCCGACAAGGTCCACGAGCCGGTGAAGAACCTCTCCGGCGGGCAAAAGCAGCGGGTAGCCATCGCCCGGGCGCTGATGCGGCATCCCGCGCTGCTGCTGGCGGGCGAGCCGGGAGCGTCCTTGGACCCCGTCACCGGGCGGCAGATTTTAGAATTGCTCCGGGACATTCAGCAGGATCAAAAGCTGACCGTTCTCATGAACAGCCACAATCTGGAGCTGTCACAAGAATTTTCCAGCCGTCTCATCGGCCTGAACCAAGGAACCGTGGTGCTGGACGCCCCGGCGGACACCCCGGCGGAGGACATCCTCGCCGCCGTCTACCACCGTCAGGAGGATCAGTCATGACCCGTTCCTCCGGAAAGCGCTGGCTGCGGACGCTGGCGCTTTTCCTTCTTCTGCTGGCTGCGGCACGGTTCACCGACTGCTCCCCCACCTTGTTCTGGGCGCGGCGGAGCCATCTGACGGACCTGATCTCCGCCATGCTCCCGCCGGATTGGGGGTATGCCCCCCGAATCCTGGCCCCGCTGCTGGCTACGGTGCAGATGTCCGTCACCGGCACGGCGCTGGGATCGTTTCTGGCGCTGCTGCTGGCCCCCCTGTGCGCGGAAAATCTCCATGCCCCTAAGCCGCTCCGGTGGACGCTGCGGCTGCTGGTGCAGGTGCTCCGCTCCTTCCCTACGCTGATTTTAGCGCTGCTGGCTACGTTCTTGTTTGGCTTGGGCACCTTCTCCGGTACCGTGGCCATTACGGTCTACACCTTTGCCATTTTGACCCGGCTGACCTATGAGGATATCGAATCGGCGGAGCTGGCCCCCTACCACGCTCTGTGCGCCATGGGCGCGGTGCCTACCAAAGTCTACTGGCGGGCCGTTGTGCCGGGGATCGCCCCATCCTATTTCTCCAATGTTCTGTACCTGTTGGAGACCAACGTGCGCCACAGTTCCATTCTGGGCTATGTAGGGGCCGGAGGCATCGGTCTGCTGCTGAACGAAAAAATTTCATGGCTGGAATACGGCAAGGTGGGCATGATCCTGTTTTTCCTGTTCCTCACCGTCTGCGTCATCGAGGGGATCAGCGGCCTGCTGTCCCAGATCATCCGGGAGGAACGGAGCCTGTCTCCCCTTGGGAAGCGGCTCCTCACCGGCGCTGCCGTTCTGCTGGCTTTGGTCTGTACGCTGTCTCTCCAGCCACCGGACTTCTCCCATATCAGCCCCCGGGCGGTGCAGGCCATGATTTCCGGCCTGTTCCACCCCGACTGGGCTTTTTTCTTTGAAACGGATACCAGTGGCTTGGGGTACCTGTTGCTGGAGACCGTGTGCATCGCTCTGGTGGGCACCTGCGCCGGAACAGTTATCGCAGTGCCCCTGTCCTTCCTCTCTACCCCCTGCCTGATGCCAAAGCTCCCGGCGCTGCTGTTCCGGGTGGTCATCATGGCGATCCGCTCTGTCCCTTTCCTGATCTACGGTCTGATCTTTATTCGGGTGGCCGGTCCCGGCCCCTTTACCGGCGTGCTCACTCTGGGCGTTTGCAGCGTTGGTCTTTTGAGCAAACGGTTCACGGAGGCCATTGAGTCGCTGGACTTCCGGGCCTATCACGCCTTGGAATCTATGGGCGTCCCTCTTCTGCTCCGCATCCGGTACGCCGTGCTCCCCCAGCTGCTCCCGGCGTTGGCCTCGGCGGTGCTGTACCGCTTCGACGTGAACATCCGGGAAGCGTCGGTTCTGGGACTGGTGGGCGCGGGCGGCATCGGCGCGCCTTTGATCTTCGCCATGAACCACTACAAATGGAGCGAGGCCGGGGCCATCGCCCTTGGACTGATTCTGCTGGTCTGGTGCATTGACCGCCTCTCCGCCTCCCTCCGCCGGTAATATAAAAGAGCTGACTGCATTGCAGTCAGCTCTTTTTTTCGCGCAACTGAACACCGTTTGGACTTTTCTCAGCCCGCGTCGGCGGCGATGGCCTGATCGATGAGGGATTGCAGCGTCTCCGCCTGATTCTTCTCGGTGATGGCACCCACGATAGGCTCACCCACGATGTTGCCGTTCCGATCCACCACATAGGTGGTGGGGAAGGCGAAGATGTTGGCGGTAAAGGCTCCCGCCGGGCTGCTGGAATCGAAATACACGTTCTGATAGGTGGCGCCCTTCTTGGCCAACACGTCCTTCGCGTCAGAAATAGCCGTTTCGTCGCCGTCCAGCGTGAAGGCGTTGACGCCGATGAGCGCGCCGCCCTTGTCCGCCAGCTCCTTGTTCAGCGCGTCCAGCTCGCCAAGCTCACCCACGCAGGGGCTGCAGGTGGTAAACCAGAAATTCACCACGGTGACGGCGTTGGCGGAGAACAGCTCGTCGCTCTTGACCTCGTTGCCGTCCAGATCCTTGCCCTCAAAGGAGGGGAACTTCTGCACATCGCCGTTGGCGTCGGTCCCCTCATTCAGAATTTCGGGATGCTGCTTTTCCAGCTCTGTCAGCTTATTCTCGATCTCGCTGATCTCCTGCGCGGACTTCTTCAGCAGCGCGTATTCCTCATCGCTGAACTGGTCCTTGGCGGATTCGATGGTGTCCAGCAGGAAATCGCCGTAATTCTTGCCGTCCTCGATCATGGCCATGCCCTTGTCCGCCGCCAGAAAGACCTTTTCCCAAAGCTCCGTGTTCTCCGACAGGATCTCGTTCTCCCGATCCATCAGGGACTTGTGGGTGGCGGCAGCCTCCTCCGTCTGGGCCGTGTCGCCGCTGTTTTCGGTCTTGCTGTCACCCTTCGCGCCGCAGGCGGCCAGGGACAGCACCATCAGCGTTGCCAGCAGCAGCGCGGTCAATTTCTTCATCTTCATGTTGTTTCCTCCGTGTTTTCTTCAATGTTGATATTTTGTTTTCCGTCTCCAAAGCCATAGCGGAAGCTCACGGCCCCGGTGGGACAAGCGCTGACGCACATCCCGCAGCGGATACACTCGGTATGATTGGGCGTTTTCGTCACGTCTACGTCCATTTTGCAGACCTTGGCGCATTTCCCGCAGGAAACGCACTTATTTTCGTCCACCTTCATCTGGAATAGGGACACTCTGTTGAACAGGGCGTAGAACGCCCCCAGCGGGCAGAGCCATTTGCAAAACGGCCGGTAGAACACCACGCTCAGCGCAACCACCGCCAGCAGAATGCTGAACTTCCAGGTAAACAGCTTGCCCAGCGCTGCCCGGATGCCGGAATTGGCGAGGGACAGCGGGATCGCCCCCTCCAGCACGCCCTGTGGGCAGAGGTACTTGCAGAAAAAGGGGTCCCCCATACCCACGTCGTTCACCAAAAACGCCGGCAGCAAAACGACCATCACCAGCAAAACGGCGTATTTGAGATAGGTCAGAGGCTTCAGCTTCTTTGTGGAGAGCTTTTTCGTGGGAATTTTATGCAGCAGCTCCTGAAACCATCCGAACGGGCAGAGAAAGCCGCAGATGAAGCGTCCCAGCAAAACCCCTAACAGGATGAGAAAGCCTGTGATATAATAGGAGAAACGGAACTTCGATGAGCCCACCACCGCCTGAAAGGAGCCGATGGGACAGGCCCCGGACGCCGCGGGACAGGAATAGCAGTTCAGCCCCGGCACGCAGACGGTTTTTCCCGCCCCCTGATAAAGACTTCCCTTAAAGAAGTTCGGCAGGTGCGGATTGGTCAGCAGCGCCGCCCCCGCCTGGATCCATCCCCGCCAGCGGGCAAGGAGATGGGAAATTGTTTGATGTTTTTTATCCAATACCCACACACTCCAGACATACTTTAATGGCCTTGCTCAGCACCGTGGCCGTTTCGCCCCGCAGTACGCCGACGCACACCATGGCGGCCCCAGCCAACAGCAAACCGACCTGTGCCATCGTCTTTTTCGATTGCGGCAATTTGCTCACTCCCTTCATTGCTGCCTTATTGTACCACAGGAGATGTAAGATTTTCGTTAAGAACAGAAAGTTAACAGAAATCTTATCTGCCTGTGCTATAATGAACACAAATGGTTCACTCAGCGTGTCGAAAAAGCCTTTTCGCCACGCGTGGAGCAGGAATACACCGTCGGCCCAGCCGGTTTCCGTGCGCTTTGCACCCAGAAACCGGGGGCGCAACGGGTCGAAAAAATCTTTTCTTCCCGTTGCCCTTATTTTCAGAACTTGCAAAAGTTCTGAAAATATTTGATTTCAATGGTGCGGGACACCCCTCTTGGGTTTCCCGCACACACCCTTTCTTTCCGTCGCGGAAATCTCCATTGGCGGCACTTCGCCTGTTTCCCCTTCTTGGGTTTCCCGCGCACACCCTTCACCCGCAAGGGGTATGCAGCATCCG
>ENA-ORRW01003850-ORRW01003850.1-human-gut-metagenome-genome-assembly--contig:-NODE-3850-length-10266-cov-2.860640_pt1 | contig 10266 bp, 15 predicted proteins | sample MGYA00242183_ERZ509150 | MGnify/ENA primary metagenome ERZ509150 (study PRJEB26280, sample SAMEA2338639) | human gut metagenome | biome: human gut; feature: human-associated habitat; material: faeces... | reverse complement strand
CGAAAGAAGATGGCGATGTTGCTACTGCTGGAAAGCGTGAAAGCAACAGTATCTCCGCATCGTAAACCGGCGTAGAAGAGGAGCAGGAAGGCCACGCGGAGGAAGGGATCCTGCACGGTGGGAAGGAATGACTTGAACTCGTCCACCGTCCAGAAGTCCAGGCTCCTGTGTACCTTGCCTATGGTCTTAACAGCGCGGCAGGGGTTCGCGGGTAAATTGTAGTACCGGACGGCGAAATTAAATACCGTGGAAAGGTAGTTGTTTGCCGTGTACTGGGTGTGCTCGCTTAGATCTGTCTTTTTGATCTCTCCTTGCCAGGCCCGGACGTCTGCCGGCGTGATCTCGTCCAGCCTGTAGTCCTTCCAGAATGGAAGTATATGATTGCGGATCAGCGAAAGCCTTGACCTGCAGGTCGATTCTTTAGCATGGGCAGCCAGATCGGCGGCGTACAGCTCATAGAGCGCCTGAAAGGTCATATCCGGGCTCCCCTGCTGCACTTCCAGGAAATGCCGTTCCCATTCCTTCGCATCCCGCTGCAGCTTAAAGCCCCGCTTCATCTTCTGGCGCCGGGTCCCGGTGTAGTCAACGTAATATAGCTTCACATAAAATTTTCCAGTGTTCTCGTCTTTGTATACTGGCATGTTGTTTCCTCTCTTTTCTCTGGCCGGGCCGGGGCGTTGAGATGAAAGAGGGAAGTGTAATTGAGATGTCGGTTTAACCAGCTTCCGGACGGCTGAAAAATCAGCCCAGCTCAAAGTTGAGCCGGTTAAAACTGGAGCGGATCAGTCGGGATCCTGGGGTAATTTGTATACTGCAGCTATCTGCGGTTTTTCTTTTTCAGTGTATTTCTGAATTTCTGTGAGCTCTGAAACACGTTTAATAGCTTCTTCTTTTCCAATAGAATTTAATTTTCTATATTTCCTAAGTATTGAAAGCTCCCCTTGGTTTTGCGTTTTTTCTTCCAAAAATGAGAAGAGCGAGGCTAAGTTGTTTACTGATTCCTTATCTATCGAGTGGGTGGAAGACCCCATCAATTCCTCAATAGAAACATCCAGGGCATTCGCCAGGCTGATAATTTGATCGCCTTTAGGCTTTCTTTCTCCCTTTTCCCAGTGATAAATAGCGGTTTGCGAAACGTTCACTGAATCAGCAAGGGCCTTTTGGGACAGCCCTCGCCGGGTTCTCAATTCTTTTAAATTTTCTGGAAAATCCACGAAAGCACACCTCCTTCGATACACATAATACCACCATTTAAAATATCCGTCAATAAAATGACACCAAAAGTTGTTGACAAAGAAAAGCAAAAGGAGTAGAATAATGACACCAAAAGTTGTTGTCAGGAGGTGAGAAGATGAAGCTATCAAGAGAGAAAATCGATTTATACCGCGCAGCTAAATGTTTTTCGGTCAAGAACTTGGCGGAGGAATATGGCGTAAGCCGAGCAAGGATGCACTCTATCCTTGGTCAGCGTGATGTAACGCCGTTAGTAGCCGGCCGTATGGCCAGAGCTCTGGGCGTAGAGGTGACAGAGATATTAGAAACAGAATAACACTCCGGGCCGGGGCGTTGAGATGAGGGCGGGAGCCCGAAGAAAGGAGAGAACAGCATGGGAAAAATGATCGGTGCAAAAGACGTCAGCAATATGTTAGGCGTCAGCGAGAGCAAGGCGTACAGATTTATCCGCGATATGAACGCAGAGCTGCAGCAGAGCGGCTTTATGACGGTTCGGGGCAAGGTTCCCTTGTCCTACTTAGAAAAGCGCTTCTTTGGCTTCCAGGAGCAGGGAGGCGGGGGCAATGGTATATAGCATGAAAGACTGTGCATTAAAGTATGCGGTGGTCCTGGGGCTTCCTGTGTTCCCTTTAAAACCAAAAGGAAAAACGCCATTGACAAGGCACGGATTTAAGGAAGCCACAACGGATCCGAAGCAGATATCCGCCTGGTGGGATAACGAGCCAATGGCAAATATTGGAATCGCTACCGGAGGCCCAGCCGGGCTCCTGGTGATCGACCTGGACGTGGACGAAGAGAAGGGGGTTGACGGCCGGGAAACTTTGCGAAAGTGGGAAGGACAGCATGGAAAGCTTCCGGATCATACATGGCTTGCGATTACCGGGCGCGGCGGGTACCACTATTTTTATCATGATCCATTTGGCAGCAGGAGCGGGACAGGTCTCTATGAGGGGATAGACATAAGAGGAGATGGTGGCTATATCGTAGCGCCTCCCAGTGTCCACCCAAACGGCCGCCGCTATGAATGGGAGCAGAGCCCGGAAGAGTTCCCCCTGGTGGAAGCCGGGCCCCGGGTTAATGAGTTTCTGCACCCTGCACCGGAGAAGTGGGGGAAAAGTCCGTTACGGATCCCGGATCAGATCCCGGAAGGCGGACGAGTAAATGCAATGGTCAAGCTGACCTGCAGTCTGCAGAGCAAGGGGCTTTCTGACGAGGCCATAAGGACCGCTGTAAGGGCAGAGAATGAAGAAAAGTGTATTCCGCCACTTACAGATCAGGAGTTAGAAAAAGAGGTGTTCCCGGCTCTTAAACGGTACGAAAAAGGGACCCGGCCCTATCATGGCGGAGCGGGATCCCGGCCGGCAAATGACCCGCAAAAAGAGGTTTCGCTCGTTAGTATGGCAGACATACGGGAGGAGGAAACCATATGGCTTTATCAGCCGTATGTTCCCAGGGGGAAAATCACGATCTGCGCGGCGTATCCGGGTGCTGGAAAAACCTATCTGCTGTGCTATATGACGGCTTGCGTGTCCTCTGGGAGAAGCTTTTTCAGTCAGCCCCTTTCCATCGGAAAGCCTGGGAAGGTGATATACCTGACTGCAGAAGATGGTATAGGGGATACGATCAAGAAGCGGCTCAGAATTTGCGGGGCCAATATGACCAACATAGCGACGGTTCTGGACAAGACCCGGCTCGCGTTTGACAGTCCGGAAATAGAGAACTATATGAGGGACTATAAGCCGGATCTGATGATATTTGACCCATTTCAGGCTTATATAGGAGCAGAGATAGACATGAACGCCCCCAATAGGACCAGAGAAAAACTCGGCTATATTTCAGAGCTGGCAGAAAAATACGATGTTGCTGTGGTCTTGATTTGTCACTTTAACAAGAACAGCAAAGGGGACGCGATCACCCGGGTTCTGGGTTCCACGGATATCATGGGAATCTGCAGAAGCTATATAGCTGTAGGGCGGGTCCCGGGGAGTGATAACATGAAATTCATGTCACATGAAAAGTCAAGTCTGGACAGGCATGGGAATACGATTCTATTCGAGATAGATCCGGACAGGGGCGGCGTTGTCTATATGGGGGAGAATAATCTCACGATGGACGATTATACGGCCATACAGAACAAGAAGAGAACGAACAGTGCCCCGGCTGTTGAGGCGGCAAAGATTTTTCTTACTGAGAATATGCCAGAAGGCCGCAGACCAGCCAAAGAGCTGATGGACCTAGCTTCGGCCATGAATATCTCGGAAAGATCGCTTAGACGGGCTCGTGGGGAATTGGGGATTGTAGTCAAGAATACGAAAGAGTTTCCGCCGAGAAGTGTGTGGATACTCCCAGGCCATATAGAGGACGAGCCTTAGGCAAACTTCTAAATGTGACAAGTACGCTAAAATCCTTATAAAATAAGGATTTTTACGTAGGCGGCAAAGTGGACAAGTACGCAATACGGTTTGTATATGTACGCGTCCAACGGGCGTACGTAGTTGTCCAACTTGGCGGGTACGCGGGAACCCAGTAAAATCAAGGGTTTGGCACGGTTGCGCCACATAAGGATGGTTATCTATGGAACAGGAGGTGAAACATGATGCACGGTGATGTGTTTGCAGCTTTTAAGCCCTTGACTCCCCTGGAGCGGTTTAAGAGTGCCCTGGAGATTTATAATGAGATGATTACAGAGACCGAACTGCAGGGGTATACCCGGGATCAGGCTATTGAGATCCTGAAGGTGTACATGCTCGCGGATATCAAGAGCAATTAAAGAGTAAAGGAGTGAGAATATGATATATAACATGGAACCGGATCCGGTCAAGAGTTTCTTAGCTAGAGTTGAACTCTATAGGAAACTTATTGAAGCAGCAGAGGCCCAGGGGCTTACCAGACAGGAAGCAGTTGCACTTTTGGAAGTGGATATGCTACAGAAGATTGCGGAAGTGCTTGCGATCGGGAAGTATTAAACGGAGCCCCAGAAAGGAATGAGAATATGGATCAGGGGAAAGTATTTGAAAGATTGCTTCGCCTGGCGGATGCAAAGGATCTGAATGTGCGCCTGCTGCCGTTACAGGCATCAGAGGGGAGACTGAAAGGAAACCGTATAGGAATCGCGCGTGATTTGACCATAGATCGGATCAATTACAATCTGGCCCATGAGCTGGCTCACGTGTATCTGCATTATGACAAAGGCGATACGATCCGCAGCGAGCGTCATGCGGATTATGAGGAACAGGCGGACAGAGCCGCAAAGATGCTTCTGGAACTGGCTTCCCTTTAGGGGGAAGAGGCCCTGCAGGAGCGGCAACTCCCAGCAGGGCCACACACAGCCGAGGCCGTGAAAAAAAAGAATACATAAGGTATTATAGCACGGATCCCGGCGGAAAGGAAATGGAAATTAATATGAAAATGCTGAACAGAGATTATAGAATTGTAGCGGTAGAGGCCGAAAGAATGGGGGATGTTTGGGTCGCTTACAGCCCCAATGCGGACGCGATCCTGATCCGGGATAATGTTCTTGATCCGGAGCAGTTGGATGACCTGGTGGAGCTTGTAACGACCTATATGGAGCTTTCGGATAGTGAACGTAAAATCGCAAATGAAGCTGTAGCAGATAGTGAGATCATACAGGGGCTGAATCGGGTTCTTGACCGGGTCCTGGAGATCCGGAAAGGACTTAACAGGGCATAGGCGGCTTCCATATATTTCTCGAAGATATGAGATATTAGACAACCAATTACAGGCGGGTCCCGGTTACCAGACGGGCCCGCCAATATGAAAGCGTTGCGACATCGCAACAGAAAGGACAGGACTATGGAAAAAATGATTATGATACCAGAGGAGCGTTACCTGAAAATGCTGGAGAGCTATGACAAAGCGGTGGAGGAGCTGTATCAGCTTAGGGAGGTCCTTGACGAGCTGGGGAGGCCGATAGGCTTTCAGGAAAAGGCCACTAAAGATAAAATCACTATGGCAAATAGTACGCAAGTTAGTACGCAAGATACAATCCACGCCAGACTGAGGGCTGAGAGGGGGCGGGGAGCGTTTGTTGAAGATTAAAGTATCATACGAGCGGCCGGAGGAGCTGCGGGCCCTCCTGGAACGTTTACGGCCGGATGTGAAAGCCTGGAAGGTATCCGGGAACCGGGAAGGGCGGTTTAAGAAGGCCTATATAGAGCTGAAGGAGACACGATAGGGAAGGCGGAGGTATCTCTCTGTTTTTGGCTTCCTAAGCCCATTTTTCGGCCATATAGGCTACACAGAAACGCCGGAGACCCGCATAAATACTGGAAATTCGCTTGCATACCCCCGGCGTATTTGGTATAATGGAATAAGCAATCAGAATATTGAAAAGTACCCCGGCTACTGTTCCGGCCGGAAGCTTTGAGAGATAAGCGTGGGAATAGGAGAGCTCAAAATTGAGCCTTCCTGTTTCTGCGCTTTTTTTTCTTGTTGCGAACTCTCTTTTTTCATTTTCCCCCGCTCTCTTAAAGTCCCAGGAGGGCGGGATCTCCTTTCAATAGCCACCCGGGCGTAAAACGGAGAAAGTGAGGACCAAATGGCAGAAAATAAGACATTTACGCAGGAAGAAGTGAGCGAGATCGTTCGTGATCGTCTTGCAAAAGAAAAAGCAAAATATGAGAAGCTGATCGAAGAGAAAGAGGCTGAGTATGGCCGGCGTGATCGGCTGCGGCGTGTACAGGATGAATTCAAGGCGGGCGGGATCCCGGAGGAGCTTGTCTCCCTTGTCCCCCTGGGAGATGATGAATCCTGCAATAACGCTCTGGCACTTTTAAAGAAGAATTATGTGAGTGTCCATTCGCCTGTATCGGGGGTATCTCCGGAGAACCGGGGACGCACAACCCCGCAGAAAACCGGGAATACAGCGAACCAGATCCGGGAGGCTATGGGGCTCAAGAAAGGGGTTTAAGCCATGGCTATTAACTTAACAACCAAATTCGTCCCCTATACGGACGAAATGTTTTCTACAGAGAGTAAGACGTCCCTTGTGACAAATAAGGACCTGGACTGGACCGGGGCCCACACTGTTAAGGTGTATAAGGTCGGCACGTCTGCGATGAACGATTATGACCGTAATCCTTCAACTCAGAACTTAAGCCGCTTCGGATCCGTGAAGGATCTGGAGGCAACCACAGAGGAGTTCACGCTGAGGAAAGACCGGTCCTTTACCTTCGCCATTGATAAATTGGATACGGATGAGACCGCCCAGCAGCTCCAGGCAGCCTCCGCGCTGGCCAGGCAGCTCCGCCCGGTGGGTGTCCCGGAGGTTGACGGATATGTCTATGGCATTATGTCCCAGGGGGCCGGAACAAAGCCGGGCCCTGTGGCGTTGACCGCTGAGAATATCGCGGATCAGATTCTGGCCGGAAACACCGCCCTGGATGATGCAGAGGTTCCGGAGACGGGCCGCTCGATCATTGTAACGCCTGCAATCTACCAGTTGATGAAGAAGTGTAAGGACATTATCATGGAGACCGACATTGGCAACGATATGCGCCTTAGGGGCGTTGTGGCCATGGTGGACGGTGCGAACGTGATCAAGGTACCGGCTTCCAGGCTCCCGGAGAACTTTGGCTTTATGATCGTTCATCCGGTGGCCACGGTGGCGCCGGTCAAGCTGGAGGACTATCGGATCCACCAGGACCCGCCGGGGATCAGTGGTTCCCTGGTGGAGGGCCGGATCTGCTATGACGCATTTGTTCTGGACAATAAAAAGGCGGCTATCTATTATCAGGCCACGACAGCGTAAGAAAGAGCGCCCCGGACTTTCCCTTAGGGATTGCCTGGGGCGTTTTTGTAGAAAGAGGGTGAAGAAATGGCACAGATACGACTAAGGCTAGGAACGCCCACGGAAGTACGCCGTACACTTTCCAGGATCCTGAACATGGTTGCTAATGGGGAGATGGAGAGCAAGACGGCCAATACAATCATATTGGGCTGTAATGCCGTGCTGTCCTCGATCCGGTCCGATGAGCAGGAAAAGAAGATCGAGGAGCTCAACCGCCTCCTGGAGGAGATGATGAAGTTATATGAAGAAAGTAGACCGGCTGCTCCTTAAGGCAGCGGCGGCTATAGAGGGCTTTTCCTTTGTGCTGTTCCCAGCGGATGACGATCTGTTTATCGAGGCCCTGGGGGTGGATCCGGAGAAGTATAAGCACATTTCACGTGATGGGAAGGTAGGATATGACTTCCTGGCGGCCCTGTCAGAAATTGCCGCGGAGACGTGGGATGTGCCTATGGCCGACAGCCTGGTGGACCAGGACGTAGGACCGGATCCCGAAGAGCTGGGAAAAGCCCAGGAAAGGGAAATGGACAATATGCTCCTGGGGCTGTGGAGAGATGTATAAACGGGGGTGGAAATATGGGTATTTTATTCAGGATCCTGGCCATTGTGGCCGGAGTCTTTGCGGCGCGTTTGATCGTGTATTGGCTGGAAGAGAGAAGATAGAGACACGGAGGTGACAGAATATGACGAATGAGGAACTTGTGGCCCTGATCCAGGCAGGGGAGAACGTGGCCGAGAATATGGAGCTGCTGTATGACCAGATAAAAGGGCTTATCTGCTCTATCGCCTGGAGGTATCGGAACGCTGGAGAGATCGAGGACCTGGAACAGGAGGGCTTCCTGGCGTTATATTCTGCCGTCGATGGATTTGATCCGGCTGCCGGCTGCAGATTCTCGTCTTATGCGGAGAAATGGATCCGACAGAGGATGATCCGGTATATCCAGGACTGTGGGAGCTGTCTCAGGATCCCGGTCCATTGTCTGGAGAAAATACAGAAGTATAAAAGATTCTGCGCGGATTATGAAAAGGAATACGGCTGGCCGCCTTCTGACGAGGCCGTGGGGCGTTTCCTGGGACTTTCTGCCGAACAGGTGGAGAATATCAAGACCAACGCCTGTCTGGCCCGTATGGGGAGCCTGGACGCTCCTGTGGTCGGTCTTGATGGGGAGGAGGATTCAGCTTTAGGAGAATTGCTTCCGGCTCCGGGTAACGTAGAGGAGGAAGTGGCGGAGGCCCTGGACGGTGAGCAGCTTCGGGCCGTGCTGTGGGAAATGGTGGACGATCTGGAAGGACAGCAGCCGGAGGTGATCCGGAGACGTTACCAGGACGGGAACACGCTGGCGGAGATCGGAGTCAGCACTGGAAATCCCCCGGAAGTTGTGCGGCAGATTCACGCGAAGGCTCTCCGCCGTCTCCGGGATCCCGGAGTTGAATAACATTGAGGAAACAGATAAAAATACCACCAGCCGTTTACCGACTGGTGGTATATGAAAAATTCTATTTTGTTTTCATAATCAAGAAGCTATCTGGCAGGCGTCGCCTCTCCTGCATCTCTTTTGACCGCTAGGGTGCGTGGTTGCAACGAAATTTACCACCTCAGATAGCTTCTCTTTTATGGTATCCTAATTATACCATTATTATTCCCGCTTGTAAAGGATTTGCTTATTTCTGAGTAAACGTCTCCCGGGATCCCGAACTCCAATAGTTACGGAATACACTTTCAGAATGTAAGTATATCTCGTAGTGTATTCCGTAGTGATACTAATTTGATACTAAAAAATAGAGCAGAGGGTAAAAACGGGCCTCAAAACCAAAGAAAAGGCGGCAAAAACAACGTAAATACGTGGGTGCGCAGAGTGATAAATTGAGGGAAATTATAGTATTAAAAACTAGATGACAAGAGACAAATACGATTTTCTCGTTTTATTGGACAGCATCCAGGGAATCTGGTATAATACGAATCTGACAAGAAAGGGGAATATCATGAAGAGTTTTGAGACACTGAACCCAATGCAGCAGCAGGCTGTTTTACATACAGAGGGTCCCCTCCTGGTACTGGCAGGAGCCGGATCCGGAAAAACGAGGGCATTGACCCACCGGGTCGCCTATCTGATCGAGGAAAAAAATGTGTCGCCCTGGAATATCCTGGCGATCACCTTTACGAATAAAGCGGCAGGAGAAATGCGGGAACGGGTCAACGGGCTGATCCCCCAGGGAGCGGACAGCGTATGGGTCAGCACCTTCCACTCCGCATGTGTGCGCATACTGCGCCGCCATATTGAAGCTCTCGGTTATTCGAGAAGTTTCACGATCTATGACGCAGACGACCAACGAACATTAATGCGGGATATTTTGAAATATCTGCAGTTAGACCCCAAAAAGTTCAAAGAACGTAGTGTACTCGGTGCTATCTCATCTGCCAAAGATGAGATGATCACTCCGGAAGAATATGAACGCCGTGCAGCCGGTGACTATCTCAAAGAAATATATGCCAGAGCTTATCGGGAATACGAAAAACGTCTTCGCGACTCAAATGCATTGGATTTCGATGATCTCATCGTAAAGACTATTCAGCTATTGCAGGATAACCCGGAAATCCTGGACTATTACCAAAACCGTTTCCGCTATATTATGGTGGATGAGTATCAGGATACTAACACAGCTCAATTTGAGCTTGTACGCCTGTTGGCTGACTCTACCGGAGAAGATGGCAGACGCGAGCAGAATCTGTGCGTTGTCGGTGACGATGACCAGTCTATCTACAAATTCCGTGGTGCCAATATATATAATATCCTGAACTTTGAGACCGAATATCCTGACGCTAAAGTGATCAAGCTGGAGAAAAACTATCGAAGCACCCAAAATATTTTGGATGCGGCAAACGCTGTGATCAGTCATAACTCCATGCGTAAGGATAAAGCGCTTTGGACAGACCAGGAAAAAGGTGATCCGATCTATTTTGCGCAATATGGTAATGAATACGAAGAAGCGGAGGCTGTTACCGACGGTATCTCTTACGCTGTACAGACCGGCGAAGCAGACTACAAGGACTTTGCCATTTTGTATCGTACGAATGCACAGTCTCGTGTATTGGAGGAAAAACTGGTGACGGCCAATATCCCATATCGTATTGTCGGTGCGGTAAACTTCTACCAACGCCGTGAGATCAAGGATCTGTTGGCATATTTGCGCACGGTGGAAAACGGTTTAGATGATATTTCCGTAAA
>ENA-ORRW01003848-ORRW01003848.1-human-gut-metagenome-genome-assembly--contig:-NODE-3848-length-10271-cov-3.132733_pt1 | contig 10271 bp, 7 predicted proteins | sample MGYA00242183_ERZ509150 | MGnify/ENA primary metagenome ERZ509150 (study PRJEB26280, sample SAMEA2338639) | human gut metagenome | biome: human gut; feature: human-associated habitat; material: faeces... | reverse complement strand
GGGTAGCACTTCCGACCTTCCTGTCATGGAAAAGGCCGCACAGTTGCTCAACGATCTCCATGTACCGTTCGAAATGAACGCCCTCTCGGCTCACCGCACTCCCGAAGCTGTGGAAGAGTTTGCCAAGAATGCCCGCTCACGCGGCATTAAAGTAATTATCGCTGCTGCCGGTATGGCTGCCCATCTGCCCGGAGTCATTGCGGCCATGACACCGGTGCCGGTGATCGGGGTGCCGATCAACGCCTCTTTGAACGGAATGGATGCTTTGTTGGCTATTACTCAGATGCCTCCGGGAATTCCTGTCGCTACAGTGGCTATCAACGGAGCGATGAATGCTGGAATTCTCGCCGTACAAATATTGGCTGTCGGAGATCGGGAGTTGAAAGAAAAGATGATTCATTTTAAAGAATCTTTGAAAAAGAAGATCGTCGATGCCAATAAAGAATTGGCTGCGGTGAAATATAATTTCAAAACAAATTGATCTGAACCGACTGATATATCATCCCGTAAAGAGTTATCTATTCTTTACGGGATTTTCTTTTGTAAATATTTTTAAATTAAGTTTGTTTTTAAGTAAATAATTCATAAATTTGAGAATATAATAAGATGAGGTGTTATTGTTGTGTGGTCATAGCGTGATGCCGGCGGTATAAGGTAATTTATTTTTTGTTCGTTCTGTTTCGTCGCTTAATTTCATACCGTCGGTATTTTTAATGGAGAGTTCCCCCTTGTGGTAACGGGATGTTAGGATTTTATATCTGATGCAGAACTACAGCTTACTGCTTGTTGCGAGGTCCGGCCTGGCAGAAGTTGTATAATTTTCAGTACGATGAGATGCTGGCAATTTGGGTTATTTCTATTGTTTTCACTGGTCTCTTTGGATGTTTGGGCACAGGATTTACCTGATATTGAACGTTTGTTGGAAGGAAATGATATTCTGAATACAGAAGATGGATACGAGGAGATGGTCGATATCCTTTCTAATCTGTTGATGACTCCTGTGAACGTAAATACGGCCGGGTTCGATTCCCTCAAGATGTTGTTTTTATTGTCCGACAGTCAGATCGACCAGTTGTTGGAATTTCGAAAGAAATACGGGAATTTTCTTCATATCAACGAGTTATTGTTGGTGCCGGGAATTGGGAAGAAAGATCTGGAGAATATCCGGTCTTTCATTACTTTAGGGCATCCGGAAGTGCAGGACCGGGTGAAAGCGATAAGGTTACGTAGCCGACAGGAATTACTGACCCGTGCCAAAGTGAGTCTCCCCTTGCAGGAAGGGTATACAACCTATTCTCCGGTTGATTTCGATACCCGGAAAGAGTATGAACGCAAAGCAGATAATCGCTTCCATGGCCCTCCGGTCGGGCTGTTACTCAAGTATAAAGCGACGATCGGACAACATCTGCAAGCTGGTTTGACTCTTGAAAATGATCCGGGTGAAGGATATTTTACCCGGTATCAGAAAACCGGTTTTGATTTTTTATCAGCCCACATAAGTATTCATACAGATCGTTTTTTCCAACGGATTCTTTTGGGTAATTACCGCTTACAATGGGGGCAAGGCTTAGTGGCCTGGGGTGGTTTTACTTCCGGGAAATCGGAGGTTGTCGTCGGAAACGAGAAATCGGGCAAAGGTTTTTCGCCCTACACTTCTGCCGATGAAAATAATTATCTGAAAGGCGTTGCCCTGACTTTGAAACCCTGTCGGCAGGTAACGGCGGATGTGTTTTTTTCCAGGAAGAAAACCGATGGTAATATCGTGCAGGCGGATACACTGGCAGAAGAGGATCTGCTGTCGGTTTCTTTGTATGAATCCGGTTATCACCGTAATAATAACGAGTGCCGGAAAAAACATACCCTGGAAGAACTGACTACGGGAGGAGCCGTACATTGGAATGCACCGGCCTTTAAGCTCGGTCTGAACGCTTTGTATTATGATTTTAAACCGGCCTTGATGATCGGGGATCGTATTTATCAGCAATATAACGATACAGGGCACAAACGTTTTTTGATGAGTGTGGATTATAAAACTTCGTTTCGCGGAATATATTGGTTCGGAGAAACGGCTTTTAGCGGAATCGGTTCCTGGGCTACGATCAACGGGCTGAGGTGGGGAAATTCATTCTTATCTGCCTGTTTGCTTTATCGTCGTTACGATAAAAAATATATCTCCCATTATGCTGCCGGATTTGGCGAATATTCCAATACATCCAATGAGGAGGGGGTGTATTTCGGTACCGATATATCTCCTCTGAAAAACTTGAAGATTAATCTGTACTATGATTGGTTTCGTTTTTTCAGTCCCCGTTATGGAGCTACTATTCCCGGATCGGGGTGGGAACTGTTGGGACAGATCGGTTACCGGCATGGGAACTGGGAACATCGTTTTCGGTTAAAACGGGAGATCCATCCCGAAGATACGAAAGAAAAAATCTCTGTTCAGCGGGAAAAAAGTGAATACCGTTATCAGATCGGTTATCGGGTAACTCGTCAGTTGGAGTTAAGAACACGTTTCAGCCTTTCTCATTACCATAAAGAACAGATCAAGGAAAAAGGTTTCCTGGTCTATCAGGATTTGATTTATGCAACCCGGAATAGTCGTTTTAAAATGCAATATCGTTTGGCTTGGTTTAAGACCGATTCCTATCAGTCCAGGATTTATGCATACGAGAATAATGTGCTGTATGGATACTCCTTTCCTTCTTTTATGGGAGAGGGGTGGCGTACTTACCTGAACTTGAGTTGGAAACCGTTAAACGGCCTGACTTGTTACCTGAAGGGTGGATTTACGGTGTATCCCGACCGGGAAGTAATCGGTTCGGGAGTCACGAAAGTAGAAGGAAATAAATTGTATGATCTTGCTTTGCAGTTACGTTTTACCTTTTGAGATCGTTTATTCCGGTTTGTTTTTGGCATGCAACAAGTGCATGATTTCTTCATCCGTCAATTTTTTCACGTTTGTGATGATCATATTCTCATGTAAGAAATTACCGTATTGATTACATTCGTCGATAATTCCTGCGAAAAGGGGTTGAAGCTCTGTTTTCAGAGGAAGGAGCAACAGCATCACGGCATAATTCCCTTTAAATTCCGTAGATTCGATACAGCCTTGAGCATTGTTAATGGCTGTTTCTGCTTCATTTTTCAGCGTATTTTGCTGAAAAGAGGGTAAGTCGCCGGGAACGCGGTAAAAAAACACACAGAAATACCGCAATAATAGCCCTTGGCCTCCCAGCCCTGTAGAGATAAACACACCGGGATCGTCCAGCAGAGTCGATTGTAATAACATTCTGGATTGTTGGAGCGCTATAATCGCCCATTTTTTTAAGGGAGTGTCTTGTTTCGAAAAATTTTCGATAGCACGGTATACCGAAACATCGTCCAGAGTTGCCAATACGACCAGCATTTTCTTTTTGATTTCCGGGTCGATCGTATCGTCATAGAGGTCATTGATGTTTTCCAGGTATTGTTTGCTTGTTTTTTGGTAGTTTTCAGTTCGTTTACTGAGTAAGTTTACCATTTCGAAGTATTCTTTCTGCACCTTGATATCCACTTCTTCCTCCAGGATGCTGAGGTTGGAGCCGGCCATGGCCAGTAATTGATCGATATCTTCTATTTTCTTTCCCTGTTTACTCATGTTCGATGTATTTCTCAGACAAATTTAAGCTATTCCATATAAAAAAAGCTGCCCTCGGAGCAGCTTTTTTTATATCTGTAAAGAATTAGGCCTTGTGTCTGCGTTCATCAGATACGGTCAGCTTCTTTCTTCCTTTTGCTCTTCTTCTGGCTAATACTGCTCTACCTCCGGCAGTTGCCATTCTTTCTCTGAAACCGTGTTTGTTTCTTCTTTTGGTGTTTGAGGGTTGAAATGTCCGTTTCATTGTAAAATATATTTTAGCATTATTTTCTCACTTCGGACTGCAAAAGTAGGGATTTTTTTGGTGTCTCCAAAAAAAAGTTACTTTTTTTTACCTGATTACTTGTAACCAAGCCTTGGCTGGTCTCGTATTATTACTGAAAGATGAAAAAGAAGTCTGAAAATTTGTTTTTATAAATCAAATTATTAACTTTAAGAGCGATTATCCTGATATGAGACAGCTTAAGATTACCAAGCAAATTACGGGGCGCGAGTCGTACTCCATCGAGAAATATCTTCAGGAGATAGGTAAAATCCATGTTTTATCTCCCGAAGAAGAAGCCGATTTGGCAAAAAAAATCAGAAGTGGAGACCGGGCGGCAAGGGAAAAACTGGTATTGAGTAATCTGCGGTTTGTCGTTTCTGTCGCGAAACAGTATCAAAATCATGGGCTGACTTTAGGTGATCTGATCAATGAAGGAAATGTCGGATTGATCAAAGCGGCCGAATGCTTCGACGAAACCAAAGGATTCAAATTTATTTCTTACGCTGTATGGTGGATTCGTCAGTCTATCCTTCAGGCAATAGCTGAAAATGCCCGGCTTATCCGGTTGCCATTGAATAAGATCAGTACGATCAATAAGGTGAATCGGTGTTATACTTTGTTGGAACAAGAGTTCCAACGCGAACCGACAGAAGAAGAGATTGCAGAGAAAATGGATATGACGCCTGAAGAGGTAAAGGAAAACATGAAGATCGCCACGAAGCCGGTATCTATGGATGCTCCTTTGACGACCGATGAAGAATCTATTTCCCTCTACGATGTATATATCGCTCCCGATCCTTCTATCCAGGCTCCTGAAAGTTCACTGAATCAGGACTCACTGAAAACCGATATCGAACGTTCGTTCGCTGCTTTGTCGGTACGTGAAGCTACTATTTTAAGTATGTATTATGGCCTGAACGGATATTCCTCGATGTCACTCGAAGAAATCGGAACGAAATTAGGTTTGACGAGTGAAAGAGTCAGACAGGTGAAGACTAAAGCGATCCGGAAATTGAAAGAGGTGAAGAACAACAAACGGCTGAAGACCTATTTGTAAAATAAGGATAGAATCAGGGATGAAAGATAAGCTTTCATCCCTGGTTTTTTTTAGAAGAATGCGGTGTAGATCACTACCAATAAGATACAGATGATATAAGCACAAATATTGAATACTTTGTCTGTTTTAAACATATCGGCAGTCAGTTTGATCGCTTTCGGATCATCATCTGCGGGATTACTGCTCAGGCTGACCATAAAGATCACTACAATCGTCAACAAGGTTGCGTAGAACATTTGGTCCATGAACGGCATCTCGAGTGGTAAGAGTTTAAAGATCAGAGCGATTGGAATGGAACAAAGTACACCCCAGATCGCTCCTTTGTTCGTTGCTTTCTTCCAGAACAATCCCATTAAGAATACAGCCAAAATACCCGGGCTTACCAAACCGGTATACTCCTGAATGTATTGGAACATCTGATCGATACCTCCCAATAGCGGGGCCAGACATACGGCTATGATCAAGGCGATACCGGCTGTTAAACGGCCTACGTTGACCAGTTTTGTTTGCGAAGCTTCGCGATTGATATATGGTTTATAGATATCCATCGTAAAAATGGTGGAAGTTGAATTCAGCATAGAAGCCAGCGAAGAAACGATCGCTGCAGCTAAGGCGGCTAGTACCAGTCCTTTCACACCGACGGGAATGAAGGTACTGATCAGCCAGGGATAAGCATTGTCATTGTTCAATGCGGTAGAACCTGCAATTTCGAAAGCACTTCTGGCGCCGTACAGGTCTTCGGAATACATTACCCAGGCAACGATTCCCGGAATAACTACGATGAAAGGAATCAACATTTTCAGGAAGGCTGCAAAGGCGATACCCCGTTGTGCTTCTGTCAGTGATTTGGCTGCCAGGGTACGTTGAATGATGTACTGGTTGAAGCCCCAGTAGTATAGGTTGGCTACCCACAGTCCACCGATCAATACATAGATACCCGGAAGATTGTTGAACTCCTTGTTATCGCGGGAGAGTACCATATCGAATTTATCACTGGCAGCATCGGCGATGTGAGAGATTCCATTCAGGATTCCTCCGTCGGGAGTGACGTAATGCAAGGCGATTAAGGTTGTAATAATACCACCGATGACTAGCAGGGCAACCTGAATGACATCTGTCCAGGCTACAGCCGATAATCCGCCATATAATGAGTAAGCTGCTGCAAAAATAGCCAGCGCGATAATAGCCGGAACGATCATACTGCCATCTCCAACACCTACAATCGTGTCGATGGCTTTACCACCCAGGAATAATACAGAAGTCAGGTTGACAAAAACAAAGAGAGCGATCCAGAATACAGCCAGAATGGTCTTCAGATTGGTCGAAAACCGTTTTTCCACAAATTCCGGAATCGTGTAAATCCCTTGTTTGATAAAAATCGGCAGGAAGAATTTTCCAACGATAATCAAGGTCAGAGCTGCCATAAATTCATAGGAAGCAATAGCCAGACCTCCGGCAAAACCTGAACCGGACATACCGATAAATTGTTCTGCTGAGATGTTGGCGGCAATCAGAGAAGAACCGATAGCCCACCAAGGCAATGCTTTACTGGCCAGGAAGTAGTCCTCGGCAGTTTTGGTGTGTCCTTTTTTAGTCCGTGATACCCACAGACCTACACCCACTAGTAGAATCGCGTATATTCCGACGATTACGAAATCAATTATATGAAAACTTGGATTCATAATAAAATTTTATGTGATTATTAATTTAATTTACGTGCTCCTTCACCGATGTCGGCGATATAAAATGTGGCTTCCAGATGGGTTTTGTCCTTGTAGATTTTCCCTACTTCCCGGATATAACGATCGACCTGTTCTTCTTGAATCAGCGTTACGGTACAGCCACCGAAGCCGGCACCGGTCATCCGTGATCCTAAAACTCCTTCCAGCTGCTGACCTTCTTCAGCCAGGGTATCTAATTCGATCCCTGTCACTTCGTAGTCGTCTTTCAGCGATCGGTGGGAGGCATTCATCAATTGCCCGAATGTTGTCAGTTTACCTGCTTTTAAGGCATCGATGGCTTGTTTGACTCTGGCATGCTCGTGCACAGCATGTTTTGCTCTGCGGTAAACGATCGGGTCGGAAATCGAAGTACAATACTGCCCGAATTCGGTGGGCGTCAATTCACAGAGGAAAGTGATCGGATGCCGGCTTGAAGCGACCGCCTGTTCACATTCGCTTCTCCGTTCGTTGTACTTAGAATCTGCTAATCCTCTTTTTTTATTGGTATTGGCGATGACGAGCTTATATCCTTCCATATGTAAAGGGACATACTCGTATTTCAGGCTGGCACAATCCAGAGCGATCGCGTGATTGGCTTTGCCCATGCCGACAGCAAACTGATCCATAATTCCACAGTTGACCCCGACGTAATCGTTTTCAGCTTTTTGCGAAATTTTGACCAGCTCGGTCATATCGAGGTGTACCTTCGTGTCATCGTTCAGCATCACTGCTGTGACTACCTCGATAGAAGCTGAGGAAGAAAGACCTGCTCCATTCGGAATGTTTCCATAGTACAAAAGATCGTACCCCCATACGTCGGAGCCCCGTTCTGCAAATTCTTTCATCACGCCGATCGGATACTTGATCCAGGCGGTAGGTTTGTCTTCGAAAGCGTTTGCATTAGCGGTGTAAGAACGATCCATATTTACACTCGAAAAACGATTTTGACGGTCTTCACGCTTCGCTATCAAAAGATAGGTCCCGAAGCTCAACGCACAGGGAAAGACCAGCCCTCCGTTGTAATCCGTGTGTTCCCCGATAAGGTTCACCCGGCCCGGAGCAAAGTAGGTATGCTCCGCTCGTTTCCCATAGATTTCTTCAAATCTATGTTCTAATTCTAGTGTGTTCATATTTATTGTTAGTTGTGTTCTGCTCTATATGCTCTGCACGCAAATATTCGGACAAAAATATAACATTTTTTTTAGTAGCACAACTTGAACTGTTAAGAATCAGGGCTGTAGAGTCAACAAGCCAGTGCAATTTTATGCAAAAAGTTTGAAAAAACACTCCTTTGGTGTATAAAAATTCAATTTTTCCCTTGGTCTTCTATTAATCTTATATTGTACATTCCTGATGAATTCATCCGTAAGCAGTCTGAAATCAGTTCCTTTTGGGATATATTGTCTGATAAGTTTGTTTGTCTTCTCAATGGCACCTTTCTGCCAGGAAGCGTATGAATCGGCAAAGTAGACAGTGGTCGCGAGCCTTTCTGCAATCTTTCTATGGCAGCGGAATTCCCCACCGTTGTCAGTGGTTATCGTGAGGACGTGTTCTTTAAACGGCATCAGCATCCTTATCACTGCCTCTGCAACCGCCTCCGGCTTCTTTCCTTGCGGCAGCCTCCCCATCATCATGTAGTTTACGCTCCGCTCGCATAAAGTAAGTATGGCACCCTTTTGCCCCTTGCCAACAATCAAGTCCATCTCCCAGTCCCCGAACCTTTTTCCGTCAGCTTCTTCCGGACGCTCATGGATGCTGATGCGTTGCGGTATGTTGCGCACCTTGGTTGTGCGGGGGCGCTTTACATGATGCCTGTATTTCATCCTGTGACGGCAGTGGGATACCAGTTCTCCGCTCACATCCGCCCGGATGCGGCGGTAAATCGTTTCATGGGAGACGGTCATGCCTTTGTGCGACAGCCACCCGGATATCTGTTTGGGTGACCAATCCTCGCTTACCAGAAGCCGTAAGGCTTCCTGCATCACATCGGGACGGACGGCATGGTTGCCGGGAAGACGTTCACGACGCTCATCAGATAACTTCTGCGCGTGTTGCCATTGATACTCGCCGCGCTTCGTGCTGTTGCGCCTCACCTCGCGACTGACGGTGGAGGGATGGATGTTGTTTTGCCGAGCAATGGCTTTCTGGCTTTTGCCTTCTTGAATTCCCAGATAGATTGCGTATCTTTGCTCGCGGGACAGTTGTTTATACATTGCAATACAAAAGTAATTGTTCCTGGGGACTTCGGTCCCCTTTTTTTGTATTGCCTGTTGACTCTATTCTCCGTCGGCATGCCGACGGAGAATTGCACTTCTATTGTGAATCTTCAAAGAATGGTAAGATATACACGCTATATCTTTTCATTATTGATGGTGATTTTTCTCTTTTTTATTAAAGGAAATTAATATCTTTGCGAACAGTTAGTAAGAAATTAGTTATTTTTTGTTTTAAAGTGTAAGGGATTGGTAGAGTAATTGGAATAAATAGAAGTATTTACGTATGAAACCACAGATCTATATATTGAAAAATACGCACCTCGAAGTACATATTTCTACTTTAGGGGCAACTTTAACCCGCATGCTGACGAAAGATTTGCAGGGAAAGGTTGTAGATGTGTTGCTGGGTATGGAAAAGGCCGAAGATTACGAATCGCCGGAATATATTGCTAGCGGAGCTTATCTGGGAGCGATAATCGGACGTTATGGGAATCGGATTGCCCGGGGAAGATTTGAGATCGACGGTGTAAAATATCAGTTGGCGATAAATAATGGTGAAAACCATCTGCATGGAGGATTGTGTGGTTTCGATAAAAAGATCTGGAACGTCGGACAAGCCGGTACAGATTCGCTGACGTTGACTTATTGCAGTCCCGACGGCGAAGAAGCCTATCCGGGAACACTACAGGTGAAAGTCGGGTTTTCGCTGCAGGAGAAAGCTTTACGAATCGATTATGAAGCTGTTACCGATAAAAAATGTTTTGTCAATCTGACTCACCATCCTTATTTTAACCTGAATCCGGAGGCTGCCGATATTAAACGACATACCCTGAAATTATATACCGACCGCTATTTAAAGACCGACGATTTGATTCCGGACGGGACTTTTGTTACGGCTACCGGAGATTATGATTTCACTTCGCCGGCATCTTTACAAGGTGTGATCGGAAACCAGGGAGGACTGGACGACTGTTTTGTATTCAACAATTCCGGGAAACTGATTCGAATGGCAGAACTTTTTGATGATCAGACAGGTATAAAACTTTATGTATGTTCCGATTATCCGGGAGTGCAAGTGTACACGGGAAAATTTCTGAATGTAAAGCAGGCTAAGGATGGTAAACAATACGGACCTTATGCCGGAGTAGCTCTGGAAGCTCAGTTCTGGCCCGATTCTCCCAATCATCCTGAGTTTCCGTCTACACTTTTAGTGCCGGGAGAAATTTATCGGAAAACGACCATTTATGGTTTTGAATGAATTTGAGTGATTCAAATAATATTTTATTAAAACTGTTTATAACCTACAATTATGGGAAAATATGAATTAAACAAAAACCTTGCACAGATGTTGAAAGGTGGAGTGATCATGGAT